>WNFD01000204.1_pt1 | contig 56594 bp, 48 predicted proteins | sample 5400491 | NCBI WGS metagenome assembly WNFD01 (sample SAMN13153343, study PRJNA577476) | soil metagenome | isolation source: 120 cm saprolite under Douglas fir tree site 2 hole 2 replicate 2 | place: USA:California | collected 2015-04-18 | reverse complement strand
TCTCCCCGTACGCAGGCTTGCTCTCCCCGTACGCAGGCTTGCTCTCCCCGTACGCAGGCTTGCTCTCCCCGTACGCAGGTGCGCCATCGCCGAAGGCGGGGACGCCAGACGAGTAGCCCTGGCCGCCGGACGAGTACGCCGAGTCACCCGACGAGTACGCTGACTCGCCTGATGGATAAGCCGGATCACCCGATGACGGCCCGGAGTACGCCGCCTCACCGGGCGGCGGGTCAGTGGTCGCCGGGCTTGCCTCAGGCAGCCACGACGCATGCTCCACGCGCTGATCCACGCCGTCCTCCTCGGAACCATTGCCTACATCGAGATTCTCCGCGGAAGGCTCGGCCAAACGCGTCCAGTTCGCACGGCCGTCCTCGGGGATACTCATGAGACGCCGCTGTCCGTCATGTCGTTGCCTCCAACAGCCGGAACTTCACCACTGTCGCCCGTCTCATCACCGTTGCCGGCCGCGTCCAGCGACTCGGCGTTACGGGCGATGGCGACCACGCTGTCACCTGACGCCAGGTTCATCAGCCGTACCCCCATCGTCTGCCTGCCCGAGCGCTTCACCTCACCGGCACGAGTCCGTATGACTCCTCCCGCCGAGGTGATTGCGAATATCTCGTCGTCCGGGTGCACCATCAGCGCACCGACGAGTTCTCCACGCGAGTCTACGATCCTTGCGGTCAGTACGCCCCTTCCGCCCCGGTTCTGCACCGGATACTGATCCGCGGATGTCCGCTTCGCAAATCCCCCCCCGGTCGCGACCAGCACATCTTCGCCATCCCCCTCCCGGACCACATACATGCCGAGAAGTTTGTCACCGTCGGCGAAGCGCATGCCGATCACGCCCGAGGTGGCCCGGCCCATCGGCCGGAGCGCCTCGTCGCTCCCGCGGAACCTGATCGCCTGCGCCATCCTGCTCACGAGCAGCAGGTCCTCCTCAGGTGAGACCAGCCGGGCCCCGATGACCTCGTCGTCCTCGCGCAGGGCGATAGCGATGATGCCACCGGATCGCGGCGAGTCGAAATCGGTCAGCCGGGACTTCTTCACCAGGCCGCTCTCGGTGGCAAGCACGAGGTACGGGGCGACCGAATAATCCCGCAGCGCGAGCACCTCCGCGATGCGCTCATCCGGCTGGAACGCGAGCAGGTTGGCGACGTGCTGCCCGCGGGCGTCGCGTCCGACATCGGGCAACTCGTAGGCCTTGGCCCGGTAGACGCGGCCCTTGTTGGTGAAGAACAAGATCCAGTGGTGCGTCGTGGTCACGAAGAAGTGGTCCACGATGTCGTCGGTGCGCAGCTGTGCTCCCCGCACCCCCTTGCCGCCGCGCCGCTGCGCACGGTAGAGGTCGGTCTTGGTGCGCTTCGCGTAACCGCCCCTTGTGATGGTGACGACCACGTCCTCCTCGGCGATCAGGTCCGCCTCGGACACGTCGCCGTCGTAGGCGATGATCTGGGTACGACGCTCGTCGCCGTACTTGGTCACGATCTCGCCGAGTTCCTCGCCGACAATCTGCCGCTGCCGTTCCGGCGAGGCGAGGATGATCTCGTAGTCGGCGATCTGGGCCATCAGCTTGTCGAACTCGTCGACGAGTTCCTGCCGCTCAAGCGCAGCGAGCTTGCGGAGCTGCATGTCCAGGATGGCGTTGGCCTGGATCTCGTCGATCTCCAGCAGCTCCATCAGGCCCTGCCGGGCGCTGGCCGCCGAGGCGCTGCCCCTGATGAGCGCGATCACCTCGTCGATCCTGTCGATCGCCTTGAGCAGGGCGCGCAGGATATGCGCCCGCTCCTGTGCCTTGCGCAGCAGGTAGCGGGTGCGCCGGACGACGACCTCGATCTGGTGGCTGACCCAGTACCTGACAAGCTGGTCGAGACGGAGGGTCCTGGGCACGCCATCGACGAGCGCGAGCATGTTCGCGCCGAACGTGTCCTGCAACTGCGTGTGCTTATACAGGTTGTTGAGCACGACCTTGGGGACCGCGTCCCGCTTGAGCACGATCACCAGCCGCTGGCCGGTGCGCCCGCTCGTCTCGTCCCTGACGTCGGCGATGCCGGTAACCCTGCCCTCCTTCACCAGCTCGGCGATCTTGAGTGCCAGGTTGTCCGGATTGACCTGGTAGGGAAGCTCGGTCGCGACCAGGCAGTTCCGTCCCTTGACGTCTTCCTCGACTTCCACGACCGCGCGCATGGTGATCGACCCGCGTCCGGTCCGGTACGCCTCCTCGATGCCCCTGCGGCCGACGATCAGCGCGCTGGTCGGGAAGTCCGGGCCCTTGACCCGCGCGATCAGCTCACCAAGCAATTCCTCATCGGTTGCCCCGAAGTTCGCCAGGTACCACTGCACCCCCGAGGCGACCTCGCGCAGGTTGTGTGGTGGGATCTTGGTCGCCATCCCGACCGCGATCCCTTCTGACCCGTTGACCAGGAGGTTCGGGAAACGGCTCGGCAGCACGACGGGCTCGGCGGAGCGGCCGTCATAGTTTGGCCGGAAATCGACCGTTTCCTTGTCGATGTCCCGCAGCATTTCCATGGCCAGCGGGGCGAGCCTGCACTCGGTGTACCGCATGGCCGCGGCCGGGTCATTGCCCGGCGAGCCGAAGTTGCCCTGGCCGTCCACCAGCGGCATCCGCATCGACCACGGCTGGGCGAGGCGGACCAGCGCGTCATAGATCGAGGTGTCGCCGTGCGGGTGGTAGTTGCCCATGACTTCGCCGACGACACGCGAGCACTTAAAGAACCCGCGGTCGGGACGGAACCCGCCGTCGTACATCGCGAAGAGCACGCGGGTGTGCACCGGCTTGAGCCCGTCCCTGACGTCGGGCAGCGCGCGACCGACGATCACCGACATCGCGTAGTCGATGTAGCTGCGCTGCATCTCGACCTGGATATCGACGGGCTCCGTGCGGTCGTGCGTGCTCTCCGGGGCAGCCGGTGCCTCAGGCGTCACATCGGTCACTTGACGTCCTTCTCATGCGAGTACAGAACAGAACCCAAGAACAAAAGCCGATCATGCCGAACGGGAGTGTCGTGGCAGTCCCCCTGGGTCAGATGTCGAGGAACCTGACGTCCTTGGCGTTGCGCTGGATGAAGGCGCGCCGTGCCTCGACATCCTCGCCCATCAGCACGCTGAACAGTTCGTCGGCCTGGGCCGCGTCGTCGAGCGTGACCTGCAGCAGCACCCGGTTGGCGGGGTCCATGGTGGTCTCCCACAGCTCGGTCGCGTTCATTTCGCCGAGGCCCTTGAACCGCTGCACGCCATCCCTCGGCCGCGGGTCCTTCCGGCCCGCGGCCATTCCGGCCTCGATGACCGCGTCCCGCTCCCGGTCCGAGTAGGCATATCCCGGCTCGGCACTCCGGCCCTCCCACTTGATCTTGTAGAGCGGCGGCTGGGCGAGGTACACGTGGCCGGCCTCGATCAGCGGCTTCATGAAGCGGAACAGCAGGGTGAGCAAGAGCGTCCGGATGTGCTGGCCGTCCACGTCCGCGTCGGCCATCAGGATGATCTTGTGATATCTGAGCTTCGCGATGTCGAACTCGTCGTGGATGCCGGTGCCAAGCGCGGTGATCATCGCCTGCACCTCGTTGTTCTTGAGCACCCGGTCGATCCGTGCCTTCTCCACGTTGAGGATCTTGCCGCGGATGGGCAGGATCGCCTGGAAATGCGGGTCCCTGCCACCCTTGGCGGAGCCTCCCGCCGAGTCGCCCTCGACGACGTAGACCTCGCAGCGCTCAGGGTCGGTGGACTGGCAGTCTGCCAGCTTCCCCGGCAGTGACGTGGACTCGAGCAGGCTCTTGCGCCTGGTCAGCTCCCGCGCGTCCCGCGCGGCGATCCGCGCCCTTGCCGCCTGAGTGGCCTTGGTGATGATGTCCTTGGCCTCGCCGGGCTCGCGCGCCAGCCAGTCGCGCAGGTGATCGTTGCAGACCTTCTGCACGAAGGACTTAGCCTCCGTATTGCCGAGCTTGGTCTTGGTCTGCCCCTCGAACTGCGGCTCGGCGAGCTTGACGGAAACGATCGCGGTGAGGCCCTCGCGCACGTCCTCGCCGGTGAGATTGTCATCCTTCTCGCGGAGCAGCTTCTGCTCCCGCGCGTACCTGTTCACGATCGAGGTGAGCGCGGCGCGGAAGCCCTCTTCGTGGGTGCCGCCCTCGGCGGTGCTTATCGTGTTGGCGAACGTGTGCACCGACTCCGCGTACGAGGCGTTCCACTGCATGGCGATCTCGACGGAGATGCCCTGCCCCTCCTCGCCGAACTCGATAACCGAGCCGTGCACCGCCTCCTTCGACGCGTTCAGGTACCTGACGAAATCCGCGATGCCGCCGTCGTACCGGTACGCCACCTCCCGCGGCTCGCCGCCCGCGTGCTGCGGCCGCTCATCGGTGAGGGCGATCGCCAGGCTGCGGTTGAGGAAGGCCATCTCCTGGAGCCTGCGGGACAGCGTCTCGAAGCTCCACTCGATGGACTCGAAGATCGAGGGGTCTGGCCAGAACGTGATGGTGGTACCTCTGTCGGCTGTCTCCTCGCCCCGCAGCACCGGCGTGATGGGCCGACTCAGCTCGTAGGACTGCCGCCATATGTACCCGTCCCTGCGGATCTCGACGTCGAGCCGGGCCGAGAGCGCGTTCACCACAGAGACGCCGACTCCGTGCAATCCGCCGGAGACCGCGTACGATTTGCCGTCGAACTTCCCGCCCGAGTGCAGCGTGGTAAGCACGACTTCGAGCGCGGAACGCTTCTCCACCGGATGGTCGTCCACCGGGATGCCCCGGCCGTTGTCGACCACGCGGACACCGCCGTCGGCGAGCAGCGTCACGTCGATCGTGTCGCAGAATCCAGCGAGCGCTTCGTCGACTGAATTGTCCACCACTTCGTAAACTAGGTGGTGGAGACCACGCTCTCCCGTCGAGCCGATGTACATGCCTGGCCGCTTGCGTACGGCCTCGAGCCCTTCAAGGACCTTGATCGAGCGTGCGTCGTAGGACAAGTGGGCACTCCTCCTCCGGAGACACGCGCCTTACCCCATGGCCGCTGCCCCGGCGCGCATGACAAGTTTACCTTGTCGGAGCGGCTAAGAAGGCCCGAAACGCGCCGGAGGGAGGCCCCTTTGCGTCGCAGGACAGCCTCCATACGCCACTGTGACGCAACCTCGCGCCCGAACTCCCTGCGATCGTGGGTCCCCACGCACCAGGACGAATCGATCAGCCGTAGGTGTCACGTGGCCCACGGCCGCCGCGTACCCGCCATGCCCCTCGCCGGGGAGGCGGGGCGGGTCCCCGCACCTTCACCCGCTGGACCGTGCCATCCCCGAGTTCGGCGTTCAGCCGGCGGACCAGCGTCGCGGCGAGCAGCCGGACCTGGGTCGCCCACGCGGTGGAATCGGCGATCACGAGCAGCTCACCGTCGGTGAAGCTGTCGGGCCGCGTGTGGCCGGCCAGATCCGGTCCCACGATCTGAGTCCAGCGGCTGAACACGGATCCCAGTGCGGCATCGCGCTGCCATCCGCGGTCGGCGAGCAGCCCTCCGATGGCGGCGCCGAGCGGCTGCGGGTCATCCAGGCGTGGCTGACGCGGGCGTCGAGTAGCCGCGCCATGTTCCCGTTCGGCATGATCATCAGAGACATTCCGGTCAGAGGGGAATGTCCAGTCTCCCCTCGCCCGCGCATCGGCCTTCGCCGCCTTGAGCGCCTCACGTGCCCGGCGGATCCTTTCGTCATCAGGTGACACGCGAGATCACCCCGTTGGCGACATCGAACCTGGCCCCGGTGAGCACCGCGGGAACATCGGCGGGGACCGCCGCCGTCACGAGGACCTGCTCGGCGTCCGCGACCAGGCTGGCGAGCCGGTCTCGCCGCCCGGTGTCGAGCTCGGCGAACACGTCGTCGAGCAGCAGCACCGGATCCTCGCCGCTGCAGCGCAGTAGCTCGTGGCCGGCCAGCCGGAGGGCGAGGGCAAGCGACCAGGACTCGCCGTGGCTCGCGTACCCGCGGGCTGGCAGGTCGCCGATCCGCAGCTCGAGGTCATCCCTGTGCGGGCCGACCAGGCATACCCCGCGGTCGAGCTCGGCCTGCCGTGCCTTCGCCAGTGCTTCGCGCAGGCCGGCCTCCAGCTCCCCCTGATCCGCGCTTGGCTCGTCTTCGCCCGGGGATGCCTGGGGCAATGCCCTCTGCGGGGGGTATTGGGGGGTCGTCCCCCCAGGCAGTGCCCTCTGCGGGGGGTGTTGGGGGGTCGTCCCCCCAGGCAGGCGCTGCCGGTAGGCGACGGTGGCGAGGCCGCGGTCTCCCGACACCGCGGCATATGACTTCATGATGAACGGCCGCAGCTCACCGACGAGCCCGACCCGCCCGGCCAGCAGCTCGGCACCCGTGCGGGCCAGCTGGTCGTCCCAGGCGTCCAGGGTCGCGGTCATCGAATTGCTCAGTGCTTGCCCCGGGGGACGACCCCCGGTGAACCCCCGAGGTGCTTGCCCCGGGGGACGACCCCCGGTGAACCCCCGCGCCGAGCGGTGCGCCCCTGCCGACTTGAGCAGCGCGGTCCGCTGCCGCAGCACCCGGTCGTAGTCGGCACGGACCCCCGCGTACCGGGGAGCCGTCGCGACGAGCAGGTCATCGAGGAGCCGCCGCCGCTCCGCGGGGTCGCCCTTTACCAACGCGAGATCCTCTGGCGCGAACACCACGGCGAGCAGCACCCCGAGGATCTGCCTCGGCCTCGGCAGCGGGGCCCGGTTGAGCCTGACCCTGTTGGGCCGGCCAGCGTTGATCTCGATCTCCACCAGGGAATCGTTCACCGCCGATGTCACTCCCGCGCGGACGATCGCGCGCTCCGCGCCGCTGCGGATAAGCGGCGCGTCTGTGGCGACACGATGGCTGCCCAGGGTGGCGACGTAGCCGATGGCCTCGACCAGGTTGGTCTTGCCTTCTCCGTTCGGCCCGGTGAAGACCGTCACACCCGGCTCGAGGCGCACCTCGACCGCCGCATAGGAGCGGAAGTCGGTGAGCGCGAGCCGAGACAGGTGCACGGTTCAGAGGCTACTGCGGGGGGTAGCCCGGGCTACCCCGCTGACCTGATCGGCATGATTACGTATCGATAGTCGGGCTCGGCGTCCCCTGCTGGCTTCCCGGTGATCAGCGCGGGCTTGGCGGAGCTTGTGAAGGAGATCCTCGCCGTGTCTGAGTCGATCGCGCTCAGCCCGTCGAGCAGATACTGCGGGTTGAAGGCGATCTGGAGATCCTCGCCTTCGTAGCTCGCATCGAGTATCTCGACCGCCTGGGCCTCGTCTCCGGTCCCGGCTTCGAGCACGACCTGGTCGGAGGCGAACGACAAGCGCACGGGGGTGTTGCGCTCAGCGACCAGGGCGACCCTCTTGGCGGACTCGGCAAACGGGCCGGCCGACAACTCCGCCACCGAGCTGAACTGGGTCGGGACCAGGGCCTGATACCGGGGGAATTCCCCGCCGAGGAGCCGCGTCGTTGTCCGGCGACCGCCGCCCGCGAACCCGATCATGCCGTCACCGCCCGGTCCGTCCTCTCCGGGCAGGGCGAGCGCGATAGAAACCTCGGCACCTGAAGTCAGCGCGCGGGCGGCCTCGCCGAGCACGCGCGCGGGGACAAGGACCGCGGCGTTCAGGTCCGGTCCGGCGGGGCTCCAGCGCAGTTCACGGACCGCGAGCCGGTACCGGTCCGTGGCGATGAAGGTGAGCGTGTCGCCGGCGATCTCCACGCGTATTCCGGTAAGCGCAGGCAACGTGTCGTCGCGGCCCGCCGCGACAGCGACCTGGCTGACGGCCGAGGCGAGAACGTCGCTTCCGATAGACCCGGTTAGCTCTGGCATTTCCGGCAACGTGGGATATTCATCGTCCGGCAGCATGAGCAGCGTGAACGTGGCGCTGCCGCACTTGAGCGTGGTCTTCGATCCGTCCGTGCTCAGCTCGACTGGCCTGGCCGGGAGGCTCCTGGTGATCTCGGCGAGCAGGCGTCCTGAAACGAGGACCGTGCCTTCCTCGTCGACGGCGACAGGGATGGTTGCCTGTGCGGAGACCTCATAGTCGAAAGTGGACAGCGTAAGCCCGCCCGCGGCTTCGCCGGCCACCAGCCGCATGCCGGCGAGTACGGGCACGGTTGGCCGGGCTGGCAGCGCTCGCGCCGTCCAGGCCACGGCTTCTGCGAGTACATCGCGTTCAACCTGGAACTTCACCGGGAGAACCCTCCTTCACGTGTTGTGTGAGTGTAAACGCGCTTGCTCATGGGTAGACCGGACGCGACCGGGTGCGGCCCGTGCGGTGGCGCTACTACTTGGTTGTTATCTTCTGAGAGATCAAGGGTCGTCGTAGTAATAGGGCCGGTGGATGCTGGGGAAAACCGGCGTTTGCGCTGGCCAGAGTGATTCCGCGCGTCCACAGAGGCTGTGGTCTCACGGGGGAACGCGTGCCGGTCGCTGTGCGTGCCGGTCGCGCGGCTACTGTCATTTCCCCAGTTGTCCCCTGGTTGTCCCACTCGCATCCACAAGGTTGTCCACAGGCTGTGTGCAGGTGGCGCCTGTCCGTTCACCCGGTCCGCGCCTGCTGTTTGATCCGGTTGGTCAGCTCAGTGACCTGGTTGTAGATAGAGCGGCGCTCGGCCATCAGGGAACGGATCTTCCGGTCCGCGTGCATCACCGTTGTGTGGTCCCTGCCGCCGAACTGCTGGCCGATCTTGGGAAGCGAAAGATCGGTCAGCTCGCGGCACAGGTACATCGCGATCTGGCGGGCGGTCACAAGGACTCGTGAGCGTGAGGTGCCGCACAGATCGTCGATCGACAGGCCAAAATATGAGGCGGTCTGACCCATGATCGTCGCAGCGGTGATCTGCGGGCCCTGGGATTCCGGGATGAGATCCTTCAGCACGATCTCGGCAAGCTGGAGTTCCACGGTCTGGCGGTTCAGGCTGGCGAACGCGGTAACCCTGATGAGTGCTCCCTCGAGTTCCCTGATGTTGGTAGAGATCCGGCTCGCGATGTACTCCAGAACCTCGGGGGGCGCGTTGAGCCCCTCCTGGACAGCCTTCTTACGCAGGATCGCGATACGGGTCTCGAGTTCGGGGGGCTGGACATCGGTGAGCAGGCCCCACTCGAACCTGCTGCGCAGCCGGTCCTCGAGGGTCACAAGGCGCTTGGGCGCCCGGTCGCTGGAGATCACGATCTGCTTGGTTGCGTTGTGCAGGGTGTTAAACGTATGGAAGAACTCCTCCTGAGTTCCTTCCTTGTTTTCCAGGAACTGGATGTCGTCAACCAGGAGGACATCAACGTCGCGGTAGCGGCGCCGGAAGCCGTCCTGCTTGCCGTCCCTGATCATGTTGATGAAGTCGTTGGTGAATTCTTCCGAGCTGACGTACCTGACTTTGACGCCCTGGTAGAGGCTCTGCGCGTAGTGGCCGATGGCGTGCAGCAGGTGCGTCTTGCCGAGTCCGGAATCGCCGTATATGAACAGTGGGTTGTACGCCTTGGCCGGAGCTTCGGCGACAGCCACGGCGGCGGCGTGCGCGAATCGGTTGCTGGATCCGATGACGAACGTCTCGAAGGTGTACTTGGGGTTCAGCCGGGCCGCCGCTGGCCGCATCCCGGCGGGACCCGGCTTGGCCGGAGGGCTCGCGGCATGGGACAGTCTGCCGCCGGGCAGGTCGGCGGTCGCGTCGGGTATCAGGCGCCCGGCGTGCTCCGGGTGCACGGAGCCGTCCAGCGGCGCCCTCGAGGGGGTGTCTGGCGCCGCGGCGGGGATCCGGGCCGCGGGAGTCCGGGGGTCTTCCCCGGGATAGCGCGGCCCGCCGGGAAAGCGCTGTGTTCCCCCTGGCCATGGCGGACCAGACGGGTCGGCGGCTTCTGGGTCCGCCTCGCCAGGCGGCGGTCCCTGGATGCCCGCGGTCGGATCGACCGTGACGGCGAGCTGGATGTTGCGGCCGAGTTCCCTGGAGAGGGCGTGCGTGACCAGGGTCCGGAGCCGCGTCTCCAGCTGCTCCTTGACGAACTCGTTGGGCGTTGCGATCAGGGCCGTGTTCTCGACGAGCCCGAGCGGTCTTGTCAGCTTGAGCCAGGCACGCTGATGCGGCTCGATCTGCATGTCAGCGAGCCCTTCCAGCGATCGGGCCCATACGTCCGCGAGGTCTGATTCACCCATCGTTCACTCTCCTCGCGCCCCCCACAGATAGTCCACAGGTCTGTCCACAAGTTGTGCACGTAGCGTTCCGGGCTGTGCCCGATCATCCCCTGGTCCCATGAGCATGACCAGGTACGGGCCACGGGCCCTCATCCGCGGAACCTGGCTTGGTTGTCCACAGCCTAGGGGTCGCGCTGGGGATGCGTTCGGCAAACGGCAGGGTTCTGGCGGCGAGCAAGCGACTCTTCCTGGTTTGACCGGCGGGGATGGTGGCCCGTACCGTACATAGGCCACTGGATCCCCATGGCCACATACCCCCGCGAGGGGCACAGCATCTGGAGTCCCAGTGAGTAAGCGTACGTTCCAGCCGAACAACCGTCGGCGCGCGAAGACGCACGGCTTCCGGCTGCGTATGCGCACCCGCGCGGGCCGGGCCGTTCTTGCCGCACGTCGCCGTAAGGGACGCGAGCGGCTCAGCGTTTGACAGGCCCGATCGGGGGAGGTGCCTGTCTGGGAGGACGGCCTCCCCAGATATCCCCGAGAGGGCTTGCCAGGCGGGGCGACCCCCGCTGGCAGACCGCCCCAGCCGGTCACCCCGACCGGCGACAGGCCCCCCGGTGCCCCGGAGGCCGGTCGTCGCCCGGCGGGTTAGGGTACGACTAGGACCAGCTTCGACTGAGACCAGCAAGGCCCCCGCAAGGAGATTAGGTGTTCGCTCGTGCTTCCAGCAGAAGCCAGGATGCGGCACCGCGCAGATTTCACCGCAGCGGTGCGCAAGGGAAGTCGTGCCGTCCGGCCGCTGGTTACCGTTCACCTGCTCGCGGGAACACCCCCCAGGGAAGAGCCTGAGCCGGCCAGGGTCGGGTTCGTTGTCAGCCGGGCGGTAGGCACCGCGGTAGTGCGGAACAAAGTGCGGCGGCGGCTGCGTCACCTGGCCCGCGGGTACCTGGGGTCGCTGCCTGGAGGTAGCCTGCTTGTGGTTCGCGCCAATCCCCCGGCCGCGACCGCGTGCCAGGCAGATCTCGCCGCCGATCTCGACCAGGTACTCCGCAGGTTGCTGCGGCGGCAGGTTGGGACGCTGCATCGGCAATGAGAACGAGGACGAGGCGGCTGAGCCTGCTCACTGGCCTGCGGCCAGTTTCGCCGGAGGCCCGCAATATCATCCGGGGGGACGACCCCCCGGACCCCCCGGGGCAACCGATGGTGCTCGCTGGGCAACGGACGCTGCTCGCTGGCGTTCGGCCAGTTTCGTCGCAGCCTGCGATGCTCGCCCGGGGGGGCACGGTGCTTCCCGGGGACAGTCCGGACTCCGATGGCCAGGACGCCTCGATGCGGGGCTCCGCCCCGCGTGGGGCGGGCAAGGGTCCGACTGCTGCGGCCAGGCTGCTCATGGTGCCTATCGCCGGATACCGGCGATTCGTCGGGCCGCTACTCGGGCCTCGCTGCCGATTCGAGCCTTCCTGCAGTGCCTATGCACTCGACGCACTCCGGGAGCATGGCGCGCTGCGTGGCTCCTGGCTAGCTGTGCGCCGGATCAGCCGCTGCCACCCGTTCCATCCCGGGGGCTACGACCCGGTACCGCCTCGCGCTGCGAGGCGGGAGTTGTTGATCAGATCGCAAGGGAGCTAGCTCGTGGGCGTGCTTAACCCGCTGTATGTCGCGGTCGCGTGGGTGATCATGCGGATCCACGCTGTGCTGAGCACCGCCTTCGGCGCGTCCAGCGGCTGGTCCTGGGTGCTGAGCATCGTTGTCCTGGTGATACTCATGCGGCTGCTGCTGCTGCCGCTGTTCATCAAGCAGATGCACGCCATGCGGGAGATGGGCAAGCTGGCTCCCCAGATGGCGGAACTGCGGAAGAAGCACAAGGGCGACAAGCAGCGGATGAACCAGGAGGTGATGAAGCTCTATCAGGACAATGGAGTGAATCCGCTCAGCGGCTGCCTGCCGATTGTCGCGCAGTTCCCCATGTTCTTCGCGCTCTTCAACGTGCTGCGGGCGATCTCGGAGGGCAAGACCACCTACGGTCTCACGCCCGCGGTCTTGCACAGTGCCGCACAGGCGCACATCTTCGGTGTCACGGTCGCCGACAAGTTCCTCTTCCAGCACAACGCGATCCACGTGAAGGTCGTGATCGGATTCGTCGTCGCGATCAGTGTGACGACGACGTACCTGACCGTGCGGCAGAGCATGAAGCGAGGACTGACCGCGGGCGGCACTCCGCAGATGCCCGACAACCCGATGGCTCAGTCGCAGAAGTACATGGCGTACATCGTCCCGTTCTTCGCGCTCTCGGGGCTGTACTGGCAGTTCGGGCTTGTCCTGTACTGGGTAATGACGAACCTGTGGACGCTCGGTCAGCAGCACGTCCTCTTCAAGAGGTACCCGCAGCCGCTGACCGCGGAGGCAGGTGCTGCCCCGGCTGGTGGCAGCGGAACGCCGGCTGTCGCGCCGCGGCAGGCCCAGCCCAAATCAACTCAGCCCAAGTCGACGCTGCCCAAGTCGACGCAGCGGCCGACGGGGAAGCCGGCGGGGAAGACGCCGCCGCAGGCGCCAGGAAAGACGCCGCGCAGGACTACTCAGGCCCCGCCGTCTTCCGTCGACACACCTCCCCCGCTTGCGAACGGGGGCAAGAACCGCGTTCTCCGCAGGCTGTCAAGGAACAAGCCGGAGCCTGAGCCGCCGCCCGTCGAGCCCCCGGCTAAGCTCGTGAGGCAGCAGCCTGTGCGGCAGTCCCGCAGTAGACGCTCGGGTAAGCGATGACGAGGCGGCCCGTGATTCTCGGTGGCCTTCGGTCACCTTCGCCGAGGCCCGTAATATCTGCCCCGGGGGGACGCCCCCCGGACCCCCCGGTGCCGGGCTACGCCCGGCGGTCCGAGGTTAAGCGTTGAGTAAGGTTGATCTTGACGGGAGGATTCCGGTCGTGAGCCAGGCGGAAGACGTGATCGGCGGCACGGCAGGTGATGGGGTGAGCTTGTCGGACGAGATGGGGAGGCTTGGTACAGCCCCGCTGAGGTCCGCCAGCTCGGCCGGTACGGACGAGGAGTCCGCGCAGGATGGCGGTGCCCCGGCTAGCGATGGCGACCTTCCTGCGGCGGATGGCGTGGCGCCTGACGGGGATGAGTCCTCCGACGAGGTCGATCCTGTGGATCTCGAGCAAGAGGGGGAGATAGCCGCTGACTACATCGAGGGACTGCTTGACATCGCAGACCTGGATGGTGACATCGACATGGATGTCGATGGCGACCGGGCGGTCGTGTCGGTGGTCGGATCGACCCTTCAGGAACTCGTTGGTTCGCGGGGCGAGGTACTCGAGGCGCTCCAGGAGCTGACCCGGCTCGCTGTACACAGGCAGACGGGTTTGCGGGCGAGGCTGATGCTCGACGTTGGCGGTTACCGTGCGCGCCGCCGCGCGGAACTTACCGAGGTCGGGCGCATTGCCGCGGAAGAGGTCGGCAGGACAGGTACCCCCAAGCCGCTCGATGCGATGACCCCCTTCGAGCGGAAGATCGTCCATGATTCAGTGGCGGCGGCCGGACTGCGCAGTGAGTCCGAGGGTGAGGAGCCAAACCGGCGCGTCGTCGTGTTCCCGGCAGAGTAAAGAGCACGAGGCCCGGGGCCAAGGCCCCGGGCGACGAGAGCACCCAGGGCAGGCGATTCCGATCCGGATTTCCCTGCCCTGCACCCTTTTCGTAGCGTGATGGATGGACTACGCTGTGCCAGCGGATGCGAGGGCTGCCCTCGCATATTGTGTTTGCGGGGACTCATCGTCCGGATTACCCGATGAGAGAGCTGCGCCGTCGGGAGTTCGGGTAAGCATTGCTATGGTCCTTTGTTTCCCGGTGCTCACAGGCGGCGCATGCTGCTCTCAGGTCCGCGGCGGGTCTCGCTGTGGAAATCGAATCTGGTAGGTGGTGAAGTCCGGTTTGGCTGGCAGTGAGCCCACTCCGTCGCCCTCGCCTGGGCAGCCCTATGCTGATCCTCCGGCAGCTGCCCGGGAGTTGTTCGGAAACTCGATTGGCACGGCAGAGCGGTATGTCCGCCTGCTGGCGGGGCGCGGGGTCGAGTGGGGGCTGCTCGGCCCCAACGAGGTGCCGCGGCTGTGGGAGAGACATGTGCTCAACTGCGCGGTCGTTGCTGAACTCGTGCCCAGAGCGTGTCATCTGGTGGACATCGGATCGGGGGCAGGCCTGCCGGGGATCGTCCTTGCCATGATGCTGCCTGAGGTTTCGGTCACACTCTTGGAACCGACGTTGCGGGGAGAGCGGTTCCTGGCGGAATGCATAGCGGAACTCAGCCTGGAGAATGCCTCGGTCCGCCGCGCCCGGGCAGAAGACGTCGCGGGCAGGATCTCGGCCGGCGTAGCGACGGCCAGGGCGGTCGCCAGGCTGGATCGCCTAGCTGGCTGGGCCCTAGGCGTCGTCCGGCCGGGCGGGGTGGTTCTCGCGATGAAGGGTGAGTCTGCGGAGGGAGAGATCGCGGAAGCGCGACCGGTCCTGCGTCGGCTTGGCATACGGGAAATAGAGGTTCTGACGGTCGGTACCGGTAAGGTCGAACCCGGTACCACGGTTGTCCGGTTCACGTCCCCCAGAGCTAGGTCACGGGGTATCCAGACGCGCTCCAGGGCTCCAGGGCTCGCGGGTGACAGTGGTAGACGGCCTAGCGAGCATCGCCGGAGAGGAGCAGGATGATGGACTCGGTGGCGGGCCTCGGCTGGCCTGATGGGCCGTCCGCGGGAGCCCCCGGCGTTCCGGAGCGCGAGTTCCCTTCGGCTGGTGAGCCTGCGGCGGAGGGCACAGCGGACGTCGGCACGGGCCTGCCGGGGGCTGGCACGAGACAGGTGTCCGTGTCCGGAGTTCCGGGCGCGTCGCCTGGACGTGCCGGGCTGGGCTGGCCCGGGAGGACGACGCTTCGCGCCCCCCCAGACCCCCCCGCAGGGGCATGGCCTGAGGGGACGCAGTCTCCTCAGGAGGCACCCCGGGCACCGACGGCCCTAGACCCGCCTGCGGAGGTACGGCCGCCCTCGGGGGCATGGCTGGCGGAGGCGACCAATAGCGGCCTCGAGGCGGCTAGCGAGCAGGACGGTGCGGCGGAGGATGACCAGATGATAGATGCTGGGGTGGGTTCGGCTCGCGTGCGTAAGGCTTTGTCCGCGGCGGTTTCACGTGGAACACGGCCTGAAGCGGTTGACCACGTGGCACCGGTTCCGGCCGGGTCGCCTGGCGCGGATCGAGGGGGGAGCATGACAGTGAAGGAGAGGCCGGTGCGGCCTGTTGTGGTTCCCGCTGCGCCACGGGGCGCCGAGGACACGCCAATCGGGCGGGCGGCAGAGGCTGCGCTCGTGGCCAGGGGGGCGATGGCTGATCAGTCATGGCCCCGGCCGAGGGCATGCCGGGTCGTCACGATCGCGAACCAGAAGGGCGGGGTCGGCAAGACGACGACGGCGGTTAACCTGGCCGCGAGCCTTTCCCTGAACGGATCGAGGGTTCTCGTGGTGGACCTTGACCCGCAGGGGAACGCGTCGACTGCTCTCGACGTAGACCATCACGCTGGCGTTCCGTCGGTCTACAACGTCCTGGTCGAGGACCGGCCACTAGCCGAGGTCGTACGCCCCGTGCAGGGAATCCCTGACCTCTACTGCGCTCCGGCGACGATCGACCTTGCCGGAGCTGAGATCGAGCTTGTCCCGCTCGTTGCCAGGGAAGGCCGCCTGGCTCGTGCCGTCGGGAGATATGACTCGTCAAACCTCGACTACCTCCTGATCGACTGCCCGCCGTCACTTGGCCTGCTGACCGTAAACGCGCTCGTTGCCGCTGAAGAGGTACTTATCCCGATCCAGTGCGAGTACTACGCGCTCGAGGGACTGGAGCAGTTGCTGCGGACGGTGGACCTGGTGCGGGGCCACCTCAACTCCGGGCTCAGGATCTCCACCATCCTGCTCACAATGTACGACGGCAGGACCAGGCTGGCCGCGCAGGTCGCCGACGACGTCCGCACCCACTTCGGCGATATTGTCCTGCAGAGCATCATCCCGAGGAGCGTCCGAGTCTCCGAGGCGCCCAGTTACGGGCAGTCCGTGATCACCTATGATCCCGGGTCCACCGGCGCTCTCGCGTACCTCGAGGCCGCCAGGGAAGTGGCCGCTCAGAACGCGCGCGAAGCTGGCTGAGCCGCGAGCGCCGCCGCCGCTCCCCATCGTGTCGGCGGCATGACATGAGGGCACTGTCAGAGCGCATTACCGGGTCCCATCGCCGGGCGCTCGTGAGGGCGGGGCTGTCGCGCGGACTTCGGGCTGACAATATAGCTGGTACAGCGAAGGTGGCGGCAGCAAGGAGACCCGGTGACTCAGCAGCGGCGTGGTCTGGGCAAGGGGCTCGGAGCACTCATTCCCACGGCGGCCAGTGCGGCGGCAAGCTCGGCAGGTGGAGTCGACTCCGCGACGGTCAGCACGTCCGCCGCCCATGGGGTATCCGACGGTTCCGCGCACGGGGACGACATCACGGGTGCGTACTTCGAGGAGATCGCCATCGGCGCGGTCACCCCGAATCCTCGCCAGCCCCGGCAGACCTTCGATGACGACACCGTCGCCGAGCTCGCATCCTCGATAAGGGAAGTCGGCCTGCTGCAGCCGGTTGTGGTCAGGAAGGTCATGCCTGGCCACTATGAGCTGATCATGGGAGAGCGGAGATGGCGAGCCTGCCAGCGCGCCGGGCTTGATCACATCCCGGCCATCGTCCGCGAAACTTCCGACGACGACCTGCTCCGGGATGCCCTGATCGAGAATCTGCACAGGGAGCAGCTCAACCCGCTCGAGGAAGCAGCCGCTTATCAGCAGCTTCTTGATGACTTCGGAGCCACGCATGAACAGCTGGCTCGCAAGGTCGGGCGATCGCGCCCGCACATTTCAAACACGCTCCGGTTGCTCAACCTCCCCCCTGGCGTTCAAAAGCGTGTCGCCGCCGGTGTCCTCAGCGCAGGCCACGCGCGGGCGCTACTCGGGGTCGATGACCCGCGCGCGCTCGAACACCTGGCGCACCGGATCGTGGCCGAAGGGCTTTCCGTCCGGGCGGTGGAAGAGATCGTCGCGGTTGGTGCTGCCGGGACCACCAAGACGAGGAGACAGCCGGCGGCTAAGCAGCCCGTCGCGCCCGCACTGCGGGATCTGGCTGACCGGCTCTCTGACGCGCTCGAGACGCGAGTCAAGGTAGACCTTGGGCGGAACAAGGGGAAAATCGTCGTCGAGTTCGCATCCGTTGAGGACCTGGAGCGGATCGTCAAGGCAATGTCCCCGGAATGGACCGGCGTAGCTAAAACCTGAAAGCCCGTCCGCTTGTTTCACGTGAAACGCGGCCATCGTAGGGTTGCCCCGTGCAGCTTATGACGCCCTGGCTTCCCACCCGGCCCGGTACCGACCGTGTCAGCCACCGAGCACCACATCCCTTACGCAGCGGATGAACCCATCCACATCCGCCTCTGTCGTGTCGAACGCGGTCATCCACCGGACGACGTTCGCGCGCTCATCCCAGACATGGAAGTGCCAGTCTTTCAGCAAGGACTCGATGTGAGCGGGATCAAGGGTGGCGAAGACCGCGTTGGATTCGACTGGCTGCCACAGGCCGACGCCAGGAAGTCCCCCGAGCCCGTCGGCGAGCCGCCGTGCCAGCGCGTTCGAGCGGCGCGCGTTCCGCAGCCACAGATCCTCTTCGAGCAGCCCGAGGAACTGGGCAGCCAGGTACCTCATCTTCGAAGCCAGCTGCATCTGCTGCTTGCGCAGATACGGCACGTCCGCGGCCAGGCCCCCGGCCATCACGACCACGGCCTCCGAACCGATGGCCCCGTTCTTGGTCCCGCCGAAGCTGAGCACGTCGGCATACCGGGCCAGATCCGCCAGCGAGCAGTCCAGGTGCGCCGCGGCGTTGGCGAGCCGCGCGCCGTCGATGTACAGCCGCAGGCCGCTGGACGCGCAGAATTCCCCGAGCTCGCGGAGTTCCCCGAGGGTGTAGCAGGTGCCGAGCTCGGTCACCTGGGCGATGGCGACCACGCGGGGCTGGGCCCTGTGCTCGTCCCCGCGCCCGGTCAGCCGCCGGGCGATCAGGCCGGGGGTGAGCTTCCCGTCCGCGGTCGGGACCGGAAGCAGCTTGCTGCCGAGAATGCGCTCGCAGGCGCCGCATTCATCGACGTTGATGTGCGCTGTCTCGGCGCAGATGACCGCCTCGTAGGGGCGCAGCAGGAGGCTGAGCCCGAGGATATTCGCGGCGCTCCCGGTGAAAACGAAAAAAATCCCGCCCCGAGCGCCGAAACGAGCGCGAATTTCGCTGACGGCCCGCTCTGTCCACTCGTCCCCGCCGTAAGCTACGGCGTCTCCCTCGTTCGCGGCACAGACCGCGCTGAGGACCGCCTCATGGGCGCAGGCGTGATTGTCGCTGCCAAAACTCTTGTGCTGGGCCACGGATACACACCCTAATAGCGAGCGTGCCGACACCCCGTCCGGCCGCACACCCCTTGTCAGCGGCGCTCAGCAGCCTGCTGGAGCAGCAGCTCGCAGGACTTGCCGAAGTCGTGCCCCGCCGCGGCAAGCGCCATGGGCAGCGTGCTCGTGTCCGTCATCCCGGGTGCGACGTTGACCTCGAGGAAGAAGACCTCGCCGGACGCGCTGACGATGAGGTCACTCCTCGACAGGTCACGGAGCCCTAGCGCGGTATGCGCGGTGACCGCCGCGGCCGCCGCTGCGGCGGCGACGTCGGGAGACAGCCTGGCCGGCGTGTAGAACTCGGTCTGCCCGGCCGTGTACCGCGCCGCGTAGTCGTAGCCCGCCGCGCCGGGGATGATCTCCACCGCGGGAAGCGCCTCCGGGCCCTTGCCCAGGTCGATCACGCCCACCGCGATCTCGGCACCAGTCACCAGTGTCTCGATCAGGGCCGTGTCGCCGTAGGCGAAGCAGCTCACCATGGCGCCGGGAAGCTCCCCCGCCGTGCGCACCGGTCCCGCGCCGAGAGCGGAGCCGCCGCGGGCGGGCTTGACGAACAGGGGAAGTCCCAGCCTCGCGATGATCCGTTCGAGTACGGCGCTCGCCCCGAGATCGTGGAACGTCTCCCTGGGGAGCGTGACGGAATCGGGCGTGCGCAGCCCCGCGGTGGCGGCGAGGGCCTTCGCGGCGGGCTTGTCGAACGCGAAGCGGCAGGCTTCGGCGCGCGAGCCGACGTACGGCACGCTGAGCAGCCCGAGAATCTCCCTGATCGCGCCGTCCTCCCCGCACGACCCGTGGATGGCAGGGAACACGGCAGTGGGCGGATCAGCGATGAGGAGGGGGATCAGGGCGGCGTCCGCGTCCGCGATCTCGGCATCGACGCCCGCCTCCCTCAGCGCATCACATACCCGCCGGCCAGACCGGAGCGAGACCTCGCGCTCGGGCGAAAGACCGCCGGCCAGGACGACGACCCGTTCCAGGTCACGCGCAGGCCCTCCGGGCCAGGTGGTCTCAGACAACGTCCGGCCCGGGGGTATCCACGCCAGCGTGAGGAGGCGCCGCCGCGGTCCCGAACGTCGTCCGCAGCTCGACCTCGCCCTCGACCACCGTGGCGAGCCGTCGTATCCCTTCCCTGATCCGTCCCGGCTCAGGGAAGCAGTAAGACAACCGCGCATACCCGGCACCGGAGCCGTCGGCGAAGAACCCGGTGCCCGGAACGTAGGCGACCCGGGACGAGACGGCCCTGGCGAGCATGGGCTTGGAGTTGATCCCGTCCGGGAGCCGCAGCCACACGTAGAACCCCCCGCCCGGGACCGTCCACCGGCAGCCCTGCGGCATGAGCGCGGACAGGGCGCCGAGCATGGTGTCCCTGCGTTCCCGGTAGAGCTCGCGGAAAACCTTGATCTGCTCGCGCCATGGCTGGGTGGCCAGGTACTCGCGGACCATGAGCTGGGCGAGGCTGGAGTGGCAAAGCACGGCGGACTCCGCGGCCAGCACGAGCTTGTCGCGGATGCCGTGCGGGGCGAGTGCCCAGCCAACCCGCAGGCCCGGGGCGATCGTCTTGGAGAACGTGCCCAGGTAGACGACTGTCTCCGCGTCGTCAGCGCGCAGCGCGCGGGCAGGCTCGGCGTCGAACCCGAGCAGGCCGTAGGGATTGTCCTCGATCACGAGCACGCCAGCGCGCTGGCAGATGCGCAGAATGTCCGCCCGCCGCTCCGTGGTGAGCGTCACTCCGGCCGGATTGTGGAAGTTGGGCACGGTGTAGAGGAACTTGATCCGCTTTCCGGTGGCCGACAGGCGAGCGATCGTCTCATCGAGCGCGGCGGGGATGAGCCCGTCGTCGTCCATCGGAACGTGCGTCACGTCCGCCTGGTAGGACGCGAACGTGCCAAGGGCTCCGACGTAGGAGGGCGCCTCGGCGAGCACGACATCGCCAGGGTCGATGAAGATCCGCGTGATCAGGTCGAGCGCCTGCTGCGATCCGACCGTGACGACCACATCGTCCGGGTGCGCGGCGATGCCCTCGAGCGCCATCACCTCGCAGATGCCCTCTCGCAGGCCAGGGTCGCCCTGGCCGGAGCCGTACTGCAGCGCCACGGCTCCGCGGCGGGAGATCAGCTCGCCGGCCATCTCGCCGACCGCGTCGAGCGGCAGCGCGGTGATGTAGGGCATCCCGCCGGCCAGCGACACTATCTCTGGCCTGGCGGCGACGGCGAAGAGCGCCCGGATCTCCGACGCGATCATTCCCTTGGCGCGCTCCGCGTACTGATCGACGTAAGGGTCGATGCGTGACCTGTGCTGCTGCGGATCGATCGTCACGGCTTTGCCTCCGCTCGATGGGTACCATGCCAGGGTAGAGGCTGCGCGGAAGGGACGCCGGTTATGGGGGCGACCCGCGGTAACATCCATTGTCACGACTACAGGGGAGCCAGGTGTCGCGTCGTCTCGTCAACGTCACCCTGGACAACCTCGACGACCTGCCGCTCAGGTGCCGTAGGTGTGTCTTCTGGGAACTGGACCCGGTCAGCCGCGCGAGGGCCGAGGAAGCCGGCGACCCAGGGCTTGAGAAGGAAGCCTGGATCTCGTCCACGCTGCTCGAGTGGGGAAGCTGCGGGAAGATCGTCTACGCGGACGGAGTGTCGGCCGGCTACGTGCTCTACGCGCCGCCGCTCTACGTCCCCCGCTCGGTGGCATTCCCGACGAGCCCGGTGAGCGCGGACGCCGTCCTCCTCATGGCGGCCAACGTGATCAGCGAGTTCACCGGCGGCGGGCTCGGGCGCATGCTGGTGCAGGGCGCGGCCAAGGACCTGACCCGGCGAGGGGTGAAGGCGATCGAGGCGTTCGGCGACGTGCGCTGGGAGGCCCCCGCGTGCGTGCTGCCCGCCGATTACCTGCTGGCCGTGGGGTTCAAGACCATCCGGCCGCACCACCGTTTCCCGCGGCTGCGCCTCGAGCTCAGGACGGCGCTGTCCTGGCGCGAGGACGTGGAGGTCGCCCTGGAGCGGCTGCTCGGCTCGATGACACCAGAACGCGCGCTCCGCCCCGCATAAAACTCGACTTTCGCACTTTCGCGTCAGCCATCACCCGGAAATCGCTGATCGCCTCGCCGCCGTCAGCGATCGTGCAGGCCAGGTCGGCCGGCACCCGGCCCCGGTCATGGGTCAGCGGCCGGTCCGAGGCCTGGCGCAGGCGATAACCCGTCGGTCAGCCCGGTGGTGCCGGCCAGCGCCCGCAGCAGCACACCTCGGCGTGAATTCTCAGGGCTGGAGCGCCGTGCTGCGGGGCAGTCGTTGTGTGGCCGTGGTGCTGGTGAGGTGTGTTTGGATCAGCTCCGCGCTGCGCTTGGTGTCGACGAGCCAGGGGCCGTGCCCTCCGGGCACTTCGTGAAGCGTCGCGGCTGGGATCTGGTCGATCGAGGGCCGGGCGCGGCTGGCGGAGAGGTAGGGAGCGTTTGTTCCCCAGATGAACATGGTGGGTACTGAGATCGCGGCGAGCTGCCGGGTGGTGAGGACGCTCTCGGCCCGGGGCCGGCGGAAATGGTCGATCGCGTGCATCAGCGAGTTCACGGTTCTCGCGTTCCCCGGTCGGCGGGCGGACAGGCGCAGCGCGTCGATAAGCGAGTCCGGTGCGGCGGCGGCCTCCGCCGGGCCGAGGCCCTGGGCGAGCAGGCGCCGGTAGACGGGGCGGGGGCCGGGAGATCGCAGGATAGCCGCCCCGAGGGCGGGGACTGTCAGCAGCGACAGCGGCATCCGTACGCGGGCGCCCTGGAGCGCGACCGCTGGCTCTCCGATCGCGACCAGCCTTGAGATCCGCCCGGCGCCGGTTGCCGCATACCACAGCGCGAGCATCCCGCCCAGCGAGTGGCCGACGACGGGCGCTTCGTCGAGCTCGAGCGCGTCGAAGATGTCCTCGATCAGCTGATGTGCGCTCTGGCGGACATGACCACGCCGATAGGAGGCGGGGTCTGAGAGCCCGTGACCGGGAAGGTCGATCGCGAGCAGCCTGCGGCCCGGGAGCGCGGCAAACAGGGGCGCCCACGCGGCGGCGCTGAGCGAAACGCCGTGGAGCAGAACCAGCGGCGGGCCGCTGCCGCCTGCCAGCAACCGCACGCGCAGGCCGGTGCTGGCGAGGCCCGGGAAGGACTCGTCGACCTTCGCTCCAACGGCATGGAAGAGATCGGCTTCGGCGTTGCGGATACGTTCCTCGAGAGTCATCATCCGATGCGCTTCTCCTTCACCCCGGTACTGATCTGCCGGGTGCTCGCTGTGATGGCGGCCACGCTGGCAAGCCAGGTCCGCACCGCTCGCACGTCGTTGCGGCTGAGGCCGGCGAGCGCCGCTCGTTCAACCGCGCGGACGCGGCATGTTGCGGCCTTCAGGGTCTGAAGGCCCTGTTTTGTCGGGCGGACGAGGACGACCCTCTGGTTTCTGGGTCTGCGCTCGAGCAGGCCGGCGGTCTCGAGCCCGAGGACGGCCGCGTGCATCGTCTGCCTGGTGACCTGGGTGATGCGCGCCAGTTCGGAAGCCGAGAGCTCGGGCCGGGTCTCGAACACGCTGAGGATGACGTACTCCTGCGCGGACAGCCCTATTTCCTGCAGCGCATCCTCGAGCGCAGCGCGGAACCGCTGGTGGGCGAGCCGGAACAGGTAGCCCAGGTTCGCCTCAGGCCCGGGGGCATTTGTCAAGGTGCCTGACATGTGCTTAACTGTACCAGAGTGTCAGGTCAACTGACAACTTAGGGCACGATCCGAAGGGGGAACAAGACATCATGCGATTTCCATCGACGCGCCGCGGGCGCCCCGGCGGCGCGGTCGCCATCCTGGCGCTGGCGGCGGGTTGCCTGGTCGCGGCGGCCGGACCTGCGGGCGCCGCGCCGTCGGTCGTCGACTGCGACCCGGCCGGCACCATCATGCTGAATCCCACGACCGTCGACGTCGGAGGACAGGTGAACGTCAGCTGGAACGTCATACACGTGGCCGGATGCAATCCGCCCATCACCAGCGAGCGGATGTCCGGGCCGGGCTTCAGCGGCGACGAGGTACTGCCGGGGCTCGCCGGCAATCGGCCCGTCACGCTGACGCAGCCGGGCACGGCCACCTGGACGCTGAGCGTCACCACCAGGTTCGGCGAGACCGAGCTGTTCCGGGCATCAGCCACCGTGAACCCGCCGCAGCAGCTGGTGGTGACCGGCCTCGCCGGCGGGGCGGTCGCCTTCGCCGACGCCGGCTCCACGCAGACGAAGGCGGAGGTGAACGAGTACGTCCCGAGCACGGGGCCCGCGGTCAGGTCCGGCACCCGTCCATCGCTGTTCAACGTCGGCAGGGACTATGAGGCCGCCTATCAGGGCACTGACGGGCATCTGTGGGTGGCCGACCCGGTCGGCACCGCGACCGACACAGGGCTCGGCATGATGGCCGGGACCAGCCCGAGCATCACCGCCACGGGCGGCACCACTTTCACGGTCGCCTTCCAGGCGAACACCGGCTACTTGTGGATCTACTCCTCCGAGACGGGCGGCCGGAGCGTCGGCCTGGCGATGGCGCTCAACACCAGCCCGAGCGCGACGCTCACCTCGGCCGGTGTCGCGATCGCGTACGTGGACCCGAACGGCAAGCTGAGCGTCTTCGACCCCGCCACCGGGTACGGCGGCTTCGGGGCACCGGTCGCGGCGGGGACCAGCCCGGCGATCACGTACATCCCGGGCCTGGCGGACGGCTACCGGATCACCTATCAGGGCACTGATCACCAGGCGCGTACGGCCGATTCGAGCGGCGTGCAGTCGGCCACCCTGCTGACCGCGGCACCGGGTACCAGCCCGGCGATCACCACCCTGCCGTCCGGCGAGATCGACATCGCGGTCAACGGCTCCGACGGCACGGTCCAGACCGTGACCTCGACCGGCGCCATCACCAGCACAGGCGCCGTGTTCCAGGCCGGGACGAGCCCGTCGATCGCTCCGGCGGCCGGTGGCGGCGCGGTGACCGCGTGGCAGGACGTCAGCAACGAGGTGAGCACGTTCGCGCCCGGCACCGGTGTCACGTCCACCGGCCTGAACATGTTCCCGGGGACCAGCCCGTCCGTCGCGCAGATCACCAGCATCACGCGCTGATCGGAGAACGGAAACCGCGACAGCCCAGCTCGGAATCCGAGCTGGGCTGTCGCGGTCGATCGAGAGCGCAGCGCAGCCGTGCAAGGCGCGCATCCGGGGTGAATGCGACTCGCCGTATGGGCGAGCGCGGTGCTTGACCTGTGGTGACTGCTCCAGATCCGGGCCGCGGAGGGGTCAGATGAACTCGGCGAGGTCGCGGAGCAGGGCTGACTTTGGCTTGGCACCGATGATCTGCTTGACGACCTCTCCGCCGGAGAACACGTTCATCGTGGGAATCTGCAGGATGCTGTAACGCTTAGTTACCTTGGGGTTCTGATCGATGTTGATCTTGACGACGTCGATCTTGTCCGCGTGCTCGGCGGCGATCTCCTCGAGCACGGGGCTGACCATGCGGCACGGGCCGCACCACTCTGCCCAGTAGTCCACGATCACGGGCTTCTCGTTCTTCAGCACGTCGGCCTCGAACGACTCATCGGTCACGATCTTGGTCGCACCCATCGGCGGTTACCTTCTCTTTCGGTTGGCTCTTTCGGGTTGGCTTCGTGATGAGGATCAGGATTCGCGGTCGGCCAGCCAGCGCTCGGCGTCGATCGCGGCCGCGGAGCCTGTGCCCGCGGACGTGATCGCCTGCCGGTAGGTGTGGTCCACCACGTCTCCGCTGGCGAAGACGCCCTCGATGGCGGTCCGCGTGGACGGCTGCCGCACGAGCAGGTATCCCTCGGCATCGGTCTCGAGCTGGCCGGCGAAAAGCTCGCTGCGCGGATCGTGTCCGATCGCGACGAACATGCCGGTCACCGGAAGATCGTGCTCGGCGCCGGTCTTCACGTTCCGCACCCGCAGGCCGGTCATCCTGCTGTCACCGAGCACCTCGACGACCTCGCTGTCCCAGAGGAACCTGATCTTCGGGTTTGCCCTGGCCCGGTCCTGCATGATCTTCGAAGCGCGCAGGCTACCGCGCCGGTGGATCACGGTGACCGAGCGGGCGAACCGGGTGAGGAAGGTGGCCTCCTCCATGGCCGAGTCGCCGCCGCCCACCACCGCGATGTCCTGGTCGCGGAAGAAGAACCCGTCGCAGGTGGCACACCAGGTGACGCCGTGTCCGGACAGCCGCTTCTCCCCGGGCACGCCGAGCTCGCGGTATTTCGATCCGGTGGCGATGATCACGGCCTTGGCGAGGTAGGTCTCGCTGTCGGTCCTGATGACCTTAGGGTCGGCGGTGAGGCCTACCCCGGTCACGTCGTCGGGAACGAGCTCCGCACCGAACCGCTCCGCCTGCTTGCGCAGTGCGTCCATCAGCTCGGGCCCGAGCACGCCATCAGGGAAGCCGGGGAAGTTCTCCACGTCGGTGGTGTTCATCAGCGCGCCGCCGGCGGTGACCGAGCCCTCGAACACAAGCGGATTCAGCTTGGCCCTGGCGGCATAGAGTGCTGCCGTATACCCGGCTGGCCCGGATCCGATGATGATCACATCACGGACATCGTTCACGTTGTGGTGCCTTCCTCTGGACGTGCACCGGCGTCAACCGATCCTAGGGCTCGCAGATTCCCTCAGCCGCGGCGTGCCGCGGCTGGCTAAGGAGCGGGGAGCAGGAGGTGCGTGACGACGGCGCTGTTCGCCGCCGGGCAGGCGGGCCGCGCGATCCATACCTGCCCGGGCGCGGCGCCCGTGCCAGCCAGCACGATGACCGTGGCAGGCTGCCCCTGGTAGCGAGCCTGGTCCACGATGGTCGGCAGCCGCCCGCCGGTAATCCTGGTCACGCAGCCGGTGATCACTGGCTCCACCGCAGGCACCAGGCCGTGGATCCGCGGAGTGGCGGTGTCACGCGCGAGCAGCGCGCCGGCTTCGGCCTGGAGGCGCGCGGGCAGGTAGTCGGTCCCGCTCGTGACGACAGCGAAGGACTGTGCGGAGCCCGCTTCCGCGGTCTGGTTGGCTCCCCCCATCGGCACCGCGGGGCGGAGGACCCGCTGGCTGGAGGCGGCCCCCGCCGCGGTCGAGCTGCTGACGCCACCGCCATGCGTCGCTATCGCCGCGAAGGCGACGCCGCCGGCGATCACCAGCGCCCCGCCCGCCGGCGCGACCACTCGCCACGGGATGGCGAGTCGCCTGCGCGGCGCGCCCGCCTCGCGCCGTCCGCGTCCGCCCTCGGAGCGGCGCGGTGCGGGCGCGGGTGCTAGCCCAGCGGCGGAGCGGGCTCGCCCGGCGGACTCGGCCGCGAGGGCCGCATCGAGCCGGGCCGCCACGTCTTCGGGCACTGGCGGCACGGTGCCTGCCTGAGGGGGCGACGCTTCGCGGCCCCCAATACTCCCCGCGGTACCGGCCTGGGGGGACGCAGTCCCGCCAGGGGACGGGGACACCCCGGGCCCTGATGGCCCAGAGCCCTCTGTAGCGGCGCGGGCGAGCATGGTGCTCACCTCGGCGAGCCCGGCCTCGACAGCGGCACAGTGCGCACACGCCGCCACGTGCGCGCGGATCCGTGCCGTCCGCCGTCGGCCGAGTAGTCCTTCGAGGTACTCGGCAAGCACCGCTACGTCAACATGGCCCGTCATGTCCCGTCAGCACCCCCTTCCTCCCCAGGTGAGACGCTGCCGCTGGCGGCGCGGTTCCGGTCGGGGCGTGGGGTGTTGGGGGGCGCGAAGCGTTGTCCCCCCGGGCCGGCACCGCGGGGGGTGTTGGGGGGCTGTCCCCCCAGGCCAGTACCGCGGGGGGTGCTGGGCGACGGGGGTCCGGGGGGTATCCCCCCGGGAGAGCACAGCCTCCGGGGATGCACTGCGTCCCCCCAGGCCAGTACCGCCCGCCCGCAGGTGCGACAGGTGCGGCAGCAGCCTGGCCCTGCCCCTCGCGCACCTGCTCTTCACCGTGCCGACGGATATCCCGAGGACTTCCGCCGCGTCGGCGACCGGGTAGCCGAGCATGTCGACGAGGACGAGCGCGGCCTGCTGCTCGGGCGGAATCAGCCGCAGCGCGGCCGCGACGTCGAGCGCGGTGTCGCTCGCGGCGGCGGGATCCGCGGCGTGTGACGCCTCCTGCGACAGGAGGTCGAGGGTCCGCTCGTCTCCGGTGGCCGCGACCGGCCTGGTGGCTTTGCGCCGCAGCCGGTCAAGCGAGGCGTTCACCACGATCCTGTGCAGCCACGTGGTCACCGCCGACTCGCCGCGGAACGCCGCCGCACGGCGGAACGCCGAGATCATCGCCTCTTGCAGGGCGTCAGCCGCCTCTTCCTGGTCGCCAAGCGTGCGCAGCGCCACCGCCCAGAGCCGGTCACGGTGGCGCAGGAACAGCTGGCCGAACGAGTCAGGGTCACCTTCGACGTGCCGCCGCAGCAGCTCCGCGTCAGAAGGATCACCGGTCATCTCTGCCCGCTACTCGGCCGTCAGGATGACCCGCGCACGACGATGTTGTATATCTCGGCCTGGTACTGGCCCGGCGTCTTGATCATGGGAGGAAGCCTGGTGAACCAGATGAGGATGTACCGGCCGGTCGCGGATCCGCTGGCGTTGAACGTCCGATCGCCGCCGACATTGCTGGCCTGCGCGACGGTGCTGAACGCGTCTACCGTGGCCTGCGAGCGCGTGTTGTCGTTGCCCACCTTGATCTGCACGTCCGCGCCGGAGTTCGGCCCGAACAAGATCTCGATCTGGCGCAGCCGCACCTGCCTGCCCATGTCCAGGATCAGGCCGGAGCCCTTCTTGAGATTGCCGAACACTGGGTAGCCGTTGTAGTGCTCTGTGTACCAGTCGGTGTTCGGGTTCCCGTCGATCGCGAGGCTGGCCTTGTCGTCGTTCTCGTTGAACGTGTCCCCCGTCACATCGAATCCGTGCGCGCTGACGGGCGCGAGCGCGGCGGGGACGGTGCTGGAGGGCGAGGCGGGGGGGGTGGTGTTGTGATTGGCCTGCGCCGGGGTACCCAGGCTGTGGCTGATCGTCCAGGCGACCACCGCGACCACGGTGACCACAAGGACGACAATCAGGCTGATCATGGCCCTGGCAGCGATACTCCGCTCACGGCCTTGAGCGGCACGGCGCGGCGGCGCGGCGCGTGAACCGCGGCCACCGCGGGGCGGCTGCGGACGCATGTACTGCGTGTCAAGGCCGCCTTCCGCGAGCAGGCTCACCGGGTCGGCGATCGTGGGCGGTGCGGCAGGGAGGGGGGGGATGGCCGGCGGCGCCACCCTGGCGAGCGCATCGGCGAGCATGGACGGGCTGGTGAGCGGCGGCCCGTTGCGGCTCGGGCGCTGGAACAGCGCCTGGCAGGCAACCGCGTCGATGCCCGCGGGAACCCCCGCGCATACCTGGCGCGGGCTGCAGGGCAGGCCGTCGGCCATCGGTGCGGGCGGCAGCGTGTTGTAGTCCGCTCCCGGCCAGTAGCCGGTGAGTGCCGCATAAAGCAGCCGGGCAAGGCCGCGGGTGTCGGCGAGTGCCGGGTCGTCCGCTGTCGCGCCGACCAGCGCGGCGTTGATGCCGAGGCCAGTGATCTTCACACCGCCGCCCGCGGTCCACCGCAGCGATTCCGGGGTCAGCCGCAGATGTGCCAGGCCGGCCGCGTGCGCGCCGGCCAGCGCCTGTGCGGACTCCGACACCAGATCGACGGCCCGCGCGGGATCAAGCGGCCCGTTGGCGAGAAGGTCGTCGAGCGAGTCGCCTGCCACCCATTCCATGACGACATACGCCCGGTCACCGGCGTCCTCGACGTCGAACACCTGGGCTAGCCGGGAGTCCGTGAGCCTGCTCGCGGCCCTGGCCGCGGTCACGACTTCCCTGACTCGCGGGAAACCCGGGGCGAACGTGAGGACGGTGACGGCACGGGCGAGGGTCTCGTCGATGGCCTTCCATACCGCCCAGCCACCCGCCGCGCCGACTCGGTCCTCGAGTCTGTAGCGGCCGGCCAGCCGGGTTCCCGGTTCAGAGGTGTACGTGCTCATTCGTCCGTGCTCATTCGTCTGGCGTCAAGAGCGGTACAGGCCCTCGACTCTCCTTCCGCGCCCCCGAGGTGATCATCGGGATTTTCGGGACACCATGCTGCTGTTCCACCATGCTAGGCCGCCCAGGGTGCCCCCATGGGATACCAGGCGGCCGCGCCGCGCAAACCGTTATACGTGACCTTCGACAATGTCTCATATCGATACCCTGACCGGTGTCCCGGTCATCCTGCCCTTCACCGACGCGTCACCTGGCGGCCACCGCCGAATCGGGTGCTGACCATACGGACAAGCGCGGGAACTTCTGCCACGCCGAACGCCTTCGCGAAGAGCACGTAGAGCATCAGCGCCCCGCCTCCGCCGACCACCACGGTGATAAGCCCGTAGGCCGCGCCTGGGTGCAGGACCACGCCGACGGTGAACGTCATCGCGATGATGAAGATCATGGCGGGCACCGCGGCCAGGTGCATCCGGATCAGGCTCGCCGCGATCCGGCGCCCGTCCAGGCTGCCGACCCTGCGGATCAGCAGCCACCAGGCCGCTGCCGTGCCGACGAGATTCGACACCCCGAACCCGGCGGCCAGGCCCTCCACCACGCGCCCCGGTGACAGCGTGTTCAGCATCACCAGGTTGACCACGATGTTGCTTGTCATCGTCGCGAGCCCGATGAACATCGCGGTGCGGCTGTCGTGCAGTGCGTAGAAGACCCGCAGCAGAAGCTGGAACAGCATATACGGCACAAGGCCGAGCGCGAACATCCCGAATACCACGCCCAGGTAGCTCGCGTCGGCGACCGTGGTGCTGCCGTAGGCGAGCAGCAGCTCGGTGAGCGGAGGGGCGAGTACGGCGAGCCAGAGCGCCGCGGGCACCACGACCACAGAGGATAGCCGGACGCCGGTGGAGAAGTCGTCTCTGAGCAGCGAGTACCGTCGCTCGGACGCGTGCGCGCTCATCCTCGGCAGTAGCGCGGTGATCACTGATATGCCGATGATCGCATACGGCATCTGGAATAGCTGCCAGGCGTAGCTATAGGCGGAGAAACCGGCGCCGTGACCGATGTGCGCCGCCTGCGCCCGCACCCCGGCGGCGTTGGCCACGTTCTGGGTGACGAGGAAGGCCACCTGGGTGGTGACGATGTAGCCGGCCATCCAGCCGGCCATCTGCCCGATCTCGCTCACCTCGGCGCGCCTGAAGTCGAACCTGGGGTGCCACCGGAAGCCTACGCGGCGCAGCGCCGGGATCAGCGCCGCGGTCTGCACGATGATGCCGAGCGTGGTGCCGACGCCAAGCAGCCGCACCTGGCCGGACGAGATCGTTCCCGGGGTGCGGCCCACGCCCGCGACGGTCATGAACATCAGCAGGATCACGATCACGATCAGGTTGTTGATCACCGGGGTCCACATCGGCGCGGCGAAGTGCCCGCGCGCGTTCAGGATGGCTCCGGCAAGCGAGGTCACGCCGTAGAAAAAGATCTGCGGGACGAAGAAGTACGCGAACACCACCATCAGGCCGTGCTCGGGTCCGTGCACGGACGCGGCGTAGAGATCGACGAGCAGCCCGGCGGCCAGCGTCGCGACCAGCGTGATGGCCCCGAGCGCCAGCACGCCGAGGGTGAAGATCCGCTGGTCGTATGCCTCGCCGCCGTCGGTGTCCCGCCTGGCGGCGTTGACGAGCAGCGGGACGACGACGCTGGTGAGGATGCCGCCGAGCATCAGGTCGTACACGGTGTTCGGCAGCGTGTTGGCGTTGTTGTAGGCGTCGGCGAGCCCTGCGGTGCCGAGCGCGTAGACAAGCACCGCGGTGCGCATGAAGCCAGTGACGCGGGACGCGAGCGTGCCGAGCGCCATCACGCCGCTGGAGCGGATCAGGCTGGAGTCCGCATCGGCGGAGGGCCCGGAGGAGGGCTGCCTCGCTGGGCCGGGAGCGCCCTGTGGAGCCTCCGCGCCGCTTCCGTTAGGCATGGAAGGTCTTTTCCTGGCCTCCTGCGCGGCCTCGGCCGAATGGCGACCTGAGCCGTGCCTGCCCGGGATGCCAGGGCGGTCGGTGCTAGCCCGGTCGGTGCTAGCCCGGTCGGGGGCTGTCCGCCCGGCCTTGTGCATCGGCGTACTCATCCGGAGCCTCCGGCGGGTAGTTCTCGTCGGTGCGGTCGTCGTCATGCTCGACGTTATCGGCTCCCTCGCCCGGGCCGGCCTCGTCCGCCCTTTCTTGGCCGGCGTCCGCGCCGGGCCGCCCGTCGCGGAATCCCCGGCGGACCGCCCTGACCGCGGACGCGAGCACGAACACTCCGAGCGCGGCGCCGATAATGAGCAGTGCCATCGTGCCGAGGCGGGTTGCCTGCACGTTCAGCGGCACCGGCTGCCCGGGCAGCGGGATGCCGTCCTTACTCAGCAGGCGCAGGTGCATGGTAGTGGCGCCGATCGCGGATGCGTGGATGGGGAGCCTGACCGTGACAGTCTGCCTGGGACCTACCACGACCTCCGCCTGATAGCTGCCTATGGTCAGCCGCCCGGTTCCCGGCACGCTCGCCTGCAGCCGCAGCTCGACGCGCTGCCCCAGGCCGTTGGCGATGGACACGGGCACCGTGCCCGATGAACCACCGAGCGTCACCTGTGCGGAGCTGATGATCCTCACCTTCCGCTCTTGGGCCGCGATGTACCCGGCGGCACGGTTGATCAGCTCCATGCCGCGGCGGCCCGCGGTACCGCCGCCCCGCCAGCCGGACGACTCGGCGGCCGTCACCGCGGACTGCAGTGAGGTGAGATACCTCTGGGTCGGCTGGAGCAGGATGCTCGAATACAGCTTCAGGCTCTTATCAAGTTTCTGCAGGCCGCCGAGATAGGCCCGGCCGAGCTCGCTGCCGCTCAGCTGGCTCGCGGGCGGCGGCTGGCGGGCCACCTGGCCTGATCCGCCCGAGTTCACCAGCCCGGTCAGGCTGGCGGGCTGCAGCCACGGCGCGGCAACCGTCTCGGAGAGCAGCGCGCTGGCCAGGCCAGGCGCCGGGTCCCACCGGCGCGGCGGGGTGATGACGATGGATCGCGCCAGGTTCGGCGCCTCGGCGTCGATCATCGCGGTCTCGGCGAGAAACCGCTGCTCGACGGCGAAGGCCGCGCCCGGTGCCGCCGAGGCGGCGGGTGCCGCCCCGAGGATCTGGGTCAGCGTGTCGTCGGCGAGCAGCACGTTCAGTGTCGGGCCCACCCCTGACGGGGTCGAGGTCACGGCGCTCGGGGTGTAGGTCAGCGCCGGGCTGGCGGGCGGCATGGCGGCGGCGTCGAGTACGACGGTGCCGACCCCGTTGACCGCGAGGTTGCCGAGCACGCCGGAGTCGGCCAGCCCGCCGGCCGGCCAGGCGACCGCATCCGGGCTGGCCGACGCGGTGAAAGAGCGGCCGAGCACGCCGTTCGCGATCGAGCGGCCCTCGCTGACCGCGTAGCGCAGATCCTGGTCGAAGCCCGCGTGGGTGAGTGCCGCGACGTCCACGTCGGCGTACGGGGTGACGAACGCCTGCCCGCCGGCGGTAGCCGACCGCAGGCTGCCGAGCCACGCCGCGGCCGTCCGGCTGGCCGGCCTCCCCGTGGCGCCGACGCAATTCACGCCGCCGCCTACCTGGTAGGGCCGGGTCATCGTCTGCACATCGCTCAGCAGCGCCGGGTCGATCGCCCAGGTCAGCCGCGCCTGGCCAGCGTAGCTCGCGCCCGCCCGCAGCAGGCCGCCAAGCCGGCCGTCGGCCGCCACGCTCGCGGCCAGGCCGCTGTCGGTCAGCGACGACGGGCATGCCCCCTGCCGGGGCTGGTCGATGAGCGGCCAGATCCACGCGGCCTTCAGCGGCCTGGGGAGCAGCGACGGCGACCCGCCCGGCCAGAACGGGAGGAAGCTGCGATCGGTATCGAGCAGCGTGCCCGTGACGTCGTCCGCCTCGGCCGCGAGCGGGTAGACGCCGAAGCTGGTCAGGCCGAGATCGTTCACAGGGAGCGAGACCTGCCAGCGCGCGGTGCCGCCCGGGCGGACGGTGCCGCCGATCATCGTGGGGATGCCCTCCGGCTGGTCGGCGGCGTAGCCGCCGGCGGCGTAGGCCGCGAGCTGATCCCTGTTGCTGAGCTGAACGCCTGACGAGCGCAGCTGGACCGACACGCCCTGCACCGCGTCGCCGGAGTGATTGGCGACGGTTCCCGTCACCGTCACGGTGGCGCCGGGCCTCGCGATCTGCGGGCTGATCGAGTCGATGACCACCGACACCGGCTGGCTGCCCTGCCGGGCCCGGCCAGTCCCGGCCGCCGTGGCAGAGGCGGCCGGCGCGATCACCATGACGACGGCGACCGCGACCGACGCAAGCAGGGGCAACCTGAGAACCTGCTGTGACGCGGCGCGACCCATCGCGGAACGCAGATTGGGCACGTACCGAATGTTATTGCCGTTTCCTGAGAGCGGCGGGCTTGGCCGTCCAGTGGGCGGACAGGTCAAGCAGCCGGATGCCGAGCGCGGTACCGGACTCTCCGGTAGAGGTGTATACGATCGTGTCGCCGTCGAGATCTGCCCAGAGCGCCTCGTCCGCGAAGACCGGCAGGCTGTCGGGCAGGGCGAGCGGCGCCGCCAGGCTCGCGGCGTAGCCGGTGACCGAGCTGACCGTCTCTCCCGGCGCCGCCCGGATCCGCTGCCCGCCGGTAGCGGACCGCAGCATCCAGGTCGGCGGGACCTGGTTGGCGCGGACGACGAAGGCGGTAAGTACGTCGTCGGCTTCATAGAAGCGCACGACCAGGCAGCGGCCGTGCGGGAGCAACAGGACATCTGGCAGCTGATCGGCCGCCGATATCGTGCGCGGCAGCCGGATGATCTTATGGTCCGTGCCGCTCTCGAGCAGCAGATGGTGCAGCGTAAGGGTGTCCTTCATGGGATCCTTCCGGTTACCCGGGTTTCCTAACCCTTCGCCAAGCACCTACCCTCGATGCCCGTGCCGGATTCCATGCCCATGACCCCCGATCAGCGCAAAGCCGCAGCAGCCCTGCTGGCTAAGGTGTCATCGGCCGCCGACGACCTAGGCCGCCTGTTCGCCCGCCATGGCCATGAGCTCGCCCTGGTAGGCGGGCCGGTTAGGGACGTGTTCCTGCGCCGCCAGCCCGGTGACTTCGACCTGACCACCGACGCCCCGCCGGAGCGCGTCCTCGAGATCACGGGGGGCTGGGCGGACAAGATCTGGACGATAGGGATCGACTTCGGCACGGTCGGCCTGCGCAAGGGAAGCACGACGTTCGAGGTCACTACCTACCGGAGTGAAGAATATTCGCCCGGCTCCCGCAAGCCCGGCGTACGGTACGGGACCTCGCTCGAGGAGGATCTCTTCCGCCGCGACTTTACGATCAACGCCATGGCGGCGCGGCTGCCGTCGCACGAGTTCGTCGACCCGTTCGGCGGCCTGCGGGACCTGAGGGACAAGGTGCTTCGCACCCCGGGCACGCCGGAGGACTCGTTCACCGACGACCCGCTCCGCATCCTGCGGGCGGCCAGGTTCGCCGCGCAGCTCGGCTTCGCGGTCGTGCCCGAGGTCCGCGGCGCCATGCGGGAGCAGGCGGGGCGGCTGGAGATCGTGTCTGCTGAGCGGATCACCGGTGAGCTGACCAAGCTGATGCTGGCCGCCGACCCGGTGCGGGGCATCGAGCTGCTCGTGGACACCGGGGTGGCCGACGAGGTGCTGCCCGAGGTGCCGAAGCTTCGCCTCGAGGTGGACGAGCACTACCGGCACAAGGATGTCTACCAGCACTCGCTCACCGTGCTCCACCAGGCCATCACCCTTGAGGAGCGCTACGGCCTCACCGGCGACCTGGTGGTCCGGCTGGCCGCGCTGCTGCACGACATCGGCAAGCCGAGGACCCGGACCAGGCTGCCCGGCAAGCGGGTCGCGTTCCACCACCACGAGGTGGTCGGCGCGAAGATGACCCGCGCACGGCTCGCGGCGCTTCGCTTCCCCAAGGATGTGACAGCCGACGTCTCCCAGCTCGTGGAGCTGCACCTGCGGTTCCATGGGTACGGGACGGGGGAGTGGACCGATTCCGCGGTCCGCCGCTACGTTCGCGACGCGGGTCCGCTGCTCACCCGGCTGCACGTGCTGACCCGGGCGGACTGCACGACGAGGAACAAGGAGAAGGCGGAGCGCCTCGCCCGGTCCTACGACGGCCTCGAGAAGCGCATCGCCCAGCTTGCCAGGGCGGAGGAACTCGGCAAGATACGGCCCGACCTGGACGGCAACGAGATCATGCGAATCCTCGGGGTGCCGCCGGGACCCGTGGTCGGCAAGGCATACAGGTTCCTCTACGAGCTGCGCATCGAGAACGGCCCGCTCGGCCCCGAGCGGGCCGCTGAGGAGCTGCTCGTCTGGGCGGCCGGTCAGGGAATCGACGCGGGCTCCCCGCCTGTCTCGCCTGCCTCAGACGCGCCCAGGCCACCCCCGGAAGACCCGGCCGGGTTACTTTCGTGAGACCCGGCCTGGGCGCGGCGGCTGAGCACCGAGTAGGAAACCGCCGCGATCAGGTATCCGGTCGCCACCGCCGCGAGCAGCGGGTATGACTTACCCGTGAGCGGCATGAACAGCACGGACACGGCTGCGCCGAGCACGAACGTGACGTTGTAGATCATGTCGTAAACGGAGAAGACCCGTCCGAGATAGGCGTCGTCCACGTTCTCCTGGATGATCGTGACCACGCAGATCGACACTCCCTGCGCGGTGACGCCGAGCACGAACCCGAGGACCAGGAAGGGTATCTGGCTGAACGTCGCGCCGAGCAGGCCCTCGACCACACCGCCAGCGCCGAGCAGGCAGGCGATCCAGGCCGCCTTGGTCAGCCGCCTTGTCGCGGGGGGAGTGATCAGGGCGGCGGCGCCGTAGCCAAGCGCCGAGGTGATCACTACCAGGGTGAAGTGGGCGAGCGCCTTATTGCCGCCAGTCGACGGGTAGAAATAGTTCCTGTACAGCAGGACCGCCATGAGCAGCAAGATCCCGTAAAGGAGCCGCTGGCCGCCGGCAGCGCCGAGCGCGTACGCGGCCTGCCTGCGCTGCCAGATGTGCTGCGTCCCGGCCGCCAGGCCCCGTGCCACGGTGGCGATTTCCGCCCGCACGCCGGCGGGCGCGGGCTCAGCCGGATCAACGTTCGGGCCGAGCAGGCCGCGCGGCATAGTGGCGCCGATCAGCCCGGCGGCCGCGTAGCCGGCGCCGCCCACGAGCAGGGTGGCCGCGGAGCCGGTGTGGCCGCCGCCGGTCACCAGGTGCACGCCAAGGCCCGCGATCCCCCCGGCGAACCCGACGATCGTGCCCGAGGTGGGAGCCACCGCGTTCGCCATGACGAGCTTGTCCTCGGCGACCACGTGCGGGAGCGCCGCGGACAGCGCGGATAGGAAGAACCGGTTGACGCCGAGTACGGCGAGCACGCTGACGTAGAGCGGGAACCCGAGAGTGCCCGTCTCGACGAGAAACGCGGCCACCACGACGAGCGCCGCGCGGATGAGCGCGGACCAGACCAGGATCTGGCGGCGTGACCAGCGGTCGATGAAGACCCCGGCGAACGGCCCTATCAGCGAGTACGGCAGGTAGAGCACGGCCGCCGCGGAGGCCGCCGCCGCCGGGTTCGGGAACGTCGCCGCGGAGAAGAACGCGTAGGCCGCGAAGCCGGCGTTGAACACGCCGTCGCCGGCCTGCGACACCAGCCGGGTGGCGAAGAGGCGCCGGAAACCGGGCTCGGCGAGCACCGCGCGCAGGTCGGCGACGAACGACGACCGCGGCGGCCCGCCGCCGGGCCTCTCCCCGGAAGCGGCTGGCGCCTCGGCGCGCGGATCCGCCTGGCTGGACACGCGCTCAGCCTACGGCGTCCGCTGTATCCGGTGTCAGGCCCCGCCAATGCCTTTGCTCGGCGGGATCGAGCTCGCCCCTGGAGGCGTTCCCGCATCGCCGTAGTCCATTGCAAGATCAGTCTGGGTAGTGGTGGATTTCGGCGCGGTGTCCGCGAGTGCCGTCGAACTTTCCGTCATCGGTCAGCAGCGGCAGGCCGAGCGTCTCGGCCAGCACCACATACATCGCGTCGTAGGCGGTGAAGTTGTGCCGGAGCTCGAACACGCGGGGCTGCAAGGGCTGCATGGCGTGACGGGCGATCCGCAGCCCGGCATAGTCGGCCAGCATCTCACTGGCCCGGCCGACCGTGATCTGCGTGGGCTTGCTCGTGATCGCCAGGCCGTGCACGACGCTTGATACCCCGGCGTCGATGAGGGCGGGGGCGTGGACGATACGGGCGAGACGCTGACGGAGAAGGTCGTCACCCTCCTGGCTGGCCAGCAGCCGGATGACGATCGAACAGTCGACGACGTAGGTCACTGGCGGCCGTCGCTCGCGAGCGAACGCAGATCCTCGATGGTGTAGCTGACCGGTCCGCGGGCCGCGATCGTCGTCATCACCTCCTCGATGGGAGGCATCGCCGCCTCGTGGGCAAGCAAATCGCGCAGGTAGGCAGCGAATGACTGGCCGCGCGCGTCGGCTCGGGCCTTGAGGGTGGCAACGACCTCGACGGGGACGTCGCGCACCTGCACAACGGTCGTATCCATGTCGCCCATCGTAACACCCAAATGCATGCATTCTGCATGCCGCGCCCTGATGCTGGACCCGTTGGTGGCGTCAGCTACTCCGAGCATGCCTGGAAAGCCGTATGAGTTCTTGGTCCCGGGCTATGGTGGCTGCTTCTCGACGCGGTCCGGGAGGCGCACGTGGGGTATCTGCGGCTGCTGCGAGGCGGCCCGGTGCTGGGGTTGTGGCTGAGTGAGACGTTCTCGGTCTTCGGTGACCGGTTCTTCACCGTGGCGCTGACCTGGCTGGCGTGGCAGCGGTCGGGCGCTGTGGCGATGGGCCTGGTGGTCGTCACGGAGTCGGTCCCGCATCTGCTCATCGGCGCGTTCGGGCGTCGCCTGGTTGCCTGGTTCGCTTCGTTCCGCCGTCTGGCGTTCCTGGAGGCGGCTCAGGTGCTGGTGGTGGCCGGGTTGCCGTTTCTCTGGCACGCGATCGGGGTCACGGCGGTGTTCGTGGTGATCGCGTTGATCGGCATGGCGGACGCGATCACCGGCCCTGTTCTGGCGGGTCTGGTCCCTGACCTGGTCGCGGACGGTCAGGTGCGGCAGGTGACGGGGCTGATGGACCTGACCGGGCGGCTGACCTGGGTGATCGGGCCCGGGGCGGCGGGGCTGCTGCTTGCGGCGATGCCCGCCGATGGATTGTTCCTGGTGGACGGGGTGACGTTCGCCGTGTCGGCTGCCGCTTTCGGCTTGCTAGGTAAGGTGCCGCTGCACCGGGCGTCTCGCATGTCCGGGACGCCGCTCCCCAGTTGGGAGGCGCCTTCGGCCCGCAGAGTGCTGCGCACGCATCGTCGGCTGAGTGGTGCCATCGCGCTGGGCGGGGTCGGTGAGTTCTGCCAGACGGTGTTCACGATCGGGATCCCGATCTGGCTGACCGTGCGGCTGCACGCCGGCCTGGCCTCCTACGGGCTGGTCATCTCCATGGCCGGGGCCGGCTCGTTGCTTGGGAACCTGGTCACTGGCCACGTGCGGTTGCCGGGCCGGTTCCCTGCCGGGTACTGCCTGGTGTGGGCGGGTCGCGGGCTGGGCCTGGCCGCGTTTGCGTTCACCCTGGACCTGGGTCAGGTCCTGGCCGTGACGTTGATGTGCAGCGTGCTGGCACCGGTGACGTCGATCGCCCTCGGCACCGAGGTCGCCGGGCTCCCGAAGGGGGAACGGCTGCGAGTTTCCGCAGTGAACCTGACGGGCCTGCACATTGCCGGGCTGACCAGCATGCTGTTGGTGCCGCCGCTGCTCGTCCACGCGCCCGGCACTGGGTTCGCCCTCGCTGGGGCGGTCACCGCCATGGCGGGGCTGCTGGCATGGATTGCCGCGATGACGCCCGCCGTCCGCCAGCGTCGGCGCCCGGCGCAGGAGTACGCGCGCACCTGACACCCGTCAGCTGCGCCGGTGTGCCCGCAAGAGCAGTGTCGGGAGGCGATCGCCGCCTGGAGGCGGTAGTTCGGTGGCGGGGCCGACAGTGAATCCAGCGGTGTCCAGCAGCGTTTTCCAGACGGATAGCGGGTACGCGTACTGGATGACAGGGAGCCGCGTCCCGTCGTGCAAGGTGAGGTTGTCGACGCGCCGTCCTGCGAGCTGGCAGGGACGCGGGCAGCCGGTGGAGAACACCAGGAGACCGCCTGGGCGAAGCCTGGCCGCGACTCGGGGAAGCAGCTGCTGAGGGTCGGCGTACCAGAGCGCCCCGAAGACCGAGTAGCACACGTCGTACGGCCCGTCGTCATCGCTGGCCAGTGCGTCGGCCGCGTCGGCCGTCCGCCATGAGACACCAGGCAGGTTGCCCCAGCGGGCGCGGGCCTGGGCGATGCGGGCTGCTGAGATGTCGACGCCGACCGAGACAGCGGCACCGGCCGAGGCGACGCACGCGAGGTTGTCACCGGTCCCGCAGCCAAGCTCGATCACCTTGATGGCGGTGAGGTCGCCGAGCAGTTCGGTGCCGGGCCCGTATCCGGGGTACGGGGTCCATTCCACGCGGGCTGGCGGAATTCCCTCGCGCTGGCCGGCGGGGAAGGCGTCGGCGATGTGCTCCCACGCCGTGGTGTTCACAGTGGCGTCCACCGCGCTTCTGGTCATCAAGACGCGTCTCCTCCCGGTGTGGCGGGCCGGTGGCCCGGCCCGCCACAGGCAGTGCGGTCAGCGGCGGCCCATGGCCTGCACGCGGGCCATCCATCCGGGTGCGTTCGCGCCGAGGTCGCGGCGGAAGGCGTCCAGGTCGGTGCCGTACTCGAGAACGACGCCGCCCCGCATGTCGGCGACCGCCTGGCACGCGTGGACCAGGCGTCCGCCGAGCGCGGCGTGCGCCAGGACCGACTCGCGGCGCCGGTACTCGTTGAAGAACCCGCCGTGGTACAGCCGGCATCGGCTCCAGCCTGATTTTCAGCGCCATGATCGGGGCGGACGCGCCGCAGTGGAGCGGCCAGCTGCGTACGCTGAGCCGGGAGGTGGACCTGGGGCAGGTGACGGCGGTGTATCACCGCCGCCCCAGCCCCTGGCGATTCACCCATCTCGACGCCCAGGCCCGCGACTTCGCCACCGCCGAGGCCCGCCACGGGCTCGGCGGTCTTCTCGCCAGCCTGCCCGGAGCACGCTATGTCAACCACCCGGCCGCCGTCGCCCGCGCCGACTTCAAGCCCGCTCAGCTCCAGGTCGCCGCCCAGCTGGGGCTTACCATCCCGCCGACGCTGGTTACCAATGACGCCGGGCAGGCGCGGAAGTTCGCCGCCGACCACGGGCCGGTTGTCTACAAGACCTTCCGCGGCGTCCCGCCCTCGGCGGACGGGCGCACAGGGGCGATCTGGACTCAGCGCATCAACCCCGATGCCCTGGACGAAACGGTGCAGGTGACCGCGCACCTGTTCCAGGCGGAGATCCCGAAGACCGGCGACGCTCGGCTGACCGTGGTCGGACGACGGGTGTTCGCGCAGAAGATCATCGCTCCGGGCGAGATGCTGGACTGGCGCAGCGGCGACTGGGACGCCCTGACCCACGCTCCCATCGAGGTGCCGAGTCGCATCACCGAGGCGCTGTACGCTTACCTCGATGCCTTCGGCCTGGTCTTCGGCTGCTTTGACTTCGCCCTGACCGGCCCAGGGGATGAGCCTGCGCACTGGATCATGATCGAGTGTAATCCGAACGGACAATGGGGCTGGCTGCCCGACGCCGGGGCCATCGCTGAGGCATTCGCCGACACACTGCAGGAGGGATGGAGCCCGTGACGTCGGCCGGCACCGGCATCCAGGCTGATGCGCAAGTTCTGCATGCCGCCTTGGTTCAGGCACTGGCCGAGGATGGTGCACTAGCCGATCCGGCGTGGCGCAAGGCCGTCGAGCTAGTGCCCCGGCACCGGTTCGTCCCCGGCTTCTACCAGCCCGCCGGGCAGCGCTCCGCACAGGGCCTGACTGTCTGGGAGCCGGTCACCGCCGTTACCGACTACCGCCGGTGGCTGGCCGCCGCTTACGCTGACGAAACGCTGATCACCCAGTTCGACGGCGACGAACCCGACTGGGATGATCCCATCACGCGCGAGGGTGGCGCCCCCACCTCTTCCTCGACCCTGCCGTCCCTGACGGTGCGCATGTGGGCGGACGCGGACCTGCACGACGGGCACACCGTCCTTGAAGTGGGCACCGGCTCCGGCTACTCCACGGCCCTGGCCTGCGAACGCCTCGGCTCGGACGCGGTGACCTCCGTCGAGGTTGACCCTCACCGCCTAGAGCAGGCCGCTACCGCGCTGCACGGCTGCGGCTACGCTCCTGACCTCGCCGTCGCCGACGGCCTGTACGGGTACTGGCCCAGCGCGCCCTTCGACCGCATCGTCGCGGCCTGCTCCGTGCGCAACATCCCCGCCGCCTGGCTCGCCCAGACCCGCCCCGGCGGGAGGATCCTCACCACCCTTGGCGGATGGCTGTATGGCCATGCCCGCGTCCTGCTGACCGCCAACGGTGACGGCACCGCGAGCGGGCCGCTCCTGCCCGGAACCATCTCCTTCATGGCCGCCCGCGCGCAGGAAGCACCCGCATTCGGCAACCCCGCGCACTGGGAGTCTCTCTACTCCGGTGACGCGAGCGAGGCCCGGCACACCCCCGAGCGGATCACTGCCGCCACCGGCGAGGCGTTCTTCACCCGGTTCCTGGTCCAGTGCACCGTCCCGAACGCCCAGCTGACGGCTATCGGGCAGACGGTGCACCTGGTCGACATCGTCTCCGGTTCGGCCGCGACCCTCACCCCGCACCAAACCGGTACCTGGCGGCTGTCCCAGAGCGGGCCGCTGCGACTGTGGGACCAGATCGAAGGCATACTCGACGCCTACGACCAGGCTGGCCGTCCGGCGCCCGATACGTTCCGCCTGCATGTCGACCAGGAGGGCCAGCACCTGCGGCACCCGCACATGCCCAGCCTGCCGCTGCCCGTCACAGTCTCACCGAACGTTCGCTGGTGAGTGCTCCCAACGGGCAGGCTAGGCGGCGGTCAGGGCTCTGGCCCTCTCTGGTGCTATAGACGGGTGAGCGGTGATCGAAGCGCCACGGCAGGCGTCACCTCTGGCGCGGGCGGTGTATGTGCGGTGCCCGGCGTTCGGGTCTGGCCGCCGGGCACCGCACATGTACGGCCGGCGCCCGGAGCTTTGCAACGGCAGGACCTGCCACGGCGGGCTCGCGGGGTGCTAGCGGTCGGTCTCGCCCCTGATGAACTTTTCGACGAGTTCGCGGGCTATGTCGTCGGGGTACTGCTCGGGGGGGGATTTCATGAAGTACGACGCCGCGGAGATGACCGGGCCGCCGATGCCGCGGTCCCTGGCGATCTTCGCGGCCCTGACCGCGTCGATGATGACGCCCGCGGAGTTCGGCGAGTCCCAGACCTCCAGCTTGTACTCCAGGTTGAGCGGCACGTCGCCGAAGGCGCGCCCCTCGAGCCTGATGTAGGCCCACTTGCGGTCGTCCAGCCAGGGCACGTGATCCGAGGGACCGATGTGCACGGCGGCCTTCTCCATCTCGTGCGGGATCTGGGAGACGACCGAGCGGGTCTTGGAGATCTTCTTTGACTGGAGCCTGCTGCGCTCCAGCATGTTCATGAAGTCCATGTTGCCGCCGAAGTTGAGCTGGTAGGTGCGGAGGAGCTCAACCCCGCGGTCCTCGAAGAGCTTGGCGAGCACGCGGTGGGTGATGGTCGCGCCCACCTGGGACTTGATGTCGTCGCCGATGATCGGCACGCCCGCCGCGGTGAACTTCGCCGCCCACTCCGGGTCGGAGGCGATGAAGACAGGCAGCGCGTTGACGAACGCGACGCCGGCGTCGAGCGCGCACTGGGCGTAGTAGCGGTCGGCCTGCTCGGAGCCGACCGGTAGGTAGCACACCAGTACGTCTGCCCCCACGTCTCTCAGCACCGCGGCGACGTCGACCGGGGGCTCGTCCGACTCGGTGATCATGTCCCGGTAGAAGCTGCCGAGGCCATCGGAGGTCGGACCGCGCTGAACGGTGACACCGGTCGGCGGCACATCGCAGATCTTGATGGTGTTGTTCTCGCTCGCGCTGATCGCCTCGGAGAGGTCGCAGCCGACCTTCTTGGCGTCCACGTCGAATGCGGCGACGAACTCCACGTCGCTGACGTGGTACGGGCCGAACCGGACGTGCATCAGGCCCGGCACTCTGCTGCCCGCATCGGCATCCTTGTAGAACTCCACGCCCTGGACGAGGGAACTCGCGCAGTTACCCACTCCAACGATGGCAACGCGTACCGAACCCATCGGGTTGTCTCCTTCTCGTTTCATGCTCGTTCACGCGGTCCTGTCGCGGCGTCGGTCGGCGAAGGCTGGCTGGCCGCCTCTGTTCTGGTGCCGGGGCCGGCCGCATCCGACCGCCGTTCCGAGTCGATCAGCTCGTTGAGCCAGCGGACCTCCCGCTCCACCGACTCCAGGCCGTGCCGTTGCAGCTCGAGGGTGTAGCTGTCCACGCGCTCCCTGGTCCGCGCGAACGCGGCCCGCACGTTCTCCATCCGCTCTTCGAGCCGGGTGCGGCGTCCTTCGAGGATCCGCAGCCTGATGTCGGCGCGGGTCTGCCCGAAGAACGCGAAGTGGACACCGAATCCGTCGTCCTCCCAGGCTGGCGGCCCCGCCTCGCCGAGCAGATCCTGCAGCCGCTCCTTGCCGTCGGCCGTCAGCCGGTACACGATCTTCGACCGGCGGCCGGCCCGTGCCCGCTGCTGGCTGTCTGAGGTCTCCTCCGCGATCAGGCCATGGACAAGGAGCTCTTTCAGGCACGGGTACAGCGATCCGTAGGAAAACGCACGGAACGCGCCGAGCAGTGAGTTAAGCCTCTTGCGAAGCTCATAGCCGTGCATGGGCGTCTCGTGCAGTAGCCCGAGCACGGCCAGCTCGAGCACGCCAGACCGGTTGCCGCTCATGTCTGGCTGCCCCCCTTCACTTGCCGATGTCTCGGTCCGATGTATCGTACCGATACATCGGGAGGATATATTCTCGCCGACCGCAGCGCAACTCCCCGTTCATCTGCCGTTCGCCCATCCCGTGCGGGAGCCCGGCTGCCGCTGGCCGAACGCGCTGCGATCAGGGCTCGGCTGCGACCGGGAATCCGTCGTACGCTGTCGGGCATGGGGTCGAGACGTTCCGTCGTCGATTACGGGCTTGCCCGCAGGGCGACACTCGCATCCGTGTTCGCGGGCCGCACCACCGTGGCCGATGCCTGCGACGCCCACCCGTACTTGCTGCGGGCCGCGAAGTTCCACGGGGAGCCCACCGACGTCGCGTGCCCGATCTGCAGGAAGACCAGGCTCACGCACGTCACTTACGTGTACGGGGACGAGCTCGGGCAGTACGAGGGACGGGTAAAGCAGCCTCCTGAATTGGCTGAGATGGCCTTGGAATATGGCGAGTTCCAGGTCTACGTCGTCGAGGTCTGCCAGAGTTGTGCCTGGAATCACCTCGCATCGTCTTACGTTCTCGGCACGGGCGAGCCGCGCACCCGGCGCGGTCGCCGGGCCCGCAGTAGCCAGTGAGGTGCTAGCCCCAGGCGGCCCCCCACCCCGGCGATGGTCGGCGGGCCAGGGCCTTGCCCGTCCGCCATCCGCTCAGCCAACAGTGAGGACGCGTGAGCAGCAGAGACTTCACCGGGTCCCACCGGCCTCGTCGGCGAGGAACTGATGAACTCCGCGGCGAAGGTGCGCCGCGTGATCGCCAGCGTGACGGCCGCCACCGGGATGACGGCTACGGCCAGGACGATGGTTACCGCCCCGCAGCCCGCTACGAGCAGGAGGCCGCGGGGGATGTCAGGGGGCCGTCCCCCGGGGCGAGCACCGCGCGCGCTGGTCATCAGCGCGGAGACAACTACGGGGAGCGCGGCGATGGCTACGTCGGCCGGCCGGCCGGCTACCGGCAGGGCGATCGTGACGGCAGGGCACCGCAGCGCCGTGATCCCGGCAACGGGATGTACCGGGATGACGGCGGGACCCGCATAGGACGCAACGGCCGCCCCGTCAGGGTCGATCGCGATGGCCGCCCCGTCAGCTACGACGAGGGCGGCAGGCCAGGAACCGGCCGCCGCACGGGCCGCCGCCGCCGCCGTGGCGGCGTCGTCGGCGGCGGCAGCAGCAGCAGCGGCAAGATCAAGGGCAGCTGGTGGCGGCGCTGGACCTGGAAGAAGGCCCTCGCCGTGGCCGGCGTGGCATGCGGCGGGTTCATCCTGATCGGCGTGATCATGGTAGGCCTGATGTACGCGGGCACCCCGGTCCCGACCGCCGTCAACCTCGCGGCGCTGCAGCAGAATACGGTCGTCTACTTCAATGACGGCAAGACCGTGGTCGGCACGATCGGCAGCACGGACCGGCAGCTCCTGAGTTACAGCCAGATCCCCGCGAACGTCAGGGACGCCGTGCTCGCCGCCGAGGACCGGCATTTCTATACCGAGGGGGGCATCTCCTACACCGGCACCCTGCGCGCGCTCACCGTCGACCTCACCGGCGGCTCGACCCAGGGCGGCTCCACCATCACCCAGCAGTTCGTCAGGAACTACTACACCGGCATCGGGACGGCGCAGACCGCCACCCGCAAGGTCAAGGAGATCTTCGTCGCGCTCAAGCTGTCCAAGGAGAAGTCGAAGGACTGGATCCTCACCCAGTACCTGAACACGATCTTCCTGGGTGACGGCGCTTACGGGGTAGGGGCGGCCGCGCAGGTGTACTTCGGGGTGCCCGCCCAGCAGCTGACCACCGCGCAGGCCGCGGTGATCGCCGCCATCATTCAGCAGCCCGGCCTTTTCCCTATGCCGCAGTACCACCAGCAGCTGGTAGCGCGCTGGCAGTACGTGCTCAGCGGCCTGGTGGCGATGGGCGACCTGACCGCGCAGCAGGCGGCGGCGCAGAAGTTCCCCCGCTTCACCGGGGTGCAGGCGCTCGGCGCCGGCTGGACTGGTTACAACGGCTACATCATGCAGGCGGTCCAGGCCGAGCTGGAGAGCACCTACCACTACACGCTGGACCAGATCGGCTCCGAGGGGCTGCACGTGGTAACGACCTTCAGGAAGCCGCTGATGGACCAGCTGTATGCGTCGGTGAACACCGAAGAGCACAGGATGAAGCACTCGCAGCAGCTCGCACCCGGCGTCGTGACATCGACGGGCCTTCCGTCGTATGTCCGCGTCGGCGCGGTTCTCGAGCAGCCGGGAACCGGCGCCATCATGGCGATGTACAGCGGAACCGACTGGCAGAAGAATAACTACGACAATGCGCTGCAGTCGCGTAACCAGGTGGGCTCCTCAATGAAGCCGTATGTGCTCGCCACCGCGGTTTCTCAGGGGATGAACGTCAAGACGAGCGTTCTCAACGGATACTCGCCGCTCTACATACCGCCGGACAGCGAGCAGATGACCTATGCCAGTACGACCCCGCACAGCACCGGCGGATGGTACGGGCCGGTTTCCAACGACGAAGTCGTGGCGAGCCAGGGACCGGTCAGCGTGGTCACGGCGTCGGCGGAATCGCTCAACACGGCATACACCGACCTGTACCACCGGGTGGGCGGCCAGAATGTCGCTGCTATGGCCCAGAAGTTTGGCGTCGATACAGGGAGCTATTCCAACGGCGGCTCCGGCCTGGCTGACAACCCGCATGAAGTGGGCAACGCCCTTGGCCAGTCGTCGCTGACCGTCGAGGAGCAGGCGACCATGATGGCCACGCTCGCCAACGGCGGTGTGTACGCCACCCCGCATGTGATCCAGTCGATCACCACAGGGACGACCGCGGTCAGCGCGAAGGTGATGCACCAGCAGGTCCTTACTCCCAGCCAGGCCGCCGATGTCGACTACGCGCTCTCTTTCGACACGAGCCCCATGGGCACCGCGGCAGGCGACGGGCTCAGTAACGGCCAGGAGGTAATCGCGAAGACCGGGACAACCAACCTGTCTCAGTCGGCGTTCTTCCTCGGCGCGATCCCGAGGTACTCGCTGGCGGTCGGCATGTTCGTCGATCATCCGGGTTGTAAGCTGCCGCGGTCGCAGCAATACCTGTGCCAGGCGACATCGAGCCTTTCCTATGCGCCGCCGGCGGGCCTCCAGACCCTCTTCGGCGTCGGAGGGCTGGCAGGCTATGGCGGACAGTGGCCCGCCACGATCTGGCATACCTTCGGTGAGAAGGAGTTCGTGCAGCTGCCCGTCCAGCCGTTCCCGACGCCGGCTTTCGGCGGCACGAAGTGGAACCTGCTCGGCCCGGTGGCGAAGTCGCATCCGCATCCGCAGCCGGTGCAGCAGCCACAGCAGCCGCAGCCGACGCAGACCTGTATCCGGTACTTCGGCCAGTGCCTGGGCGGCGGCCAGAGCCCGAGCCCGTCGGCGCCGGCTCCGACCTGCTCGAACATCCTCCCCCCGTTCTGCACGACGCCCTCGCCGACCGTAAGCGCCGTGCCGACGCCGACGCGTACCAAGCCGGGTAACGGCGGGGGTGGGGGTGGCGGGGGCGCTGCCGCCGGCCTGGTCGGAGTGCTCGCCGCGGTGCCGGGCACGAAGTTCCTGGCCAGGAGGAAACGAAGGAAGCGCGGGTAGCCGACAATGGCCGACGGGCGGGGGGCGGCATTTTCCGGGCCTGGCGTGCCTGAGGATGCCGGAGCGGATGAGCAACCAGGCAGTGGCGAGGCGTGGTCTACCCGTCGCGGGCTGGTCGCGATGGCGGGCTCGACCAGCGTTCTCGTCGCTGCCACCCTGCTCGGCTGTGTACTCGGATTCCTCGAGAAGGTGCCCTGCCGGGCTGGCGCGTGGAACGTCCCCTTCGCGCAGTTCCAGCGTGGCTGCTACACGGACATCTACCCCGAGTACTTCGCCGAGGGCCTCTCGTCGGGCAAGGTGCCCTACACCGGTCACCCTGTCGAGTACCCGGTGCTGATGGGCGGGGCGATGCAGGCCGTCGCGTGGGTCGTACGGAACATTGCCAACCCCTTCACGAGGGGCCGCGAGTTCTTCGACGTCACCGCTGCGGTGCTCGTGGTCTTCGCGATTTCCGGCGTGCTCGCCACCGGATACCTGGCCGGCCGGAACCGGCGGTGGCAGGCGCTGCTCGTCGCGCTCGCTCCTGGCCTGGTGCTTTCTGCGTTCATCAACTGGGACCTGATCGCGCTGAGCCTGGCCGCGCTCGGCCTGGCCGCGTGGGCGGCGCGGCGTGAGGTGCTGGCCGGCGTGCTGCTCGGGCTGGCCGTCGCCACCAAGTTCTATCCGGTGCTGTTCCTTGGCCCGCTGCTGCTGCTCTGCCTGCGGGCCGGGCGGATGCGGGCGTTCTTGTCGATGTTCGCCTCGGGAGTGGTGGCGTGGCTGGCGGTGAACGTGCCTGTGATGCTGGCCGCGCCCTCGGGCTGGGCCACGTTCTACCAGTTCAGCAGCAAGCGCGGGGCAGACTGGGGCTCGATCTGGTACTACCTGGAGCACATGAACGTGCCCGTCTTCGGCACTACGCAGCTGAGCTCGGTCAACCTGCTGTCGCTCGGGATATTCGCGCTGGCCTGCGCGGTGATCGCGGTGCTCGCGCTCGCCGCGCCGCGCCGTCCCAGGCTGCCGCAGCTGTGCTTCCTCATACTGGCCGCGTTCCTGATGACGAACAAGGTGTGGTCGCCGCAGTATGTCCTCTGGCTGCTGCCGCTCGCGGTGCTCGCCAGGCCTCGTTTCTGGCCGTACGCACTGTGGCAGCTCGCCGAGATCGCCTATTTCTTCGGGATCTGGGGATATCTGATCTTCGTCTCCCGCGGGCCGACGCCGATTCCCGGCTACAACGGGATCAGTACCGGCTGGTACTTCGCCGTGCTGCTCGGCCGCTTCCTCACCGTCGCGCTGCTATGCGGGTACGTCGTACGGGACATCCTGCGGCCTGACGCCGACGTGGTGCGATCTGACGGCGAAGACGATCCGGCGGGCGGTGTGCTGTCCGGCGCGCCGGACCGGTTCGTGCTACGTGCCACGTGGCGGCCTGTTCCTGCCGCGCCCTGAACCGCGACCGCCTGAGGGCACCAGCGGACCGCATAGAGCGCGATCTTGCCAGATAAGGCTAGCCGCGGCGGCCCCCGTGCCTGATGATTTCGGTGCGGGCGCCGCCCGTTCGGCCGATGTGGCGGTCAGCGGATGGGGTGATTCGGCCCTCCCTGCGGCAATAGGGAGCCAGGGTCAGAGAGAGAAGCCGCCGTGCGCGATGCCCATGCCCGTGCCGACGAACGCGCCGATGATGCCGGCCACGATGAGTATCCGCTCCTCCCGCGTGGCGGAGATCATCTGCGCGTATAGCCCGATGAAGACGGCCGCCAGCCCGGTCACCGTGGCGGCCAGGTGAGCGCGCACGATCAGGCCGAGGGTGAAGGCGGCCATGCCTGCCGCGAACGTGAACACGGTGAGCGCGTTCTCGCGCGGGTGCGGCTTGCCGTCGGTATTCAGCGTCAGGTGGGGGCGGGTCCCAATGGCATCTGACACGTGTGCCACCTCCTTGGCAGTGACTGCCCTGCGTGCGCCCGTCCATGGAGTGTTCCCGCGTTGCCGGAGCGCGGAACCTCCGCCGTCGCCGTCGCTGTGCCGTCGCTGTGCCACAGGGCAGGCGGCAGCGGCATGAGCAGGGGAATCCGACGGGGCTCCCGTTCGGTCAAATCTACCTGCGCACCTTGGTAAGCTGGCTCGGCTGCGTAAGCCGGTGGCGGGCCCGTACTGCCGCCACGGACGCAGCTCCTCCTGTCACGGAGATGCCGTGACCGCGCCAGTCCAGAGGAGGCGACGCTGCGCATGCGCCGTTACGAAATGATGATCATTCTCGATCCCAGCCTCGAGGAGCGCACCGTCCAGCCGTCGCTCGACCAGTTCCTCAAGGTCGTGCCGACGGGCGGCGGGAGGATCGAAAAGGTGGACGTATGGGGGCGTCGGCGCCTCGCCTACGACATCGACAAGAAGTCTGAGGGCATCTATGCCATCGTCGACCTGAGCGCAGAGCCGGACACGGTGCGGGAACTTGACCGCCAGCTGAACCTGAACGAGGCCGTACTGCGGACCAAGGTCATGCGGCCCGAGCACCGCTGACCGCGGGCCAGGGCCAGCGCACCTACGCGCCCGCACGAGACCACCCCCACAGATCACCCGAGCGACCCGGGAGCAGCCCCGATGGCAGCAGGCGACACCCAGATCACGATCGCAGGCAATCTCGTCGATGATCCGGTACTACGTTTCACCCCGACCGGCCAGGCGGTCGCGAGCTTCCGCGTCGCCTCCACCCCGCGCTTCCTGGATAAGGCAAGCAACGAGTGGAAGGACGGCGAAAGCCTCTTCCTGTCCTGCAGCGTCTGGCGGCAGGCGGCGGAGAACGCCGCGGAAAGCCTGCAGCGCGGAATGCGGGTCATCGTCTCAGGGCGGCTGAAGCAGCGGTCTTATGAGACCAAGGAAGGCGAGAAGCGCACGGTCTACGAGATCGAGGTGGACGACGTCGGCCCATCGCTGCGCAACGCGTCCGCCAAGGTGACCAAGTCCACCCGCTCCGGGGCCGGCTTCGGCGGCGGCCAGGGAGCAGGCGGCCAGGGCGGCGGTTACGGCGCGCCCGCTGGCCAGGGATACGGTGGAGGCAGCGGCAGCGTCGGCAGCGTCGGGGGCGGCGGCGGTCAGTCCGGACGGGCCGAAGAGGACCCATGGGCAGGCGGCGGCTCTGACGAGCCTCCTTTCTAAGCAGGTAACAGACCATCCCCGCCGAGGGCGGGGCTCTTTCGAGGAGCACCACGATGGCCAAGGCACCACCGCGCAAGCCTAAGAAGAAGGTGTGCGTGTTCTGCCAGGAGAAGATCTCCTACGTCGACTACAAGGACACCGGGCTACTACGCAAGTTCATCTCGGATCGTGGCAAGATCCGGGCCAGGCGAGTCACCGGCAACTGCACCCAGCATCAGCGGGACGTCGCGACAGCGGTCAAGAATGCCCGTGAGATGGCGCTCCTGCCATACACGAGCACGGCACGCTGACGCCAGGGAGGTCGGATACCGATGAGTCGCACGCCGATGAAGCTCATCCTCACCCAGGAGGTCAGCGGCCTGGGTACGCCCGGCGACGTCGTCGACGTCGCTGCGGGCTATGGGCGTAATTATCTGATCCCGCGTGGATTCGCCATGCGCTGGACGCGCGGTGCCGAGAAGCAGATCGACTTGATCAGGCGAGCGCGCTCCGCCCGTGAGATCCGCGGCGTCGACGACGCCAAGCAGGCGGCAGGGCGGCTCGAGGCGCTTTCCGTACGCCTGGAGACGCGGGCGGGCGGCAGCGGACGGCTGTTTGGCTCGGTCGGGCCCGCCGATATCGCGGCGGCGGTTCGTGCCGCTGGCGGCCCGGAGCTGGACAGGCGCCGGATCGAGGTCAGGAACCCGATCAAGACGGTCGGCTCCCACCAGGTGAGGGTGCGGCTGCATCCTGACGTCAGCGCTACCGTGGACATCGAGGTTGTCGGGGTTTAAGAGCCTTAAAAGCCTTTTTATGCCGAACGGGAGGGCCGCCGCGGCGGCATGTCAGCTCAGTGCAGGCGATGCGCCGGGTCCTCCCCCTTCCTCATAGCCGGACCTGCGCCTGGCTAGCTCGGGGTCCAGCGAGGCAAGCATCGTCCAGATGCCCGCTACCCGCGCGGCCAGGTCCGCTGCCGGAAGTCCCGCACGGCTGTCCGCGGCCAGCTCGTCGATGGCACTGTTGATCGCTGCAAGCGCGGAGACGTTGATCGAACACACGATCGAATTATAACGGACCGGGAACGCGGCTCGCGGTCGTTCGGGGAACCCGTACCTCCGGCGCGGCGATCGCCCGGGGATGATCGTTTCAGGCGCGGAGCGTCACTGGCGCCTGCGCGGAGTGCCCGCCGCGTATTGCCCGACATGATGTTCCGTGTGTGGATAACTTCCGCTCATTGTGGACGGGGACGGGTGTCAGAACTTTTTCTCCCACACAGCCGGTGGATGACCTCATGCCAGCTCACTGCCGTGTAGGGCGCGATCACAAGGCAATATCCCCAGCGATTTCCCCAGCCTGCGCACAGCACCGCCGGCGTGTCTGCACAGGTTGTCCACAGCCCTGTGCACAGCTGAGTTTGGTCCGGCGGTGCCGCCGCGGGAAGACTGTCGTAACCGTCGGCTACAACTGAGTTTGATGATCCGAGCGGACCGCCGCGAGGGGTTCACAGGGGGAAGGTGGTGTCCGGTGAGCGTCGCCGAGATCGCGCCCCGTGGCGGGGAGTTCGAGCGGACGCCGCCGCACGACGTCGCCGCGGAGCAGTGCGTGCTCGGCGGGATGCTGCTGTCCAAGGACGCGATCTCCGACGTGATCGAGATGATCCGCCCGCAGGATCACTACCGGCCGGCGCATCAGCTCGTGCACGAGGCCATCCTCGACCTGTACGGCCGAGGAGAGCCCGCCGACGCGATCACGGTGAGCGATGAGCTGACCAAGCGGGGCGAGATCGGGCGCGTCGGCGGGGCGCCATACCTGCATACGCTCATCGCATCCGTGCCGACGGCCGCCAACGCGGGCTATTACGCGCGGATCGTCAAGGAGCGGGCGATACTGCGCCGCCTGGTGGAGGTCGGCACCCGCATCGTCCAGCTTGGCTACTCGGGAGACGGTGACGCCGACGATCTCGTCGACAGGGCGCAGGCGGAGATCTACGCTGTCACCGAGCGCAGGGCTAGCGAGGACTACCTGTCGCTGTCGGAGATCATGCCGGGGGCACTCGACGAGATCGAGGCGATAGGCAGCCGGGGCGGCGGGATGACCGGCGTGCCGACCGGCTTCCAGGATCTCGACTCCCTGACCAACGGACTCCACTCAGGCCAGATGATCGTCATAGCCGCAAGGCCTGCTGTGGGAAAGGCGCTTGCCACCGATACGCCGCTGCCAACACCGGCTGGCTGGACGACCATGGGGCAGGTCGCGGTCGGAGATCAGCTGATCGGTGCTGACGGGAGACCGACCACAGTCGTCGCTGCCACCGACGTCATGTACGGACGGCCCTGCTACGAGGTGGAGTTCTCGGACGGTACGGTTATCGTGGCGGACGCCGAGCATCAATGGGTGACGTGGGATAATCGTACCCGCAAGGCATATGACTACCATCGAGCGTCGGGCAGCCCCGCATATCCCGAGGACTGGGCGACATGGGCCTCGTCTCGCGCTTCTCGCCATAAGTACAGCCCGGGGGTGCGGCAGCAGATGCGCGAGCTGCGTGCTGCGGGGATGACCTCAGCTCAGGTTGCTGTGGTGCTTGGGCGCACTGCCGAGGCCGTGCAGCAGCAGTGGAACCGTTCGGACGACAGTGCCCACAGTGAGGTAAGGGTGGCTCCGCGTACCACGGGAGAGATCGCTTCGACCCTGCGGGTCGGCGGTCAGAGGAACCACACGATTCCGGCCGCGAGCCCGCTCGTCCTGCCGTTCGCTGACTTGCCCATCGAGCCCTATGTCCTCGGCTATCTCCTCGGTGATGGCGACACCAGCGGGACAGGCCGGGTCGCCTGCGCTCCTGGAGATCGTGCGTGGCTTATCGAGGAGTTTTGCGCGGCTGGCTACGATGCACGCACTTACAGCAGCCCAGGGCATTTCGGTGTCAGTGGAGTCCGCGAGAAGTGGCGGTCGCTTGGCCTGGCAGAGGGTAAGCACATCCCGGCTATGTACCTGCGCGGTTCTTTCTCTCAACGACTCGCGCTTGTACAAGGACTTATTGATTCGGACGGTTACGTAGATGGTCACGGAGCTTACCGGTTCACCAACACAAGCAGTCGGCTGATTGACGATTTTGCACAGCTTGTGCTAAGCCTAGGCTGTGTCGTGCAAGTGAGCGGCAGAGGGCGCCGCATGCGTGCTGGACGGCGTTCCCAGGAATCGTGGGACGTTATAATACCGACGGCGCTACCGCTGGCCCGACTCCCCCGCAAGGCGCTGACAGCGCGACGCGAGTGGCGTCGGGAGCAGCTTAGCCGCTACATCGTGGACGTCCGTCCCACGCCGTCGGTGCCAGTGCGATGCGTCCAGGTCGATAGCGCGGATCACCTATATCTCGCAAGCCGCAGCATGATCCCTACGCATAACTCCACGCTGGCTTTGGACATCGCGCGGGCGGCGGCGGTGAAGCACGGGCAGGCCACCGTCATGTTCAGCCTGGAGATGAGCCGCAACGAGATCACCATGCGGCTGCTCTCGGCGGAGGCGCAGGTAGCGCTGCATCGCATGCGCACCGGCCAGATGAACGACGAGGACTGGACCCGGCTGGCGCGGCGGATGAGCGAGGTGGCGGACGCGCCGTTGTTCATCGACGACTCACCGAACATGTCCATGATGGAGATCCGGGCCAAGTGCCGCCGCCTCAAGCAGCGTCAGGACCTGCGCTTGGTGATCGTCGACTATATGCAGCTGATGTCCTCGCCCAGGCGGGTGGAAAACCGCCAGCAGGAAGTGTCAGAGATGTCCCGCGCGCTCAAGCTGCTCGCCAAGGAACTAGAGGTCCCTGTCATCGCCATATCCCAGCTGAATCGCGGCCCCGAGCAGCGCGGCGACAAACGCCCGCTGCTATCCGACTTGCGGGAATCTGGCAGCATTGAGCAGGACTCGGACCTGGTTATCCTGCTGCACCGCGAGGACATCTATGAGCGGGAGTCGCCGAGGGCGGGCGAGGCCGACCTGATCGTGGCCAAGCACCGCAACGGCCCAACCGCCGACGTGACCGTCGCCTTCCAAGGCCACTACAGCCGCTTCGTCGACATGGCCCCCGGCTGACCAATCGCCGTCATTTGCTAGAAGCTGTCTGGCACCTCGTGGAACCGTTGGCCGTGCAACTGCTGGTGGGATCGTGACAGTGGCTGACCGGCGAGCCGGGCGGTGATGCCGACGTTGAAGTTGGGGCATTGCGTGATGTCCTCGTGGGGGCAGCGCAGCCCGTGCCTGATGGCCTCGCGGGCGGCCTGCGCCCTGGCGATCTGCTCATCAAGTTCCGCGAGCTTGCGCTGCGCGAGCTGCCTCCAGCCGGGCGTGCCGTCGCGCGGTGCCATGAGGGCTTTCTGCTCGGCGAGGGTGAACCCCGCGTCGCTGTAGAGCAGGATGGCGGCGACAAGCCTGGCCGCCGATCCGGGGTAGCGGCGCTGCCCGGAGATCCTGGCCGGCGCGGGGAGCAGGCCGAGTTCTTCGTAGTAGCGCAGGGCCGAGGCCGTGACGCCGGCGCGGCGGGCCAGCTCGCCGATGGTGAGCAGGCAGCCGGGCATGTTGACTTCAGGTGCACTTGAAGGCGTTGACTGCCGGCCATGGGAACACGACATGAGGGAAGCATGCCACGGGCAGTGAGGCGGGTGGTGACCGCGGCCGTCGAGCGCGGGGTCGCGAGTGCCGGGATAGCCGTCGTGCGCGCCCTGGACCGCGACGTCATCGGCCAGGGCCATCATCCTCGGGGCGCGGCCGGGAGCGTGACCGGCTGGGTGTTTGCCCACCGCCCGTCCAACCGGCAGCGCAACGGCTGGGTGGTCTCGCTGCTCGGTGTGCAGCCCGCCGACCGTGTCCTTGAGATCGGCTTCGGCCCCGGCCTCGCGGTCGCGGAACTGGTCCGCGCCGGCGCAGGTCACGTGTATGGCATCGACCATTCCGGCGTGATGCTCCGGCAGGCGTCCAGGCGCAACGCCGCCGCCATCCGGGCCGGGCGGGTCACCCTGATCAATGCCTCGGCCGATCAGCTTCCGGCCGCTCTCGACGGCTCCTTCGACGCTATCCTCGCCGTCAACTCCCTCGGGTTCTGGCCCGCGCCCGCCGAACGGCTCGCCGAGCTGCGCCGGCGGCTCGCACCCGGCGGGCGCATTGCCATCGCATCCCAGCCCCGCTGCCCCGGCGCCACGGCGGGCACGTCCCGCAGCGCCGCCGATGAGGTCGAGAACCTGCTGCGGAG
>WNFD01000274.1_pt1 | contig 56668 bp, 46 predicted proteins | sample 5400491 | NCBI WGS metagenome assembly WNFD01 (sample SAMN13153343, study PRJNA577476) | soil metagenome | isolation source: 120 cm saprolite under Douglas fir tree site 2 hole 2 replicate 2 | place: USA:California | collected 2015-04-18 | reverse complement strand
TAGTGGAAGCAAACGATCGCATGATGGCCGACGAGCTCGATCCTGTCTTGCAGTCCGCAGCCACGGCCTTCGGGTTCGTATATGTTCACCCTCTACAAGATGGCAACGGCCGCTTGCACCGTTGCCTTATCCACCACGTTCTCGCCGAACGAAAATTTACACCACCAGGTATGGTCTTTCCGGTCTCGTCCGTGATGCTCGACCGCATCGATCAATACCGGGCAACACTGCAATCCCATTCTGGACCGCTGATGAGATTCATTGATTGGCGACCAACACCGCAGCGGAATGTCGAGGTTCTGAACGAGACTGGTGACCTCTACCGCTATTTCGACTGCACTGATATAGCAGAGTTCCTCTATGCCTGCGTCCAGCGGACAGTGCAGTTCGACTTGCCGCGCGAAATAGATTTCCTCCGCCGGCATGATGAAGCGCTCAGGCGCATCATGGACACCGTCGACATGCCCGATAGACTCGCCAAAGATTTCATCATGTTCGTGCAACAGAATCACGGAGCGCTACCAAAAAGGCGCCGAAGCCATGAATTCAGCAAGCTCACGGACGATGAAGTGGCGGCACTTGAGGCTTTAATACGTGAAACCTTCGAGCACTTCGAGGATGACAACAAAGCCTTAGACCACATCACGACTGCTGAAGGCTAGATCGCGTAAAGACTAAACCACACCGCTTGAGTCCCCTCGGCCAAACGATACCTGGGTGAGAGGGGTACCCTCTCACCCACGGATGTGCCAAAGATGGGGACTTCTCGATACCGAGTGCGAAATGCTTCATAAACAGGGGCTTTTGGAGGTTTACGAGATTCTCTTTAATCGAGGCCCGTTTCGGGGCAAGATTCAGATATGGCGGAGAGGGTGGGATTCGAACCCACGGTAGGGGTTAACCTACACACGCTTTCCAAGCGTGCGCCTTAAACCGCTCGGCCACCTCTCCCGCGATGGAAACAACTCTACCAATTTAGCAGAAAGACTGTTTCGCGCATAACGCCGGGCGGCGGAAAGCCACTGGGGAAACTCCGCAGGACAACGAGTATCGGGGGGGCGCGGTGGCGTGCGGCGAGTGACTTGGGTAAGCTAGGACCGAACACAGAAAAGACGTCCCGTGCCTGAAATCCCCGAGTCTATCGGTCCCTACCGCGTGCTTTCCAAAGTTGGCGAAGGCGGGATGGGCGTGGTGTACAAGGCGGAGGACCAGCGCCTGGGGCGCGTCGTGGCGCTCAAGGTGATTCGCGAATTCGATGGAGACTCTTCGCGCCGCAGCCGATTCTGGCAAGAGGCGCGCGCCGCGGCACAGGTGTCTCATCCGAATGCGTGCCGCATCTACGACATTGCCGAAGAACAGGACCGCCTCGTCCTGGTGATGGAGTTCATCGAGGGGGAATCGCTGGCGCAGCGCATAAAGCGCGGTTCCCTGCCTGCGCAGGAGGCCGGCCAGATCGCGCTGGGGCTGCTCTCCGCGCTAGAAGCGTTTCATAAGGTTGGAATCGTCCACCGGGATCTGAAACCGGGCAACATCGTGCTTTCGAACGGCGGCACAAAACTGCTGGACTTTGGGATCGCGAAGCATGTTCGGGTAAACGCGGCGGAAGAAACCCTTACCACTCTTGCGGACGCCACGCTGCCGGGAGTCTTTCTCGGCACACCGCGGTATGCGTCCCCCGAACAATTCCGGGGCCGGCCCGTGGACGCGCGCTCGGATCTCTTTTCCATGGGCGCTATTTTGTTCGAAATGCTGACGGGACAGCCGCCATTTCCGGGCGAATCCTTTGGTGAGATTGCGCACGCGGTTCTGCACGGATCTCCGCCAGCACTAAGCGGTTCGCCGGCCATCGCGGCGATGGGCCGAATCGTTCACCGTGCGCTGGCGCGCGAGCCGCAGGACCGCTATCCGACCGCCGAAGCCATGGCCCAAGAGGTGCGGGCCACTCTGCTGATGGATGGGATCGAGACGAAAGCTCATGCGCGCGCGCTGCGCAGGCTCATTGTTCTGCCGTTTCGCGTGTTGCGGCCCAGCGAGGAGATTCAGTTCCTGGCCTACAGCTTGCCGGAGGCGATAACGGTTTCCCTTGCCGGGCTGGAAAACCTGGTGGTGCGCTCTTCGATTGTGGCGGCGCAGTATTCCGGCGATGCGCCCGATCTGCAGAAAATCGCCCGGGAAGCGGAGGTGGACGTCGTACTGACCGGAGCGCTGCTCAATGTGGGCAAGCAACTGCGGATTACAACCCAGCTCGCGGAAGTCCCGAGCGGAACGCTACTCTGGTCGCACTCCTCACAAGCAACGACCCACGAACTGCTGGAACTTCATGACGACCTGGTACGCCGCGTCGTGGAGTCCATTGTGCCGTCGCTTACGGTCCAGGAACATCAGTCGCTGCAAAAGGACCGGCCCGCCAGCGCAACGGCCTATCAGATCTATCTGCAGGCGAACGAGTTCGTCAGGCAATGGGAAAACATTCCGACCGCCATCGAGATGTACGAGCGTTGCGTCAGCTTGGACCCCTCTTACGCGTCGGCATGGGCGAGGCTTGGGCGTGCTCGCTGGCTCAGCGATAAGTACAACCTGGGTTCACTCGAGGGACTGCGTGCAGCCGAGGAAGCGTTTCAGAGGGCGCTGCATCTGAATCCCAATTTGACGCTCGCTCACAATTTATATACGCACGTTCAGGTGGACCAGGGCCGTTCGCTGGATGCAATGAAGCGGCTCCTCGACCGGGCCGGCAAGAGAAGAAGCGATGCAGAACTCTTTGCCGGGCTGGCGCATGTGTGCCGCTATTGCGGGCTGTTGCAGGCAGCGCTTGTGGCTCATCAGGAAGCCCGGCGTCTGGACCCGATGATCCCCACGAGCGTGATGCACACGTACTTCATGCTTGGGGAGTACGAGCGGGCGCTCGAAACTTCCGGGGCCGATTACGGATATGGAAGGGGCTTGGTTTTGGCCACGCTCGGACGCGTCGAAGAAGCAGTGTCTATGCTGCGGCAATGCGAACTCGCCAAACCGTGGCGGCTCGGAAAATTGTATTTAACGTCTTTGCGCGCGCTCCTCGAAGGCAACCGTGAAGAAAGCCGCGAGAGCAGCGAGGAGCTGAGGAAGGCCACATTCCGCGATCCGGAGGGGATGTATTATTTAGCGCGGCAACTCAGTTACTTGCGTGAGGAAGACCCAGCGCTGGACATGCTGTCTCGCGCCATCGACAATGGATTTTTCTGCCATCAGGCCATGGTGGGCGACCCTTGGCTCGATGCCCTTCGTGGGCGCCCCAAATTCACAGAACTATTGCGCAAGGCTCATCAACTGCACGTTGAAGCTTCGGCGGCCTTTCTCGCCGGAGGCGGCCCAGGACTTCTAGGGATTCGCACAGAGGGCTACTAAGGCTGGATTTCTGCCCGGAGTTCCCTGCGGATCCCTACTTTTTCCCCACGCAGAAATTCCTTTGTCGGAAGTCCTGAACGTCGCGTGAACTATTCGTAACGCAAGGCTTCGACGGGATCGAGGCGGGCGGCTTTGATGGCGGGATACATGCCGAAGAAGAGGCCGACGCTCATGGAAACGCCCACGGCAAGAATTACGGCCCAAAGAGGAATCGAAGACGGAAGGCTGGGCACAGCAAGATTGATCAGCAGGCTGATGCCGCCGCCCAGCAGGACGCCGATGATGCCGCCCGCGCCGGTGAGCACGATCGCTTCGGTCAAAAATTGCCAGATGACGTCGCGGCGCCGCGCACCAAGGGCTTTGCGCACGCCGATCTCGCGGGTGCGCTGCGTGACGGACATCAACATAATGTTCATCACGCCGACGCCGCCGACAAGAAGGCCGATGGAACTGACGACCGAAATCAACAGTGCGACCGACGCTGTGATCTGCCGAAATTGATCGGCAATCTGCTGCGCGCTCGAAATTCCAAAGTTATCGGGCTTGCTATACGGCACGTTTCTCCGGCGCCGCAGCACGCCGCGGATCTGGTCTTCGGCCTCCGGCATCTGGCCCGGATAAGCCACGGCGCCGATCAGATTCTCGTCGTCCTGCGGGAGATGTTTGTGATAGGTGCGATAAGGAACCATCACTGCTTTGTCCGCGGACTGATCCTTGACGAGCTGTCCTTTGCGCGGCTCCAGGACGCCGATGACTTCGTAGGAGACACCGTTAACTTGGATGGGTTTTCCAAGCGGATCCATATCCGGGTACAGAGTCTTGGCGATATCGGCGCCGATGACGGCAACGTCGGCGCGATGCATGTTTTCCGCGTCGCTGAAGAACCGTCCCAGTTTCGGCCTGGAATTGAAAACCTCTTCAGTGGAGGAAAGCGTCCCGTTGTAATCAATTCCCGCGACTTCCTTGCTAAGGTAACGCGCGGTGATGGGGCCGCGATTGGGGCCTTCCTCTTCGAAGCGCGGATAGACACTGGCCGTCACCGCGCGCACCGCGGGACAGTATTGCGCGATGGCTTCAGCATCCTCGAGCGAGAGCGGCTTGCGCGCGCGTTCTTCGGGAGTGAGTCTGCCGGTGTGGATGCCGGGATCAAAACGGAAGATGAAAAGAGTTTCGGTTCCGTAATCCAATAAATAAGCATTCACGTCCCCGTAGACACCCACGAGGATGGAGACGACGGAAAGAAGAGCGGTGATGCCGATGACCACGCCGAGAACGGTCAAGAAGGAGCGCATCTTGTTCTCACGCAGCGTGGTGAGCGCCATCTGGGCGTTCTCGCCGATGTTCATGCGCACGGTGATGTCCAGGGCTTTCATAATTCCTGCCGCAACGCTTCGATAGGCTGGAGGCTTGCCGCGCGGCGCGCCGGATAGACGCCAAAGAAGACACCGACAGCCGCAGAAATCACCTCCGCAAGCAAGACCGCAGGAATGGGAACGTGCATGGGGACGGATGTCAGTGCCGTAGTGAGGCCCGAGATCGCGTAGGCGACGCCGACACCAATGGCACCGCCCACCGCGGCCATGACCGTCGCTTCTACCAGGAACTGCATGAGAATGTCGTTGTGGCGCGCCCCGAGGGCTTTACGAATACCGATTTCGCGCGTCCGCTCCGTAACGGTCGCGAGCATTACGTTCATGATGACCACGCCGCCGATCACCAGAAAAACAGAGACCACGCCGACCATGGCCGTTGCGATTACCCCTGTCAAATTTTTCCACAATTCCATCAGCGTCGCCTGGTCGAAAATCCCGAAGTTATCTTTTTCGTTGGGAGCCAGGTGGCGCCGCGCGCGCATCATCACCCGAGCTTCCTCCTGCGTCTGTTCCATCCACTCCGCGCCGCGTGCCTGAATATTGAGCCAGATGGTGTCGTTGTTCCCATACATCTTGAAATAGGTCTGGATCGGGATATACGCAAAATTGTCCTGCGATTGGCCGAACGCCGTGCCGATAGTTCTTGCAATGCCGACGATCTGGAAGGGCCGCCCGTCGATCAAGAGTTCGTGGCCGATGGGATCGACGCCCGGAAAAAGCTGGTTGGCCAGGTCGTTCCCGATCATGGTGACCAGCGCGCGGCTCTGGTCGTCGCCTTCGGAAATGTAGCGGCCTTCCGCAGGCGTGACGATGTCAATGTCCACCATGTTGGCGGTAACGCCGCGGACGTTCGTGTCGTTGAGGCTGTGCGAGCCCGCGCGGACTTTCCCGTCCACGCGCAGTTCCACGCCCACGCGCAGCGGCAGCTTCAAATTGTCGCGCAGAGATTCGAAGTCGTCCCAGGTGACTTTTTTGTTGCGCCGGGTCGCTTTCACGTACTCGTCCACGTCCGTGATGATCGGGAAGCGCGTGAGCAGAAAAACGTTGGAGCCCATGTTGGCGACGCGGTCGGCAATGTAGCGGTCCACGCCGGAAATCAGGGCGATGACGACAATCAGAGTGGACACGGAAAGGATGATGCCCAAGAGCATCAGGAAGGAGCGCATCTTGTGAGCGCGAAGCGTCTCCAGTGCCACGTTGATCGGTTCCCGGAGCGGCACGCGCCGTCTCATGGATGCGTCCTCTCAGAGCATTCTACGCGAAGGCCACTCGAAAGGTTTCCGGTAATTGGGCTGCCGCGCGTGTCTGGGAACACTTGCGCGGCTCTGCTACAATTCCAATATCAATTCCGGGATCGTCTAATCGGTAGGACATCAGCCTTTGGAGCTGAGTATCCTGGTTCGAGTCCAGGTCCCGGAACCAACTTTCCCTTGCCGCTCTCACCAGCGCACCGTCCCTCTTTCGCTGCATTTTCCGCTGCGATGCAAGAAAAAGCAGCTTTCAATCACTTTTTCTTATGCTAGAATCCGGCCATTGAGCCACAACCAAGAGCGACGATCCAGGGGCCACCGCCAGGGGGAATGAGGATCGCAAGAATGGATCCAAGTACCCTGTAGCTGTGACCGGATGGCGATCCCGCAACCATCCAGTGGAGCGTCTCTCACCAGAAAGGGGGCTCTCACAAATGCACCGGTTCCCTATTCCCTCCAAGGAAATTACCCAGGTTGGTTACCAGGAAGATTCGGAGACGCTCGAAATCCAGTTTGTGAAAGGCGGGGTCTATCAGTTTTTCAACGTACCTTCGACGGTGTTTGACGAGTTCATGAGCGCCCCCTCCAAAGAGGGATACTACCATTCGAAAATAGGCGAACGATTCCCCTGCTCGCGGGTGAAGTGAAATCCATTTTTGTTTTGCCAGAGGGTCTGCGGGCGGAACGCGCGCGCGTTCCGCCCGCAGACCGCTCAGAGCTGGCTCAACTAAGTATTCCGCCGCGGGAACTTGACCTGCCCTGGGTTGGATGGAACGTTCGCTAAACGGTGAGCGGGACGCTCACTTCCCTGCCTGATTCGAAACCATCAACTGTTCTCGAGATCGCGCTTTTTTCCGTAGTGGAGCGCCAGACCAACGCCAATGCTCATGAATACCGTCGGGGGCACAATCAGCACAAGTACGCCTCTGCTGATGGCTTTCTGCCCGTCCTTCGAAGCCGCAGCAGCGGTGCTGAAGCACATGGCACAGCCCTGGCTGAACGCGGGCGCGGCCCAGGCCGAAAGCATCAAGAAGAGAATGGCGGCGCGAAGCTTCATTTCACTCCCAGCTCAAGGATACGCCTGGCGTCCGGGAAAAAGAAGATGGTCATCAGAATGAGGCAGGCGACAACGGAGCACATGGTCAGCCACTTCATCCGTGACACTTCATACTTCAAATGCATGAAGTATCCGATGATGAGCGCGGCCTTGATGAACGACAAGCCGAGCAAAATAGTCAGCATCTTCACGGGCTGTATGCTTTGATACGTCAGGTAGACCTCGATGGCGGTCATCACCAGCAGCGCGCCCCAAACATAGAAGAAGAGCGCCTTGCCGTGATGGCGGTGCTGCTCGGCAACCTGTTCCGCAAGAGCTTGCTGAAATGTATCCATGTCTCTCCAGCTCCTAGAGAATCTTAGCTGACATCAGATAGACCAGAGGAAAAATAAACATCCAGACGAGGTCCACGAAGTGCCAGTAGAGCCCCGCGACTTCCACGTCCGAAGAATCGTAAACTTTGGGCTTCAGCCAAAGAATGATGCCGCAGACAATGGCCGCGATTAACAGGATGTGCGCGCCATAGTGGAAGGGGCTATAAGCCGGCGTTCCCAGCCAGGCCACCAGCCAGAGGACCAGCAGGATGGGGATGAACTTGCGGCGCAGGGCCACCACGCCGAGGTAAATCACGCCGAGGGTAACGTGCAGCATGTGCATGCCGGTCAAGCCGAAAAACGTTGCGGCGAATTGCGGCACCGTCTTGGACACGTTGACAAACTCAGCCGCTACCTGGTGGTGAGGAACTTTGGGAAACATGGGAAGAGACAGGCCTTCCGCAATGAGATTGCTCCATTCGCGGCCGTGAAGCACGATGAATCCCGTGCCGCACAGCATCGTAGCCAGCAACCAGAGCGTCTGCATCTTGGCGTCTCGGTGAACGGAGGCGCGGACCGCCAGGACCATCGTCAGCGAACTGGTGAGCAGAAACGCCGTCATGATGGTGGCGTTGATGATGCTTTCTGAATGGAACGGCGTGGGCCAGCCTCCCGTCGAAATGCGCCCGTAACTGTAGGCATAGAGCAGCGCGCCAAACGTCAGCGTGTCGGAGAGCAGAAACAGCCACATCCCGATTTTCTTCGAGTAGGTCCCGAACAGCGACGGTTCGTAGACCGACGGGATGTTTTGCAGCGCGGAATCAGCCATGCGTTCGGCCTCCTGATCAACTTGCAGTTAGCGGACGAACTTCATCAAGCAAAAAATGTAAATCCACAACAGGGCCATGAAATGCCAGTACCACGCGGTCACGTCGAGGACGATGCTGCGGGTCTTCAACGAACGGTGCAGCAGCGAGGCAACGCCCGCGACAATCAGCGCGAGTACTCCGCCCAGCAAATGCGCGGCATGCGCGCCGGTCAGCAAATACACGAAAGAGCTGCTCGGCGTGGTGGCCACGTAGAAGCCATTGGCGGCGAGTTGCTGCCAGGCTGTCCACTGCCCGAAAAGAAACGCGAGCCCGAGGACGAGAGTCACCCCAAGCCAGGGCATTCTGACCTTGGCCGACGCGTCCCCCACGACCGGCGAAGAGGTTACGAGCGCCACCTGACTTTGGAGCTGCCGTCGGGCCAGCTCCATGCTCAAGCTGCTCACCAGCAACACGAACGTATTGAGAAGCAGGAGTCTGGGAAGCGCCACAGGAATCCAGTCGCGGATGAGATTATTCGTGCGCGGATCCAGCGTCGGCAAACCCTGGCGCACCACGTAAGCGCTGGTGAAGGAAACAAACAGCATGAGGATCGGAGTCAACGCGACGAGCAAGCCGAGCCGCGCGCGGCGCAGGCGCGTACCGTAGTCCGGCAAACCCGCACGCCCATCGTCCCCGCCGTTTCGAAACGGCGGCGGAGTGCCGTGATCGTCTCGAGAAATCTCGGGTTCGGCAATAGTCGCGGTGGTGGAGAAGCTGGCCATGTGTGCTTAGTGTGCCGGCTTGATTTCCGGGTCGTTCTGCATCACGTAATCGCGAGGCGCGCCCGGCACGCTGTACTCGTAAGGACCGTTGTGGACGACGGGCGTATGCCCGCCGAAATTGTCGTGCGGCGGCGGAGTCGCCGTAATCCATTCCAACGTGGTGGCTTCCCACGGATTATCGCTGGCCCTTGGTCCCTTGAACATGCTCCAGAAAAGATTCACAAGGAAAATCAGCTGGCCGGCGATGGTGATGAACGCCGCGTAGGTGATGAACTTCTGCAGTGGAATCAGGTCGTGAAGGTACGCGACTTCGGTCATCTGCGAATAGCGGCGCGGCATCCCCGCCATGCCGAGATAATGCATGGGCATGAAAATCGCATACGTGCCGATCAGGCTGAACCAGAAGTGCCAGCGCGCCATCGATTCGTTCATCATACGGCCGAACATTTTCGGGAACCAATAATACGTCGCCGCAAAAATGCCGAAGATAGAGGCGACGCCCATGATCAAGTGGAAGTGGCCCGGCACGAAATACGTGTCATGCAGGGGAATATCGAGGACGGGCTGGGCGAGGAACGGGCCGCTGATGCCCCCCGAAACGAAAAGAGAAACGAATCCGATGGCAAACAGCATGGGCGAAGTGAATCGAATCCGCCCGCGCATGAGCGTGCCAAGCCAGTTGAAGGTCTTGATGGCCGAAGGAACGCCGATGCCCATGGTCATGATCGAGAAGGCAAACGCGGTGTAGGGGCTCATGCCGCTCATGAACATGTGATGGCCCCAGACCATGAATCCGAGAAAGCCGATAGCCAGGATGGCGTACACCATCGCCTTATAACCAAAGATCGGCTTGCGGGAGAAAACGGAAAGCAACTGCGAACACATGCCCATCGCCGGCAAAATCGCGATGTACACCTCGGGATGTCCGAAGAACCAGAAGAGGTGCTGCCACAAAAGCGGCGAGCCGCCCTTGTGACCGGTGAGCTGGCCATTGATGGTGCCGAGCGGAACAAAAAAGCTCGTGCCCAGATTGCGGTCCATCAGCAAGAGAATGCCCGCTGAGAGCAGCACGCCGAACGCGAGCAACCCAAGAATGGCGGTAACGAACCATGCCCACACCGTCAGCGGCATGCGCATCATGGTCATGCCCTTGGCGCGCATGTCCAGCGTGGTGGTAATGAAGTTCAGCGCGCCCATCAAAGCGCCGATGCAGAAAATCGCGATGCTGATAATCCACAAATCCGCGCCCAAACCTTCACCGGGGCCGGCAGATTGCAGCGCGCTCAGCGGCGCGTAACCGGTCCAGCCATGCAGCGGCGCGCCACCCGCGACGAAAAACGCCGCGATCATCACGATGAAGCCCAGCAAAGTCGTCCAAAACGAGAGCATGTTCAAAACGGGGAAGGCCATGTCCGGCGCGCCGATTTGAATCGGCAGGAAGTAATTGCCGAAGCCGCCCTGCGGCGCCGTGGTAAGCACGAAGAAAACCATAATCGTGCCGTGCATGGTGACTAGCGTGAGATACGTCTCCGGCTTGATCTCGCCGAGAATCGGCAACGCCGCGCCCGGCCAGATCAAGTGAATGCGCATCAGCAGCGACAGGAACATCCCCACGAACACCGCCGCAAGCGCCAGAAAGTAGTACTGAAGGCCGATGACTTTGTGGTCGAGACTGAAGACCCACTTTCGAATGAACCCCTGAGGAGCTTCGTGCGCGTGAGATGCCTGGGCAGCAAAATCGTGAGTAGCCATGTTATTGCTTCTCCGCCTCCCTTGCCGCCAACCATTTATCGAACTCTTCCTGACTGACCACCTTCAGCATGCCGTGCATCTTGTAATGGCCCAGGCCGCAAAGCTCCGCGCAGGCGATCTCGTAATCCCCGGTTTGAATCGGCGTGAAATGCATGTGGATGGCGAGTCCGGGGACGGCGTCCTGTTTGAAGCGCATGCTGGGAACATAGAAACTGTGAATCACATCGTGCGCGCGCAAGATGACTTCGACTTCGCGATTCACCGGCACGACCATAACTCCGGTCACCACGTCATCTTTCGAAGCCGGATCATTGGTATCCAGGCCCAGCGCGGCTTCGCCGCCGGCGGAAGCATCTTCCAGCTCGGGCTTCGTGAGCCCGAACTTTCCGTCCGCGCCGGGATACCGGAAATACCACGCGAACTGCATGCCCGTCACTTCCACGTGCACGGCGTTCTCACCGGCGGGCCGGAAACGCTCCGAAGCCCAGATCGAACTGCTCGCCAGGTTCATCCCCACGAAAAGCACCGTGGTTAGCACCGTCCAGACAATTTCCAGGGTCATGTTGCCGTGGGAATATGTAGCCTTCTTCGAAGAACCGCCGTCGCGATACTTCCAGACGAGGTACCCGAGCGAAACCTGCGCGGCGACAAAAACAAAACCCATCAAAATGTAGGTGACGGTGAAATGATGATCGATGCTGGCGGCCGCGGCTGAAGCCCCTGCTGGCAACCACCACGTCTTCGCCATGAAAAAATAAGTGCTGACGAAGGTGATCAGCCAGATCACAATCAGTAGAACGAGGCCCATTGCGCGAGACCTCCAAGTGGATTTCTCAGCCTTCCCCACGAAGGCAACGCCCCAATTTTCCAAAAATAAAAAGTGGGGGATGCAAATCGGGGCGAGTCTATCACAGGTTTTTCCGGGCGCAAGCGGCTTCTTGCACTTCTTTTTTTCTTGGTTGCAATCCCATGCGGCGAATTCGTCAAATTTTTTCACTTCTTCGCAAACACGCATTGACGAAAATTTTTGTTTTGAGTAATATCCGTTTCGTTTCCGGGAGGTCCAGCGAATGTTGAGGGCCTCGCAATGCATTCGAATTACACCACTCCAATCCGACGGGCCCCTGACGCTCGAAGCGGATGCGCTCCTTCCCTGCTCTCTCCACTCCCTCCCCATAGGATTGTTGCGTGACCGCAGAGAGGCCAGAAACTCTCCCTCCGCACTTTTCGGCTTTCATTTTTGTGACGGATTTTGCGGTGGTGCGCCTCCACCGCTGGAATGAAAGTTTGTCTGCGACGCATTCTTAGCTTGGTGAGCACCTTGGTCCAGGAGGTAGCGAATGGCAGGGCCGGAAACCGAAGCGGGTAAACCTAAGCCGGAAGCACCGAAGACGTCCGCGGCCGGCGGCGGAGATGCGACGAGGTATGTAGGCACGCCTGCCGTGGGAACGTCGAAAGCCGCAGCCTCAGCAGGATTAGCGACGGTCGGTCCCGAGCCGAGCCAGGTCAATGAGCGGCGCCGACGTCTGGTGTGGGTTGCCGTTACCGGATTCCTGGGCGCATGGTTCATCGCATTCCTGCGTTTCTTTCTTCCCCGCACGCTCTTTGAGCCTCCCACCATTTTCAAAATCGGTTATCCGTCGGACTATTCCCTGGGTGTGGACACGAAGTGGCAGCAGAGATACCGAATTTGGGTGGATCGCACACCCGATCGCGTTTTTGTGATCTACGCGCGTTGCACCCATCTGGGCTGCACGCCCGATTGGAAGGCCGGCGAAAACAAGTTCAAGTGTCCGTGCCACGGAAGCGGATACGACAGCGAGGGCGTCAATTTCGAAGGGCCCGCGCCGCGGCCGATGGACCGCGCGCACGTGGAATTCGCCCCCGACGGACAGATTATCGTGGACACCTCACGGCTCTATCAGTGGCCCAAGGGACAAACGAGCCATTTCAACGATCCGGGTTCGTTCTTGCCGGTGTAGCCGTGCGCGTTGTCGCGAAGGAATTGCTGGAAAGAATTTCGAGCTCGTGAACTTGGGGAGATCAGGCGATGCCCGATGAGAAAGATCCAAACGGCAAGAATGGCAAGTCTGTCGGTTTGGTGGACCGCATTAAGACCGGCGTCAAAGAAGATCTCGAATCTCTGAAGACCGACTTCCCGGCAAAAGCCAAGGAGCAGGTGGAACTGCTCAAGAAGCCCAGCAAGACGCAGGTTTTCCTCTCGATTTTCCGCCACAAGCACGACGACACCCCTCGCAATCGCGCCCTTGGCGTCCTTTCGAACGTTTTCCTGCATCTTCATCCCGCCAAGATCAATCGCGACTCGGTGCGTTACAGCTACACCTGGGGTATGGGTGGCATCACCTTCTATTTGTTCATTGTGCTGACGCTGACCGGCGTGCTGCTGATGTTCTACTACCACCCGAGCAAAGTGCAGGCCTTCCGCGACGTCCTGTACCTCGAGCACGACGTCCCCTTCGGCAAATTGCTGCGCAACATGCACCGCTGGGCGGCGCACTTGATGGTCATCGCCGTCGAATTGCACATGTTCCGCGTATTCCTCACCGGCTCATACAAAAAGCCGCGCGAGTTCAATTGGAACGTTGGCGTAATCCTCCTGGTGCTGACGCTGCTGCTCTCTTTCACCGGTTATCTGCTGCCCGACGATCAGCTCGGGTTCTGGGCTGTGACCGTAGGCACCAACATGGCGCGCGCCACCCCGGGTCTCGGCAACGAAGGCCCGTTCGCTCCGAAGTTCATAACACCCTACAACGATGTGCGCTTCGGCCTGCTCGGCGGTTCCATCGTGGACGCCAATGCCCTACTGCGCTCCTACATCTGGCATTGCATCGGCATTCCCATCATCGCTTCGATCTTCATGATCCTGCACTTCTGGCGCGTTCGTAAGGATGGCGGCATCTCCGGCCCGGCGGCCGTGGTGCTCGACTCCGAAATAAAGGAGGCGAAGAAGTAGCCATGGATTGGAAGCAACTTTGGGAAATCCTCTCCGCCGCGGACAACGTTCCGATCGTCGCCATGATCCCGCTGCTGGCTTTCTACATGTACCTGGCCTGGAAGCAAGCGCACGCGAATGACGTCTTGATCGAACAACTCGCCGGCGATGCGGCGCTCGCCAAGACGCATCACCGCAAAGCGTGGCCCTTCCAGCCCGGATGGGCGAAGGAAGTACACGTCTGGCCGTTCCTGCTGCGCATTGAATTCCTGGCTGCGATTATCGTCACCATCATTCTGATGGTGTGGTCCATCACGCTGAACGCGCCGCTCGAAGAACCTGCAAACCCGAACTTGACCATGAATCCGGCGAAAGCGCCGTGGTATTTCCTCGGTTTGCAGGAAATGCTGGTGTACTTCGACCCGTGGATCGCCGGCGTGGTCATGCCGACGCTGATCATCCTCGGCCTGATGGTCATTCCTTATATAGATACGAATCCGCTCGGCTCCGGCTATTACACCTGGAAGCAGCGCAAGTTTGCCATCGGCACGTTCCTCTTCGGCTTCATTATTTTGTGGGTCTCGATGATTTTCATCGGCACCTTCATTCGCGGACCCGGCTGGCAGTGGTTCTGGCCCGGGCAAACGTGGGATCACAACCGGCTGATTTACGAAGTGAACCGCGACTTGCCGGACCTCTTCGGGATCACTTCGAATTGGGGCAAAGGCATTTTCGGCGCCATCGTAGTCGGCGGATTTTTTGTCGTCGGCGGCCTGCTGGTCCACGCGTTCTTCCGCCGTCACAACCCCAAAGACTACAAGCGCATGAGCCTGCTGCAGTATTCGATCATGATGACCTTCCTTCTCACCATGCTCGGATTGCCCATCAAGATGCTGCTGCGGCTGCTGTTCCACATCAAGTACGTGTGGATTACACCTTGGTTCAACGTCTAGGGTTAGCGTTTAGGAGAAACTGGTGCCCGAGAAGCCCATCCCCGAAAACGATCCGGTAGTCAGCAAGTCCTTCGCTCCCCATTACGTTATCTCCATGGTCCTTTTAATGGCCACGCTCTTCTGGGCGTTGTGGGACGAGGACTTCGGCCAGCGCCCCTGGAAATCCTTCCAACACGAGTGGAAGAGCCGCTACTCCACCTTCCTCAAGAATGCCCGCACGCAGTCCGGCGATTCCCAGAAGGAAGTGGAGGCCAGCCCGGACTATCAGGCGCTCAAGCAAGCCTATGAAAGTGCCAGCCAGAAGGCCGCGCCGCGCATCAAGGAAATCAACGAGAAGCTGCACGACTTGAGCGCGAAAATTCTGGCGGTCCAAAATGTTTTCACCGATCGCCGCGCTTACGTCAACGCTATGACGTATAGCATCGAGACCGAGACCAGCAAGTCCTCGAAAACCAGCAAACAGAAGGATCTCGACGATTATAAGAAGAAAGTCACCAGCGTCGAATTCCCCGACGGCACCAAGAAGCCCTACAACTTCCCTCAGCTCGAAGAAGCCTATAACGACCTGAAGAACGAGCGCACTACACTGAGCGCGGAGCTTGCGGATCTCATCAAGCCCGTCAACGAGCAGAAGAATCTGCTGGATGCTTACGTCTCCGACCACATGGTGACCCTGACGCCCCTGCAGATGACCGGTCTGCAGGACAAGACCGAAGCCTGGGTGCCGAAAATTCTCCAGATCAACGTGCCGGATGCCAACATCGTGGACCGCTGCGAGTCCTGCCACGTTGGAATCCGCGAACCGGTCAAGCTCACGGCCACGGCGATGTCTTTGAAGGGAAAGAAACCGGACGAGTACGCGAACGCCTTCACGAGCCATCCCGAGCCCGATCTTCTGAAAATTCACGATCCAGACAAGTTTGGCTGCTCACCCTGCCATCAAGGCAACGGTCGCGCCACCACCAGCGTGGAAAAGGCGCACGGCACCTACGAACATTGGCTCTGGCCGCTCTTCCAACGGGGAAACATGGAAGCCGGCTGCCAGACCTGTCACGCCGCGGACATGGTGCTCGTTAGCAATGATGTCGGCTGGACCCTCAGCGAGGGCAAAGATCTTTTCCGCCAGCGCGGCTGCGTCGGCTGCCATCGCTACGAGGGCTATGACAAGGAGCCGGAAGACCTGCTCTCCGTCGCCCAGCAGATCAAGCAGCTCGACCAGGAAAAAAGGGACAACGTCAAGCAAGCCGGCGACCTAATGAAGCAGGCCGACAAAGCCGAGAGCAACGAAGAAGCCAATCACCTGAACGATCGCGCCGTCGCTCTCAAAGTCACCAACAGCAAATTGGACCTGCGCATCGTGCAGCTCGACCGCTCCACCAAGAGCCTCCTCGAGGACATGAAAAAAGTCGGCCCGAATCTCAAGGACATCCGACTCAAGCTGAACAAAACCTGGATTCCCGTGTGGCTCAGGAAGCCGAGCGACTTTCGCCCCACCACCAAGATGCCGAATTTCCGCCTCAACGACGACCAGATCAAAGCCATCTCCGCCTACATCTGGCAGTCAGCGCTTACCGATTCCCTTCCCAAGCACAAGCCCGGAAACGCCGCGCACGGCAAAGAACTATTCGAAACGCGCGGCTGCCTCGCCTGCCATTCCATCGGTGAAGGCGACCAGATGCAGGGTGGAACGTTTGCCGCGAATCTCACGCGCGTCGGCGAAAAGGACAATTACGACTACCTCGTGCGCTGGGTCCATAACCCGCGCGAGCGCACCCGCCCTTACTGTCCCTTCGAGAAAAAGGACATTGGTCCCGAAGACTATAAGAAGAAGGGCCTGCCCTACGTTTTTGATCTGGACCACAGCCGCTGCCCCAACGACGGCCACGAGCTGCAAGTCCAGAACATGACGGTCATGCCCCGCCTGCGGCTTTCTCCGCAGGACGCCGAAGACGTCGCCAGCTACTTAATTACGCTGCAGCACCCGGGGGCCGCGCCGAATCCCGAAGCGCCGTTCATGGACGATCCCAAACTAAAAGAAGAAGGCAAGAAGTGGATCAAGCATTACGGCTGCGCGGGCTGCCATGAAATCTCCGGCCTCGAAGAAGAAGGACGCATCGGCACGGAGTTGACTGCCGAAGGCAGCAAGCCGGTGGAGCGTCTCGATTTCGCCTTGCTCACGGACGTGGCCGCCCGCGGCGGCAGCGAGCCCATCACGGATCCAGACGACCTCGCCCGCCTGCCCGAAGGCCCCGCCAAAGCCCCCTGGTACGACCACAAAGGGTTTTTCGAACACAAGCTGGCCGAACCCAACATCTGGGACAAGGGCAAGATCAAGCCGCCGCTCGAACGGCTCCGCATGCCCAACCTGCACCTCACCAAGGAACAGGTTCGCGCCCTCACCACCTTCCTCTTGGGCAGCCAGGAAAATCCCCTCCCCGCCAACTATCAATACCGCCCGCTCGATTATCGCCGCGACATTCAGGAAGGCTGGTGGATCGTCAAAAAGTACAACTGCATGGGCTGCCACCAGCTCATTCCCGGCCAGAAGACCTCGCTCATGTCCATGGCCCGCTATCAGGGCGCCGACGGTCAGGAGCAACTGCCCCCCAAGCTCCTCACCGAGGGCGCGCGCGTCAATCCGGAGTGGCTCTTGCGATTCCTGAAGAATCCGTCCCTCACCGACAAGGACGACAATCGCAACGGCGTGCGCTCCTATTTGCAAGTGCGCATGCCCACCTTCACCTTCTCCGAAAACGAGCTGGGCAAGCTGGTGCGCTTCTTCCAGGCGCTTTCGCGTCAGCCCTTCCCGTACATTCCCGATGAAATCCCGGTGCTTACCGCCAAAGAAACCGAGATGGCTCGCAGCCTCTTCAGCAGCACGGCCGCGCCCTGCTTGAAGTGCCACGCCACCGGCGATCCCGCACACGATCGCATTGCCACCGCTCCCAATTTCCTCCAGGCTCGCGGCCGCTTGAAACCCGATTGGATGGAGCGCTGGGTGATTGACCCGCAAGCCATCAGCCCCGGCACGTCCATGCCTTCCGGCTTGTTCAAGCGGCAAGACAACCATTGGGTCTTTTCCGGCCCTACTCCCTCCTCGTTCCGGGGGTATGATAAGGACCACACCAGGCTGCTGGTGGATTACATCCTGCAGCTCACACCGGAAGAGCAGCGGCGCGTGGGCGCGGCGATGGGCCGTTCGCAGGGAGCGGGCGGCGGTTCCAGATAAACTTTTGTTTTTGAGACTTTGCGATTTCAAACTGAGGAGAGGTCGAACGACATCATGAAAACAAGAACATGGATCACGGTCACCTGTTTGCCGGCTGCCTTGGGGCTAGCCCTGATCGCAGGATGCGGCAAGAAAGAATCCGCGGAAGAGCAGCCCGCGGCGGCTCCTGCCGCGGGCCCTGCCGCCACGCCGATTGACCCAGCCACGGCTGCCGTCGTCGGCGGCGTTGTGAAACTCGATGGCGCCGCTCCCAAGGCCGCCAAGATTGACATGAGCCAGGACCCCGCCTGCAAGGGTGCGAACGTGGCCGAAAATGTCGTCGTCGCGGACGGCCATCTCGCGAACGTTTTCGTCTACGTCAAGGAAGGCCTGGGCAACCGCGCCTTCGACGTTCCCAAGGAAGCCATTAAGCTCGATCAGAGCGGCTGCCGCTATCACCCCCACGTGATGGGAGTGGTCGCCGGCCAGACCATATCGATCATCAACAGCGATCCCACCACCCACAATATCCATCCCACTCCGAAGGACAATCGAGAGTGGAACGAGTCCCAACCACCGAAGGCCGCAGCGTTGGAAAAGAATTTCGCGCGCGAAGAAATCATGCTGCCCGTGAAGTGCAATCAGCATCCGTGGATGAGGATGTTCGTCAACGTCTCGAAGAGCCCCTTCTTCGCGGTCACCGGGCCGGACGGCAAGTTTGAGATCAAGGGCCTGCCTCCCGGCGATTACACCATCGCGTTCGTCCACGAAAAGTTTGGCGAGCAAACGCAGAAAGTCACCTTGGCCGCCAAGGACAGCAAGACCGTGGACGCGACATTCAAGCCCTGATCGCGCCAATCTTTTTTGCAGGGGCGCAGCGGCGCTGCGCCCCTGCAAGCGAATCGCAGTTGTGGCCTGAGCCGGAAGCCATTGCATCATGTTCCGGCCTTACTGAGAACTTGGAACTGAGCACAGACGACCGTCTTCTTGAGGAGGGCTATTGCGCTCCGTGATGCTCTTGATTTCTATTCTGCTCGGCCTCATCCCTTTAGCGGGGATCGGCTGGATCATCTACACCGGAACGATGACCACGGTGGACGGCCTGTTCGAAATTCTGATCATGCTTAGCATCTCAGCGGTTTTCTTCTTGAACGTGTTCTGGGAACTCCGTGATCGGGGCCTCTTCGGAAAAGGCAAGGCTGCGGAGCCTTCCAAACCCTCCTCGGGCACTGAAGAGAGTTAGAGACCCGCAATAGCCATGGCCAGTCCACCGTTCGCTCCGAAGGCCGGCGATCCGCCGGAAATCATCGCAGAAGACTCCGCAACAAAGGCTGCCTCCTCGCCGCATCACAAAATGTCCGCGCGCAGCCGCTTTCTCATTTTCTTCACGGCCTGGCTGATCGTCCTCATGCCCTTTTTGTTCTGGTGGAACACTTGGTTCGGCCGCCGGCTCACCGATAAACAAGTCACCGAATTCCTCAACGACGAAAAGCATCCGCGCCACATCCAGCATGCGCTTGTGCAATTGGGTGAGCGCATGGGGCGCCGCGATCCAGCCGCGGCGCGCTGGTATCCCGAACTGATCCGCCTTGCTTCGCATCCAGTCGAGGAAGTGCGCAACACCGATGCCTGGGTCATGGGCCAGGACACTTCGGCGCCCGGTTTTCACGAGTCTCTTCTAAAAATGCTGAATGATCCTTCGCCGATGGTGAGCGGAAACGCCGCGCTTTCGCTGGTGCGTTTCGGCGATTCCTCCGGCCGCGCGCAAATCGTCGCTCTCTTGCAACCCGCGAAGATCTCCGCGCCCGCTTCCGGCACGGTCACGGACACTGACAAAATAGGAACCGCCATCCACCAGGGCGGCCTGGTGGCCAAGCTGCAAGACGGCCAACAAACCACCGAACTTCGCTCCCCCATCAGCGGCCGCATTCGCACGATCTCCGTCGCTCCCGGAACGCGGGTCGCCACCGGAACCGAAATCGCCACCGTGGATCCCGGCGACGAGCAAGTCTGGGAAGCCCTGCGCGCACTCTATCTCGTCGGCCAGGTGGACGACCTCCCCGCCATCCGCCCCTACGCCCGTGATCTCCCCGAGATCTCCGGCCGCGTCCGCCGTCAAGCCACTCTGACCAAAAAAGCCATCCGCGACCGCGCCGCCGCCCGGCCGTAGGGTCAGCCAGGATTGCTCGCAAGACTTCTCAGCGTTGACACCTGTGCGCTTGCTGCCTAAAACTCTCAACTAGAATGAAAATGGGAGGCGCGCCGATGGCACTGGATTGGTCAAAATGTCCCGCGGTGGAAAGCGTGCCCGGCAGAGTGAGCGGTGCCTGGGTTTTTCGTGGGACGCGCATGCCCGTCGCAGCCATCTTTGAAAATCTCGAGGATGGCATGAGTATCGAGGAAATTATGGAACAGTTCGACGTGACGCGGGAACAGGTCACGGCGGTACTCGATTTTGCAGCACGAAGCCTCGAAGCTCCAGTCCGACGTTAATGCTCGTCCTCTTTGACCACGGCGTGCCTGAGTCGGCTTAGCTCTCAAACATCCGATCTTTCCCCACAGCTTCCTGCCCGGCTCGCGACATCCACTGCCACCGGCTTCTCGGCCAGTACCGTTTTGGAACACCCTGACCCTCCGTCCATCTGACGCCCACTTCCCCAGGCCGATAAGCTTACTAAGAGCTCGGGGGTGTCCTGGGCCGAGGAGGGGGCCATGCTACGCAATCGATTTCTGATTCTGCTGGGCGGATGTCTTCTTGCGTCCTCAGCCGCGTGGGCTGACGAAGTTGGGTACGTGGATTGCACCAACCATCCCGAAGAAATCCAGGTTTTCGCAAAGGCTAGAAGGACTCCGGATCTCGTGGCGTCTCTACCCTGCGGGGAGCGCTTTACGGTCCTGGTCTATGGGTTTGTCTTCTCCCGGGTTCAGACGAGGGACGGAAAAGTAGGTTACATCTACTCGAACCTGATCGCCGTCGATCGTGCTGCAACCGCCGCGCAACAGGCGGGCTCCACACAATTAGCATCCGCTAAAGTAAACATCCCGAGTGTGAGCGCGGTAACGCCGCCAAATCGGCCTGCGCCTGCGCAATCTCAGCCCGCAGCGGTTCAGGCAGCCCCGGCAGCCGCACCCGCGTCAGCCGCGCCGGAAACGGCTGCGATTGTCGTACAGCCGGCTCCACCGGCGCCCGTGGAACCTGTGCCCACCCCTGCTCAACCGTCTCCGGCAGTCGCACCCGCATCGCCCGACCCTGCGCCAAATGCCCCGGAAACGGCTGCCTCCATTGTGCAGCCAACCAGCAATACGTCTTCACAACCGGAGGCCTCGCGCGTTGAACCCGCAGCACAAGCCATCCGGCCCGCGGACACGCGGACCAGCTGGGAGAAACCTCGCCCGGGCGGTGTTCGCAGAGCGCCTTTACTGGAACTCTTTGGCGGCTACGCCTTTGCTCGCTTAGACGGTGGTGGTGGAACTGGGACCAACGTAAACGGCGCAATGGGCTCGTTCGGCTGGAACATAAAACCGTGGCTGCAGATCGTAGCGGACACCAGCTACAACACCGTAACCATCAGCGGCACCAAGAATATCCTCTACGGAAATCACTTCGGGGCTCGCTACTTCCACCGTGGGCGCAATCGCTGGGGCCTGACTCCGTTTGCGGAAGCCCTGGTCGGGGGATCGCGCGCCGACACCAAGGTCAGCGGGAGCAGCACTTACAACACTTCGGAGAACTGTCTCTCGTATAAAATCGGCGGAGGGCTGGATATCCACCCCTTCCGGCACATTGACATCCGTTTGTTCGATGCCGATTATTACCGCACCTCGTTCGGCACGAACGCTCATCAGAACAACTATTGGATCTCTACCGGCATCGTCTTCCGCCTCTTCGGAGGTGGCTCCGAGTAATCGCCCAGGTGGGCGTAACCGCGTGTACCGGGGAGTTTCGCGTTCTTTGCGTCCCGGTCCTGGCCGGGAACTCGTCATCTTCTCTTTGTAGGGGGCGCACCACCGCTGCGCCCTTCCCCTTCGCTTTCATCCGCACGCTCCTGCTTTGAAGGGCAGTTGCTTTGAGGAGCACCAGAGCCCCGCTTTTGGCCCGCGAGTGATTTGCCTAACCGGGATTTTTTGTGGCTCTCGGGTGCTCGGCACAGACATGAGATTTGAACTCCTGGTCGCGCTGCTGCTCGTAGTTCTCCTTCATTTCATCGAGCGATCTACCGGTGATTGTTCCCGAAGACTTGAACACCCACGCACATTCGGTGCAAATCCAGCCCTGAAAATTCTTTCTTTCGAACCATACCAGTTTGCGGCGCATCGCAGCCATTTGGCACACCTCGAGATTTTGGTGCGGTCATGCTTGTTTGAAACATGGTGCAGCTTTGGTCTTCGACGGGACTGCGGCGGCAGAAACCGCTCCTTTCGTTGCCCTGAGCGAGGTTCTGTCCAAGTCACCGCTTTTTGAGCACACATCAAAACCGAACTGAATACACAAGGCTTGAACAGTAGCGATAGAAAGAGGCTGTTGTCTGTGGGGTGCCCAACACTGGCGAGAATTGTTATCTCAGTCCGAGGTCATCCTCGATCTGGTGAATGATGCCGTAACACTCGCAGGCGGATTTTTCGAGCTTCCTGCGGTTCACAACCTTCACTGCACCTCGAACGTAATCGATGATTCCCTTTTTTTGCAGCACGGCTGCTGCCAGGCTCACTGTGGATCGGTCCGTGCCCATCATGGTCGCAATGAAATCGTGGGTGATCGGAAGCACTCCCAAATTCACCCTATCCTGAGTCATCAGCAGCCATCGCGAGAGACGCTGTTGTATATCGTGGAGTCGATTGCACGCCGCGGTCTGCGCGACTTGCATTCCTTGAAGCCCTGTATGCCGGCTCAAGATCGTCTGCAACTGCGGAGCCGACCGCAGAATGCGTTCGAGCGCGTTTCCCATCATGCGGAAGCCATCGCCCGCGATTTGGATAATTTCGCGCACGGAACTTCTGCTCAAGCCGACCGCCAATCCTGCCCCGACGTAACCTTCGCTGCCCACTACACCCACTTCCACGGTTCGGCCGTCTTTCGTCACCACCACTTGAGAAACCATTCCCCGGTTCGGGAAATAGACGAACTCGATCTTTTGCGTCGGCTCATGCAGGCTGAGATGATGCGGCAGGTCGATATACGTCAAGTCGGGACGCATCAACTCGTATTCATTATCGGGCGTCGCCAACAGTACTCTGTTACTTACTTGCTTTCCCTCGGTGTTGGTCCGTTGGCCTGCCGGTGCGACTCGAAAGTTTCTCCCGCTCATATCCATCCTCAATAGCACCAAAGTGCCTTGCATCCATTCAGTCAAATTCATGGGCTATTGGATTTCATGTCCATTCGACCAAAACAGGGGGCCAACAATCTGTCCGAAATGGGACAACTCTCAACCCAAAACGGAGGGGGATCCGAATAATGGTCTGAGGGCAAAACGTCGGGCGAGACTTCCCATTGAAACAAATGGAGTTAGGCTGGAGAGCGGATTTGGTTTGCGACGCAAACTAGTTTGTGGGTGGCTGATTTGATTTGTTACTTCCTGAAGTAGAGATAGGAGATCGCGTAGAACAGGATCATGGCGAAGGCGATGAGGCTCGCAAGGATGCCGAGCCACGCGAGTACGAACTTGCGCTCGTTCTGGCCGGGAGGAGGCGCGGAGATTCCAAACATGAAGTGGAATCCCCGGAATATTTTTGCGAGAAATTGGATCATGGCGCCCCTGCGGAGATGCGCAGCGATGGCGGGAGCTCAGTACGACATCGGTCCGACTTCTTTTTCGACTTCCGCGATATCGACCATGACGATGGCATCCCAGGGACAGCCATCGAGGAAGCAGCCGTCCGGGCCCTTGCTGAGGCATTTCTTGCAACCGATGCACAGAATCGGGTCAATCTGGATGCGCCCAAACGGTGGACTGTCTTCGTCCGGCACCCAAAACATGCAGTCCTCGACGGGGCAGTATTCCACGCAGGCAGGCGATCCCGCGCACCCGGTACAGCACTCGGTGATGACGGCGAGTTCTTTCGGCTTCTTCTTGCGGGCGGTGGAGATCCCCTTGGAGCGGGGTTCAAACTTCTGCTCGTCGGGCACCATTCCAGGGGCTTTGACGACTTCCTGCTCAGGGGCCATGGGCGAATTATACCTTTGTTTTCAGTGTTTTGGAACGCATGTTCAACGCGTATACCGCGCCGGTGTCGGGCCCTGTTCGAGCCGGTGCCGATCCCAGATGGCGCCTTCGCGCGTGAAATACGCCATCTCGAAATCCTGCGTTAGTTCCAGCGCATCCGTCGGGCAGGCATCTTCGCACAGCCCGCAGAACATGCACCGCGAAGTGTCATACGTGAAAAATGTGAGCACCTTGCGCCGCGTGGCGTCATCCCGCTCCCAGCCCACCACAATCAAATTCTCCGGGCACGCCAGCGCGCACAAATTACACCCGATACACAGCGTCTCGCCCGTCTCCGGGTTATTGTTCAGCCGCGGCGCGCCCCGGTACCGCTCCGCCACCATCGGCCGCTCCAGCGGATACTGCTCCGTAACAATGTTCTTGGGATTTTGCGCCCGAAAGGTGACCGCCAGGCCCTTCAAAAAATCTACTTGGAACAACCGCTCCAGGAGTTCCCGCATGCGCGTAGTTTCTTTCGCCACTACGTCTTTGTCAAGCAACTGTTGTGCTAGCGAAATCGGTAATTGGACACAATGGTCAAAATAAATTTTTTTGTGAATGCACACGCTGGTCGTGGATCGATGCAGTGAACTCGCGCGCGGAAATTACCGCGGCTATTCCCCGGAGTTGATTTCGTTGGAATGATTCCAATCAATCGTGGGATCGGACGCCGGATCGTAAGGAGTATCCTTTGGGGCGTCCTTGTCGATTTTCCTTTGCGCGCGCTTCTCTTCCTTCATTTTGCGCTTCTCGATGCGCTTCATTTCTTTTTGCCGTTTTTGGAATGTGGTCGGCATACGCTCTCCTTCACACCAAAGTGCTGTCCCGGCAACGCCGGGACCGTCAAACCGTTCACTAAGAAAGGGGAACTACCAGCGCGGCTCGCGCGGCTGCCGCGCGGAATCGCGATAATCTTCATTCGAGAAGCGGTCGCGTCCGCCGCCGCCGCCCTTGCCCCGTCCGCCGCCCCCACCGCTTGGGCCGCGTCCCCCGCTCGGGCCGCTGAAATTTCTCGGTCCGCGCGGCGGGCCGCCTTCGCCCTTCGGCCGCGCTTCATTCACTTTCAAATTGCGCCCGCCAACTTCTTTGCCGTCCAGTGCGGTCATGGCCTGCGTCGCTTCCGCGTCGTTGGGCATTTCCACGAACGCAAAGCCGCGCGCGCGACCCGTCTCGCGGTCCATAGCCATGTGGATGCGCGTCACCTGCCCAAACGGCGCGAACAGCTCTCGCAGATCGCTTTCCGTCGTCTGGAAATTCATGTTGCCGACAAACAAACTCTTCATCTTGATTCTCCCTGTACTCTTCGAAGCACCGCGAGTGCAGGATCCCGGCAACTGCCGCTTCCCGGACACTACGAGACGTTAACCAAATTGGCTGAAGTCCATGCAGGGAGTTCCGTGCAGCGCTCCCCTGCAAAGACCCAGGCAATCTTGCTTCAGAAGTCTACCTACTGACATTAACACATTTCGCCGAGAAGCGCCGCACGCTCATTTTGAGCCGGCCCTGGGGCTGAGACGGCGCCGCGAGCCAAGGTCCTTCTGGAGGAGTTAGCCGCGCAGGATTTCTCCGACAGCGCGGTGGGCCTGGTCGATGGCGACGTTTGAATAGGCGCTGGCTCCGGCGTCGGAATTGGCGATGGCGATTTTGCCGAAGGGCTGGCGGCCTAGGACCCAGGGTTTTTCCTCTTCCTTCCAATCGGGATCGAAAAGAGCGTTGGGCGTGAAGGCGTAGCCGTGGGCCCAGCGGTTTACGGTAATGCCCTGGATGTCTTTTGCGGGGTCGAAGCCGGCGCTGCCAAGCATACGGCTCAACTGATCGCGGATGTTTCTTTCGAATTTCGAAAAGGGAGTCTGCATCAGTTCCGTGCGTCCGGCGCGATTTTGATCGCGCTGGGGGAGGCCCGGCTTGCAGGGAGTGCGGAGCATGAACAGAACCATCGGGTCCTCGGGGTTGCGGGGGAACTGGTATTGGCCGAGGCTGACGGGAAAATCCACCGCGTTGTAGGTGTGATAACCGCCTGGCGCGACGATCTGGTGGACATTCAGTTTTGCGAATGAGGTCCAGTTGCGGAGCGCCACGTGAGTGTAAACGAGCGGGGCTTTGACAAGATACGAGAGCGCTTCTTTTTGCTTCTCGGGGAGTTCGGGGCAGATGTAGGGAATCATGCCGTTGTAGCAGGCAAGGACGCAATTTTTTGCGACGACCGATTGCAATTTGCCGCCGCGCATGTAAGCGATTTGCACTTCCTTTGCTGTGCCGGAGGCATTCGAATGCCGGACGTGAACGGCGGTACTGTTCAAGCGAAGGCGCACCAGAGCCGAGTCTACATCGAGCCTGGAGTAATCCGCTTTTGCGGTGACTACATCTTCCATTGTCGTGCCGGGAAGTGCGCCGGGAATCAGAGAACGCACCAGCAGGCGCGCGATGGAGGCATTGCCATCGGGAAAATGAAAAATGTAGGGCTCTTCCTCGGGGCCTTCGGGCAGGCCGAGGCCCTGAAAACCCGCGTAGGTAAAGGAGCCGTAGTCGTCGCCGGCTTCGTAGCAGGCGAGCGCAGGGACGGCTTCGATGCCGATGCAAAAGAGATCGTGGGTAAAGGTCTGGAAAAAGGGGAGCGCTTCCGGCAATAGCTTGCAGTAGTTCGTCAGGTATTCCGCGTAACTGATTTTTGTCAGTTTCGAGATTTTCTGTTCCGCAGAGAGCCCCGGCAAATAATCTTTTTTCTCGGTGTAGACGCGGGCGATGTCTTTGCGGACGGCGTCGGAGAGCGGAGCCTTTGCGAGGAATTGCGGCCACGGGGTGGTGTTCATTCCGGTGACGAGGCGGTCTTCGCCAAACGTTTCCTTGTCAAAAAACGCTGCGGTGCCCAGTTTCGAATAGAGCTTCTGGTCGTAGGCCTTGTAGAACGCTTCCGTCTTGATGCCGATCTCGCGAAGCAGGGCTTTGGCGACATCGCTGTATTGGCCGGGACTTTCGATGGACTGTGTTCCGCCGTAACTCAACAACATCCGCCCGCCGGCGCGAAATTCATTGCGTTTAGCATGGCCGCCGAAATCGTCGTGATTGTCCAGGATTAGAATGCGTGCACTTTTCCCTGCCCCTTTGCGATAGAAATAGGCGGCCGCGAGGCCACTGATGCCGCCGCCGACAACGACGAGGTCATAGTTCTCGCCGGTGGCGGCAGGATCGCCGAAAGAATCCGGGCTTTCGCCGTCACGCAGACGGTGGGAGAAAGTGAAGGTGCCATCGTGATTCCCGCGCATGCCCAGCTTCGCGGGAGGATAGTAGTCCGGGGACTTTTCCGGCGCAAATTCATCGAGCACGCCGGCCTGGAGCAAGGTTTCCGAGCCGATCTCGCCGGCAACCAGTGTTCCTCCGACACCGATGGCCACGCCGTTCAGAAAATCGCGTCGGGTGATCTCGCGCCCCATTCCCAGCTCTTTGTCCTTTATCCCTTGGGTCATCTACGACTCTCTATTTGAGTGTGCCACGGCAGATTATAGCCTGCCTGAGTTTCTCCTTACAGTTTTTGAGCCGTCTTTACTTCTGTGTTCTCGGGCAGATTGGCTGGACCTTCCGATTGGGACTGCTTTGGGGCCGCTATTCCGCCGGGCAACTTCGGGCAGGATTATTTGTAGCTTGCGACAATTTCGCCGTTCTGGATACGCAGATCGGAGATATCGGGAGGCAGTTTCAGCTTTTCGCGGTTCTCGGGGGATTCCATCAGGCGCCGGACAGCAGACTCGAGCGAAGATTGCGGAATTGGCAGCGAGCCGATCTGCCCGCTGACAGGCTCGAATTTCAAGTAGCCATTTTGCGTGCCGAGGCGTCCTTCGAGCTGCAGGGTCATGTCTTTTCCGTGAACATCGAATACGACGTAAGCCTTTACTCGATCTTCGATGAGCTGAACTTTGACGTCGCGCACGTTCGAACGCATTTGCTCAACTTCTTGAGGTGACGGCGCAGGCGGATTCGGGGCGGATTGCGCGCCCCCAGCAGGAGCGGGGCCCAGCGGCGTGGCGTTGCCTGCGAAATCCAAGTGCGTGGAAAGGTAAGAGTTCAGTTCGGCTTCGTCCAGGCGGAGGGTGGCGGCTTGGCCGCTGGCGACGGCTTTTTCGACGGCTTCGAACTTTTCCTCGACGCGCGCGGCAGCTTGCGGGCTGGTCTCGACGGGCGGAGGCGGAACTTTGTGAAGCACTAGGACCAGCGTGATCAGGACGGAGGCGTAAGTAGACCAGCGGATAATTCGAAAGATAAGCCGCCAGGGACTCGACTTCTTCGAGTTTGGAGGGACGAATTGGTTCTGGACTGCAAGGGGAGCCGGGTTCAGCATGCTTCCCTCCTCGAGGAGTTCTCTAAGCCAACCGTAGCCCTCCAAAGGACGCGCGGCAAGAGAACCGCCGCGTGTAAGAGGCCAATTCGGCACCTGCCCTCGTGGGCGTGCCATGGGATACTCTTGCGGTTCTTTGCGCGGCGCGATCGGTACAGGACGGCACTGGTTTAACGAATGAAGGAAACTCGCGGGGCAAATATTGCGTGGTATTCGCTGGCGATGCTGGCGGGGATTTTGTGCATCGCATGGTCGGCTATTTTTGTGCGATGGACGGACATGCCCGGGCCGGCGTCGGCGTTTTACCGCTTGCTGATCCCGGCGATTGTACTGGTGCCCACGTGGTTCTTCGAACGGGACAAGACGCCCATGGACGCCAAGTCACTGGCCATCATCGCCATCGGCGGGCTTTTCTTCGCGCTGGACCTGGCGTTCTACAACACTTCGATCCTGCTGACTTCGGCGGCGAATGCGACGATTCTTGGAAATAACACGCCGATCTTTGTCGGGCTGCTGACCTGGCTGGTCCTTCGGCGGCCTCCGAGCGTGACGTACTGGCTGGGGCTGGCGTTGGCGATGGCGGGTTCGCTGGTGATTGTGCGAGGCGACCTGCTGCGCCACGTCAAGTTCGGTTCGGGCGACGCCATGGCGCTGGCAGCTTCCGCATGCTTCGGCGTGTACCTGCTGGCGACGGAGCGCGTTCGAAAGACGGCAAGCACAATCGGATTTCTACGGCTGGCGATTCTTTCGAGCACGGTGTTTCTGCTGGCCATCAATTTGGCGATGGGAACGTCGCTGGCGGTTCCGAGCGGGCGTTCGTGGGCGGCTCTGCTGGGCCTGGGACTCATCTCGCAGTTGGGCGGCTACCTGGCATTGACCTATGCGATGGGGCATCTGCCGGCGACGATCACTTCGGTGAGTTTGCTTTCTCAGGTACCGCTGACGGCGCTGCTTGCCGCGCTGCTGCTCCACGAGCCGATGACGGGGCCGCAAATCCTTGGCGGAGCCCTGGTGCTGGCGGGAGTGGGGCTGGCCAGCCGGCGGAAGCATCCGTCGGAAGAAGCGAATGCCACGCTGTGCGAAGCGGGCGAGCACGAATAAATTCGAAACAAAACCGGTAAAGAACCGTTTATAATCTATGGCGTAACGCGACATAGTGCGATTTGCGCCTGTTTGAGAGACGAAACGCTTTGGAATCTGGAGGAGGAAGCTTCATGAGGAGAATTTTTGCAGTTGCGCTCACCGGGCTGGTGATTGCGGCGCTGACGATCCGCGTGAGCCACAGCCAGACGGCAGGAGGGAGTGTTGCGGGGCCACAATTCACGGCGGATGGAAAGCTAGTTCGGCCGGAGGGTTACCGCCGGTGGGTGTTTGTGTCGTCCGGGCTGGGGATGAGCTACTCCCAAAAGGCCAGCGACAGCATGCAGATGTTTACGAATGTTTTTGTGAATCCGAGCTCGTACGATTATTTTCTGGCGCATGGGACGTGGCCGGATAAGACGATTTTTGTTCTGGAGCTGTATGGCTCGACCTCGCAGGGTTCGATCAACAGACATGGCAACTATCAGACGGGATTCATGGGGCTGGACGTGGAAGTGAAGGATGAAAAACGGTTTGCGGACAAGTGGGCGTACTACGGATTCAATTCGAACGAAAAAGCCGCGAGCCCGAATTCGCCGAGCAAGAATGATTGCTGGCAGTGCCACGACCAGAATGCCGCGGTGGAGCATTCCTTTGTGCAGTTTTATCCTGAGCTGCTGAAAGTGGCGAGAGAAAAAGGAACGATCAAGTCTACCGTTCACTTGGAAAACAAAAAATAGGTTGAGAGATTCCCTGCGGCGCTGGCCGATGTATGATGCGGCGCGGAGAATCCTGAATGACGGGCACGTTACGCGGTCAAACGGCGGTGATTACCGGCGCGGGCAGCGCCGAGGGAATCGGTTTCGCGATTGCGCGAAGACTGCATGCCGCGGGTGTGCGCGTGGTGATTACTTCGACGACAGAGCGGATTCACCTTCGCGCGCGCGAACTGGATGCGAGCGGCGAGGCGGTGCTGTCCTTTATCGCCGATCTCACGGTAGAAACCGAGGTGCAGCGGTTCGTCGATTCCGTACTCTCGCGCGCGGGGCGCATCCACATCCTGGTGAACAATGCGGGAATGGCGCAGACCGGGCGGAGTACTGAGAGCAAGCCACTGCTCCAGACTTCGTTCGCGGAATGGCAGAACCAGATTTCGATTACGCTGCACACGGCGTTTCGAATGACGCGCGCGGTCTTGCCGGGGATGACGGAACAAAAGTATGGGCGGATTGTGAATGTGACTTCGGTAACGGGGCCGCTGGTGAGCAACGTGGGCTCGGCGGCCTATGGTGCAGCGAAAGCGGCGATGGATGGGATGATGCGGGCCGTGGCGATTGAGACGGCGCGTGACGGGATTACGATCAACGGCGTAGCTCCCGGGTGGATTGCGACGGGGTCTTCGACGGAGTCTGAAAAGATTGCGGGGCTGCACACGCCCCTTCGGCGCGCGGGCACGCCGGATGAAGTTGCGGCAGCGGTTTGCTTTTTGGCTTCGCCGGAAGCTTCGTACATCACGGGGCAAGTGTTGGTGGTGGATGGCGGCAACATCCTGCAGGAAAACAAGGGCTCCTGAAACGGCTGCTCACTGCTTGCCGGAATCCAGACGCTGAGCCAAACTCATAAGTCATTTGCCAATTCTTCAATTCTCATTCGCCGCCGGGGAGGCTCCGCATGCGCCGTTTCATTTTCGTTGTATTGCTGATTTGGGTGCCTCTTCGACTGGGAGCGCAGCAGAATCCCACGCCCCGGCCACGGCCGAAGATCGGAGTGGCATTGGAGGGCGGCGGAGCGATGGGGCTGGCGCACATCGGCGTGTTGAAATGGTTTGAAGAGCACCGCATCCCGGTGGACTACATTGCCGGAACGAGCATGGGCGGATTAGTGGCCGGATTCTACGCCACCGGGATGAGCCCGGAAGAGATGAGAGTACTCATCGACGGCTTGGACTGGCGCAAGATTTTCAGGGACCGTACGCCTTATGAAGATCTTTCGTTTCGCAGGAAGGAGGATCAGCGGGCGTATCCAAACTCGCTCATTTTCGGGTTGCGCCATGGGTTGTCGGCTCCGCCGGGACTCATCCCCGGGCACCAGATCGGATTGTTGATCGATCGCGTGACTCTGCCGTATGGCGATGTGACGTCGTTCGATGCGCTGGCGGTGCCGTTTCGCTGCGTGGCGACGGATTTGGTCAGCCGGAAGTCGCATGTGTTCAAAGACGGATCGCTGGCAGGGGCGATGCGCGCAACGATGTCCATCCCGGGCGCCTTCTCGCCCGTTCACGAGGGACAAGCCGTTTACGTGGACGGCGGATTGTTGAACAATTTGCCGACGGATGTGGTTCGGCAGATGGGTGCGGAAATCGTGATTGCGGTGCATCTGGAAACGGCGCCCGTTGAAGGCAAGAATATTCAATCCATTTTCCCCGTGCTGGAACAGTCCGTGCGCGTGGTCCTGGAGACCAATGAACTGCGGGGCATGGAGCAGGCGGATGCCGTTGTTTCGGTGCATCTGGCGGAGTTCTCTACAATCGATTACACCAAGGGCGAACTGATTATGCAGCGCGGGCATGAAGCGGCGAATGAACGCGCGCGATTGCTTGAGGCCTTCGCCCTGGACAATGCGGGATGGGAAGAACACATGCGAGCGCGCGAGGCACGAAAGCGGCGCGAAGCCCCGGTGCCGCAGTTCATCCAAGTGGAGGGAACCAATGCGCATGGAGCGGTGGACGTTGCGCGTTACTTGAAATCATTCGAAGGCAAGCCGCTTGATTCGCAGAAACTCGATGAAGTGCTGACGCGGCTCACGGGAGTGGGCCGCTACGATTCGGCGGGCTATCGTTTGACGCGGCAAAACGGACAGACGGGGTTGCTTGTCCAAGTCGTGGAAAAAACCTATGCGCCACCAATGGTGCAAACAGGATTCGAAGTGGACGGCTCGCAGAGCGGCAACGTGGATTTTACGATGGCGACGCGCTTCACGTTCATGGACGTGGCGGGATTCCGTTCGGAGTGGCGCACGGACCTGCTAATCGGAAATACCTACGGGCTTCAGACGGAACTCTACCGGCCGTTTCGCGCGGAAAGCCGATGGTTTTTTTCGCCGCACGCGGATGCGAGCTATTCGGCGTTTCCGATTTACGCAAAGAATGATCCATTGGCGGATTACCGCATTTATCGCATCAATATCGGCGGGGATGTGGGATACAGCTTCGGGCGCTTCAGTGAATTGCGGGTCGGCTACGAAGTTGGCTCGCTGAATACCAAGCTGCGGCTGGGAATACCGGTAGTCCCTTCGGTGCAGGGGCGCGTGGGACAGACGCGGCTGCGCTACCTCCTGGATCACACCGACGATCCCGTGATCCCTCGCCGGGGATTCAAGGCGGAATCGAATTTCCACTGGTTTGACGTGAGCCCCGGAGCGAGCGGCGGCTTCCCTTCGATGGATTTAAAGCTGGGATATTTTCAGCCCATTGCGCGGCCGGCCTCAATCTTTGTGGAAGGAGAAGGCGGCACCACATTTGGCACGACCAGCACGGGCATTCCGCAATTCTTTCTGGGCGGACCGGTACGGCTGGGCGCGTACGGCCAGAATGAGTTTCAGGGCAACCAGTATTATTTGTTCCGCACGGGGTACCTGCACGACTTGCTGACGCTGCCGCCGTTTGTGGGCAAGAAGGTTTACGTCATCGGGGCGTATGAGTTCGGCAAAATGTACGGCACGACAAGCACGAGCAAATTTCCGAATGATGTCGCCGCCGGATTTCTGGCAGAAACGGCGCTTGGGCCATTTTTTGTGGGCGGCAGCGTAGGCGATTCCGGGCACCGGAAGTGGTTTTTCCAGCTGGGGCGTGTGTTTTAAAGAGCTGGAGTTCGCAATACCTTGCGAACCCAAGAAGACCGTTCAAGGTCGAGATTCCGCCGTTTATACCCTCTCTGGTGAGGAGCTAATCGTCCACTGGCTCCCGCCGAAAGCGGCCATTCGACCAAAAGTAGATGTCGGCTTCATATTCCTGCTCTGCTGAATCTACCATCAAGATGGCCTCAGTAGCCTGTACCTGAAATTTTCTTTTGGACTCTTCACTAAAGTACTTACTGATGGGGACTTTCCGGATGAAATAATTAGAGGCTCCGTGGTCGTCGGACTTTTCGACAACTGTCGTTTCATAGGACGGCTGTCCAGTTTTACTGTTGAAGACCAGGAACCTGTACCCAGCATCCGGATGATCGATGGGGACAAGCAGAAGAGCATAGGAGGGTGTCTTCGCGCTCTGGAATAGACCCACGGCGATTCCCGGACATCCTGGCGGATTTTTACCAACCCAAGTCTTCCGAGTGTACTCGCTTAGATTTTCCGGTTCCTGAACCTTCCAAGAACCAAACTCCCCTTTGAGACGATTCTGGATATCTGAAGGCAAGGAACCCAACAAGCTACAGGGAGATGGCCCCTCGGCGGTCCTGGCTAGCACAGGCGAGGGCAAACCTCTCTCGCCAAAAACCAGAGCAGCAGTCATCAAAAAGATTAACGCGAGGGTCGAACGTAGTCCGGTCATTTGTGTTTCGCCAAAAGGTTTGCGTCACCCAATATAGCTGTTTCGAAAAACTCTTGACTTTCGCTTTTTGTTCGCCTATAGTGCGGGCGGTAGAGGAAACGGGAAACGGGTGGCGCGCCGACTCCATTGCCGATCAGGCTCTCACGAGACGGCCGCCGCCCGTTGAAAGTTCCGAGCCGTAAGCGGGGTGAGGGGTCGGCTGCAAGACGATCCCTCGACTCCGAGCCGATGAGAGTCATCGGCCTTCCCTCGGAAACAGTATAGGCATCCCGCTTCCCTTTGTTGACCGCTGTGCGGTCACAGTTAACTAGGAGCCGTCATGGACGTTATCACGTGTGACCCCGACCCGGTCGGGGTCAACTGTGTCGAAAGCGTATTTCCTACTCCAGCCCTCGAGGCCACGCACGCCAACGAAGCGGCGAGCCCGGCAGCCGCGATGGAAAAAGACTGCGGAGCTTCCTCCGACCCGCATCGCGGGTCGCAAGAGGCCGAGGCGGAGCAAAAACCTGTAGCGCGGGGCTTCAGCCCCGCGGATTCCTCGGAAGCACCACCGAAGGATACGGCGGCGGAGCGAAATCCATGGTCGGGCTGGGCGTGGTTGGGACTGTGCAAAAATTCAAATCCCAAAACTTCCAACATCGTGCACGTGGATGTGGACGCGTTTTTCGCGTCGGTGGAGCAGGTGCTGAATCCCAGGCTCCGCGGGAAGCCCGTGCTGGTGGGACGCGGCTGCGTGGCTTCGGCGAGCTACGAAGCAAAATTTTGCGGCGTTCGCACGGCAATGAGTTTTCGCGAAGCGCTGCGCGTTTGCCCGAAAGCCATCGTTGTGCCGGGGCAGTACGAGCACTACGCGGATTTTGCCGAGCGCGTGCGGCGCATTCTGGAAACGTATACGCCGGCGGTGGAAACCGCGGCGCTAGATGATTTTTACCTGGACTTTGCAGGGACGGAGCGGCTGTATCCGGATTTTCCGGGAACGCTGCGGCGGCTGCAGATGGAGATTTTGAAGCGCACGGGCTTGAGCGTTTCGGTTGGCGCGGCGCGCACGAAAGTGGTGGCATCCATCGCATCGCGTCTGGAGCGCCCGCGCGGGTTTCGCATCGTGGCTCCCGGTGAAGAGGAAGCCTTCCTGACGCCGCTGCCGGTGGAGAAATTGTATGGGATTGGCCACGTGCACGCGGGAATGCTGGCCGAGCGCGGCGTTACGACGATCGGACAATTGCGCGAAGTGCCGAAACTTGCGCTGCAGGCGGCCTTTGGCGAGGTGATTGGCCAGCAGGTCTGGGAGCGGGCGCGCGGGCTCGACGGACGCGAAGTGCTGCTGCCCTCGACGCCGAAATCGGTTTCGCGCGAAACAACGATTGAAGGCGGGACGATTGATACGGAGTTTCTTGGCGGCCTGATCGAATATTTGAGCGAGCGCATCGGCTCGACGCTGCGCGAATACGGCAAGCAGGCGCGCACGATTGGCTTGCGCATCCGCTATGTGGATCATTTTTCCGCGCATCAGGCGGTGCGGATCAGCAAACCGACAAACGACGAACGCGAATTGCTGGCTGCGGCGAAAGATCTGTTCGACAAATTGTTTACGCGGCGCGTGGCGGTGCGGCTGGTGGGCGTGAGCGTAACGAACCTCGAAACCGACCGGCGGCAGAATGAACTGTTCGATACCAACGCGAACCGGCGGTGGTATTTGAACCATGGTCTCGATTCCGTGCGCGGCCGCTACGGCTGGAACGCTGTTTTTTACGGCAACGGCCTCGAGCTGCGCGAGCATTATGCGACGAAGCCGAATGGGCTGGTGCTCTCGACGCCATGTTTGTCGCGGTAATTTGCTGAAATTTTCTTCCCTATCCCCTACCTGATTTGAAATCGAACCCAAGGGGCCACGCCTCGCGCGACGTGGCTCGTGACTCGTATTTCGTGACTCGTGGAAAAACCACTCTCGCAATACGAGTTTCACGAGTCACCAGTCACGAGTCACCAGTCACGTGTTCACACATTTGCGTTGCCATAGTCACTATTCGTTCCTGCGGAGCGTGGCGTCGCCGGAGGAGATCGTTACGGCTGCGGTGGAGCAAAAAATGCCCGCCGTGGCGCTGACGGATACAAATGGTTTGTATGCGGCGGTACCGTTTTATAAGGCGGCGCAAGCGGCTGGGATTAAGGCGATTGTCGGCGTGGTGCTGGACGTGGCGATACAGGACGAACGAAGAGAGATTCCTCGACTGCGGGCCCCGACCGGGTCGGGGCCTTCCGCTCGGAATGACAGCTTCGAGAGTATGTCGCTGGTGTTGCTGGCGGCGGACATGGAGGGGTACAGCAATTTGTGCCAGCTCGTGACGCTGCGGCATTTGGGCACAACGAAGCTGGCGCAGAATGCCGCTGGTAAAGAAGATGGCCGGCCTGTGATGTTGCAGGAGTTGGCGGAGCATAACCGCGGCGTCATCGCGCTGTGTCCGATGCCGGCGCGATTGCTTGATACGAGCAACCGTAGGGGCACGATATATCGTGCCCCTACAAAGACGAGGCAAAGCGATGCCGATTGCCATGAACGAGCGAGCGCTGCCACGAGTCACGAGTCACCAGTCACCAGTCACCAGTCACGAGTCACCAGTCACTTTTCACGTCTCAAAGATATTTTCGCCGGCCGTCTCTACATCGAGGTGCAGATTTTGTCGCCGGGGGACCGGCGAACGCTGCGCGAGGCCGAACATCTTGGCCGAGAACTGGGTGTGCCGCTGGTGGCGACGAACAACGTGCACTTTCTACGGCCGGAAGAGCACCTGCATCATCGCGCGGTGAATGCGATCCGCACCGGTGGATTGTTGACGACGGTGGCACCGCCAGAAATCACGACGGGCGAAGCATGGTTCAAATCTTTCGCGGAGATGCAGCGGTTGTTTCCGGATCATCCGGAATTGCTGCACGCGACGATGGAGATCGTGGACCGCTGCAATTTGCAACTTGAGCTGGGAAAAACTATTTTCCCGGAATTCAATGTGCCGGAAGGCGAATCGGCATTTTCCTATTTGTGGAAGCTGAGTTTTGAAGGCGCGCGGAAACGTTACAAGCCACTGCGGCCGGCAGTGCTCTCGCGGCTCACGCATGAACTCGAAGTGATCGAAAAACTGCACCTGGCGCCCTATTTTCTGCTGGTGTGGGACATCGTGGAGGAAGCGCGGCGGCGCGGGATTCCCGCGGTGGCGCGCGGGTCCGCGGCCAGTTCGATGGTGACGTATTGCCTGGGGATTTCGCGGGTATGCCCGCTGCGGTGGGGGCTGTACTTTGAAAGATTTTTGAACGAGCAGCGCGGCGATTGCCCGGACATTGATATTGATATTTGCGGCGCGCGGCGCGACGAACTGCTCGATTACGTTTACGAACACTGGGGCACGGAGCACGTCGCGATGATCGGGAGTTTCATCACCATGCACGCGCGGCTCGCGGTGCGGGAAGTGGCAAAAGTGTTTGGCGTGCCGCCGGGGGAGGTGGACCGCTTCACGAAGCGGCTGCCGCACCGGCCGGTTCGTGAGATTTTGACGGCGATTCGCGACTTGCCGGAATGCCGCGATCTTCCCGTAGACGACGAGCCGTGGAAAACCATCCTGCAGGTGGCGTTGCGTCTTGACGACGCGCCGCGGCACCTGGGAATTCATCCTTGCGGCACGGTGATTTCCGCGCGGCCGTTGACGCAGCTGACGCCGCTGGAGCGCGCGACGAAAGGGATTGTCGTGACGCAATACGACATGAACGCGATCGAAGCGCTGGGACTGATCAAGATGGATTTGCTGGGGCAGCGCGGATTCACGACGATGTCGCTGGCCCTGGACAACATCGAGAAAAAGGAAGTTAAGGAGATAAAGGAAGTAAAGGAGGCAGAGGAGAAAAACAATGTCACACCGGATGGAGTGACGCCAAGACCTAAAGCGCGAGAGATTGATTTCGATGCGATACCGGAAAACGATCCGGAGACGTGCGAGGTCATCGCGACGGGGCGAACGATGGGCGTGTTTCAGATCGAGTCGCCGGCGATGCGCGGGCTGCTGCGAATGATGAAAGCGCGAACACTGGAAGAAATCGCGCAGGCGCTGGCGCTGATCCGGCCAGGGGCCGCGGAGTACGGATCAAAAGAATTGTTTGTGAAGCGACTGCGCGGAGAAGAAGAAGTCAAATATGCGCACCCGGCACTCGAAAGCATTCTCAGCGACTCACGCGGTGTATGCATATTCCAAGAACAGGTGATGCAAATTTCCCAGGCGCTCGGGAATATGTCGTTGGCCGAAGCCGATCTTGTTCGGCGGTCCTCCATAAAATATTCCGGACGCAGCGACCACACACGGTTGCGCGGGAAATTTCTGCTAGCGGCGGGAATGATGGGGCTGACCGAAGCACAACGCGAAGAAACGTGGATGATGGTGGAGAAATTTGCGGGCTTCGGATTTTGCAAAGCGCACGCCGCGACGTATGCGGACATTTCCTACCGCATGGCCTATTTGAAAACGAACCACACGGCGGAGTTTCTTGCGGCGATGTGCAGCGCGGGCGCGGGTTTCTATCACGTGTCGGCGTACGTGGAAGAAGCAAAGCGCTGGGGCATCGCGGTGCGGCTGCCGTCGGTAAATCATTCGCGGATGGAATACACGGCGGAGGACGGCGAGGACGGAAAACGCGCGCTGCGCGTCGGGTTGATGCAGGTGAAGGGCCTGCGGATGGAAACGATCACAGCGATTCCGCGGGCGCGGGAAGAAGGCGGAGCGTTTCGGTCGCTCGAAGATTTTCTGCGGCGCGTTCCAGTCGAGTGCGATGAGATCGAATCGCTGATCAAATGCGGGGCGTTGGATGAAATGGGCGATGAAGCGTGCAGAATGACGCGGCCGGAAATGCTGTGGCAGTGGAATCTACTGCAGGCGGGAGGCAAAGGCATACGTTCACAGGGTGCTGCATTGCCGCAGAGAACAGACATTTTATTTGCCGAAGCAAACGCTCGGAATGATATCGGCGCGATGCTGGCGGAAATGCAAACGCCGGAATATACCCGAGAGCAGAAGCTGCGGCACGAGCGGGAAATTCTGGAAGTTTGCGTGAGCGGGCACCCCCTGGATTTTCTGCCGCGCAACGGCGAAGCCTGGAGCGACGAACTGCCGAGTTTGCGCGGGAAGCGCGTGACGCTGTGCGGGTGGGTGGTGACTTACCGTCACGTCGGAACAAAAAATTACCGTAACATGATGTTCGTCACCCTCGAGGATCAGCGCGGCGTGTATGAGGTGGTGCTCTTCCCCAATGCTTACGATAAGTATGGCGGCCTGGTATATGAGACGCGCACGATGCGTGTGACCGGGCGTGTCGAGCCGGATGGGCAGATTAATGGGGAGAAGCTGGAGGCGTTGAAGAAATGACTGGTGACTCGTGACTCGTGATTCGTGACTCGTGACTGGTGACTCGTGACTGGTGGAAGAACCATTCTAGGAGCGGCTGCCGCTGCGATGCGTGGAATATGATTCAAGCCAAGAAACAAAACGAAGGTCGAGTTACGGAACCTGAGACAGGCCGCCCAGCGGGGACCGGAGAGGAATGGCTGGGGCGAAACCGGAGCAGCAAGCGGCGGCTCTGGGAACGGTTGAATCCGCGGAGCCGCAAACAAATTCATGTGATCGCCCAGGCGCTGGCGCTGCAGCAGACGCACGCGCGATTGCCGGAACCGCTGCGGGCGCGGCTGAGCGCGGCGGTGGAAGAATTGGAGCGGCACGTGGCACGGATCCGGGCGCTCCTGGCGGAGGTAGCACGGCGGACACCACGCGGCGAGTGAACGTTGCAGCCGGTGCCCGGCGGCGGGATACTTTCTATATGGCTGTCTCCCATAAGCGCGGCCCCCTCCTGGTTGCGGCACTCGCGGTGCTGTTTTCCGCGATGGCGCCGTGCGCCTGGGCGGATGAGATTCAACTCAAAGACGGCAAGAAGTTGTACGGCGTGATCGTGGCGTACGAAGACAACATGTTCAAGGTCAAGACGGACTTTGGATACGTCCTCGTGGAGAAAGACAAAATCTCGAAGATTATTCCGTCGACGCCGGCAGGAAAATCGGAGCCGCAACCCGCAGCGAAAAAGGATGCGGGGCAGCATCCGCAGCCACAGGCTGAGCCGGCCGTGGCATCGGCTACCGAAGCATCGCCGGCATCAACGAATGCCAGCGCTAAATTGGCAACTGCAAGCACACCGGGAAAAGCCGACAAGTCTTCCCCGAAAGTGACGAGCATTGCGGTGAAGCCCGAATTGCCGGCAGGTGGACCCGCGGGGAATGTGGTCGCGCCGGGGAATGCAGTGGCATCGGGTGCGGCGACGCCGGCTCCGCCAAAAGAACCTGAAGTACCGGCAAACCGTGAACAGATTCAGGGCAGCCTCTATACGAATTACACGCACGGTTTTCGCATGTACAAAGCGCCGAGCTGGAACTTGATCGAAGAAGCGCGCAACGCGCTGCCCAACGCCATCGTGGCGATGGGGACATCGAACGAATCCACGCTGATGGTGGTGGGAGAGGAAAAATCCAAGGAACCGCTGGACACGGCGGCGGCAGGCGTGGAAAAGCGGCTGCATGACGTTTACACAGGTTACCAGCGGGTTTCGCAACGCAAGACGGTGGTCGGCGGTCTGCCGGCAGTCGAGTATCAATACCGGGGAAAAGCGGACGAGCATGACTGGTCAGGAAAACTGGTGGTCGTCGCGCGCGGCAACGAGATCCTCACGGTGCTGGGAATGACGTATGCCGACTCGGACCTCATTCAAATTCAGGAAAATGTCATCGCGCGGGCCATCGCGAGTTTAGACTTCAGCGTCCGTTAGACTGGTGGATAAGCCGTTTATCTGGTTTGCAGGTCAGGGAAAGCCACCTTTCCACAGCTCACGAATCCAGGATTCCCCTTTTCGCTTCACTCCTACTTCACCCACGCCATCCCATCTGCGCCTGGCCCGGTTTGCAATTTGCTGCTGACTGTAAGCGTCTTCAGATCAATTGCCACCACCGCTCCCTCCTGCGCCAGCGCGACAAACGCACGCGAGCCGTCGGGTGTCATCTGGATCCCTTCGGGACGGCCGCCAGTCTTGATACGCTTGATCTGCTGCCGTGTCTGCGCGTCCAGCACCACCACCTCGTCTCCATCCATGTCGGAAACCAGGACGCGCTTGTCATCAGGCGTGAACTTCAGGCGGTTGGAACGCTTGGTCGATATGGAAAGCGTCTGCACCACCTTCTTGGCGCCCACGTCAATGATGGAGATGCCGCCGTCCTGCGAATGCGCAACCCAAACTTCGCGCCCGTCGGCCGACATGTCGATGCCCTCCGGCCCTTTACCCACCGCGATCGTGGTCCCCTGAGGGCCCGCCGGCCCCTCACGCTCCCAGACGCTGACGCTGTTCGACTGGATGTTTGTAGTGAAGATTTTCTTCCCGTCTTCGCTAATTACCAACATGTGGGTCCCATACTCACCGGTGCTCCAGCTAAAACCTCCCTGTCCGGAAGGGTCATAACTGCTAACCTCTCCGTTAGGTGGGCGTAGTTCAGGTGGTCGGGTCGCGGAGGGATGTGTCCATCGCGCAGTAGTGTCTTCGACGGTGAAAAACACTTTGCCACCCCTGGCCACGATACCGTGAGGACGCTGCATGGGGCTCAGGTCCACGCGCTTGATTTCTTTCCATGTCGCCAGGTCAATCACTGAAATTGTGTTGCCCGGCGTATGCGAGCCATAATTGGCAACGAAGGCCAGCTTGCCGTCGGTAGCGACCTCGTGCGGGCCTTCACCCACGAGGACGTGGCCCACGACTTTCATCGCCGACGGATCAACAATGGCCATTTCGTTCGCGTCTTTGTTGAGCACCAGCAGCGCTGGCGACGGCGTCTGCCCAACAGCGGAGATCGCTTGCAGTACAATAACCACAACGACAGCCTGCGCAGTCCACATGGGAAACGTCCTCCTCATTATCATGAACTTCGGTCGTTCATTGCGGCAGCGCTTCGCCGGCCTGCTCGCGCACCATGTACGCGGCGTACCAGTCGGGCCAGTTCGGGTCGGCTTGCCCCGTGCGCGCCTCGTGCTGCCCGTGCGCGGCCGCCGCACGCCGAAACGCGCTCGCCAGATCGTTCGCGGATGCGAAGGTCGTCGTCGCGGGGTCGATGCGACCGGGCAGGCGCGTCGTGATTTCCTGGAACAGCCAGCCGTTGCCGTCCGGATCATGGAACGAAGCGAACGACCGGTAGCTCCGATGCTCGGCATCCGGACCGCTGACTCGGTGCCGTCCAAACAGGTAGGGCTCGTCCGTGCCCGCGTACACGCCGGCGTCGTCGTGGAACACTTCGCTGATCTCGACGCCGCGATCGAGCAGCTCTTTGCGGGCGGCCTGGATGTCGGAGACGATCAGGTACAGGCCCTGGGCGGAGCCGGGTGCCGCCGGGGTGACGTTCTTGCCGAAGATGATCGAGCACCCCGAGCCCGGCGGCGTGAACTGGATCACGCGGAAGTCTTTACCGTTGTCGTAGTCGGCGTCGAGCCGCCACCCGAGCCTCCCGTAGAACTCCTTCGCGCGGTCGACATCCGAGACAGGGATGACGACTATTTCGAACTTCATGTCAACTCTCGCGACGCCCGCGTCGCTGGCCGGGTCATTAGTAGGGACTGCCTTGGTGCTCACGGCTGCCTCCTTCGTTGTGTAGGATTACCGTTGGGCTTTCACCATTCCGTCGCAGATCACGCTACGTATGTGGCGGCTCGGGCCGGCCGGGAGATCGATCTTCGAGCCACGGCTTTCCGTAGTTCGGTCGCGTCAGCCAGTGAAGGGCGAAAAGACTAGCACAGTTGTTGGTCCGGTGCATTAAATCCTGGTCAGTCACATGATCGGAAACGGACCCGCTTCGCGATAGTGGGTCAGTTGGAGCAAAGCGTGGTTCTTCGATTATTTGGTCCGAAGCAAATAGAAAAACGCTAAGGTAGCCAAGGCCAACGCGGTCAGCCCAGCAAGAACAATCCAAACTTGTCGCCCGGCGCTCATCCCCGATACCAATACCTCATCTTGGGCCGAAACAAAATTCAAGCGCGCCTTCTTATATGATCTCCAAAACAAGAAATAGGGGACTCCCACGAGAAGGGTATAGATCGCCAGAAAAATGCCCACAGTTCTCAGTACATGCGCATCTGGTCGGCCAAATGAATGGATATGGACACGGCTCAGGATTCATCGAGGATGTGTTTGCAGTAGCGCTCATGAGCGGGGAACAAGTCAGGCGGAGGGAAAATTGAAATCAGAAACTAGAAATCAGAAATTGGGAAAAAGCCGGGCCGGGAGAATCGAAACTAGAAACTAGAAAGCAGAAAGGCGAGGCGGCTGGGCTTAGCCGGCGGCGGCTTCGCCGATTTCGGCGGGTTTGCGGTGTTCGCGGATGAGGGTGATGAGCGCCTGGGCGGCGCGGGGCAGGCTGCGGTCGCGGCGGTAAACGAGGCCGAGTTCGCGCCAGAGGTCCACACCTTCGACGGTGAGGAGCTTGACTTCGCCGGCCTTCACATAGTCTTTTGCAAAACTCTCGCTGATGATGGAGAGGCCTGCATCGGCAGCGACGAAGCGTTTGATCATGCCGATGCTCGGCAATTCCATGGTTACGTGGAGGCGCGCGCGGTAGGGGCGGAAAAGCTTGTCGAGCACCTGGCGCGTGAAGCCGGTACGCGGAAAAATGAGCGGCTGTCCCGCGACCTCCGCCAGCGTAATTTTGGAACGATTCGCGAGAGGATTCTTCGCGCTGACCATGAAGCGCAGGCGGTCCTTGTAAATGTGGTGCACTTTCAAGTTGGGCGCCTTGATGGGCAACGTGACGATCCCGACGTCGATGGAGCCATCTTCGACGCGCTGCAGAATCTTATGGCTGAAATTGCGGTAGATGCTGATGTGCACGAGCGGATAGCGGCGCTGAAACTCGGCAAAAATATTGGGGAGCAGGTAGAGGCAAGTAGCTTCGTTGGCGCCGAAAACGATGGGGCCTTGCACGACATTGCCGCGGTCCGCGACCACCTGGACGGATTCGTCGCGCATGCGAAGAAGCTTTTCGGCGTATTCGAACAGAACTTCACCGGCGGGAGTCAACTCCACGGACTTGGCGGAACGGTCGAGAAGCCGGGCCTTGTACGTCTGTTCAAGCTGGCGGATCTGCGCGCTGACAGCGGATTGGGAGCGAAATACTTTCTGGCCCGCACGGGAAAAACTCTTGAGTTTAGCGACGTAAACGAAAGTTGTAAGTTGATCGAAGTCCATAGTCAGATCGCCAGGCAGGGATTATAGCGGATTCCCCCTGCCGGATGCGGGGCTATTAACCTTCCTTTCAGACGTGAATTGCCGTTTGCGAGATGGGGGCTGCAACCGGAGCGGGCAACAAATCGCGACGTTGCGCAAGCTGGGCGAGGACGGGGTTCCACGTGGCCTCCACGGTCCCTTGAAAATGGAGCGGCTGCACACGCAGAAGGGGGAGAGCGCCGCGGCGCGAGAGCAAACGCGCGGCGCGAGGGCTCGCGGTGAAATGCGCGTGTTCCTCGAGCGCGCGACGCAGCCAGGACTGCTCATCGGAGTCCGTCTCGGCGAGCTGGACGAAATCGCGGTGCAGCACGTCCTCCGCCTCGGCACGCAATACGTAAGCGAGGCCGCCGGTCATGCCCGAGCCAAAATTGAGACCCAGAGGCCCAAGAATCAGGGCGATTCCGCCGGTCATGTATTCGCAACCGTGCTGGCCGACGCCTTCGACGATCGCGAGTGCCCCGCTATTGCGGACGGCGAAGCGTTCCCCGGCGCGGCCGGCGATAAAGAGCTGGCCGGAAGTGGCTCCGTAGAGAACAGTATTACCGGCAAGGACATCGCCACGCCGCGAAGCGGCGGGGCCGGCGGCGATGGCAATCGTTCCGCCGGACAATCCCTTGCCGACATAATCGTTGGCCTCGCCATTTAACTTTAATGTGACGCCCGCCACCAGAAACGCGCCGAAACTTTGGCCGGCAGCGCCATGAAATTGCTGGCTGATTTCTTCGTTCACGGCGCGACCGGAATTCCGGCGGCGCATGAGTTCGCCGCTGAGACCCGTGCCAACACTGCGGTTGGAGTTTTGAATGGGCTGAGATTCGTTTTGCAATGCGAGTGAGGCACTGAAATGAATGCTGTCTTCCAGCACAGGCACGTGAAGACCGGGCTCTTGCTGCGGTGCAACCCGGTTGGAGTGCGAGATCGGGATCACCAACAGCGGATCCATTCCGGAACGCGCACTGAGACGGTCATACCAGCCGGTGAGCTCACTCAGCGAGCGAACACCGAGTTGCGCGAGGCGGCTCCGGACTTCTTCGGCGAGGAAACGAAAATAGGCAACAACCATTTCCGGCTTGCCTTGAAAACGCGCGCGCAGCGTTTCGTCCTGCGTGGCAATGCCGACGGGGCAGGTGTTCAGATGGCACTGCCGGGCCATGACGCAGCCGATGGCGAGGAGCGAGGCGGTGCCGAAACCGAATTCGTCCGCGCCGAGAATGGCGGCAAGCACGACATCGCGCGCAAACTTCAGGCCTCCATCCACGCGGAGAGAGAGACGTGAACGGAGGCCCGCGCGAACCAGTGTGTCGTGCGTTTCGCGCAAACCGATTTCCCAGGGAAGCCCAGTGTTCTTGATGGAAGTGAGGGGCGAGGAGCCGGTGCCGCCATTGTGGCCGCTGATGGTGATGACGTTCGCGCCGGCTTTGGCAACTCCGGCGGCGATGATGCCAACGCCCGAGCCGGAAACCAGCTTTACGCCAATGCGGGCGCGCGGATTCACGGCGCGCAAGTCGTGGATCAACTGCGCGAGGTCTTCAATGCTGTAAATATCGTGATGCGGCGGCGGCGAAATCAACGGAGTGCCGGGAGTGGCGTGCCGAATGCGCGCGATGTATTCGCTGACTTTGCGCGCGGGCAACTGACCGCCTTCACCGGGCTTGGAACCCTGCGCCATTTTGATTTCGAGTTCTTCGGCGTGGACGAGGTAGTCCGCGGTGACGCCAAATCGCGCGGAGGCCACCTGCTTGATCTTGTTTGCCGCAGCAGGCTCGAAGCGATAGGTGTTGGGATCTTCGCCGCCTTCGCCGGTATTGCTGCGGCCGCCCAACTGGTTCATGGCCAGCGCTAAAGTGCGATGCGCTTCCGGGCTCAAAGAACCCAGCGACATCGCTTGCGTGCTAAAGCGCTTGACGATGGATTCGAGCGGCTCGACTTCGCCGATTGGCACGGCCGTGTCGGGAATGGTGTCCAGCAGATCGCGCAGGAAGACCGGACCCTGGTGCTCCGCCAATTCTTCAAAGGCGGAATATGTTTTAGCATCGGGCGCGCGGACGTGAGCGTGAAGACGGCGCACGACTTCCGGCGAACTGGCATGAAGTTCCGCGCCCTTTCGGAAGCGATAGAGACCCGCGTCGGACAGTTCCTCCGTATCGCCAGAGAACGCAGCCTGGTGCATGCGCAGGTAGTCCGCGAAGAGGCTGTCCAGCGATTTCTGGCCGGGAAAGTCGGCGGCATCTTCGAAGAATTCCGCGCACAACTCTTCGGAGAGACCAACGACTTCAAACAAATGGCTGTTGCGATAGCTGGCCAGCGTCGAAACGCCCATGCGGGCAAGGACTTTGCGCAGGCCTGCGTTCATCGCGAGGCGCATCTTTTCCGCACCGCCAGGCTCGAGCGACTCGGCGAACTGGTCCGCAAGATACGGCACGACGGCAGTGGCCCCCGCGGCGACGAGCAGGGCGACATGATGCGTGTCAAATACCTGAGCGGATTCGACGATCAGAGGCACATCCCAAAAGCCTTCCTTGACCATCGTTTTCCAGACGGCAGCGGTCGCAAGCAGAGCAGGGAGCGGAGCGCGACCCTCGTCAATCCCTCGATCGGTGAGGAGGAGGAGTCCCGGGCGCACGCTGCCGCTCAGAGGGGTAGTGGAAAGCTGAGCAAAACTGCAGCGCGCCCCCGGAACTCCGGTTGCGGAGGAAAACGTAAAATCGATTTTTTGTACGGGGCCAAGGATCGCGCCCAACTGGGTCAGTTGCGCTTCCGTGATGACCGGGCCGGGCAGCGTGACCCCCTCTTTCAACGGAACATCGAGAGACATCACGTGGGTTTCGCGCAGCGGATCAATGGGAGGGTTGGTGACCTGAGCGAAGCGCTGTTTACAATAGTCCCAGAGCGACCTGGGAAGGGACGAAAGAAATGCGGGAGGCGCGTCGTCGCCCATGCTCCAATCGGCTTCCTTGCCACGGACTAACGCGGAAAAGAGAGTCTTGAATTGATCTTCGGTCCAGCCGGCGGCTCCAGCAACGCGCTTCGGCTGCAGCACGGGCGTGGACAGCGCGGAAGCGGACGCCGCCAGATTGCGCAGCGGAATCGCATGGCGGCCCTGGTGAATGGCGAGACGCTTGAGGATATCGCGCCAGCGCAAAAAGAGCCCCGTAGATGGATTTGCGAGAATCATTTCCCCGGGGCCGAGCCGCTGGCGTTCCGCGATTCGCGATTCTTCCAGGTCGACGAGGCCGGTTTCCGAACCCGCGATGAGCAAGCCGTCGTGCGTGAGCGTGTAGCGCATCGGCCGCAAGCCGTTGCGGTCGAGCTTGGCACCAACAAATTCGCCGTCGGAGAAAACGAGGGCGGCGGGCCCGTCCCAAGGCTCGCTTTGCTGAGAGAGCGAGCTTAGCGCGCCGCGCACATCGCGCGAGAGCAACGGGTCTTTCTCGAAGGCGGGAGGGACCATGGCGAGCATGGCCTCTTCCGAGGACAGTCCCTCGAGCAATCTCAACTCAAGACCGTTGTCGAAACTCGCGGAATCGCTGACGTTTGCTTCCAGGATCGGAAACCACGGGCCCACCGTGAGCCGCGAACGAATTTCGTGCTCCTTGGCGCGCAGCCAGCGACGGTTCGAGACGATGGTATTGATCTCGCCGTTGTGCGCGAGGTAGCGGAACGGCTGCGCCAAATGCCAGGACGGCTGGGTGTTCGTGGAATAACGCTGGTGAAAAACGGCGAAGGTGGTTTCGAAAGACGGATCGCGCAGGTCTTCATAAAACTGGGGGAATTGCCACGGCGTGAGGAGACCTTTGTAGACAATCGTCTGTGAGGAGAGCGAGCACATGTAGCTTCGCGGGGGTAGGAGCGATTCGGCGCGCTTCCGCAGAAGAGCCAAGCGCCACTCGAAGCGGGCGTTTCCGCGAGAGGGATGGAAAGGCTCGACGAAAAACTGCCAAATTTCCGGCATGGTTTCGAGGGCGCGGCGGCCTAACGAATCTGTGTTGACGGGAACACGGCGCCATCCGAGCACGCGGAGGCGTTCGGTATCGGCTGCTGCCTCGATTGCGGATTGAGCTGTTTTGGCTTCCGATGCGGGCAGAAAGGCGAAGCCGACACCGAAGTTTTCGGGGAGTTCGATTCCCTGCTCCGCCGCTCTCGCCCGGAAAAAAGGCTTTGGCAGGGAGGTTAGCAGCCCGGCGCCGTCTCCGCTGGCGCCATCCGCGTCGACTCCGCCACGGTGGGTGAGACGCTCCAGGGCGGTCAAAGCAAACTGGACTATGTCGTAGCTGGGAGCAGCGCCAAGGCGGGCGATAAAGCCGGTGCCACAGGCATCGTGGTCGGGGTGGCCCCAGTTGGGGTGCCGACTCGAGCCGGAACGGGATTCGGCAGCTTGCGGACTAGCTGGTCCTCGACCATGCCACGGGCACATAACTGTTTATCGAACGGGTGGGCCGCGGTTGTACAACGCAGAATTTGGATGCGCTGAATTGATTTCTTGATAGGGGAGGTTCGGGGGCGAGAGGAGCTTAGAATTTTGTGACTTCGGAGAAATGAAAATCACGGACTTTCATCGCCGGGACTACCATTTCGAACGCTTCTTCCCCGGTGGCACGCACAGCAGGGCCAAGCAATTCGACATTATTCAGCATTTCGATGAGCGACTGATTGAAGCGAAAGTTGCGCGCGGCGCCGGCCACATGGCCGTTCTCGACGAGGAAGAGGCCGTCGCGGGTCATGCCGGTCATCACCTTTTCGTAGGGGTCCACTTCACGGATGTACCACAGGCGCGTAACCAGCAGGCCGCGATCCGTCGAAGCGACCATCTCCTGGAGCGAGGAATCGCCCCCGGTGAAGACCAGATTCATGGGCGCTTCGCCGTATTCATTGGGGAGAGCAAATCCGTGCCCGGTTGGGGGCTTGCCCGCTTTTTTGGCGCTCGCGCGCGAATACACGAGATTCTTTGGAACGCCGTGATCGACCAGCAAGACTCTCCGCCGGGGTATGCCTTCCCCATCGAAGGGCGCGCCTTGCTGCAGCGGATGATAGACGTCGTCGCAGATGCTGATGTTGCGGCCAAAGAGTGGTTTGCCCATCCGCTCGTTCAGGCAGGAGCGCTTATCTTCGAGAGCGGTGGCCGCAAAATCATAGAAGAGGAATCCGACAAGATCGAGCACGGCAGCGGGCTCGAGGATGACCGTGTACCGGCCGGGGGACAATTCGCGCGCGTTCACGCCTAGATGTGCTTTCTCGCTGGCGCGCTCAGCAAGTTTTTGCGGATCGAGCGCGCGAACGTCTGCAGAATTCGCTTTGGCCCAGCTCGCGGCGGGGTCTTCCTGCATGGTGACGGAGAATTCCGCGTGCGTGTCGCGGTAGGCCGCGAAAAGGCCGCGCGAATTGCCGATGACGGAATGACTCTGCCCGCTAGCAAAAATGCCGGCAGCAATCTGGCCCTTCTTGACGGCGAGGTCGCAGGCCAGGCGAACCGCGCGGGCTCGCTCGTCGGCGGTGAGAGTTTCAGTATTTTTTACGAAGCGATTTACGCGAGGGTAGCGCTGTTTTCCCGGCATGGGAAGAAGGCTAGGATTTTTCGGTTGGCTGTGTGCCAGCGAGAGGGAGGCTTGGATGGCGCTACGAAGGGAATCTTCGTCGGTGCGATTGGTCGTGGCGCGCGCCGTGCGGCCGTCTACGACGGTGCGAATCGAGACGGTAAGGCCCTGCTCGGCGACGTTTTGATGAATGCCGTTGTTGGCGAAGCGCGTCAGACTGTCCGCGACTTCGTCAACATGGACCTCGGTTTCTTCGGCTCCCGCAGGCTGGACCAAACGAATGACAGTATCGACGATCCGGCGAAGCTCGCGTTCGGACAGAAATTCCGTGGCCAAGGCTTTGTTACGGGAAGAGGACTTCCGGAGTTTGGCAGCGGGTTTCATTGGTTCGAGAATGCCGTTCCGATGCGAACATTCCGGAATCGGGCGGGTGAAGCGCCGTGACCGGTGCCCATGGTCTGCATCGGCTGGCCTTTGCCACAGTTGGGCGTCCCCCAAAGCGTCCAGTGGGCGAGCTTGCAGATGGCGTCACAGGAATTCCAGAATTCCGTGGTGATGCCGCTGTAGCTGGGATTCTTGAGCATGCGGACTTTCTTGCCGCCCTTGATTTCCCAGCCAATTTCTGTCGAGAACTGGAATTGATACCGGCGGTCATCAATGGACCAGGAGCGATTTGTTTCCATGAGGATGCCGTCGCTGGTGTCGGCGATGAGATCGGCAAAATCCCAGGCGCCGGGCAGCAGACTGACGTTGGTCATTCGAATGATCGGCAAGCGATTCCAGCTCTCGGTGCGCATGGTACCGGAACGCATCGTGCCGGATGAACGGTTCAGGCCGACAAGATGGGCGGTTTCGCGATTCGAAAGATAGCCGCGGAACTGGCCATCCTTGATGATGTCCGTGCACTGGGCGGGAACGCCTTCGTCATCGTAGGCAAACGTGCCGAGCCCCGGCCCGTGATCAAGCCGCGCATCCGCGACGACATTGACGATGCTGGAAGCGTATTTCAGGTGATTCAGCTGGTCGAGAGTCAAGAAACTGGTACCTGCAAAATTGGCTTCCTGACCGAGGACGCGATCGAGCTCGATGGGGTGCCCGATGGATTCGTGAATCTGCAGGCCGAGCTGGCTTGCGCCTAGGATGAGCGTTCCAGTTTTCTCCGGGCATTGCGAGGCGGAATGGAGCGCGGCGGCCTCTTCCGCGATGATGGGCGCATTGCGGAGCAAATCGAGCGATTCGATGAGCTCGTAACCCTGGAGAGAGTGCTGGCCGCCGAAACTATTGGGGTACGAGCGCTTTTGAATTTCCTCTTCCTGAAACGATGTGGCGGCAATCCCACAACCGGAAATTACCTTTCGCTGATGAATGCGGGAGCCGATGCTGGAGGCAAACCACGAATCGATCTTGCGAAATTGCATGTCCGTCTCGGTGAGGGTGACGCCTTTCACTCGCCGCATGGCGTCGTCGGCTGCGAGCAGTAGCGCAATCTGCCGTTCGAGCGGGATTTCGAACGGATCCTTTCGAAACGGGCTCTGCCAGCTGTCGACGTAGGACTCTTCCGGTGCAAGAACGACGTCGCCGCGTTTCGCGAGGGCCGAAGCTTTGGCAATCGAGACGGCCTGGGCGGCGCAGGAGGCGACACCCTCTCGCGTCAGCCTGTCCGTGGATGCAAAGCCCCAGGCACCATTGGCCAGGACGCGAATTCCGATGCCGATGGATTCGCTCTGCGCGAGAGTGCCAACCTGTCCGTTCTTGGTTGTAAGGTCGCGCTGCCGAAGATGCATGACGCGAACGTCGCAGTAGGAGGCACCGCGGAGTTGTGCCGTATCGAGAGCGTTTGTGGAGAGGTCCCACATCGACGTTGGTCCATCCGAAAAAATGTTCGCAAATACGCAGGGGCGCCCGCCGCAGCAGACGCCCCTACAAAGATAACACGATCAAGTAACGGAGAAAGGCGGTGAGAGTTACGTGCCTTCCTGCCAGGAGGCGAGGTAGTGCTCCTGTTCGGGTGTGAGCTTGTCGAGTCTGTGGCCCATGGACTCGAGCTTGAGCCGGGCGATCTCCTTGTCCAGGTTTTCGGGTACCACGTAGACTTGCGGTTTAAGATTTTTGTAGTTGGCGCACAGGTATTCCGCGGATAGCGCCTGATTCGCAAAGCTCATGTCCATCACCGAAGCGGGATGGCCTTCGGCGCTGGCGAGGTTTACGAGGCGGCCTTCGCCGAGCAAGTAGACTTTGCGGCCATCCTTGAGTTTGTATTCATCCACAAGGGGGCGAACTTCACGCTTGCCGCTGGAGAGCTTTTCGAGCGCGGGGATGTCAATCTCGACATTGAAGTGGCCGGAGTTGCACACAATCGCCCCGCCCTTCATTTTTTCGAAATGCTCGGCGCGAATCACGCTCTTGTTGCCGGTCACGGTGATGAATACGTCGCCTTCCTTCACCGCTTCGGCCATCGGCATCACGCGGAAGCCGTCCATGACAGCTTCGATGCCCTTCACGGGATCGATTTCGGTGATGATGACGTCCGCTCCCAAGCCCTTTGCGCGCATGGCCACGCCGCGCCCGCACCAGCCGTAGCCGGCGATCACGACTTTTAGGCCCGCGAGCAAGACGTTGGTGGCGCGAATGACGCCGTCAATCGTGGACTGGCCGGTGCCATAACGGTTGTCGAAGAAATGCTTGGTCATCGCGTCGTTCACCGCGATGATCGGATATTTCAGTGTGCCGTCCTTGGCCATGGCGCGCAGACGAATCACGCCGGTGGTGGTTTCTTCGGTCCCGGCAATCACATTCGGAACGAGATCGGTGCGCTTGGTCAACAGCATGGTGACGAGATCCGCGCCGTCGTCCATGGTGAACTGCGGCTTGTGCTCTAGCGCCGCGCGCAAGTGCGAATAGTAGGTGTCATTGTCCTCGCCCTTGATGGCAAAGGTGGGGATGTTGTAGTCGCGATTTAACGATGCGGCGACTTCGTCCTGCGTGGAAAGTGGATTGGAGGCGCACAGCACCGCATCGGCGCCACCATCGCGCAGAGCGATCATCAAGTTCGCAGTTTCGCTGGTCACGTGCAAGCAAGCAGAAACGCGCAGGCCCTTGAGCGGCTGCTCCTTGACGAAGCGCTTGCGGATGGATTCGAGCACGGGCATTTGCTGCGCCGCCCATTCGATCTTGCGCTTGCCGGCGTCGGCAAGGCCGATATCTTTCACATCGCCTTTTTTCATTTCAGCGGTAGCCAAGGTCTTGCTCCTCAAATATGGATTTCAATTGTGAACGGAGTGAGCCAACCCGCTCCGTTTAATGCCTGTGGGACGCCAGGCTTGATTTCTTCAGGATTCTGAGATTAGCGACGCGCTCCGACTTCGGCGGTAGCCGCGGCGCCCAGGCCGGCGGCCTTGCGCAATGCATCTGCGCGGTCCGTGCGCTCCCAGGTAAACCCGGATCCAGTGCGGCCAAAGTGACCGTAGGCAGCCGTGGGCTTATAGATCGGGCGGCGAAGGTCCAGAGCTTCGATGATGCCCTTGGGCGTCAGCACGAAGAATTCGCGAATCAACGACGTGATTTTTTCTTCGGAGACGGTGGCGGTTCCGAAGGTTTCGGCCATAACGGAAACTGGTTCCGCAACCCCGATGGCATAAGCCAATTGCACTTCGGTCTTGCTGGCGAGGCCCGCAGCCACGATGTTTTTTGCGATGTATCGTGCCATGTAGCAGGCTGAGCGATCCACCTTCGAGGGATCCTTGCCGGAAAACGCGCCGCCACCGTGACGGCTGTAGCCGCCATAGGTGTCCACGATGATCTTGCGGCCCGTCAGACCGGCGTCGCCCATCGGCCCGCCAATCACAAAGCGGCCCGTGGGATTAATATGGTACTTGGTTTTGGCGTCGAGCATCGAAGCGGGAATAATCGGCTTGATGACGTGCTCGGTGACGGCGTCGCGGAGATCTGCGTTGGAAACTTTTTCGCTATGCTGTGTTGAGACGACCACGCAAGCCACTCGCGCTGGACGGCCGTTGCGGTATTCGATTGTGACTTGAGACTTCCCATCAGGCCGGAGAAAATCAACTTTGTTGGCTTTGCGAACTTCGGAGAGGCGTTGCGTGAGATGGTGGGCCAGCTGGATGGGCATAGGCATCAATTCTTCGGTTTCATCGCAGGCAAAACCAAACATCATGCCCTGGTCGCCCGCGCCGCCGGTGTCCACGCCCATGGCGATATCCGGCGACTGGCGCTTTACCGTGCACATGACGGCGCAGGTATCCGCGTCGTAACCATACTTCGCGCGGTCATAACCAACCCCGCGAATCGTACCGCGCACGAGTGCGTCGTAATCGACGTGAGCGCTGGTGGTGATTTCGCCGGAAACCACGGCGAGGCCGGTGGTAACCAGCGTCTCGCAACCGACGCGACCTTTGGGATCTTGCTTCAGGACTTCATCGAGCACGGCGTCAGAAATCTGGTCGGCAATTTTGTCCGGATGGCCTTCGGTGACGGACTCCGACGTGAATAGAAAGTTGCGTAAGGCTTCGCTCAAAACTATTTCTCCTTCTTATGTTTGCGTGGGGACGCGCCGCTGCGCACACCCTTATTAGACTCAGCGTTTCGCTTGACTTTACAAAAGTACCATTCGCTGGCGGAAGAATCAACGCATTGATTCCAAATCGCTTGCGCGTGAGTTAAACCGTCGAATTTCGACTCTGAACGGCAATTGCGTGCATCTATCGGAAGGGATTAGGCAGCATCCGCATCGTCGTCCGGTTGGACTTCGAGCTTCCCCTTGATCTTCTTGGCCATCAAGTAGGAGCGGATGAAGGGGTCGAGATCGCCGTCGAGGACGCGGTCCACATCGCCGACCTCAAATTTTGTGCGGTGGTCCTTGATCAGGCGGTAGGGCTGCATCACGTACGAGCGAATCTGGCTCCCGAAGGAAATGTCCAGCTTGCTGGCGTCCAGCTTGTCGGTGTGCGCCTGCCGCTTCTGGATTTCGAGGTCATACAGACGCGACCGGAGCATCTTCATCGCTAGTTCACGATTCTTGTGCTGGCTGCGCTCCGCCTGGCACCCCACGACAATGTTCGTCGGGATATGCGTGATGCGGATAGCCGTTTCCACCTTGTTGACGTTTTGCCCGCCCTTGCCGCCGGAGCGAAACGTATCCACGCGCAAGTCTTCCGGACGGATGTTGATCTCAATGCGGTCGTCGACTTCCGGAATTACGAAGACGGAGGCGAACGAAGTGTGGCGCCGAGCTGCCTGGTCAAACGGGGAGATTCGAACGAGGCGGTGGACGCCCGTTTCCCCGGTGAGAAGACCATACGCATTTTCGCCGGAGAATTGAATCGTCGCGGACTTGATGCCCGCCTCTTCCCCCGGAGTCTCGTCGAGCACTGCGGCGCTCATCCCTCTGCGCTCCGCCCAGCGCAAGTACATGCGCAGAAGGATGGAGGCCCAGTCCTGCGACTCGGTGCCGCCTGCGCCGGGCTTGATCGTCATGATGGCGTTGAGGTGGTCGTTCTCGCCGGAGAGTAAGGTCTTCGTTTCCAGTTCGGAGATGTAACTGTCCGCGGCGGTGAGTTCGCTGTCTAATTCCTTGAGCAGATCATTTTTCTGCTCGGCGTTGGTCTCTTCCAGGGCGAGATGAATATAGGTTTCGATATCGCTGTTGAAGGAAGTAAGTTTTTCGTCGGCGGCAATCTGTTCTTCGGCGCGCTTGCGATCGCGCAGGACGCCTTGCGCCGCTTCCTGATCGTTCCAGAAATTGGGATCGGCTACGCGAGCCTCGAGGGCTTTCAGGCGCTCGCGATACTGTGGCGCGTCAAAGATAGCTCCGCACGAGCGTAATGCGCTGCTTGAGTCCTTCGTAGCGGAATTGGAGGTCTTCGAGGATCATATCCTGTAAAAAACGACGCGCGCTGCGATGCGGGCGTCAGTTTTCCTTTCGAAAAGTTGTCGCCACTAGAATAACGGAAACCAGCACGCAGAGCCAGGCGAACCAGTCCCCAAAGCGAGTGTAAATCGTTGTGTCGGTCCGAAAGTCATAGGGGAGGTCGGCAGCGGCGCGCACGTCCGGGGGGAGCGGCTGAAAAACACGGCCGTAAGGGTCGATGGATACAGTAAATCCGTTATTCGTGGCACGCACGATCCACCGGCGGTTTTCAACGGCCCGCGCGCGCGCCATATGCAAGTGCTGCTCCGCTGCGGCGGAGCGGCCGAACCAGCCGTCATTCGAAATGTTTATGAAGAGCTGCGCGCCATTCGCGGCGAACTGGCGAACCTCACCGGGATAGGTCGCCTCGTAGCAGATGAAAACGCCAAATGTATAGCCATTTGGAAGCCGCCCCACGAGGTAGCGATTCCCTTTGTGAAAACCACCGACTTCGTCAGACACGCTCGTCACGACGCGGTGAATCAACGGAAACGGTTCGTACTCTCCGAACGGAACGAGATGAACTTTGTCGTAGACAAAAACGCGCTGACCCTGAGCATCGAAGAGCAACGCGCTGTTGTATGGCGCAAGTCTCCCGGGCGGCACCTTGTCCGATGGATCGACAGGGTGCTTCCATTCAACCGCTCCGGCAAGAAACGGATGCTGGAACTCGATCGCCAGTTTCGAGGCGAACCTTGCAAATTGCACATCTTGAAAGGAAAAAGGCGCGGGCGCTTCGGGCCAGACAAGGAGGTCCGACCTGGCGGCAGAGGGTGCCAGACTGATGCGTCGTAACTCTTCAAGATCTGCGGCGTGCAATTGAAACCAATCGCCGGGATACGCTTGCGATTCTGGAAAATTGAGTTGCACTGCGCGCGC
>WNFD01001045.1_pt1 | contig 56669 bp, 58 predicted proteins | sample 5400491 | NCBI WGS metagenome assembly WNFD01 (sample SAMN13153343, study PRJNA577476) | soil metagenome | isolation source: 120 cm saprolite under Douglas fir tree site 2 hole 2 replicate 2 | place: USA:California | collected 2015-04-18 | reverse complement strand
CGTCGAATCCACGATCTTCGCCCGCTTGTCGATCGAATACTCATTCGCCAAGTAACGCTTGAGGCTATCGGCCAGCAGCTGCTGCTCTTCAGTCAAATCGAAATTCATCGAGCAACTCCTGGACAAGAGAGGTCGTCATGCAGCACCGGGACGTCCGGCGGCGCCGGGGGGTGGCCCTGGGGGGTCAGGCTGACCCGTTCCTGCCAAGCAGAACGATGCCGCCCACCGCCCAGGTTGGGAACTCCTCCCAGGGTCGCCGAAGAACAGCGCTGCGTGGTCAGACGACCCCCCGGGGCCACCCCCCGGCCCCGCCGAACATCGCCGCGCGCGCCGTCAGTGCGAGCCACTACAGCCCGAGCGTGGCCTTCGCGATGATGTTGCGCTGGATTAGATCGTGGCCTTGCGCAGATTGCAGTAGCGCGGAGCGAGCCGCGCGGTGAAGTGGTCGAAGTCCATCGCATCCACTGGGCGGAAAGCCTGCGCCAGCGGCCCCGCGGCCTGCATCATCAGCTCGGTGATCGCCTGCTGGATCTCGGTGCCCTTGATCTTGAGCATCGAGACGTCGGCGCCCGGGGGCCGGCCGCTGCGGCGCATCTGGTCGAGGAAGCGCAGGTTGGTGATCTCGAGCGCCATCAGCTCGACCTCGACCCGCGTGAGCCGGTCGCGGAAGCGCGGATCCTCGATGATCGGGCGGCCGTCCTTCATCTGCTCGCTCGCCACTTCCTTCAGCTTGGTCAGCTCGCGCTTGGAGGCCCCGATGCGGCCGGTGCCCATGCGCTCGTAGCCCAGCAGGTATTTGGCCACCGTCCAGCCCTTGCCTTCCTCGTGGACGAGGTTCTCGGCCGGCACCTTCACCTCGTCGAAGAAGACCTCGTTGACCTCCTTGCTGCCGTCGAGCAGGACGATCGGCCGGACCGTGATGCCCGGGGTCCTCATGTCGATCAGCAGGAACGAGATCCCGTCCTGGCGCTTGCCGCTGGCGTCCGTGCGCACCAGGCAGAAGATCCAGTCCGCGTGCTGCGCCATGGTGGTCCAGATCTTCTGGCCGGTGACGACATAGTGCCCATCCTGGCGCACCGCACGCGTCTTGAGCGACGCCAGGTCCGAGCCCGAGCCCGGCTCCGAGTAGCCCTGGCACCAGAAGTCCTCGCCCTGGTAGATGCGCGGGAGGAACCGCTTCTTCTGGGCGTCGGTCCCGAACTGCAGGAGCACCGGGGCGCACATGCGCACGCCGAACGGCACGACCATCGGGGTGGCCGCGAAGCCGCACTCCTCCTCGAAGATGTAGCGCTGCACCACGTTCCAGTCGGTCCCGCCCCACTCGGTCGGCCAGTCGGGCGCCACCCAGCCTTTCTTGGCCAGGATCTTGTGCCAGCGCAGGAGCTCGTCCTTGGACAGCTCCTGGTAGCTCTCCATCTTCTGGCGAAGGTCGGCGGGAAGGTTGGTGCGCAGCCAGCCGCGCACTTCGTCGCGGAATGCCAGCTCCTCGGGCGAGTAGTTCAGGTCCATGGTCGGGCTCCTCTCAGCGGAGTCATCGTCGGCCCCGGGCCAGGCCGAGGGCCATGCTATCCCAGGGCGCGGATGAGGTCCAGCAGCCGGCCCAGGGTGGCGAGCCGCGCGGCCAGCCCCTCCCCCGCGGGCTCGACCCGCAGGGTCGTGATGCCGGCCCGGCGATAGGCCTCGAGGCGGGCGCGCACCATCGCCTCGGTGCCGAGCAGGTTGGTCTTCTGGACGAGCTCGTCGGGCACCCGCGCCGCCGCTTCCTCGCGCTTGCCGGCCAGCCAGAGGCGCTGGACCTCGATGGCCACGTCCTCGTAGCCCGCCCGGCGGAAGGCCTCGTTGTAGAAGTTGTGCTGGCGGGAGCCCATGGCTCCGAGCGTGAACGCGAGCCCCGGCTTGCGCGGCGGGAGCAGGCGCTCCACGTCGTCCGAGAAGGCCACGAAGCCGCCGGCCTGCAGGTCGAGCTGGGCGAGCGCCCGGCCACCCCGGACCGCCCCGGCGGCCAGGTGGTCGGTGAACACCCGGGCGTGCTCGGGCATGAACGAGGTGCCGAGCCAGCCGTCGGCGATCTCACCCGTCATCTCAAGGCTCTTCGGGGAAAGGGTCGCCAGATATATCGGAATGCCTGGCTGCGGGGGCGCTGCGGATCGGATCGCCTTCCCCTCGCCTCCGGGCAACGGCAGCTCGTAAAGCTTGCCCTTGTAGGCCAGGTGCTCGCCGGTGACGGCACGCCGGACGATCTCCACGATCTCCCGCATGCGCTGCACCGGCCGGTCGAAGCGGACGCCGTGCCAGCCCTCGATGACCTGCGGCCCGCTCACCCCGAGGCCGAGGACGAAGCGGCCGTTGGACATCGAGGCGAGGCTCATCGCGGTCATGGCCACCAGGGCCGGCGTACGGGTGCCGGCCTGGATGATCCCGGTGCCCAGACGGATGCGCGAGGTGCGCGCGGCCATGAAGGCGAGCGGCGTGACCGCGTCGTGGCCCCACGCCTCCGCGGACCAGACGTCGTGCACGCCCAGGCGCTCGGCCTCGGTGACGTAGGCGCTCGCCTCCGCCCAGTCGGTCTGGGCGAGCCGGAGCGAGATCGAGACCCGCATCAGGTGGGACGGGGCGCGCCGAGGGCGGCCGCGATCTTCTGGAGCTGGCCCGCGTGATCCAGGTCGTGCAGGCGGGTGAAGAGCAGGGTCTCGCGCCAGGAGAGCGGCCCGAATGCGGGGTGCTCGATCCGCCGGTCCGGCGCGGCCGCGGGATCGGCGGCCAGGACCTCCGCGAAGAGGGTCTCACGCTGGCCGGCGAGCACCTCGTACCAGGCCTGGGCGCTCCGGAGCGGGGCGTCCTCCACCCCGCGCCGGGTCGGCCGCGGCCCCGCGGGCCGCCCCGCGAGCGCGTCGCGGATGCCGCCCCCGAAATAGCCGTCGGCCATCACCACGTGCGCCATCACCTCGTTGCCGCTCCACTCCTCGGGCGCCGGGCGCTCCGCGAATCGCTCGGGCGGCACCGCGGCCGCGGCCGCGCCCAGGTCGGCCATGGCGGCCCGCACCTTCTCGACGAGCGCAGCCGGCGTGAGCTTCGCGCCCTGGGCGACCAGATAGCTCCGGATCCGCGCCTGCTCCTCGTCCATCGCGGGTTGGACTCTATCAGATGGGGTGGCGCTCCGCGACTCACCGGACCACCTAGAAAATGTCGGAATGTAAGACCTGACCCCTTGAAGAGGACGCCGAGGTCGGCTAGATTCCGATCCGGTCGAAGAAGGTGGCGATCACGCGCTGGACCTCGGCCCGATGGGTGCGGTTGGGGAAGTGGGGGCCCCCCTCGACCACGTGCAGGCAGGCGCCAGGGATGGCGTCGGCGACGCGGCGGGACATGGCCACCGTCGGGAAGCTGTCCACCGCGCCCGCGATCACCTGCACCGGGCAGCGGATCCGGCGGCACTCCTCCAGCCACTCGGTGCGCTGGTAGGTCTCGTCGAGCAGCGCCAGCAGCGAGGCCACCGAGTGGCGGCCGAGCGCGCCGGTCAGCTCCGCATAGCGGTCCGGGCGCGCCTTGAGCCGCGCCAGCGCGTCCTCGCCCATGCGCAGGCGCACGTTGGCGTCGAAGTACTCCGCGAAGCGGCCCGCCTCCACCAGCGGCCGCTGGCGGCCCCACCAGGCCTTGTCCTCGCGGGTGGGCTCGAAGGGCGGCCCGCTGATCGACACCACGCCCCGCGCCCGCTCCGGGGCGTGGGCCGCGATCCAGAGCGAGAGCGCGCCGCCCATCGAGGCGCCGCCCCACACCGCCTCGCGGATCCCCAGGGCGTCGATCCATTGGAGCAGGTCCTCGGCCTTGCGCGCGTAGGTGTAGTCCTCCACCCGCTCGAAGCGCGTGGAGAGGCCGTGGCCCCGCGTGTCCGGGAAGAGCGCGCGGACCCGGCCGAAGAAGGGCTCCAGATCCGGCACCATGACCGAGGAGTCCTCGACGGAGCCACCGTGGATCCAGACCACCACCGGCGGAGAGACGGCAGCACTCGGGGCCAGCCCGGCCTCCCGCCAGTGGAGCCGGACCCCGGTGGGCAGGACGACTTCAGGCAGGGCCCATCCTCTTCTCCAGGTAGCGCGCGTAGCGGGACATGGAGTAGGTGCAGACCCAGTAGACCAGCGCGATGAAGAGGTAGATCGGGAACGGGCGGATCTCGCGGTTGTTGACGACCTGGGCGGCCTTGGTCAGGTCCATGAAGCCGATGATCGAGGCGAGCGAGGTGTCCTTGAAGAGCACGATGAACTGGGTCACCAGCGACGGGATCATGTTCTTGAGCGCCTGGGGCAGGATCACGTAGCGCATGCCCTGGGTCCCGGAGAGCCCGACCGCGGTGCCCGCCTCCACCTGGCCGCGCGGCACCGACTGGATGCCGGCGCGGACGATCTCGCCCAGGTAGGCGGCCTCGAAGATCACGAACGCGGCCAGCGCGACCCCGAACTCCGGGATCGCGGTGTGGAGCACGATCGGCATGATGAACCACATCCAGAAGATCACCATGACCAGCGGGACGCCCCGGAAGAACTCCACGTAGAGCACCGCCGGCGCCCGGATCCACCACTGCGGAGCGAGCCGGGCGATGCCGATGAAGATGCCGAGGACGAAGCCGAGGACGATCGACGGGATGGCCAGGCGCAGGGTGCCGCCCACGAAGTTGCCGATGCCCAGGAAGCCCTGGAGCATCAGGAACGGGAAGTTGCGCCAGATGACGTCCAGATCGAGCATGGCTAGCGCCGCTGCCGCCCACCCACGATGAGGCCGGGGATGGCGGTGTGCCGCTCCACCCAGGACATGATCGCGGCGATCGACACGCAGAGGACCAGGTACACGAGCGTCCCCGCGGTGAGCGCCTCGATGGCCTTGGCGGTGTAGGTCTCGATCTGCCGCGTCTGGAACGTCAGCTCGGCCACGCTGATGGTCAGCGCCACCGACGAGTTCTTGAGCAGGTTGAGCGACTCGTTGGTGCCGGGCGGGATGATCAGCCGCAGCGCCACCGGCAGGATCACGTAGCGGTACGCCTGGAAGGTGGTGAGGCCGGAGGCCACCGAGGCCTCGAGCTGGGTGCGCGGGATGGACTGGATGCCCGATCGCAGCACCTCGGAGAAGCGGGCCCCGCTGTAGACGCCGAGGGCGCACACCGCGGCCCAGAACTCGAGCCCGTGGGCGAAGAGCCATTCCTGGACCGCCTGGGGCAGCAGCGGCGGCACCGCGAAGTACCAGAAGAACATCCAGACCAGCAGCGGGACGTTGCGGAAGAACTCCACGTAGAAGGTCGCGGCCGCGCGCAGCGGCCAGAACCGCACCGTGCGCAGCGTGCCCGAGAGGACGCCGAGGGCGGCCGCGAGCAGCCAGGCCACGATCGACAGCTCGAGCGTGGTGATCAGGCCGCTCAGCAGCCACTGGCCGGACTCGCCGGTCCAGAGCACCGACCAGTTGAACTGGTATCTCATGTGGGGCTCCCCCTCACCCTGCCCTCTCCCCCTTCGAGGGGGAGAGGGTCATGGAGGCTCCCTCTCCCCCATGGGGAGAGGGCCGGGGTGAGGGGCCTACTTCGGGACGACCTGCAGCAGCATGAAGCTGCGCACGCGGGCGTCCATCGGGTACGGCAGCTCGCCCTTGACCCCGAACCACTTCTCGTAGATCTCGAAGAACTTGCCGGACTCGATGCCGTCCATGAGGCCCGAGTTGACCACGTTGCGGAAGTCGGACTCCCCCTTCCGCATCGCCATCCCGTAGGGCTCGTAGGAGTAGAAGTCGCCCACGATGTCCCACTGGGCCGGGTTCGGCGACTTGACCTTGAGGCCGGCGAGCTGGATGCCGTCGTTGGTGTAGGCGTCCACCTGGCCCTGCGCCAGCGCCTGGAAGGCGGCGGGCTGGTCCGGAAACTCGCGCAGGATGGCCTTGGGCGCCTTCTCGCGGATGATCCGCGCGTTGGTCGAGCCCTGCTGGGCCGCGATGCGCTTGCCGTCGATGTTCTTGATGCCCTTGATGGGGCTGCCCTTCTTGACCAGGAACTGGGCCCCGGTGACGAAGAAGGTGAGCGAGAAGTCCACGCTGTCGCGCCGGGTCCTCGTATCGGTCATGGTCTCGGCGATCAGGTCCACCGCCCCCGAGGAGAGCAGCGGGATGCGGGTCGGCGGCGTGCTCTCCTTCTTCTCGACCTTGATCGGCTTGCCGAGCTTCTTCTCGAGCGCGGGCCGGACCAGCTCCTCGACCAGATCGATGGAGAAGCCGACCCACTCGTTCTTGGCGTTGACGTAGCCGAAGGGCGGCGATCCGGTGCGGGTGCCCACCGTCACCGTCCCGGTCTCGCCGATCTTGTCGAGCGTGCTCTTCTGCTGGGCCTGAGCCGGGGTCATCCCGGCCGCGAGCACCGCCAGCGCCATCACGAGTCCCATCGGTCGTCTCATGCACATCCTCCTGGGTGAGTTTTTCAATGCGTCAGGATCTTGGACAGGAAATCCTTCGCGCGGTCGGACTGCGGCGCGGCGAAGAAGGCCTCGGGCTTCTGCACCTCCACGATCTTGCCGTAGTCCATGAAAACCACGCGGCTGGCCACCCGGCGGGCGAAACCCATCTCGTGGGTCACCACCATCATGGTCATGCCTTCCCTGGCGAGATCGGTCATGACGTCCAGCACCTCGTTGATCATCTCGGGGTCGAGCGCGGAGGTGGGCTCGTCGAACAGCATGATGCGGGGCTGCATCGCGAGCGCGCGCGCGATGGCCACCCGCTGCTGCTGGCCGCCCGAGAGATTGGCCGGGTAGTAGTCGGCCCGGTCCGGGATGCGCACCCGCTCGAGGAGCGTGCGGGCGATCTTCTCGGCCTCGGCCGTCCCCAGCCCCTTCACCTTCCGGGGCGCCAGCATGATGTTCTGCAGGACGGTCATGTGGGGGAAGAGGTTGAAGGACTGGAAGACCATCCCCACCTCGGTGCGGAGCTTGACCAGGTTGACCCCGTTGCCGGTGATGCCCTGCCCGTGGACCGCGATCTCGCCCTTCTGGATCGGCTCCAGCCGGTTCACGCAGCGGATCAGCGTGCTCTTGCCGGAGCCGGAGGGCCCGCAGACCACGATCACCTCGCCCGCGTCCACCTTCAAATCGACGTCGACCAGCACGTGATGCTCGCCGAACCACTTGTTGACGCCCTTGAACTCGATGGCGACCGCCATGGGCTACTCGATCACCACCAGCACGTCACCGGGATTGACCGTCTGGCCGGCCTGGGCGCGGATCTCCTTCACCGTGCCCGCGACCTGAGCCTTGAACTCGTTCTCCATCTTCATCGCCTCCAGGATGATCAGGCCGTCGCCCGGCGCCACCGTTTGCCCGATGGTGACCTCGACCACCGTCACCTTGCCCGGCATCGGGGCCTTGAGGATCTGACCGCGCTCGGCCCCGGTGGCCCCGCGGGTCCGGATGAGGTAGCGCGACTCCTCCTCCACCCGGATCGTGTAGCGCTCGCCCTCCACGTCCACCGCGTAGCCCGCGTCCTGCTCGGTCACGTCGGCCACGTAGGAGGCGCCGTCGAGCAGGATGGACCAGATGCCCTCGACGGTCTGGCGGGCATCGACGGTGAGCGTCTCGCCTTCGAGCGCGATCGTGTAGCGCCCCGCCGCGCCCGCGATCTCGATGGGGACGACCCGCCCGCCGTGCTGGGCCTCGAACTTCACCGGCCGCCCCAGCCCGGCCGGAGCGCCTGGCGCCAGCCGCGCGACGTGGGCGGCGGCGCGATCGGCGCCTGGCGGCCCGCGCGGTCGTAGGCGGTGAGGGCCGCCGCGATCAGGGCCACCTTGCGGTGCCGGCCGGCTCCTTCCGGACGGTCCGAGGCGAGCAGGCGCTCCATGAAGCCGGTGGAGAGGCGGCCCGCCACGAAGTCCGGGTGCGCGACGATGCGCTGGAGGATCGGGATGGTGGTCTGCACGCCCACCACCTGGTACTCGCCGAGCGCCCGGCGCATGCGCGCGATGGCCGCGTCCCGGTCCGGCCCCCAGACGATCAGCTTCGCCATCAGGGTGTCGTAGAAGCGCGGGATGGTGTAGCCCGCGTAGACGCCGGTGTCGTCGCGGACCCACGGCCCACCCGGCGCGCGCAGCTCCGACACGAGCCCGGGCGACGGGATGAACGAGGCGTACGGATCCTCGGCGTTGATGCGGCACTCGATCGCCCAGCCGGCCGGCGCCACGTCGTCCTGGCTGAAGCCGAGCTTGTCGCCCGCCGCGATGCGGAGCTGGTCCTTCACCAGGTCGCGCCCGGTGGTGAGCTCGGTGACCGGGTGCTCCACCTGCAGACGCGTGTTCATCTCGAGGAAATAGAAGCTCCGGTCGCGGTCGACGAGGAACTCCACGGTGCCCGCGTTCACGTAGCCCACCGCCGCGGCCACCCGGCAGGCGGCCTCGCCCATGCGCCGCCGCATCTCCGGCGTCACGAAGGGCGACGGGCTCTCCTCGACCAGCTTCTGGTGGCGCCGCTGGATGGAGCACTCCCGCTCGCCGAGATGCACCACGCCGCCGTGGGCGTCGGCCAGCACCTGGATCTCGATGTGGCGCGGCTCCTCCACGTAGCGCTCGATGTAGACCGCGGCGTCGCCGAAGGCGGCCCCCGCCTCGGCGCGCGCGGCCCGCAGCGCGGATGGAAGCTCGCCCGCCGTGCGCACCAGGCGCATCCCCTTGCCGCCGCCCCCCATGGCCGCCTTGAGCATGACCGGGTAGCCCACCTGGGCCGCGACGCGCGCCGCCTCGCCGTCGTCGGTCACCGGCTGCTCGGTGCCCGGCACCACCGGCACCCCGAGCTTCATGGCCACCCGGCGCGCCGACATCTTGTCGCCCATCGCGCGGATGGCCGCGGGCGGCGGCCCGATGAACGTGAGCCCGGCGGCCTGGCACGCCTCGGCAAAGGCCGCGTTCTCGGCCAGGAAGCCGTAGCCGGGGTGCACCGCCTCGGCGCCGGTCGAGCGCGCCGCCGCGATCAGGCGGTCGACGACGAGGTAGCTCTCGGTGGCGGGCGCCGGGCCGATGGGCACCGCCTCGTCGGCCGCGAGGACGTGCAGCGACTCCCGGTCGGCCTCGGAGAACACCGCGACGGTGGCGATACCCAGCTCGCGGCAGGCTCGGATGACCCGGACCGCGATCTCGCCGCGATTGGCGATGAGGACCTTCTTGAAAGGGGCGCTCACGACGCTCGGATCATAGCAGGAGTGGCGCCTGAGGGGCAACGCTTAAACCCGCGCCCCACCTGACCAATCTAGCGATCGAGCCCCTTCACCGCCTCCTCCACGAACGAGGTGTCGACGATGGCCTTGAGCGGCAAGGTCTTCTTCATGAACCCATTCGCCACCCACCAGCTCATCTGCCGCTCGATGTCGGTGACCAGCAGCCGGCCGTTCCGGTCCTGGAACGGGAACCCGAGCCTGATGATCTCCGGCCGGGCCCCGGTGTACTTGGCGGTGATCTCGACGACCTCGTCGTAGCTGGCCCCGTGCGCCGCGCGGCCATCCTTCTGCACCAGCGCGGCATCGAAGTAGTACCGGGAGGCCTTCACGTAGCCCTTCATGAACGCCACCGCCCGCGCCCGATCGGTGGCGAGCTTGTCGGAGTAGAAGACGGTGGCGATCTGCCAGGGATAGAGGTCCCCCGCCCACGCCAGGATCTTGCCGAAGCCCTGCGCCTCTGCGGCGCCGGGGAACGGCTGCGGCACCAGGATGGCGTCCACCTGCTTGCCCTTGAGCGCCTCCACGGTGGCCGCCATGGCCTGGAGCGGCACGATCTTCACGTCCGTCAGGCGGAGCCCGTCCTTCTCCAGGATGTTGCCGATGTGGTAGTGGAACGTGGAGCCGAGCTGGGTGACGCCGATGCGCTTGCCCTTGAGGTCCTTGATCGACCGGAGGCCCCCGTCCCACGCCTCCTTCTGGACCACGATGGCCACCAGCGGGTAGCCCGGCCACTCGCGCCCCTTGTCGGCCACGATCCACAGCTTCTCGCCGCCCAGCACGATGTTGTAGAGCGCGGCGGTGAGCCCGGTAGCGCCCACGTCGAGCTGGCCCGCGGCCAGCGCGGTGGCGATGGGCGCGGCGGCCTGGAAGTAGACCAGCTCCGGCTCGACGCCGAACTCCTTGAAGAAGCCCTTCTCCACCCCGACGAAGATGGGCGCCGAGGAGGTCAGCTTGAGCACGCCGATTTTCATGGCGCTGGGGACCGGCCTGGACACCGGCGTGGACTGGGCGTCCGCGATGGCCACCGCGGCGAGGCCGGTGATGAACACCACGGCAAGGACGACGGGGCCGCGGAGACGAGTCAGGGGCATGCGCAGGATCCTCCCAGACGGGTGGGCGATACGGGTGGGATTAGGTGTGGCGCCAGCGGATCACCGCGCGCTCGAGCGCGCCGATGGCCCAGTACGAGGCCACGCCCAGGACCGACAGCACGACGATGCCCACCATGAGCTTGGTGGTCTCCATCAGGTTGCCGGATTGTAGGATGAGGAAGCCGATGCCGGCGTCGGCCGCGATCTGCTCGGCCGCCACCAGCAGCAGGAGCGCGGTGCCTGCGCCCAGCTTGAGCCCGGCGAAGACCATCGGCAGGGCCGACGGCAGGATCACCTTCCGGATCACGCTCCACCGCCCGGCGCCGAACGAGACGGCGGCGCGGATCAGCACCGGGTCGGCCTGGCGCACCCCCGCGTAGGTGTTGATGGCCATCGGGAAGAACACGCCGAGCGCCACCACCGCCACCTTGGAGGCCTCGCCGATGCCGAGCCAGAGGATCAGGAGCGGCAGCAGGGCGATCTTCGGGATCGGGAAGGTGGCGGCGATGATCGGCTGCACCACCGCGTCGGCCAGCGCGAAGAACCCCACCGCCACGCCGACGCCCACGCCCGCCACCGCGCCGACCCCGAAGCCCCAGGCCAGGCGCTCGAGGCTCGTCGTCAGGTGGACGAGGAGCTGGCCCGAGCGCGCCATGTCGAGCCCTTCCGCTAGCACCCCCGACGGCGCGGGCAGGAAGAGGGCCGATACCCAGCCGGTGCGGGTCACCAGCTCCCACAGCACGACGAGCCCCAGCAGCGCGAGCACCCGCACGACCCGGTAGTCGGGACGGCGCAGGAACGCGGTGCGATCGGCGACGACCAGGCGCTCGACCGCCATCAGCCCTCGCGCTCCGCCACCACCTCGTCGTCGAGCAGCGCGGCCTGCGCCTGCGACTTGATCAGCCCCCAGATGCGGTCCGCGGCCTGCACGAAGACCGGGTCGCCCGGCTGGCCCTCCCGCCGTGGGCGCGGCAGCTTGATCGGCACGACGTCGAGCACCTCGCCCGGCCGTCGCGACAGCACGATCACCCGGTCGGCCATGAACACCGCCTCCTGGATGTTGTGCGTCACGTAAAGGATGGTCTGCCGGGTACGCTCCCAGATGCCGAGCAGCTCGTCCATCATCAGGGTGCGGGTCTGGGCGTCGAGGGCGGAGAAGGGCTCGTCCATCAGCAGCACCGCCGGCTCCACCGCCAGCGCCCGCGCGATGCCCACGCGCTGACGCATGCCGCCCGAGAGCTGGTGCGGATACTTGCTCTCGAATCCGTCGAGGCCGGTCATGTCGAGGTAGCGCCGCGTCCGCTCGACCCGCTCGAGCCCGGTGATGCCCAGCTCCTCGAGGCCGAGCTCGACGTTGGCTCGCACCGTGCGCCAGGGAAAGAGCGCGAACTCCTGGAACACGGTGGCGGTCACCGGCGCCCGCCCGGGGCGCGGCTCGCCCTCGAAGTAGACCCGGCCCGCGCTGGCGGGCAGGAGCCCCGCGATGATGCTGAGCAGGGTGGACTTGCCACAGCCCGAGGGACCCAGCAGGGCCACGAACTCGCGCGACTCGACCGCGAAGTCCACCTGGTGGAGCGCCACCGCGTCGCGGCCCCGCCGGTCGTGGAAGGTCTTGGCGACAGCCTCGACGACGACGCGCATCTCAGCGCTGCCGGAGCGCGAAGCGCTGGATCTTGCCGGTCGTGGTCTTGGGCAGCTCGGCCACGAAGTCGACCCAGCGCGGCGACTTGTAGCCGCCGAGGCGCTTGCGCACCCCGTCTCGAAGCTCGGCCGCGAGCGCGTCCGACCCCGCCGTCCCGTCGCGGAGCACGCAGTAGGCGTGCGGCTTGGTGAGGCCGTCGGCGTCGCCCCGGCCGATCACCGCGACCTCCAGGATGGCCGGATGATCGCCGAGCGCCGCCTCCACCTCCGCCGGCGCCACCCACATGCCGCCCACCTTCAGCATGTCGTCGGTGCGCCCGCAGAAGAAGAAGTAGCCGTCGGTGTCCTGGTAGAACATGTCACCGGTGCGGAGCCAGTCGCCCTGCATGGTGGCCTTCGTCCGCTCGTGGCGGTTCCAGTAGCCCGGTGACGTGGAGTCGCCCTTGATCAGGAGCTGGCCGATCATCCCGGGCGCCACCGGACGGCCCTGGTCGTCGACCAGGCGCGCCTCGAAGCCGGGGACCACCTGCCCGCTCGAGCCGGCCCGGGCCGCCCCCGGTCGGTTGGCGATGAAGTCGTGGAGCGCCTCGGTCGAGCCCACCACGTCGAGCAGCTCGAGGCCGAAGCGCGCCTGCCAGGCGTGGAAGAGCGCCGCGGGCAGCGTCTCGCCCGAGGAGACGCAGAGCCGCAGCGAGGAGCAATCGAAGCGCCGCTCCGCGCTCTCGACCTGGAGCAGCCGCCGGTAGACCGTGGCCACCGCGAACAGCACGGTGGGCCGCTCGGCCTGGATCAGCTCGAAGACGCGCTCCGCCTCGAGCCGCTCCGGCACCAGGATCGAGGCCGCGCCCACCAGCGCGGGGAAGTAGAGCGAGTTGCCCAGCCCGAACGCGAAGTGGAGCTTGGAGGCCGAGAAGACGCGGTCGTCGGGCCCGATGCCGAAGGTCCCTCGCCCCACCAGCTCGGCGGCGTGGACCAGATCGTGGTGCAGGTGCACCGCCGCCTTGGGCCGCCCGGTCGAGCCCGAGGTGTAGAGCCAGAGCGCCACGTGGTCGCGGCTCGTGTCGGCGGGGGCGAGGTCGGGCGCGGCCCGCTCGAGCAGCCGCTCGTACTCGAGGCCCCCGCCCCGCCCCCCGACCACGATCACCGACCGGAGCGCCGGGCACCGCTCGCGGACCTCGAGGATCCGGGGCGCCGCGCTCTCCGAGGCGATCACGGCGCGGGCGCGGCTGTCCTCGAGCATGAACGCGAGCTCGTCAGCGGGGAGCGCGTCGCTCACCGGCACCGGCACCGCGCCGATCTTCATGGCGCCCCAGAAGGCCTCCGCGAACTCGGGCCGATCCGGCAGGACCAGGAGCACGCGCTGCTCCATCTGCACGTCGCGGGCGAGGAGCGCGTTGCCGAGGCGGTTGGCGCGCAGGGCGACCTCGGCGTAGGTGACGGCGCGCCCGGCGAAGCGGAAGGCGGTGCGGCCGCCTCGGTCTTCGGCGAGGTGACGATCGAGGAAATGCGTGGCGGCGTTGAACCGCTCGGGGACGTCGATGGCCGCCGTCATGCGGCCGATTCTAGCAGCACGGTCACCCGAGCAAGCGCATCTCGATCTGCCGCTTCCGGGGCCCCTCGAACTCCAGCAGCACCACCCGCTGGAACTCGCCCAGCGCGAGCTTGCCGTCCTGCCGCCGAGTCGTGCCGGTACGCGAGCTTCGGCGTCAGCGACTGGAGGATGTCCATGATGTCCTCGGGAACGCCCGCTTCCCAGGTCATGACCGTCAGGGCCGCGGTCGTGTGCTTGAGGTAGAGGTGGCAGGTCCCGCCTGGCGCCCCGTCGAGCATCGCGCCGACCTGGCCGGTGATGTCGATGACCTGCTTCGGGCTCTTCGTCTCGATCTCGATGGTCAACGGCGCGATCGTACCCATTCGCCCGTCCTCCTCCGGCCGCCCCTAGTCGCTAGGGCGCGGCAGCACGAGTACCTCGTCCCCATGCGCGTCCTTTTCGCCGACCGGCCGCCAGCCCAGAAACCGGTAGAAACCGTGGGATCGTGTTCCGGGGTCCGGGGAGGCGCCCAGCCAGACCCGCGCCGGCTCGAACGACCGCAACCAGTCCACCGCCAGCGCCAAGAGCGTCTTGCCGATGCCACGTCCCTCGAACTCCGGCAGCACCGCCAGTACGAGCACCTCGCCAGTCGCGGACTCGCCGATGCAGAAGCCCACGATCCGCGATCCAGACGAACACACCCAGCCCCGGGTTGCGCCGGATACCAGATTCTGGGCCACCGAGGCGGGAGTGATGCCCATCGCCGCCAGCCGCTCTCGCGAGATCGCGTTCTCTCGGGTGGCCCCTCTCACGTCGAAGACCGCCTCGACGTCCCCCTCGCCAAGCGCTCGAAAGAGCACCTTCCGGTCCCCCACCGCGTCGCTCAACCGTCGGCCTACCCGGCGGCGAAGAAATAGTAGTCCGCCGTGTAGTCGATCCGAGCCGGCGTCCCGACGGTCGCCTGAGAACAATCGCTCGTGGGCGCCACGCCGCCCACGGTGTTCACCCGCTGTACGCTCGTGACCCGGCTGAACGCGCCGGCCGGCCCGACGGACTTCGCGGTGAGCAGCAGCCACGGGATGGCGCCGGCCACCGGGGCGTCGGCACGTTCCTTCACGGTTCCCAGGATCTTGCTCCCGTCGACCGACTCCCAGTGCGGCCCCGCATAGTGGCGGCCGACCTTCCTTCCCCGCCCGTCGAAGAGATCGGCTTCGGGCGCCACGAACGCCCATTCGTAGGCGCCGGGTTGATCCTTCCTGGCCCGGCATTCGTAGATCTGCACACCCCTTGCCGCGATGATCATCGCCAGCGATTCGCCTGCGGCGGGCCTGAGCTTCTCCGGCACGCTGATCGCAGACATCGGCGATGGCGGGCTCGCGCACGCGGCGACGAGAACGATCAGCAGAACGGCCATCACCTCGAGCGTCTTCACTCAGGTGGCCCGTCTCGCATCCGGTGAGCGGAAGCGCTCCACTCCCCTCGCGCGCGCTTTCGAGGCCTCGACCTCGCGATCGCGAGGCGGAGCGTTCGTGACGAGCGCGTCGAGCAGGGCCCGCGCGGCCCGCGCTACCTCGTCCACCGCTTGGGCGAACGGGGCTTCGTTCGCCTTGGACGGCTTCGAGAAGCCGCTCAACTTCCGGACGAACTGCAGGGACGACGCCCGGATCTCTTCCTCGGTGGCCGGCGGCCTGAAATTGTGCAGCGTCTTGATGCTCCGGCACATGCAAGGCCTCCTGACTTGTCGTGGTGTTGCGTTCGCGGGTATGGTCGCATGCCCGATCGGGGGGCGCCACCAGAGCAAGAACCCGCGAATGCGACGCGCGTCCGCGCGGGCTACCATGAGTCAGCCATGCCCGACCTCCTCGCCGCGCGCTCGCAGATGGCCGTGTCGCTGGGCTTCCACATCCTCTTCGCGATGGTGGGCATCGCCATGCCGGTCCTCATGGTGGTGGCCGAGCGGCGCTGGCAGCGCACCGGCGACCACATCTATCTCGATCTTGCGCACCGCTGGGCCAAGGGCACCGCCATCCTCTTCGCGGTGGGCGCCGTCTCCGGCACCGTGTTGAGCTTCGAGCTGGGACTGCTGTGGCCCGCCTTCATGGAGCGCGCGGGCGCCATCATCGGCATGCCCTTCTCGCTCGAGGGCTTCGCCTTCTTCACCGAGGCGGTCTTCCTCGGAGTCTACTTGTACGGCTGGGAGCGCATCTCCCCGCGCGCGCACCTGGCCGCGGGCTGGGCCGTCGCGGTCAGCGGCATGCTCTCCGGGATCTTCGTGGTCATCGCCAACGCCTGGATGAACGCGCCCACCGGCTTCCGCTGGGTGGAAGGGCGGCCCGTCGACGTCGACCCCATCGCGGCGATGATGAACCCGGCCGCCTTCCCCCAGGTGCTCCACATGACGCTCGCGGCCTACGCGGCCACCGGCCTCGTGGTGGCGGGCATCCACGCCCTGCCCCTGCTCCGCCAGCCGCGTAACGCGTTCCACCGTCGCGCGCTGTCCGTGGCCCTGCTGATCGGGGCGCCGGCGGCCCTGCTCCAGCCCATCTCCGGCGACCTGAGCGCGCGCTTCGTGGCCCACTGGCAGGCGGTCAAGCTGGCGGCCATGGAGGGCCACTTCAAGACCGAGCGCGGCGCGCCGCTCCGGATCGGAGGCTGGCCCGACGAGGCGGCGGGTGAGACGCGCTACGCGATCGAAATCCCCTACGGGCTGTCGCTGCTGGCCTTCAAGGACCCGAGCGCGGAGGTCAAGGGCCTCCTGGCCTTTCCGCGCCAGGACTGGCCGCCGGTGGCCATCGTCCACGTGGCCTTCCAGGTGATGGTCAGCCTGGGCTCCTACATGGCGCTGGTGAGCGCGGCCGCGCTCTGGCTGATGTGGCGCCGGCGCGAGCTGACGCGCCATCGCTGGCTCCTGCGGGCCCTGGTGCTGGCCGCGCCGATGGGGTTCATCTGTACCGAGGCCGGCTGGGTCGTCACCGAGGTCGGGCGCCAGCCGTGGATCATCCAGGGCGTCATGCGCACGGCCGAGGCGGTCACGCCCATGCCGGGCCTCGTGGTCCCCTTCCTGGTGTTCACGGCCCTCTACGCGGGCCTGGGGGTCGTCGTGGCCTGGCTGCTCTATCAGCAGGTCCTCCGAAGCCCCGGAGCCTCCGAGGAGGACGCGGCGTGACCGCCGACCTGGGCCCGGCCGAGCTGGTCGCCGGCTGCGCGTTGCTGGCGCTGACCACGTACGTGCTGCTGGGCGGGGCCGATTTCGGAGGCGGCGTCTGGGATCTGCTGGCCGCCGGCCCGCGCAAGCAGCAGCAGCGGGCGCTCATCGCCGAGGCGATCGGCCCCATCTGGGAGGCCAACCACGTCTGGCTGATCCTCGTGGTCGTGCTCCTGTTCACCGGCTTCCCGGCCGCGTTCGCCCGCCTCGGCATCACCCTGCACATCCCGCTGTCGCTCATGCTGATCGGCATCGTGCTGCGCGGCTCGGCCTTCACCTTCCGCAGCCACTACGGGCCCGGCCACGGCGAGGAGGGCGGTGAGGCCGCGCGCACGAGCCGGCACTGGGGCCGGGTCTTCGCCATCGCGAGCGCGGGAACGCCGGTGCTGCTCGGCCTCTGTGTGGGCGCGCTGGCGTCGGGGGCGCTCACCGCGCCGGGGCGCGCCGGCTTCACCGCCACCTTCGTGGCGCCCTGGCTCACGCCGTTCGGACTCGGTGTCGGCCTGCTCACCCTGGCCCTGTTCGCGTTCCTGGCCGCCGTCTACCTGACCGTCGAGGCGCGGGAGCCCGCTCTCCGGGAGGACTTCCGGCGCCGGGCCCTGGGCGCGGCCGTCGCGGTCTTCGTGGCCGCGTTCGGCACGCTCGGCCTGGCCCACCTCGGCGCGCCGCTGATGGGCCGCGCGCTCACCACCGCGCCGTGGGCGCCGGCCCTTCACGCGGCCACCGCGGTGGCCGCGGTGACCGCCATCTGGGCGCTGTGGCGCCGGCGCTACCGGCTCGCCCGCGTCGCGGCGGCGGGCCAGGTCGCGCTGATCCTGTGGGGCTGGGCGCTGGCCCAGTATCCCTACCTGATCCCGCCCGACCTGACCATCCGCGCGGCGGCGGCCCCGCGCATCACCCTGGTCCTGGTCCTCTGGGCCCTCGTGGCCGGGGGGCTCGTGCTTTTCCCGTCGCTGATCTATCTTCTTCGGGTGTTCAAGCGAGAGCCGACCCGGTCGTGAGCCTCACCGTCTTCTCGGTGGCGGTGCTCTTCACGTCGCTGGGGGCGGGAGTGGTGGGCGCCATCCTGGGGCTGGGCGGCGGCATCCTGCTGGTGCCGATCCTGACCATCTTCTACGGGGTCGACCTGCACTACGCGATGGGGGCCAGCATCATCTCGGTCATCGCCACCTCGAGCGGGGCGGCCGCGTCCTACCTGCGCACCGGCCTCAGCAACCTCCGCGTGGGCCTGTTCCTGGTGATGGCCACCGTCACCGGCGCGCTCACCGGCGCGCTGCTGGCCGGCGTGGTCCCCACCCGCTGGCTCGAGCTGATCCTGGGGCTCGCGCTCTCCTACTCCGCGTTCACCACCATCCGACAGCTCGGGGACGAGCTGCCCCGCGATCTCTCGGCGGACGGGCTCGCGATCCGGTTCGGTCTCGAAGGCACCTACCACGACCTGCGCCTGGAGCGAGAGATCCCCTACCGGGCCCGCAACGTGGCGGGCGGCTTCGTGGCCATGTACGGCGCGGGCGTCCTCTCCGGCATGCTCGGCATCGGCAGCGGCGCGTTCAAGGTGCTCGCGATGGACTACCTGATGCGCCTGCCCATGAAGGTCTCCACCGCGACCAGCAACTTCATGATCGGGCTGACCGCGGCGGCCAGCGCCGGCATCTACTTCAGCCGGGGCGACATCCACGTGCTGATCGTGGCCCCGGTGGCGGTGGGCGTGCTGGCCGGCGCCTACCTGGGCACCACCGTGATGGCCCGCATGCGCAACACCACGGTGCGGAAGCTCTTCCTGCCCATCGTGGTGTACCTCGCGCTCTCGATGATCCTGCGCGGGCTCGGCATCCACCTGCTGTGACCCCGACCCGGCCCGCGTTTGCCGTCGAGCTCCTCGTCGCTCGCGTCTTGCTCGTTGGCGGGCTCGTCGGGCTCGCGCTGATCGTCTTCGGGCTCGGGCTCTACGCGGCGCACGGGGGCTTTCACCAGCACGTGCTGCTGCTGAGCCGCCCGGCCGGCGACGCGCCACCGGGCGTGTTCACCTCGCTGCGGCAGATCGGAGTCGGGCTGCGCCACCGGCCGGTCGATCCGCTCGCGCTGAGCGCGCTCGGCCTGGTGTTGCTGATGGCCACGCCGGGCGCCGCGGTCACCCTGGCGATCCCGGGCTTCCTGGCCGCCCGGGACTTCCGCTACGCGACGATCGCCGCGCTGGTGCTGGCGATGCTGCTGGTGAGCCTGTTGCTGGCCGGGGCCATCCACAGCTAGCGCCGGGCGCTCGCCGCGTGCGAGCGCCTCGGGGTCACTCGCTCTCGTTCGGGCGACTGCGCCAGCGCTTCACGTCCGCCCGCTGCTTCTTGCCGGCGAGCCGCCGACGCCGGGCCCCGGCCGACGGCCGCGTCTTCACGCGCGGGCGAGGCGCGACCAGCGCGGCGCGGACCAGGTCGGCCACGCGGGCGCGGGCGTCCTCCAGGTTCCGGGCCTGGTTGCGCGTCGCCTGGCTCGTCACGACGAGCCGTCCCTCCGCGTCCGCGCGCGGCTGGGCCAGGACGCGCAGGCGCGCTCGCGCGGGGTCGGACAGCCCTTCGATCGCCTCCAGGTCCACGCGGAGGTCGATCTTGGTCGCGACCTTGTTCACGTTCTGCCCGCCGGGCCCGGAGGCGCGCACCGCGTGGACCGTGAGCGCGGAGGCGGGCACCCGCACCTCACCGGTCACGACGATCGGGTCGGCCATGGCGCGGATCCGGTCGGCAGGCGGGCGCTCAGCGCGGCGACGAACTCGTCGGGGCGGCTCGGCGAGAGCACCACGAAGCCGCCCGGCGTCTCGAGGAAGACGAGGTCGGCGGTGTTGGTGATGGCCAGGTAGTGCCAGCCGCTGCGCGGGTTCCAGCGCGGGCCATGGGAGCCGAAGAGCCCGTTGAGCCCGGCGGCCAGCAGCCCGCCGATCGGCCGCCGGCGGCGATCGCACCCGGTGATGCGGTCGTACGGGATGAGGCGTCGGAGCCAGCGCCGCTCGAGCCGCACGCCGTGCTCCTCGAGGGTGTACCCGCTCGGGGCGAGACCCTGGATGGCCCAGAGCGCGCCCAGGAACGGCAGGGGCAGGATCAGCGCGGTGGGATCCCCGGTGGCCGCCACCAGCCCCACCGAGCCGAGGAAGGGCCCGCCGAAGCCGACCCCGATGCCCAGCACCCCGGCCAGCAGGCGCTGCTTCCGGCCGAGGGACGCCGGGAAGTGCACTCCCTACCTGGCGAAGATCTCGAGCGCGCCGAAGAAGTAGGGGATCTCGAAGGCGGCCGACTCCGCCGAGTCGGAGCCGTGGACCGCGTTGGCCTCGATCGACGACGCGAAGTCCTTCCGGATCGTCCCGGTGTCGGCCTTGGCCGGATCGGTGGCGCCCATCAGCTCCCGCAGGCGCGCGATCGCGTTCTCCCCTTCCAGCACGATCGGCATGCACGGCCCCTGGGTCATGAAGGCGCAGAGGCTCGCGTAGAACGGCCGCTCCTTGTGCACGATGTAGAACCCGCCGGCCTGGACCGCGCTCAGGTGGATGAGCTTGGCCGCGAGGACCTTGAGACCGGCCTTCTCGAAGCGGGCGATGATCTGGCCCGCGACGCCCTTGGCGACGGCGTCCGGCTTGATGATGGTGAGGGTGCGCTGGACGGCCATCGCGGACGGGTCCCTACCCTTTCTTGCCCACCACGCGGGCGACGGTCGCGCCCATGTCGGCGGGGCTCTTGACGGTGGTGATGCCGGCGGCTTCCATCGCGGCCATCTTCTCGGCCGCGGTCCCCTTGCCGCCGGCGATGATGGCGCCGGCGTGGCCCATGCGACGGCCGGGCGGCGCGGTCTGGCCGCAGATGAAGCCGACGACCGGCTTGGTGACGTGGGCCTTGATGAAGGCGGCCGCCTCTTCCTCCGCGGTCCCGCCGATCTCGCCGATCATCATGATCGAGGTGGTATCGGGATCGCCCTGGAAGAGCTCGAGCACGTCGATGAAGTTCGTCCCGTTGACCGGGTCGCCCCCGATGCCCACGCAGGACGACTGGCCGAGCCCGCGCCGGGTGAGCTGGTGGACCACCTCGTAGGTGAGCGTGCCGCTGCGCGAGACCACACCCACGCTGCCGACCTTGTGGATGTGGCCCGGCATGATCCCGATCTTGGCCTGGCCCGGCGTGATCAGGCCCGGGCAGTTGGGGCCGACGAGCCGGCTCGCGGTGCGCGCGAGGAAGGCCTTCACCCGCACCATGTCCGCCACCGGCACCCCCTCGGTGATGCACACGATCAGCGGCACCCCCGCGTCGGCGGCCTCCATGATGGCGTCGGCGGCGGCCGGGGGCGGCACGAAGATCAGCGCGCAGTCGGCGCCGGTGGCCTTCACCGCGTCCTCCACCGTGTTCCAGACCGCGAAGCCCTCGTGGGTGGTGCCGCCCTTGCCGGGCGTGACCCCGCCCACCACCTGGGTGCCGTACTCCTTGCAGCGCGCGGCGTGGAAGGCACCCTCCTTGCCGGTGATGCCCTGCACCAGGACTTTTGTAGTACGGTCGACGAGAATGCTCATGGTTGGGTGGCTGGGCCTCTTCGCCCTTCGGGCTCATCGGGGCGGCGCCGCAACCGGATGATCATGCGCGCTCGCCCCGGGCGAGCGCGACCACCTTCTTGGCGCCCTCGCCCATGTCGTCGGCCATCACCAGCGAGAGCCCCGACTCGGCCAGCATCTTCTTGCCCTGCTCGACGTTGGTACCCTCGGCCCGCAGCACCACCGGGAGCTTGAGCCCGAGCTTCTTGACCGCGGAGATGATGCCCTCCGCGAGCCGGTCCACTCTCAGGATGCCGCCGAAGACGTTGATGAAGACCGCCTTCACGCTCGGGTCGGACGAGAGGATGCGGAACGCGTTCTCGATCTGCTCGGGGGAGGCCCCGCCGCCCACGTCGAGGAAGTTGGCCGGCTCGCCGCCGGCCAGCTTGATGATGTCCATGGTGGCCATCGCCAGCCCGGCCCCGTTCACCATGCAGCCGACGTTGCCGTCGAGCTTGATGTAGTTGAGGCTGTACTTCGAGGCCTCCACGTCGAGCGGGGTCTCCTCGTTCACGTCGCGCAGGGCCACGATGTCCTTGTGGCGGTAGAGCGCGTTGTCGTCGAAGTTGAGCTTGGCATCGAGCGCGATCACCCGCCCGTCCTTCGTGACCACCAGAGGATTGATCTCGGCCAGCGAGCAGTCCTTCTCGAGGTAGGCCCGGAAGAGGCTCAGGATCAGGGCCACGCCCTGCTTGAGCTGCTCCCCGGCGAGGCCGAGCCCGAACGCGAGGTTGCGCGCCTGGAAGGGCTGAAGCCCCAGCGCGGGGTCCGTCCATTCGCGGATGATCTTCTCCGGATGGGTGGCCGCCACCTCCTCGATCTCCATGCCGCCCGCCTGCGAGGCCATGACCACGTGGGTGCCGCGGCCGCGGTCGAGGGTCATCGAGAGGTAGAGCTCGGTGGCGATCGGTGACGCCTCCTCCACCAGCACCTTGAGCACCTTGATGCCCTCGGGCGGGGTCTGCGGCGTCTTGAGCATCATGCCGAGGATCTGCTTGGCCGCCGCCTCCGCGCCCGCCGCGTCGTCGGCCAGCTTCACCCCGCCCGCCTTGCCGCGCCCGCCCGCGTGGACCTGGGCCTTGACGACGACCCGGCCCCCCAGCCGCTGGGCGATCGCGCGGGCCTGGGCCGGAGTATCGGCCACGTCACCGGCCGGCACCGGCACCCCGAACTCCTTGAGGATGGCCTTGCCCTGGTACTCGTGGATCTTCATCGGCCGCGAAGCTTGCGGAGCACCCACACCACCGGGTCGTAGCCGTCGGCCACGCGCTCCTTCAGCGGGATGATGCCGTTGTCGGTGATGTGGATGTGCTCGGGGCAGACCTCGGTGCAGCACTTGGTGATGTTGCAGAGCCCGATCCCCGCGTGGTCGCGCAGGAACGCGGTGCGATCCACCGTGTCGAGCGGATGCATCTCGAGCGCGGCGGCCTTGATGAAGAAGCGCGGGCCCGAGAAGCTCTTCTTCTTCTCCTCGTGGTCGCGGATGACGTGGCAGACGTCCTGACACAGGAAGCACTCGATGCACTTGTGGAACTCCTGCCCGCGCTCGACGTCCTCCTGCATCATCCGGTATTTGCCGTCCGCGTCCGGCGGCCTGAGCCGCAGCGGCGGGACCTGCTTGGCCTTCACGTAGTTGAAGGAGACGTCGGTGACCAGGTCCCGGATCAGCGGGAAGGTCCGGATGGGGGCCACCGAGATCGGCTCCCCTTCCTTGAAGATGTCCATCCGGGTCATGCACATCAGGCGCGGCTGGCCGTTGACCTCCGCGCTGCACGAGCCGCACTTGCCCGCCTTGCAGTTCCAGCGGCAGGCGAGGTCCGGGGCCTGGGTGGCCTGGATCCGGTGGATCACGTCGAGGACCACGAGGCCCTCGCCGCCCTCGACCTTGTACTCCTTGAAGTCACCCGCCTCGGGACTGCCGCGGAACACCCGCATCGTGAAGGTCGGCATCACTTCTTCTCCTGGAGGAGGGCTTTCAGCTCGGGGGGCAGCTGGGGCAGCGGCTCCCGCCGCAGGTCCATCCGGTCCCCCTTCTGCCGGGAGACGAGGTTGACGGTGCCCCAGGTGTCGTCGGTGTACGGATGGTCCTCCCGGGTATGGCCGCCGCGGCTCTCTTTCCGCTCGAGCGCCGCGAGCGCGCAGCACTCCGAGACGGTCAGGAGCGAGGCCAGGTCGAGCGCGGTGTGCCAGCCCGGGTTGTACACGCGCCCGCCCTCGACGCGCACCCGCTTGGCGCGCTCCTTCAGGCCCTCGAGCTTCTGGAGCGCCTCCTTCAGCTCGGCCTCGACCCGGATGATGCCCACCAGGTTCTGCATCGTGTCCTGCAGATCGGACTGGATGGTGTACGGGTTCTCGCCGCCGGTCCGGGTGAAGGGCTCGAGCATCTGCCGGGCGATCTGCTCCACCTGTCCCGCGTCCACCTTGAGGGCGCCGCCCAGGTTCTTGGCGTAGAGCGCGGCGTGCAGACCCGCGCGCCGGCCGAACACCAGGAGGTCGCCGAGGGAGTTGCCCCCGAGCCGGTTGCTGCCGTGCATGCCGCCCGCGACCTCGCCGGCCGCGAAGAGTCCGGGCACCGTGGCCGCGGTCGAGTCGGCGTCGACCCTCACCCCGCCCATCACGTAGTGACAGGTGGGGCCGACCTCCATCGGCTCCTTGGTGATGTCGACTCCGGCCAGCTCCTTGAACTGGTGGTACATGGAGGGCAGGCGCTTGCGGATGTAGTCGGCGTCGCGCCGGGTGCAGATGTCGAGGAACACCCCGCCGTGGGGCGTGCCCCGGCCCGCCTTCACCTCCGAGTTGATCGCCCGCGCGACCTCGTCGCGCGGCAGCAGGTCGGGGGTGCGGCGGTTGTTCTTCTTGTCCACGTACCAGCGGTCGGCCTCTTCCTGGCTGTCCGCGGTCTCTCCCTTGAAGAACTCGGGGATGTAATTGAACATGAACCGCTCGCCGTTGGTGTTCTTGAGCGTGCCCCCGTCGCCCCGGACCCCCTCGGTCACCAGGATGCCGCGCACCGAGGGCGGCCACACCATCCCGGTCGGGTGGAACTGGACGAACTCCATGTCGATGAGGTCGGCGCCCGCCCAGACCGCGAGCGAGTGGCCGTCGCCGGTGTACTCCCAGGAGTTCGAGGTGAACTTCCACGCCTTGCCGATGCCGCCGGTGGCGAGCACGACGGCCTTGGCCTTGAAGAGCACGAACTTGCCGGTGTTGCGCCAGTAGCCGAAGGCCCCGGCCACGCGGTCGCCGTCCTTGATCAGCCGCTCGATCTTGCACTCCATGTAGACCTCGATCGGCTGGTGGATCGCATGGTACTGGAGCGTCCGGATCATCTCGAGGCCGGTGCGGTCGCCCACGTGGGCCAGGCGCGCGTAGCGGTGACCGCCGAAGTCGCGCTGGGAGATCAGGCCCTCCTTGGTGCGGTCGAAGAGGGCGCCGTAGCGCTCCAGCTCCAGCACGCGCTCCGGGCTCTCCTGGGCGTGCAGCTGGGCCATGCGCCAGTTGTTGAGCATCTTGCCGCCGCGCATGGTGTCGCGGAAGTGCACCTGCCAGTTGTCCTCCGGCCACACGTTGCCCATCGCGGCCGCGATGCCGCCCTCGGCCATGACGGTGTGGGCCTTGCCGAGGAGCGACTTGCACACGAGGCCGACCGACATGCCCTGCGCCGCCGCCTCGATGGCCGCGCGCAGACCGGCGCCGCCCGCGCCGATGACCAGGACGTCGTGCTCGTGTGTCTCGTACTCTTCGGTCGCCATCAGATGATCCTCCAGTCGCGGATGATCCCCATGGAGACGAGGCGGATGTAGAGGTCGGTCAGCCCCACGCTGAACAGGGACAGCCAGGCGAAGACGGGGTGCTTCTCGTTGAGCCGGGTAATCCCGCGCCACAGCGAGTAGCGCACCGGCGCCTTCGAGAACACGTCCACCACCCCGCCGCAGACGTGCCGGCAGGAGTGGCAGGAGAACGTGTACCCGGCCAGGAACAGCACGTTGATCCACATCACGAGGGTGCCCACCCCGATCCCGAAGCCGTCCTTGAACCGGAAGGCGAGGATTGCGTCCCACGTCAGCAGCGCGATGAAGAGGACCGCCAGGTACCAGGCGTAGCGGTGGAAGTTCTGGAGGATGAGCGGGAAGCGGGTCTCGCCGGTGTACCCCGACTTGGCGTCCCGCACCGCGCACGCGGCTGGCGCCAGCCAGAACGAGCGGTAGTAGGCCTTGCGGTAGTAGTAGCAGGTCAGGCGGAAGAGGCCGGGGCCCCCCAGGATCAGGAAGGCGGGCGAGAGCACGCCCACGATCGGCAGCGAGATGTCGGGCAGCGTCCACCCGCCGAAGCTGTGGTGCAGGCACGCCTTGGTCAGACAGGGCGAGTAGAACGGCGACAGGTACGGGTCCGCGAAGTAGTGGGCGTTCTGGAACGCGGCCCACGTCGAGTAGACGATGAAGGACAGCAGCACCGCCACCACCGTGACCGGCAGCGCCCACCACGGATCCGTCCGTAGATGCGCCGCCCGGATGGGTGGGCGCGCTGCGATGCGGCCCTGCCGCTGCGCCGTTGCGCCGTTCATGACCCCTCCCTCGCGAAGGCCTTCATGCCGTCCTGATAGAGATCGCCGCCGTGGCAGTCGTTGACCACGATGGCCGGGAAGCCGGCCACCTCGAGGCGTCGGATGGCCTCGGTGCCGAGATCCTCGTACGCCACCACCTCGAGCTTCTTCACGAAGCCCGCCAGCACCGCGCCCGCGCCCCCGATCGCCCCGAGGTAGACCGCCTTGTACTGGCGGAGCGCGTCCTTGACCGGCTGGGAGCGCGCGCCCTTGCCGAGCGTGCCCTTGAGCCCCAGCGCCAGGAGCTTCGGGGTGAACTTGTCCATGCGCCCGCCGGTGGTGGGCCCGATCGAGCCCACCACGTCGCCGGGCCGCGCGGGCGAGGGGCCGGTGTAGTAGATGATCTGGCCTCGCACGTCGATCGGCAGCGGCTGGCCCGCGTCGATCAGCGGCAGCAGGCGGGCGTGGGCCGCGTCGCGCGCGGTGTACATGACCCCGGTGATGCGGACCCGGTCCCCCGCCTTCAGCGACTCCACGTCGGCGTCGGAGAGCGGCGGGGTGATGTCCTTGGTTCCGTCAGCCCCTAGGGTGATCATCGCCCTCACCCCATCCCGCGCCGGTTCACAGCGTCACCTCTTTGTGGCGGTGCGCGTGGCACTCGATCGTGACCGCCACCGGCAGGCTCGTGATGTGGCACGGATAGGTCAGGATGTGGACGCCGAAGGCGGTGGTGTCGCCGCCGTAGCCCTGGGGCCCGATCCCGAGCCGGTTGGCGCGCTCGAGCACCTCGCGCTCCACCGCGGCCACCGCCGGGTCCGGGTTGGGCGCCCCCAGCTCGCGGAACAGCGCCTTCTTGCTCAGGCGCGCGGCCTGCTCGAAGGTGCCCCCCACCCCCACCCCCGCGATCAGCGGCGGGCAGGCATCGGGACCCGCGGTGCGGATGCACTCGACGATCCACTCCTTCACCCCGTCCACCCCCTCGGCGGGGGTGAGCATCTTGTACTTCGAGCGGTTCTCGCAGCCGCCGCCCTTGGCCATGATCTGGATCTTGAGGGCGGCGCCCGGCACCACCTCCAGGTGGATGACCGCCGGGGTATTGTCGCCGGTGTTCACGCGGTCGAAGGGCGAGCGCACGATGGAGGCTCGGAGATAGCCTTCCCGGTAGCCCTGCCGCACCCCCTCGTTGATCGCGCCGTAGAGATCGCCGCCGGTGAGGTGCACGTCCTGCCCCAGCTCGAGGAAGCACACCACGAAGCCGGTGTCCTGGCAGTAGGGGATCTTCTTCGTCCGGGCCAGCTCCGCGTTCTGCTGCAGGATCTGGAGCACCTGCCGCCCGGCCGGGGAGCGCTCCTTCTCGAGGGCTCCCGCGAAGGCCCGCAGCATGTCGGGCTCGAGCGAGTAGTTCGCCTCCATGCAGAGCTTCTTGACCGCGTCGACGATGGAGGAGACGTGGATCTCGCGCATGCGCCTACTTCTTGGCCATCGAGGCGAAGAACTCCTGCCGCCGGCGCTCGAACTCCGCGGGCGACGGGTCCTCGACGTGGGTGGCGAGGCCCCACCGGTGACCGGAGGGATCGTCGACCGCGGCGAAGCGGTCGCCCCAGAACATGTCGGTCACCGGCATCACCACCTTGGCCCCCGCCCCCACCGCGCGGGTGAAGGCCGCGTCGACGTCGGGCACGTACAGGTAGAGCGAGCTGGTGGCGTGGCCGGCCGAGACCGGCGAGACGCAGCCCATGCCCGGGTACTCGTCGGCCAGCATGATGCGGGAATCGCCGACCTGGATCTCGGCGTGCATGATCTTGCCGTCCGGGGAGGCGACGCGCATGATCTCGCGGGCCCCGAAGGCCCGCTGGTAGAAGTCGATGGCCGCGGCCCCGTCCTTGAGCGTCAGGGACGCGGTCACGGTGTGGTAGCCGTCCGGAATTGCTTTGCTCATGGGCCTGTACCCCCTTTCTTATCCACTCGCCTCGCCTTCGGCTTCAGCTCGCCCTGCTACCCCGGCCCTCTCCCCTGAGGGGAGAGGGAGCGAGGTTAGAGTTTCAATTTATCGACGAGCTCGCGGACGGCGGCGGCCGACTTGTCGAAGGCGGCCTGCTCGTCCTTCTGGAGCTTGATCTCGATGATCTGCTCGACGCCTCGCCGCCCGAGCTTCACCGGGACGCCGACGTAGAGGCCCTTGGTCCCGTACTGGCCGCTCAGGTAGGCCGCGCAGGGCAGGATCTTCTTCTTGTCCTTCAGGATCGCCTCGACCATCTCCACCGCGGAGGCGGCGGGGGCGTAGTAGGCGCTGCCCGACTTGAGGAACGCCACGATCTCGGCACCCCCGTTGGCGGTGCGCGTGACCAGGCTCTGGATCTTGTCCGCCGGCAGCAGGTCGGTGATCGGGATGCCCGCCACCGTGGAGTAGCGCGGCAGCGGCACCATGGAGTCGCCGTGCCCGCCCAGCACGAAGGCGGTGACGTTCTCGACCGACACGTCGAGCTCCCGCGCGATGAAGGTGCGGAACCGGGCCGAGTCGAGCACCCCGGCCATGCCGATGACCCGCTCGGGCGGGAAGCCCGACTTCTTCCACGCGAGCTGCACCATGGCGTCGAGCGGGTTGGTGACCAGGATCAGGATCGCGCTCCGGGAGCGCTTCACCACCTGCTCCACCACCGAGCCCACGATCTCCGCGTTCTTGAACAGGAGGTCGTCGCGCGTCATGCCCGGCTTGCGCGCGAGCCCGGCGGTGATGACCACGATGTCCGAGTCGGCGGTCTCGTCGTAGCCGTTGCTGCCGATCAGGTTGGAGTCGTAGCCGTGGACCGGGCCGGCCTGGGCCAGGTCGAGGGCCTTGCCCTGGGGAATCCCCTCGACCACGTCGACCAGGACCACGTCGCCCAGCTCCTTCTCGACCACGTACTGGGCGACCGAGGCGCCGACGTTGCCGGCGCCGATGACCGAGATCTTGGGGCGCGGACGGAGCTCGGTCAGGATCTCGGCCTTGCCGACTTGCAGCGCCGCCATCAAAGCGTCTCCATGCTCTTGATGACGGCGGTGCCGAACTCCGAGCACTTCACTTCCCTGGCCCCCTCCATCATGCGGGCGAAGTCGTAGGTCACCACCTTCTGGCCGATGGTCTTCTCGATGCCCGCGACCACCCGGTCGGCCGCCTCGTTCCAGCCCATGTAGCGCAGCATCATCTCGCCGGAGAGGATGACCGAGCCCGGATTGACCTTGTCCTGGCCCGCGTACTTGGGCGCGGTGCCGTGGGTCGCCTCGAACAGCGCGTCGGTGTCGTAGTTGATGTTGGCCCCGGGGGCAATGCCGATGCCGCCCACCTGCGCGGCGAGCGCGTCGGAGAGGAGGTCCCCGGTCAGGTTGCAGCACGGGATGACGTCGAACTCGTCGGGCCGGGTCAGGATCTGCTGTAGGAACGCGTCGGTGATGGCGTCCTTGACCAGGATCTTCCCCGCGGGCGGCTTGCCGCCGCAGTCGTCCCAGGAGATCAGCCGGTCCGAGAACTCGCGCTTGGCCAGCGCGTAGCCCCACTTCATGAACATCCCCTCGGTGTACTTCTGGATGTTCCCCTTGTGCACGAGGGTCACGTTGCGGCGGCCGTTCTCCACCGCGTAGCGCATGGCGGCGCGGATGAGCCGCTCCGAGCCCTCCCGGGAGACCGGCTTGATGCCGATCGACGAGCTGTTCGGGAAGCGGATCTTGGTGACGCCCATCTCCTTCTGGAGGAACTGGACGACCTTCTTGGCCTCCGGGGTCCCATCCGCCCACTCGATGCCCGCGTAGATGTCCTCGGTGTTCTCGCGGAAGATCACCATGTCGATCTTCTCGGGATGCTTCACCGGCGAGGGCACGCCCTTGAACCAGCGCACCGGGCGGAGGCAGACGTAGAGGTCCAGCTCCTGCCGTAGCGTCACGTTGAGCGAGCGGAAGCCCTCGCCGATCGGGGTGGTCAGCGGCCCCTTGATGGCCACCAGGTACTGGCGGATGACGTCGAGGGTCTCGGTCGGCAGCAGGTTCGGCGGGCAGTCCGCGCCGTACACCGCCTGGGCCTTCTCCCCCGCGTACACCTCCGCCCACGCGATCTTGCGACGCCCCTTGTATGCCTGGGCAACCGCCGCATCCAGCACTCGAACGGACGCGGCCCAGATGTCGGGGCCGATGCCGTCGCCCTCGATGAAGGCGACGATCGGGTGGTCGGGAACCTGTAGCTTGCCGTGGGTGATCGTGATCTTCTCGCCGGCCGGAATCTTCACGCGCGCTGCCGCCATGAGACTTCTCCTCGCTGAAAAGTTAAGTGAGAGCGTTCAGGGCGGAGCCCGCCTTGAACCAGCCGATCTGCTCGTCGGTCATGGTGTGGAGGCACTGGATCGTGACCGTCTTGCCTCCCGCCTTGTGGATCACCACCTCCACCGGCTTGCCCGGGGCGAGCCCGGCCAGCCCTTTGACGCTGACCCGGTCCGCCTGCTCGAACAGGTCGTAGTCCGACGTCTTGGCGAACGTGAGCGGCAGGATCCCCTGCTTCTTGAGGTTCGTCTCGTGGATGCGGGCGAAGCTCTTGACGATCACGACCTTGCCGCCGAGGTAGCGCGGCGACATGGCCGCGTGCTCGCGGCTCGATCCCTCGCCGTAGTTCTCGTCGCCGATCACGACCCAGCTCACCCCGCGCGCCTTGAGGTCCCGCGCGATCTGGGTGAAGGTCTTGCCCGCCTCCCCGGTGACCGGATTGACGCCCTTGCCCGCCTCGCCGGTGAAAGCGTTCACCGCGCCCAGGAACATGTTGTCGCTGATCCGGTCGAGGTGCCCGCGGAAGCGCAGCCACGCGCCGGCGGGCGAGATGTGGTCGGTGGTGGTCTTGCCCTTAGTCTTTACTAAAATAGGAAGCTCACCGAAATCTCTGCCATCCCACCGCGGGAACGGCTGCAGCAGCTGCAGCCGCTCGCTGTTGGGTGCGACGACCACCTGCACGCTGTCGCCGTCGGCGGCCGGCGCCTCGAAGCCCGCGTCGCCGCCCGCGAAGCCCTGGGCGGGCAGCTCCTCGCCCTCGGGCGCGGTGAAGCGGAACGGCTTGCCGTCGGGCCCGGGAATCGTTCCGTGCACCGGGTCGAACTCGAGCGTGCCCCCGAAGGCCATCGCGGTAACGATCTCGGGACTGGTCAGGAACGACAGGGTGGAGGCGCTGCCGTCGTTGCGGCCGGGGAAGTTCCGGTTGAACGAGGAGACGATGGTGTTGGTCTCCTCCTTGCCCACGTCGCTGCGCTTCCACTGTCCGATGCACGGCCCGCACGCGTTCGCGAGCACGGTGCCCCCGATCTTCTGGAAGGTCTCCACCATGCCGTCGCGCTTGATCGTCTGGTAGATGCGCTCCGAGCCCGGGGTCACCAGGAACGGGGTCTTGGCCTTGACGCCCGCCTTGAGCGCCTGCATCGCGATGTGGGCGGCCCGCCGCATGTCCTCGTAGGAGGAGTTGGTGCACGAGCCGATGAGGGTCTGCCGGATCTGGGCCGGCCAGCCTTCCTTCTTCACCTCGGCCGCGAGCTTCGAGATCGGCCGGGCCCGGTCTGGCGAGTGCGGACCCACGATGTGCGGCTCGAGCTCCGAGAGGTTGAGCTCGACCACCTCGTCGTAGAACTTCCGCGGGTCGCGCAGCACGTCCGGATCGGCCACCAGGTGCTGGCGGTGCTGCTCGGCGAGCCGCGCGATGTCGGCCCGGTCGGTGGCGCGGAGGTAGGCCGCCATCCGGTCGTCGAAGTGGAAGAGCGAGGTGGTCGCCCCCAGCTCCGCGCCCATGTTGCAGATGGTGCCCTTGCCGGTGGCGCTGATCGACTCCGCCCCCGGCCCGAAGTACTCGATGATCTTGTTGGTGCCGCCCTTGACGGTCAAGAGCCCGCAGAGGTAGGTGATCACGTCCTTGGGCGAGCTCCAGCCCGCGAGCTTGCCGGTCAGGTGCACGCCGATCAGCTTGGGATCGAGCACCTCCCAGGCGAGCCCGGCCATCGCCTCGCCGCAGTCCGCGCCGCCCACCCCGATGGCGGCCATGCCGAGGCCGCCCGCGTTCGGGGTGTGGGAGTCGGCGCCGATCATGAGGCCGCCGGGGAAGGCGTAGTTCTCGAGCACGACCTGGTGGATGATGCCGGCGCCCGGCTTCCAGAACCCGATCCCGTACTTCTTGGAGGTCGAGTGCAGGAAGCCGTAGACCTCCCGGTTCTCCGCAATGGCGCGCTCCATGTCCGCCGCCGCACCGCTCTCCGCCCGGATCAGGTGGTCGCAGTGCACCGTGCTGGGCACCGCCACCTGCTTCTTGCCCGCCTGCATGAACTGCAGCAGGGCCATCTGGCCGGTGGCGTCCTGCAGGGCCACCCGGTCCACCCGCAGCCTCAGCTGGGCCTTGCCGCGGCTCCACTCCTGCTTGGCGAAGTCGTCGGCGTGGGCGACCAGGATCTTCTCCGCCAGGGTGAGCCCGCGGCCGAAGCGCCGGCGTGCCTCGTCGAGCTTGCCGGGCATGGATTCGTACAGCCGCTTGATCTGGTCAACCGCCATGGTGGGCCTCCTCGACTGGCGCCGCGGCTCCCAGTCGGGCCCACGGCGGACCGCACACACACGTATCGCCTCCCACCCCATCAGGCAGGAGGCGACCAGGTAAAATCGCAAGTTACGCTAACATGTCGCCCGGGGGAGGTCAAGGGAACGCCCCCGCCCACACCCATGTCCGACCCCATCGAGGACTACGCGCTGATCGGCGACGGCGAGACCGCGGCGCTGGTCTCACGCCGCGGCTCCATCGACTGGCTCTGCCTGCCCCGCTTCGACTCCCCCGCCTGCTTCGCGGCCCTCCTGGGCGGCCCCGAGCACGGCCGGTTCAGCCTGGCCCCGCGCGACGGCGCCCCTTCCGCCCGCCGCCGGTACCGCGACGGCACCCTGGTGCTGGAGACGGAGTTCGAGACCGACGGCGGCGCGGTGACGGTGGTCGACTGCATGCCGCCGCGCGAGGGGCCGCCGGTCCTGATCCGCCAGGTCGTCGGCAACCGGGGCACCGTGGCCATGCGCATGGAGCTGGTGATGCGAATGGACTACGGCTCGGTGGTCCCCTGGGTGCGCCGGTCGGCGCGCGGGATCCGCGCGGTGGCCGGGCCCGAGGCTCTCGCGCTCACCACCGACCTGCCGCTCCGCGGCGAGGGCCTCACCACCGTGGCCGACTTCGAGGTCGCCGCCGGGCAGCGCCACTCGCTGACGCTCGCCTGGCATCCCTCCCACTTGCCCGCGCCGCCGCCGCTCGACCCCGAGGCGGCGGTGCGCGAGACCGAGGCCCGGTGGCGCCGATGGGTGGACGCCTGCCGCTTCCAGGGGCCCGATCGGGACGCGGTGGTCCGCTCGCTCGTCACGATCAAGGCGCTCATCTACGAGCCCACCGGCGGCATCGTGGCCGCGCCGACCACCTCGCTGCCCGAGCGGCTGGGCGGGATGCGCAACTGGGACTACCGCATCTGCTGGGTGCGCGACGCGACCTTCGCCCTCTACGCGCTCGTGCTGGGCGGCTATCTCGACGAGGCGCGCGCCTGGCGGCAGTGGCTGCTCCGGGCCCTCGCCGGCACCCCCGAGCAGGTGCAGGTCATGTACGGGCTCGCGGGCGAGCGTCGGCTCACCGAGCTCGAGCTGCCCTGGCTGCCGGGCTACGCGGGCTCGGCTCCGGTGCGCATCGGCAACGCGGCCCACGCCCAGTTCCAGCTCGACATCTGGGGCGAGGTGCTCGACGCGGCCTATGCGGCCGAGCGCGCCGGGCTCGAGCGGGACCCGGAGGGCCCGCGCGTCGCCAGCAAGCTGATGGAGCATCTCGAGTCGGTGTGGACGGAGCCCGACGAGGGCATCTGGGAGGTGCGCGGGCCCCGCCGGCACTTCACCCACTCCAAGATGATGGCGTGGGTGGCCGCCGACCGCATGGCCAAGCTGACCGAGGCGGCCGGCCAGGGCGAGCCCGATCGCTGGCGCGCGCTCGGCGCGGCCATCCACGCCGACGTCTGCCGCCGGGGCTTCGATCCGGCCCGCAACGCCTTCGTGCAGGCCTACGGCGCGCACGAGCTCGACGCGAGCCTGCTCATGATCCCGCTGGTGGGCTTCCTGCCGCCGGAGGATCCGCGGGTGCGCGGCACGGTGGCCGCGATCGAGCGCGAGCTGCTGGTCGACGGCCTCGTGCAGCGCTATACCACCGAGTCGGGCGTGGACGGCCTGCCGCCCGGCGAGGGGGTGTTCCTGGCCTGCTCGTTCTGGCTGGTCGACAACCTGGTGCTGCAGGGCCGGCGCGACGAGGCGCGGCGCCTCTTCGACCGGCTCCTCGGCCTGCGCAACGACGTGGGCCTGCTCGCCGAGCAGTACGACCCGCGCGCCCGCCGCCAGCTCGGCAACTTCCCGCAGGCGCTCTCCCACATCGCGCTGATCAACAGCGCGTCCAACCTCTCGGGCGGGCTGCGCGCCGCCGAGCACCGCGCCGGGCGCTGAGCCCGGCCGCGGCGGGTCACGCCCCCGGGTCGAGCGCGGCGGCGATGCGGGCGCGGGTCTCCTCCATCGCGGCCGGGCTCTCGTAGCGGCCGCGGGGCCAGAAGAAGCCGCGCAGACCGTCACCGCGCCGCCGCGGCACGACGTGCACGTGCAGGTGCGGCACGCTCTGGCTCACCCGGTTGTTGACCGCCACGAAGGTGCCGTCCGCGCCGAGGCCGCCCTCGAGCGCGCGCGCCACCGCCGCGGCGGCCTCGAAGAGCGGCGCGGTCAACGGGCGCGGCAGGTCGCCGAGCGTGTCGACGTGCTCGCGCGGGATCACCAGGCAGTGGCCGGGGAAGAGCGGGCGGTGATCCAGAAACGCGATCACGGTTTCCGACTCCAGCACGCGCGCCGCCGGGGTCTGGCCACGCGCGATCTGGCAGAAGAGGCAGTCCGGCGGCGGCACCGGGCTCAGGAGAGCAGGCGGCGGGCGGCGCGGCGGCGGAGGGCGAGGATCGACTGGGTGGGCGAGATTTCCATGGGGCAGACGTCGGTGCAGCTGGCCTGGGTGTGGCAACGCGTGAGCGCGTCCTCGCTCAGCAGCACCGCGGCGCGCTCGGGGTGGCCCACGTCGCGGCTGTCCTCTTCCAGGGTGAAGAGGCGGTTGAGCGCGGCCGGCCCCGGGAAGCGCGGATCGTTGGCCACCATGGTGCAGGCCGACATGCACATGCCGCACCCGATGCACTCGATGGCGGGGTCGATGCGGCGGCGCTCGGCCGCGTCGCGGCCGATGCGGGCCGCGGTCGGCGGCCCCGCCGCGGGCACGAAGGCGCCGCCCACCCGCGCGGTCTGCTCGGCGAGCGGGGCCATGTCCACCACCAGGTCGCGCACCAGCGGGAAGTGGTAGAGCGGGCGCACGGTGACGATGGCGGTCTTGAGGGTCTTGAGCAGGGTGCGGCAGGCCCAGCGCTCCTTGCCGTTCACCACCATCGCGCAGGAGCCGCACATGCCGACGCGGCAGGCGTAGCGGAAGGCGAGCGTCGGGTCGAGCCGGCGCTGGGCGTCGACGAGAGCGTCGAGCACCGTCATGCCCTCCTTGGCCGGCACCCAGAAACGCTGCAGCCGCTCGCGGAAGCCGGGGGACCAGCGGAAGACCTTCAGTACCATCGCCATCCCCAGAAGGCCGCGAAGACCGCGGCGCCCACGGCCAGCGCCCCGGCCAGCAGCGCCCGGTGCCAGCGCACCGGCAGGCCGAAGTCGAGCACGATCGCGCGCACCCCGAGCAGGCCGTGGAGCAGCACGAGCGCGAGGAGGGTCGCCTGCACCGGGCGCCAGAAGGGGTTGCGCAGGTGCAGCACGATCACCGCGAGGAGCGCGACCGCGGCCGCGCGCTGGGCGAGCCATGCCCACATCCCGGCCGGGGTGGCGCGCCAGCCCTCCGTGGTGGCCCACCGCCGCCGCAGGATCCGCCGCGGCCGCTTGGCCATCAGTCGCCCACGTCCACCGCGACCGGTCGGCGCGTCGCGTCCGGTCGGAGGCGCGTGTAGCGCACCGGCTCGGTCCACACCTTGGGCCCCGCCCCGTCGGCGTAGCCCGCGATCACCGCGACCGCCTCCGTCGCGGTCTCGGGGAAATCGCGCCGGTAATGCGAGCCGCGGCTCTCGGTGCGCTCGAGCGCGCTGCGGGCGATGAGCCACGCCGCGGTGGTCTGGCTCTGGAGGTTGAGCCAGTCCTGCCAGGCGAGGTTGTAGGCTCCGCCCCCGCGGACCGCGACGGTCTCGAGCCGGCGCCCCACATCCTCGATCTCGACGAGCGCGCGCTTGAGCCCCTCCCCGGATCGAATGAGCCCCACGTGCTCCCACATGACCTGGCGGAGCTGGGCCTGCAGGGTGTAGAGGTTCTCGCCCTCGTTGCGGGCGAGCGGCGCGCTGATCGCGGCGACCGCCGCGTCCACGAGCGCGGGCGAGATCGGCGGGCGGGGCCGCCCCACGACCCACTCCGCCATCACGTCGCCCGCGATGCCGCCGAACACGGTGGACTCGGCCACCCCGTTGCCGCCCAGCCGATTGGCCCCGTGCACGCCCCCCGAGTCCTCACCGGCCGCGAAGAGCCCCTCCGCGTCGGTGCGGCAGGCCCGGTCGATGACGACGCCGCCCATCATGAAGTGCGCGGTCGGACCCACCTCGACCGGCTCGCGGGCCAGGTCGCGACCGAAGTCGCGACAGCGCCGCACCATGCCGCGGAAGCTCTCCTCGACCACCTCGGCGCCCAGGTGGGAGACGTCGATCCACACCCCGCCGTTCGACGTGCCCCGGCCCTCCGACACCTCGATGAAGCACGCGCGCGCCACCAGGTCGCGGGTGGAGCGCTCGAGGCGGGCCGCGTCGTAGCGCTGCATGAACCGCTCGCCGCGGCCGTTGAGCAGGCGCCCACCCGCCCCGCGCAGGCCCTCCTCGAGCAGGGCGCCGGTCATGAGCGAGTTGGGCACGATGAGCCCGGTCGGGTGGAACTGCACCATCTCCATGTCGCGCAGGCGCACGCCCGCGCGCAGGCCGAGCGCGATGCCGTCGGAGGACTTGTCGGCCGAGCAGGCGATGACCTTGTACATGGTGGGCCCGCCGCCCATCGCGAGCAGGATCGCGCGGCTCCGGACCAGCACGAAGCTCCCGCGCCGGATGTCGAGGAGGAGCGCGCCCCCCACCTGCCCGCCGTCGGCGCGGAGCAGCTCGACCGCCCGGTGCTCCTCCAGACTTCGGATCGACGGCCGCCGCCACACCTGCTCGGTCAGCCGGTTCATGATCTCGATGCCGGTGAGATCACCCTTGTGGATGGTGCGGTCGTGAGTCTGGCCCGCGAACGGCTTCTGGTGGATGCGGCCGTCCGGATGTCGGTCGAAGAAGCAGCCGTAGCGCGCCTCCAGCTCCAGCACGCGGGCGGGCGCCTCCTTGACGAGGGTCCACACCAGCTCCTGGTCGTTGATCCACCCGCCGCCGTGAAGGGTGTCGAGCAGGTGGGCCTCGACGGAGTCGGGGGGCTCGAGCACCGCGTTGTAGCCGCCCTGGACCATGCGGGTGCAGCCGGCGCGGCCGAGCAGGCCCTTCACCGCCACCGTGATCGTCAGGTCCGGCGAGTGGTCGGCCGCGTGCAGGGCCGCGCAGAGCCCGGCGCCGCCCGCGCCCAGGACGAGGATGTCGGTGTCGAGGCTGTCGATCGGGGACTCGGTGGCCATGGGTGGGAGCGGCCCCGAGGCTACTTCGCGGGCGCGGCGACCAGGGCGTCGAGCAGGGTGCGGCCGGCGGGGCCTTCCCACTCGCGGTTGCCCGCGGCCCGCGCCACCAGACGCCCGTCGCGTCCGATCACGAACGTGGTCGGCGTCGCGGTGACCCGATAGTCCCGCGCGACCGCGCCGTCGTAGTCGAGCAGCACCGGCAGCGTCACGCCCGCGCCCTTCACCCAGCTCGCGACCAGGTCCTTCGGCTCCTCGATGCTCACCGCGAGCACCGTGAAGGGCTGGCCGCGGCGCTCGCGGGTGATCTGCTCGATGCCCGCGGGCAGCTCCCGGCGGCAGTACGGACACCAGGTGGCCCAGAAGTAGACCAGCACGACCTTGCCGTGCTGCTCGGCGAGCGAGACCTTGCCGCCGCCGACCGCGGGCAGCGAGAAGTCGGTCGCGCGGGCGCCGGGCAGCGCGGTCAGCCCGAGGGGGCGCATGAGGCGGTCGAGGTCGTCGACCGCGTCCGCGCGGGCGGCCAGGAGCAGCCCGAGCGCGAGCGCGGCCGCGAGCGCGCGCGCGATCACGTGACCTTCACCTCGGCCGTGCCTTCGAATCGTCCGCCGTGGGTATCGAAGAACGTCACCTTGAGCAGCCCGGTCTCGGTGGCCCGGAACGGAATCGTGAACGTCGGGTTCTCGCTGATCGCGGTCGACGGCTCCAGCTCCACGATGTCGCGGCCGAGGTACGTTACCACGACGCGGTTGACGAAGCGGTAGTTGCGCTCGACCGCCCGCCCACCCTGCCGCTCCACCCGCTCCTGGGGGTGCAGGACCAGGGCCCGCAGGCGCGCCACCGAGCCCCGCCGCACGCTCGCGGGCACCGCGAGCTTCACGCGCCCGAGATCGGCCATGGCCTCAGGCCGCGCAGCCGGCCACGGTCACGCGGACCTCGCGCGCCGTCGTCAGGAGGGTGCCGTCACTCATCTCGGCCACCACGCGCACCGGGCCGCTGTCGGCCAGGCGCAGGTTGGTCGCCACATACGCCTGGCCCGCCGCCGGGGTCAGGCTCACCTTCACGTTCAGCGCACGCAGGTTCTTCTCGGCGAGGATGTAGATCGCCTTGACGTGGCTCTCCGGCGTCATGGGCGACTTCACCTCCACCGCGATCGGCACCGAGGCGCCGTCCTCGGCGATCAGCGGCATCTCGATGCTGATGGAGGCCGCTCCGTCCTTGATCGGGCGGTCGGCGAAGAGGCGGCGCAGCGTGGCCGCGATCGGCTCCTCGGGGGCCAGGTTGGCGAGATGGCCCTGCGCGGCCGCGATCCGTGGGCGCACCCCCGCGCCGACGGCGCCGACCGCCGCGAGCCCGAGCCACGCGCGCCGCGTGAGGTCCCCGCTCATGGCCTTCCACTCATGGCTCAAAGGATGCCCCGGTTCACCGTGAAGTCAATCGTCGAGACGGTAGGTGGAGGCGTCGGGCTTGAAGGCGCGCGGCAGCCAGAGCGGCCGGCGCAGTCCGCCCGGCCCCGGGGCCGGCCGCGTCATCGCGAGCCACTTGCGGTAGACCTCGAAGGACTTGTTGGTGTCGACCACCACGTCGCCGTAGAGGTCGTCGGGCCCCGGTCGGCTCACCGTCACCTTCTGATGCCAGCAGTGCTGGCCGCTCACCGGGTCCGGGTGCACCGGGAAGGTGAGGTTCTGGTGCACGCCCGCGTCCTCCCACCACACCCGCTGCGAGTCGGGGTCGGCGCTCTCCCACGGCCGCACCCCGTGCACGTGGCGGAGGCGCCACTGGCCGGGCCCGGTCCGGTCGAGCTTCACGAGCGCGGTGGACCACCGCTCGCCGCCGGTCTGCTCGGAGAGCCGCCAGCGCCCCAGGTGGTGCGAGCAGGCCAGCACGCCGGGACGGATCGACTCGGTGACCCAGACCCGATCGACGAAGTGGCCGATCTCGGTGGCGACCTTCAAGAGGTCGCCGGTCTCCACCCGGAAGCGCGCCGCGTCCTCCGGATGCAGCCACAGCGGGTTGTTGTGCGAGATCTCGTAGAGCCACTTGGCGTTGCCGGAGCGCGAGTGGATCAGGGTGGGCAGCCGGAAGGTGGGCAGCAGCGTCATCTCGCCGCGGCTGCGGTCGATCTCGGACCAGTGCACGTGGCTTCGCGCGTAGGTCGGCACCGCGTGCTCGGGCCACTTCCAGTCCTTGAGGGTCTTGGAGAAGAACTCGAGCTTGCGCGAGGGGGTGGGAAAGCCACCCACCCACTCCCCGTCCACCTCCACGCCGACCGACGCGCCACCCTTCATGACGAGGTGCGAGGCGGGATCGGCGGCCGCGCCCGCCCGCTCCGCCGGGGTGAGCGAGATCTCGTGGGTGCGGTAGACGTTGTCCTGGACCAGGAACGCGCCGTACTTGCGCATGTAGGCGAGCGGGGTCAGGCCCTCGCGCTCGGCCGCCGCGGGCAGCCCGGGCACGCTGTGCTCGAAGATCCAGCGGTAGAACTCCTCGACGCGGAGCTTCTCGCCCGGCCGGTAGGGCGACTCGAAGTACTTGCGGATGCCGAGCGAGCCGTCGGGATCGATGCGCCACGACAGCTCGATCCAGAACTCGTCCTCCTCCCACACCTGCCCGAGCCCGGCCGCCTCGTGGGCCTGCCAGGTGTGATCGAAGGTCTTGCCCTGCTTCTCCAGCGCCACTCGCAGCACCGGCTGGCGGAAGCCGATCCAGCGCGCGGCGTGGGTCTCCTGGCTCATGAGGTCGTGACGCTCGGAGGCGTGGCCCATCGGCAGCACGTAGTCCGCGAACCACGCGGTCTCGCTCCAGGTCGGGGTGAGGCAGGCGTGGCGCTCGACCTTGGCCTCGTCGGTCAGCATCTCGATCCACGACATGCCGTCCGGGTTGGTCCACACCGGGTTGTAGACCCGCGTGAAGTACATCGCGAGCTTGCCGCGGGCTTCCTTGAGAAAATGCGGCAGGAGGAAGCTCATCTCGAAGAAGGCGAGCGGGTACTCGCGCGGCATCAGGAGCTCGCTCCACACCTTGCCCGGCGGCGGCATCATCGGCGGGGCCGGGACCGCCTTGTTCCACCCGCTGGGGGCGGTGCCGCCCGGGGTGGCCACCGCGCCCGCGAGGACCACGATCAGCTCCAGCGCGCGCGCCACTTCCCAGCCGTAGAGATTGCCGGCGGCCGCGTTGCGCCACACGTGGGTGGAGAGCGCGCTCCCGGCGCGGCCGACCTCCCGGGCGACCTCCTCGATGCGGGCCGCCGACACCCCCGACTCCCGCTCCGCGAACTCGGGCGTGTAGGAGGCGTAGAGGGCCGCGAGGGCCTCCGCGAAGGCGGCCATGGTCACCGGCAGGTCGGGGCGCTCCTCGCGCAGGTACTCCTCCCAGTTCACCCAGCGCCGGACGAACTCGCGGTCCCACGTCCCGTCGCGCAGCATGCAGTGCACGATGGCGAGCAGCATCGCGGCCTCGCTGCCGGGCCACGGCGAGAGCCAGTAGTCGGCCATCGACGCGGTGTTGCTGAGCCGCGTGTCGACCACGCAGATCTTGGCCCCCGCCATCTTGCCGTCGATGATCCGCTGGGCGTGCGGGTTGAAGTAGTGGCCGGCCTCGAGGTGCGCGGACAGCAGCAGGATGAAGCGCGCCTTGCTGTGGTCGGGCGAGGGCCGGTCGAGCCCGTGCCAGAAGGCGTAGCCCGCGCGCGCGGAGGCGGAGCAGACGTTGGTGTGGCTGTTGTGGCCGTCGATGCCCCACGCGTGGAAGACGCGCTGGAGGTAGATCAGCTCGTGGCCCGGCCGCCCCAGGTGGTACATCACTTCCTTCTGCCGGCCCTCGACCAGGGCCTTCCGGATGCGCCCGCCGATGTCGTCGAGCACCGCGTCCCAGGTCACCCGCTCCCACTTGCCCTCGCCGCGCCCGGCAGCGCGCCGCAGCGGATAGAGGATGCGCTCCGGGTCCGTGATCTGGTTGAGCGTGGCCGGGCCCTTGGCGCAGTTGCGGCCCCGGCTGCCCGGATGCACCGGGTTGCCCTCGAACTTGTGGACCTTGAGGGTCTGCACGTCCACGTAGGCGAGCAGCCCACAGCCCGCCTCGCAGTTGAAGCAGATCGTCGGGATGATCTGGAAGCGACGCTTGACCTTGCGCGGCCACGCCTTCGCGTCCAGCTCCTCCCAGTCGTCCCACCGCGCCGCGGGCGGAAAGCGCTCGAGCCCGACGGCCGGCGCCGCCAGGTTGCGCGCCACCGGGTGCAACGGCTCGTTTGGGGTCAGGTCTTGCATTACGACATTTCCTCCGTGGTGGTCAGCTCTCGCGTCGCGCAAATGTCGTAATGCAAGACCTGACCCCCCTCCTAGCTGAGCGGGATCATCTGGCCCGCGCGGATCCAGAGCTCTTCCCAGAGCCAGAGGCCGGCCAGGGCCAGGCCCGCGGCCAGCTCCGAGCCGAACGGGACCGAGGCGCTCAGCAGCAGCACGAGCGGCAGCGCGATGCCTCCGACGAAGACGCCGCCCCAGAGCGGGGCCCGCAGTGGCCCGTGGGTGAGCAGCCGCGCCGCCCGCGCCGCCTCCTGCGACCCGTGCGCGGTGCAGAGCTCCGCGAAGAGCACCAGGGCGCTCACCAGCAGCGAGCCCCAGAGCACGAGGCCGAGGCCGCCGGTGACGATGGAGGCGCTGCCGAGCGCCCGGGCCGCGAGGAGCAGGCTCGCCGAGCCGGCCACCAGTGCGGCCACCAGCAGGTGGGGGAGGAGCAGCGGGCTCTGCCAGAAGTCCCGGCCCTCGGCCTGGCCGAACAGAAATGCGCTGTAGCCGGCGGTGGCGGCGGCCACCACGACCATGGGCCACGCCAGGAGCTGCAGCGCGACCAGGTTCGACACCAGGCCCGCGAGCAGCCACAGGACGCCGAGCAGCCCGGCCGCGAACAGGATGAAGCCGCCCAGGACCAGCCACGAGCGCGGGTTCGGCTTGAAGACCAGGTAGAGGAAGCGCTCCGGGCGCTTCAAATCGAACACCAGCAGCAGGCTGGTCAGCAGCAGGAACGCGAGCCCGATCCCCGGCACCGCGAGCCCGACCAGCGCATCGGCGGTCAGCAGGCCCGCCGCGAGGCCGAGCGAGGCGACCAGGAACGCGCCCGCCGCGATCGCCTTCGTCCACAGGTACGCGGCGACCTTCCATCCCCACGGCCGCGCCGGATGGGCGACGTCATAGACGGTGCGCGCCAGCGCGAGCAGATCCATCCCGTCCGTCACCGCGGTGGCCGACGAGCCCGCCCGCGCGGTCGTCTGCGCCGCCGCCCGATTCGGCTGGCCCGGGCTGGGAATGCTACCGACCTGCGAGAACACGTACCCGCCGCGGCGCTCCTGCATGTCCGGCGTGAGCGCGGCCGCCTCCGCGCCCAGGTAGTAGAGCTTGGGCCGCGTCCCCTGCTCCGGCTTGCGCACCTGCGTCTGCTGCGAGGCGACCAGTCGCGAGATCGTGCTGCGCGGATCGTCGAGATCGCCCGGCACGATGGCCTGGACCGGACACACCACCACGCAGGCCGGCTCGAGCCCGCTCTCGACGCGGTGGGCGCAGTAGTGGCACTTGGCCGCGGTCTTGGTCTCGGGGTCGATGTAGAGCGCGTCGTACGGACACGCCTGCATGCACGACTTGCAGCCGATGCACCGCTCCCCGTCGAAGTCCACGATGCCGTCCGTCCGGCGATAGAGCGCCACCGTCGGGCAGATCGTCACGCAGGGCGCGTTGTCGCAGTGGTTGCAGCGCATCACGCTGAAGTAGCGCCGGGTGTCCGGGAACACGCCCTTCTCGATGTACTTCACCCACGTGCGGTTCACCCCCAGCGGGACCTGGTTCTCCTCCTTGCAGGCCACCGTGCAGGCGTGACAGCCGATGCACTTGCGCTGATCGATGACGAAGCCGTATCGCATGTCAGTGGGTCGCCACGTCGTGCCACACGCGCAGCATGACCAGGGCGATGATACCCGCGAGCACGCCGCGAAGCACTCTCACCGGCACCCGGCGGCTCACCCGCCCGCCCAGCGGCGCCCCGGTGAGCGAGCCCAGCACCACGGTGGCCGCGGGCCACAGCGGCACCTGGCCGGTCGCGACCTTGCCGAGAAAGCCGGTCACCGCGGCCATGCCGGCCATGGCGAGCGACGTGCCGATGCCGAGCCGCATCGGGATGCCCATCACCCCGACCAGCACCGGGACGAGCAGGAACGCCCCGCCCGCCCCCACGATGCCGGCCATGAGCCCGATCGCGCCCGGCAGCCCGACCGCGGCGGGGCGGCTGAACGGGACCGCGGCGGGGTCGCGGTCGCGCGCGGGCTCCGCGGGCGTGACGAACATCAGCGGCAGCGCCGCGGTGGTCATCAGCGCGAAGGTGGCGAGCAGCGCGCGCCCGGAGACGTGCGAGGAGGCGAGCGCGCCCAGCAGCGCGCCCCCCGCCATCGCGGGGCCGCCGGTCCAGGCCAGGCGGTGGTGGACGAGCGCGTGGCGCCCGTGGCTCCAGGCACCGACGATCGCGGCCGCGAGCACCTGGGTCATGCTGAGCCCGGCCACCTCCTGGATCGGCAGCTGGCCGGCGCCGAGGAGGGGCGGGACGTAGTAGAGCAGCGGGATCATCACCACCGCGCCGCCCACGCCGACCAGTCCGGAGATGAAGGCCCCGCAGAAGGCGAGGCCGAAGAGGAGGAGCGCGAGCGCCACCGTCACGCAGGCGACCCCGCCGTTCCTCCTCCTGGGTGGCTCATGGGAGCCACATGATAGCGCGAGTCGCGCTAGCGGAGACTCGAGTAGTACGCGGCGAGATCGGCGAAAGTCTCGTCCGGGATCGTCCGCAGCATCGCCTTGACCGCGGCCAGCGCCGGATCCCCGGGGCTGCGGCGGTCCGCCTTGAACAGCAGCATCTGCTCGCGCAGGTAGCCCGGCGCCTGGCCGGCCAGGCTCGGGATCCCCTTGGCCGCGTCGCCCTGGCCCTGCGGCCCGTGGCAGATCGCGCACTGGGCGGCGGCGTTGCTTCCGCGGGTGATCGCGTCCGCGGGCGACGTCACCGGCGTGGGCTCACGCCGGCGCGAGGCGAAGTAGGCCGCGACGTCGTCCACGCCCAGGTCGAGCACCTGCTTGGCGTAGGGCTCCATCTCCGCCGACAGCCGCTTGCCTCCCGCGTAGGCCTCGATCTGCTTCTTGAAGTAGGCCGCGTCGAGCCCCGCGATGATCGGCATCGCGGCCGACCGGCTGTTGCCGGCCGCGCCGTGGCAGGCCGCGCAGGTGACCGACTTGACCGCGCCGCGGTCGTCGAGCGGCCCGGCCGCCTCCGCGGTCACCGGCGGAAGGACACCGGGCAGGGAGCCGAGCAGGAGCCCGGCGGCGATGACGAGGCAACCGAACACGGTCGGCATGCAGGCCCTCCTCCCGGACGCGCGTCCGCCGGCGCTCATGCGAGGATGTCCGCCCAGATGGACTGGGCCCAGCCCACCGCCCGCTGGGCGACCAGCGGGCTCTGGGCCGGCGTGAGCTTCTGCTCGATCTGCACGACCTTGCCGTTGTCGATCTTGTAGGCGTTGACCACCGCGATGGCCTCGCGGTCGCTCACCCAGGAATAGCAGGTGTTGCCGGGCGCGAGCGCGGTGGGCGGCTTGCCGCGGATCAGGCTCACCACCGAGGCCGCGGTGATCTTGCCCATCGCGTTGGCCACGTTGCCCGACTTCGGCACCGGCAGGCCGATGGTGGCGTCGCCGATCACGTGGACACCCGGCTGCTTCACCGACTCGTAGGTCACGTGGTTGACCTCGCACCAGCGCTTGTCGCCGCCGACCAGGTCCGCCTGCACCGCGATCGCGCCCGCGCGCTGGGGCGGGATGATGTTGACCACGTCGTAGCGGATCCGGTCGAACTCGGTCCGCACCTCGCGCGCGCCCGGATCCACCCCGATCACCCGGCTGGCCGGCCGGTAGTCGATGTTGGGGTAGGCCTGCCACGCGGTGCGGAAGAGCGCGGCCTTCGAGATGATGTTCGGGTTGGCGTCGAGGACGATCAGCTTGGACCGGGGCTTGTTGGTCTTGAGGTACCAGGCCACCACCGAGGTCCGCTCGTAGGGGCCGGGAGGGCAGCGATAGGCCGCGAGCGGGATGCTCAGCACGAAGACCCCGCCGTCCGGCATCGCGGCCAGCTGCTGCGCGAGCTGCACCGTCTGCGGCCCCGCCTTCCATGCGTGCAGGACCGTGTCCTGGCTCTGGGCGAGCCCCTCCACCTGCTCCCACTGGAAGTCGACGCCGGGGGAGACCACGAGCCGGTCGTACTGGAGATATCCCTCGCCGAGGCGCACCCGCTTGGTGTCGGGCTCGATGGCGCTCGCGGTCTCGTGGATGATCCGCACCCCGTGCTTGCGCAGGCCGTCGTAGCCCATGGTGAGGGAATCGATGGTGCGGACGCCGGCGAGGACCAGGTTGCTGAACGGGCAGGAGACGAACTGACGGTTGGGCTCGATCAGGACAACCTCGATCCCGGGATCGAGCAGCCGGATGTACTTGGCCGCGGTCGCCCCGCCCCAGCCGCCCCCGATCACGACGACGCGCGGCCCCGACTTCGGCGCGAAGTCGCCCTTGGTCGAGGCCGCGCAGCCCGCGAGACCGCCGCCGGCGAGCACGCCCAGGCCCACGCCCGATGTCCGCAGGAATCCCCTCCGGGTGATCGTGCTCATGGCTCTCCTCCTGCTGGGGGACGGTTGCGTGCGGGAATTCCCGGTTCTCGACCGGGAGCGTCGAGAATCTACAAGTGCGGACGCGACGGCGTCAAGCGAATTACGCGCCGATCGCCTGCTTGACCCGCGCGAGCATCGCCTCCGGCGCGCCCTCCAGATGCACCGGCCGCGGCAAGGGCGGCGGCGGGTACTTGATCCCGGCCCCGGTCAGGATGAGCACGACCCGGGTGGTGGGCTCGATCTGCCCTTCATCCTTCATGTGAAGGAGCGCGGCCAGAGTCGCCGCCGCTTCGGGCGCGGTCCAGATGCCCTCCACCCTGGCGAGCAGCCGCTGGGCCTCGACGATCTCCTCCTCGCCGACCGGCTGCGGGAAGCCGCCGGTGTCCCGCAGGATCCCGAGCATCTGCCGGCCCGCGAAGGGCCCGGGCACGCGCAGGCCGGGCGCGTTCGTCACCGGATTCTCGACCGGGGTGGTGGTCTCGGCCTTGTCCTTCCAGGCACGGACGAGCGGCGCGCAGCCCTCGGCCTGCACCGCGACGAAGCGCGGCTGACCGGCCTTGACCCACCCCATGGTGCCGAGCTCCTCGTAGGCCTTCCAGATGCCGACGAGCCCGGTGCCGCCGCCGGTCGGATAGACCAGCACGTCGGGCGCGTCCCAGCCGAGCTGCTCGGCCAGCTCGAGGCCCATCGTCTTCTTGCCCTCGAGCCGATAGGGCTCCTTGAGCGTCGCGAGGTCGAACCAGCCGAGCGCGGGCGCGACCGACGCGATGGCCCGCCCGGCGGTGGCGATGGTGCCGTCGATCGTGAAGACGTGCGCCCCCGCCAGCGCGGCCTCGGCGATCGCGGCCTCCGGCGTGTCGCGCGGCACCACCACCGCCACCGGGAGGCCGGCGCGCGCGCCGTAGACCGCGGCCGCGCCGCCCGCGTTGCCCGCGGACGGGATCATGAGCCCGCGGACGCCGAGCGTGCGCGCCCTGGTGATGGCCATGCCGAGCCCGCGCGCCTTGAAGGTGCCGGTCGGGTTCTGGCCCTCGTCCTTGGCCCAGAGGTGCCGCAGACCGAGGTGCGCGGCCAGGCGCGGCAGCTCGAGGAGCGGCGTGCCGCCCTCGCCGAGCGTCACCGGCTCCTCGGCGGCGGCCAGCGGCAGCAGCTCGCGGAAGCGGTACATCCCGGGCGGCCGGCTCTGCAGCGTCTCCTTGGAGACGGCGGCGGCGACGCGGGGCAGGTCGTAGCGGACCGCGAGCATCTGGCCGCAGGCCTGGCAGACGGTGAGGAGCCGCCCGGCCTCGTGACGCTGGCCGCAGACGGTGCATTCGATGTGGGTCACGAACATGCGTGGGCCTCGGTCGTCGGGACGTGGGGATCGGAGGCGGCGCGGCGCGCCCGGGATGGGCGCGCCGCGATCCGCTAGTGCTTTTCCTTCTCGGCGCGGTGGGCGGCCACCACCTTCTCGGCGAGCTGGCTCGGGACTTCCTCGTAGTGCGAGAACTCCATCGAGTAGCCGCCGCGCCCGCCGGTCATGGAGCGAAGGCTCGACTCGTAGGTGAGCATCTCGGACATCGGCACCTGGGCGCGCACCGCCACCGCGTCGCCCTCCGGCTCCATGCCCACGATACGGCCCCGGCGGCCGTTCAGGTCGCCGATCACGTCGCCCGCGCCCTCCGGCGGCACGTTCACCTCGACGTTCATGACCGGCTCGAGCAGGCACGGCTTGGCGTCCATGAAGCCCTTCTGCAGGCCCATGGAGGCCGCGATCTGGAAGGCCATGTCCGAGGAGTCGACGTCGTGGTAGGAGCCGTCGTAGAGCGTGACCTTGAGGTCCACCACCGGGTAGCCCGCGAAGATCCCGCGCTTCATGCAGTCGCGCACGCCCTTCTCGACCGACGGGATGAAGTTGCGCGGGATGGCCCCCCCGAAGATGTCGTCGACGAACTCGAAGCCGCCGCCGCGGGTGAGGGGCTCGATGCGGAGCCAGGTGTCGCCGTACTGCCCGCGCCCGCCGGTCTGCTTCTTGTACTTGCCCTGCACCTCGGCGCGCCCCTTGACCGTCTCCTTGTAGGGGATGCGCGGCGGCAGCAGCGAGACGTCCACGTTGTACTTGCGCTTCATCCGCTCCACCACCACCTCCACGTGGAGCTGGCCCATCCCGGAGACGAGCAGCTGCCTGGTCTCGGGGTCGTAGTGGTGGTGCAGCGTGGGATCCTCCTCGGCCATGCGGTGGAGCGCGGTCGAGATCTTGTCCTCGTCGCCGCGGGTCTTCGGCTGGATCGCGAAGGAGATGGCCGGCTCCGGGAAGCTGATGCCCGGCAGTCCGATCGGACTGCCCTCGTCGCAGAGGGTGTCGCCGGTGAGGGTGTCCTTGAGCTTGGCCACCACCCCGATCTCGCCGGGGCCGAGCGCGTCGACCGCCTTCTGGGTCTTGCCGGAGAGCCAGCCCAGGTGCCCGACCCGCTCGCGGCTGTCGCGGCTCGCGTTGTAGACCTGGCTGTCGGCCCGCAGCGTGCCCGAGTAGACCCGGAACACGGAGAGCTTGCCCACGTGCGGGTCGGTGATGGTCTTGAACACGATCGCGCAGAGGGGCGCCTTCGCGTCGGGAGCGCGCTTGACGGTGGCCTTGGTCCGCGGGTCCGCCCCCTCCACGTCCCCCTGGTCGGCGGGCGACGGGAACTCCTTCACGATGAGGTCGAGCAGCGACCCCACCCCGATGCCGCGCGTCGCGGCGGCGCAGAGCACCGGCACCACGCCGCCCGACATGATGGCGCGGCGCAGGGCGCCGAGCATCTCCTCCTCGCCGATGGCGCCTTCCTCCAGATACTTGGCGAGCAGGTCGTCGTCGGTCTCCGCCGCGGCCTCGGTGAGCTTCTCCCGGTAGGCCCGGGCGCTCTCCTCCAGGTCGGCCGGGACCTCGGCGTCCTTCGTCCGGCCGTCGGCGTGGACGAGGGCGCGCATCGTGATCAGGTCCACCACCCCGCCGAAGCCGGCCTCGCTGCCGATCGGCAGCTGCAGCGGCACCAGCCGACCCTTCAGCCGCTTCTGCAGCGCCTCGAGGGTGCGGGAGAAGTCGGCGCGCTCACGGTCGAGGCGGTTGATCACGATCGCGCGCGGCAGGTTGTACTCGTTGGCGAACTTCCAGACCTTCTCGGTCTGCACCTGCACCCCCGCCACCGCGTCCACCACCACGATCGCCGCGCCCGCCACCCGCAGCCCCGCGCGGGCGTCGGCCACGAAGTCGCCGTACCCGGGGGTGTCGATCAGGTTGAGGCGATGGCCCTTGTGGTCGCAGAAGGCCGCCGCGGTGTTGAGCGAGATCTTGCGCTTGATCTCGTCGGGGTCGAAGTCGGTGGTGGTGGTGCCGTCGTCGACCTTGCCCAGCCGCGTGGTGGCCCCGCAGGCGTGCAGGAGCGCTTCGACGAGGGACGTCTTGCCCACCCCGCCATGGCCGACGAACGCAACGTTGCGAATCTTGCCGATGTCGAGCGCCATGCCCGCCTCCTGGAAAGGAGATGGTGTGGGCGGGATGCTACCACAGCGTTACGGGCCCTTCCAGCCCCCTAGGGCGCGGCGTGCCGCGCCGCGGCGCCGACCGCGTGGAGGAGCCGCTCCGGGGTGTCCGGATTGATCGAGCAGTCGGGCCCGAGGAGGAGCCACCGGTCCTGCATCTCCCGCCTCGCCGACACCGCGCGCTCGACGAGGGCGGCCTCGGTCATGCCCGCGATCTCGGGCTTGGCCGGCAGCCCGCCCACCACCGCGCGCCCGATCCGCGCGTGCGCGGCGGCGAGCGTCGGGTTGCCCGGCACGGTGGCGAACGAGAGCGCGGTGACCGGGTAGTCCGCGAACTCATCCAGGTGGATGCCCGCCCCGCAGACGTGGAGCAGGTTGAACGGAGCGCCCTCGACCGTCTTCAGAATGCGCAGGTCCCATGGGCGCTGCCAGCGGCGGCACTCCTCGGCGCTCATCAGCGCCCGCGTCGCCACGTTGGTCGCGTAGAAGAGGCCGTCGGCGCCGGCGGCCAGGCAGCGCCGCGCGTACTCGGCGAGCGTGTCCGCCATCACGTCGAAGGCGCGCGCGGTCTCGCGGGGCGCCTGGCGGAGGAACCCCAGGGCCTGCTCGCGGCCGCCGCGCGCCAGCATCGGCAGGATCATCGGCGGCGCGAACACCGTCCAGATGATCGGCACGTCGGGGCCGACCGCGGCCCGGATCAGCCGCAGGGCCTCGAGCTGCTCGCCGAGGGCGCCGGCGCCGGGATCCGCCACCGGGAGCCGCGCGAGGTCGTCGGCGGTCGCGAGCGGCGCGTGGGTCACGGTGTACTGGCGCGCCTTCTCCCCCGACGGCGTGTACGTGAGGCCCCACATCTCGGCGAAGCACTGGGCGCGTGACTGCGGCTTGAGGAAGTCCCAGTCGAACGCGCGGTGGAGGCGCAGCGTCTCGTCGGCCAGGCCCCGGGCCGAGTTCTCGGTGGCGAAGTTGTGCAGCCAGAACGCGAGCGGGGGGCGGTCGACCGCCTGTCCCCCGAGCGCCGCGGTCACCCGCTGCCGCTTGGTCATGGTGCTCGTGCTCATCGGGCGCGGAGCCTCAGCTCCTCGTAGGGAGCAGTGTAAGGGTTCTGGGGCAGCACGTTCAGGTTGTCGACCTCGAGCCGCGGCCCGATGCTCACCAGGTACGCGTACTCCATCCACGATCGGGTGCTGTTCGGGCCGGACGCGCCGGGCCCGCGGGTTTCGTTCCGGAGGCTCTCGCCCCACGTGATGGTGGTGGCGTCGGCCGCGCGCGCGGACGGAGCCGCCGCCGCGCCGGCCAGGAGCAGCGCGAGGAGGAGCCCGAGCGCGCGCCTCACGCGCGCGGGGCCCGGTGGATGGGGAACGCGGGCGGGACGATCTGGTCCACCGTCGCTCCGTCCCAGCGCCACCCGGACACCCGGCTCCAGTAGTGCTGGGTGGCCTCGCGCGCCTTGGCGTACACCGCGTCCTCGTCCACCCGGGTCGCGCGCCCGCCCTGCACCAGCACCTGGCCGTCCACGATCACGGTGTCCACGTCGCGCCCGGAGGCCGAGTCGACCAGCGCCTTGATCGGGTCCGCGTAGACCGGCCCGCCCGCGTGGTCGAGGTCGATCAGCAGGATGTCGGCCTTGGCCCCCGGCGCCAGGCGGCCCAGATCCTCGCGGCCGAGGAAGCGACAGCCGCCGATGGTGGCCGCGTTGAACACGTCCCGCGCGAGCCCCGCCTGGTAGTTGCCGTCGGTGACCTTGGCCAGGATGGAGGCCCAGCGCAGCTCGGACACGATGTCGAGCGGGAAGGTGTCGGTGCCGAGGGCGAGGGTGATCCCGGCCTCGAGGTAGCGCTGGAAGGAGCGGAGGGTCATCGCCATCTTCGCGTACTTGTACGGGCAGTGGCCGACGGTGCTCCCGCGCTCGGCGAGCAGCCGCAGGTCGTCCCCGAAGGGATAGCGCGCCCACTGGTGCGCGGTGGTGAAGACCACGTGGCCCAGCAGGGTGCGCTCGTCGAGGAAGCCGATGTCGGCGAGGAAGCGGACCGGGGTCTTGCGGTACTCGTCCATGATGCGCTGGAACTCGACGAGGTTGCCGCCCGCGTGGGTGTGGATGGGCGCGCCCATCGCGCGCGCCGCGTCCTTGCCCGCCCGCAGCAGGGGCTCGCTGCAGGTCTCGACCTGGGCCGCGTTGAAGAGCGCGCGCAGCCGGCCCTGCGCGGCCCCGTCGAACTTGCGGGCAAAGTCCACCGCCTCCTGCAGCCGCGCCCGGCCGACCGGGACGTCCTCCTCGTAGGTGAGGCGACCCTGGGCGTCCATGTAGGTGTCGCGATCGCGGAACGGGGGCCCGCCGTAGACGCGCACCCCGAGGTCGTCCACCAGCCGCGCGTAGCCGTCCCAGTCCCCGCGCAGGCCGCCCACGTCGATCACGGTGGTGGTGCCGTTCTTGAGCGCGTGGAGGAAGACGAAGGCCCGGAGGGCCGCGGTGGCCTCCGCGGGGGGCGGCGTCATCTTGCCCTTGAGCGGCGCCGCGAAGGCCATGTAGTTGGCGGTGCGGTAGTCGTTCTTGGCCATGTCGAGCAGCAGGTAGTCGCCCCCGTTGCCCGCGGTGTGCACGTGGGTGTTGATGAAGCCGGGCGAGACCAGCTTGCCCCGCGCCGCGATGCGCGTGTCGGCCGGGCCCGCGTAGGGCCCGCCCGCGTGCACGACGCGGTCGCCCTCGAAGACCACGCTCCCCTGCTCGTGCACCTCGTGGCCGCGCCCGTTCCACGCCACGACCCAGCCGCCCTCGATCACGGTCCGCATGCGCTCCGCCCTTTCCGCGCCGCGCGGCTTCGGATCGGCCCGCGGCTACCGCCGCATGCTAGCCCGGCGCCTGGCGGGCCGCAATCGGAGGCGCTCCGCCGGGGTGGGCGCGGGCGGGGCGAGTCAGCGGGGAGCGGAACCGCCGAACGGCAAGCCGGAACTCCGGCTCGGGTGGTGCCGACCGGCTGGGCGCCGGCCTAGGGCCGGACGACCTTGCTCGCCAGGATGCCGATGTGCTCCACCTCGGCCTCGATCCGATCGCCGGCCTTGAGGAAGTTGCCGCTGGCCGCGCCCACCCCCTCGGGAGTCCCGGTCGCGATGATGTCGCCGGGGAGGAGCGTCATCCCCTGGGAGAGCACCTCGATGCACTGGGCCACCGGGAAGATCATCTTGGAGGTGTGGCTCGACTGGCGCAGCTGGCCGTTCACCCGTAGCGAGATGGCGAGGGCCTGCGGATCGGGCAGCTCGTCGGCGGTGACCAGCACCGGCCCCATCGGACAGAAGGTGTCGAGGGACTTGCCCTTGAACCACTGCTGGTGCTTCTTCTGCAGATCGCGCGCGGTCACGTCGTTGATGATGGTGTAGCCGAAGACGTGCCCGAGGGCGTCGGCCCGCGCGATGTCGCGCCCGCCGGTGCCGATCACCACCGTCAGCTCCACCTCGTAGTCGAGCTCCTTGGTGATCGCGTGGTGTACCACGTCGTCGCCCGGCCCGACCACCGCGGTGGCAGGCTTGGTGAAGTAGACCGGGTGCTCCGGGGCCGCCGCGCCGCGCTCCGCGGCGTGATCGGCGTAGTTGCGGCCGAGACAGAATATGTTGCGGGAGGGCGACGGGATGGGCGCGAGCAGCCGGACGCGCTTGAGCGGATAGGCCAGCCGCCGCTGCGCCAGCTCTTCCGCCGCGGTCTGGCCCACGAGGCGCTGGCCGTGCTCCACCGCCTCCCGCGCGAGGCCGCGGACCGCGTCGCTGCCCTGCACGATCTCGAGGATCGTGCGGGGAAAGCCGCCGCGCCCCCGGCGCACCGTCCCGCGCTGGACGGCGAGGTCCTTCGCGAGGCCGCCCAGATCGAGCACGTGCTCCTGCCAGAGGGCGCCCGGCTTCGGCTCTCCCCGCCCCCGACGGAACGTGACGAGGCGCATGGCCTACCCGCTCACCGCCACCGCGCCCGCGCGCGGGGGCAGCGTCTTGCCGGCGGCCCGCGCGAAATCCTCGAGCTCGCGCGGCAGGCCGAAGCGAACGTCCTCCTCGACCACGTGGACCTCCTGCACGCTGGAGCCGTGCTTGCGGCGCAGCTCCTCGACGACCTCGGTCACCAGGAACTCGGGGGTGGACGCGCCCGCGGTCACCCCGACCCGGCTCATGCCTTCGAGCCACTCCGGCCGGATGTCGTTCTTGTCGTTGATCAGGTAGGACGGCGTCCCCATCACGGTGGAGACCTCGACCAGTCGGTTGGCGTTCGAGCTGTTGGCCGCGCCGATGACCAGGAGCACGTCGACCGCCCCCGCCACCGTCTTCACCGCGGCCTGGCGGTTCTGGGTCGCGTAGCAGATGTCGTCCTTGGCCGGCCCGACGATCTTGGGGAAGCGGCGGCGCAGGGCCTCGATGCAATCGCGGGTGTCGTCCACCGAGAGCGTGGTCTGGGTGAGGTACGCCACCTTGTCGGGATCGGCCACCGCGAGCTTGTCCACGTCCTCGGGATGCGCGATCAGGAACATCCGGTCCGGCGCCTCCCCCATGGTGCCGACGACCTCGTCGTGGTCGGCGTGGCCGACCAGGATGATCGAGTAGCCCTCCCGCGCGTAGCGCACCGCCTCCAGGTGCACCTTGGTGACGAGCGGGCAGGTCGCGTCGATCACGCGCAGCCCCCGCCGCTGGGCCTCCGCGCGCACCGCGGGCGAGATGCCGTGGGCGCTGAAGATCACGGTCGCGTCGTCCGGCACCTCGTCCAGCTCGTCCACGAAGTGGGCGCCCTTGGCCCGCAGGGCCTCCACCACGTGGCGGTTGTGCACGATCTCCTTGCGCACGTACACCGGGGGCGGGCAGACCTGCAGGGCGAGCTCGACGATGTCGATCGCGCGGTCGACTCCGGCGCAGAAGCCGCGGGGACCGGCCAGCACGATCTGCTGCAGCGGAAGCGTGGTCATGATGGCCGTTACCTCACTTGAAGTAGAACGAGACCCCCACCACCCCCGAATCCGAGTTGAAGCCCCGGTTGGGCTCGGAGGTGTGCCCGTTCGAGATGTGCTGGAAGCGATAGCCCGCGTCGATCGCGAGCGCATCGGTGACGAAGTAGGAGAGGCCGGCCCCGGCCTCGAGCACGAACGTGAACGTCGAGTCGATCTCGGGCACCCGCAGGCTGGTCCCCCCGGCCCCCGCGGTGGCCTCGAGGTACGGCACGAAACGGCCGAGCCCGATGAAATGATAGCGCCCGGTGATCTTGAGCCCCTGGGCGGTGGCCGAGTGCGGGGAGAGGTACTGCTGGAACCACCCCTCGAGCCCGGGCTCGAACGCACTCCGGACCAGCCCCGAGCCGAAGGGGTTGAAGAGCAGGTACGACAGCCGCGGAGTCTCGGTGATGAATGAGATATCGCTCTCGGTGCGGTGGCCCTCGTTGTTGTTCGCGGCGCCACCGCCGACCTGCAGTCCGAAGATCGTCGTGCCCCGGGCGAACGTCGCTTCCGGGTCGAACGCGGCCGCCGGGCGCACCAACGACAGCACCGCCAGCGCGGCCATCCCTACCCACTGCCACCGCCTTCGCGTCGCCTCGGCTCGGGTCATCGCTCCGGGTCCACCAGCACCTTCATGGTCTCACCGCGTTCCATCATCGCCAGCGCTTCTTTCACCTGCGCCAGTCCCATGCGGTGGGTCACGAGCGGCCCCGGATCGATCGCCCTGGATTCGAGCAGTTCCACCGCGCGTCGGATCAGGGCCGGCGTGTGGTGGAAGGCCCCCACCAGCGTGAGCTCTTCGTAGTGGGCCCGGTGGGTGTCCACTCGGATGGACGTGCCCGGGGCGCAACCCCCAAACAATACCACGGTGCCTCCCCGCCCCACCCCATCTATGGCCTGCTCCCACACCTCGGGGCGCCCGGTCGCGTCCACCGTCACGTCGGCTCCCCGGCCGCCGGTGAGCCCCCGGAGGTGCGCGCCCATGTCCTCGACATCCCGGGCGTCCACGCACTCGCCGAGGCCCATGGCCCGCACCCGGTCGAGTCGCCATCCCGCCTTGCCCACGAGCACCACCCGGGCCCCTCGCTGGCGGGCGGCCAGGGCCAGCAGGCAGCCGAGCGGCCCGTGGCCGAAGATCACCGCCGTCATGCCCGGCTCCACCCGTCCCCGCTCGATCCCGAGCAGGGCGCAGGCGAGCGGCTCGGCGAAGGCCGCGCTCGACGCCGCCAGCCCCGCCGCGATCGGGACCGTGTTGCGGGCGACGAGGCGCGGCGGCAGCGCGATGTGCTCGCCGTAGGCGCCGTTGACGAAGAGCAGGTCCTCGCAGAGGTTGGGCCGCCCCGCGCCGCAGAGCCGGCAATGCCCGCACGGGGCCGAATTGGCCGCGACGACCCGATCGCCCTCCCGGATCCCGGCCACGCCACGGCCGACCGCGGTCACCACCCCGGCCAGCTCGTGACCGAAGACGGTGGGCACGTGGGGGATCATCACCGGGTGGCCGCGCCGCAGGGTCTTCACGTCGGTGCCGCAGGTGAGCGCGGCCTGCACCCGGACCACGAGGCCGCCCGGTTCGGGCTCGGGCACCGGGATCTCCTCGAACCGGAGGTCGCCCGGGCCGTGGAAGACCTGCGCGCGCATGCTAGGGCGTGACGTAGATCTTCACCGCCTCGTGTCGCTTCAGGCTCTTCAGCTGCGGGGGCCCAGATATGGCCCCCGCACTCCCCCCGGCCGCGGTCATGCCGTGTCGGCTGCGGTCATCTCGTGGCGGTCGGGTCATGACCAGCGCGAGGCGAGCCAGCAGCGGAGGGCGATGGCGACGCGGCGTGCGGTCGGCAGCGTCACGCGGCCGCTGAAGACGTCGAAGCGGCGCGCCTCGATGGCGCGGAGGAGCGCGAAGTAGGTGCGTCCCATGATCTCGGCCGCGAAGAGCCGACGGGCGTCGGCCGGAGGCAGCGCGGTCCACGCGCGCTGGTAGTACTCACGGGCGCGCCCGGCCTCGAAGGCCATGAGCTGGACGAACTGCGACGTGTAGCGGCCCT
>WNFD01000594.1_pt1 | contig 56858 bp, 52 predicted proteins | sample 5400491 | NCBI WGS metagenome assembly WNFD01 (sample SAMN13153343, study PRJNA577476) | soil metagenome | isolation source: 120 cm saprolite under Douglas fir tree site 2 hole 2 replicate 2 | place: USA:California | collected 2015-04-18 | reverse complement strand
CGGCTCGTCGCAGACGGGTTATCTGGGGCGCGTCCGCGATGGGTGTGACGTCCGCTCTCTATGGGCGATGACTCAGCGTCTTTCCCTGCCTGGCCATGAGCGGACATGTACTCGCCCCTGATGCTGCGCCCCCGCATGCCTCTTCGTCGCTGCTTCTTTGACAGACGCGTCCGCCACAGACTGAGCTGGGAAGACGGCAGAAACCTGGTCGCAGGCCCCAGATAAGACGTCGGCATAACGCCCACCTGCTCAGGGACCTGGAAGACGCGGCCCAGTCTTACCCCGGCGCGATCTGGCCCGGGCAGGTCGCCGAGGCCCTGCGCGCCCTCATCCACGCCGCCAATACCGCCCGCGAGCAGGGACTAGACGCCGTCCCCGGCGCAGACACCGCCGCGGACCTGCGGCTGTTCCGTCACGGCGTCCTCGCCGGCCTGTCCGAAGTCCGCCGCGTCCCCGGCGCGAACAAGAAGCAGCCGCCGTCCCGGCTGCTGCTGGAATGCCTGCACGACCGCGAGCACGACGTCCTCCGGTTCCTGTCTGACCTGCGGATACCCCCCACGTCCAACGGCGCCGAACGGGACCTGCGGCCCGCCAAGACCCAGCAGAAGATCTCCGGCCGGCTCCGCTCCGAAGAAATCACCCGCCACCGGTACGCCATCCGCGGCTACATCTCCACCGCCGCCAAGCACGGCGCCCACGTCCTCACCGCCATCCACGACGCCCTCGCCGGCAGCCCATGGATGCCACCCATCCCCGCACCCCCGTAAACCCCGCGAGCCGGATCCCGCACCCCAGTCACGCCACCCAGCACACCAATCCGCAGCTAGGGGGGAGGTGAATGTTTACCTTTTACTGGCGCTCACCGGGCTCTGCGCCGGCGGTTTCGTTGCGCCTGAGCTCGTCCTCGTCTAGCGCCCCCGCCACTGAGGGCTCCGGCCTTCGACCATCGCCTGGCGGGCCTCCTTGAAGTCCTCAGACTTGAGGCAGCGGAGCTGCTCTTCCAGGGCTACCCTGAGGCTCTCCTGGGGGCTGCGGTACCACGACGCGTCGATCGCCCGCCTCGCCCCCCGCACTGCCACCGGCGGCTGGGCGGCCAGGCGTGCGGCAAGTTCGGCCGCGGCGGCGTCGAGGTCTCCTCCGGCGACCACCCGGTTGGCCAGCCCGATCCGCAGGGCCTGCTCGGCGTCGATGACGTCGCCGAGCAGGATCAGCTCCCGGGCCCGGCTCTCACCGATGATCCGGGGCAGCCGGACGGTGGCGCCCATGTCGGGCAGCAGCCCGTAGCGGGTCTCCACGAGGCCGACCTTGGTGCCCTCCGCGAAGATGCGGAAATCGCACGCCAGGGCCAGCTGCAGGCCCGCGCCGTAGGCATGGCCGCGCACGGCGGCGACGCTGGGGCAGCCAAGCTCCGGGATCCAGCTGAACGTCCCCGCCGCGGTCAGGCCCACCGCGAGGGTGTGGTCGTCGTCGGGCCGCTCGGCTATATCGGCCAGCATCCCGGCCATGCCCTCGACCAGGTCGATGCCGGCCGAGAAGGCCGGCCCCTCTCCCGTCACCACCAGGCATCGGAGGGTCTCGTCGGGCAGCAGCTCGGCGCCGAGCCGGGCGAGCTCCTCCCACATCAGCGGGTTCTGCGCGTTGCGCTTGCCGGGACGGGCCAGGGTCAGGGTGCCGACGTCCCCCTGGCGCTGGTAGCGAATGGTCTGGTAGTCGCTCATGGGTTCGTCAGCCCCTGGGCAGCCTCCGGCAGGGCGCCCTTCTGGATGTACGCATCGCACATCGGCATAGGTGATGCCTCCTGTTCCCCGGCAACGTGGATGACACGATCGAAGCCCATCCATACAGTACTGTATGGATGGAAGGCTAGGCATCATCTGCGGCGCTGTCAATGCCGCGCGGAACGCGAAAGGGATAGACGATGGCCCCTCCGACCCGCACGCCTCGCAGCACGTGGATCGACGAGGGGCTGCGGGCCCTTGCCGCCGGCGGCCCGGACGCCGTCCGGATCGAGCCGCTGGCCCAGGCCCTCGGCGTGACCAGGGGCGGCTTCTACTGGCACTTCGACGACCGGAATGCGCTGCTCTACGCGATGCTCGACAGGTGGGAGAGGGCCACGACCGAAGAGGTGATCGAGCGCCTCGAGCGCGAGGGCGGCGACGCCCGGGCCAAGCTGCGGCGACTGCTCGCGCTCACCTCATCCAGCGTTCTGATGACCGACCTCGCGGTCCGCGACTGGGCCCGGCGCGAGCCGGCGGTTGCTGAGCGCCTCCGGCGCGTCGATAACCGGCGGATGGATGGTCTGCGCTCGCTGTTCGGCGCCCTATGCTCCGACGCGGACGACGTGGAGGCCCGCTGCATGCTCTTTTTCTCGCTGCTGATCGGCAACCACCTCATCGCCGCCGATCACGGCGCGCGCAGCCGGGCGGATGTGCTGGCGCTGACCCTGAGATGGCTCGGGGGCTAGTGTTCTGGGCGGGCGCTGCTACCAGGTCTGCCCGGCGGCGCGGACGAGGATCTCGTTGACCGCCACCCAGCACCCTCAAGCCCACGTCCCCAGGGTGACCGCGTACGGGTCGGGTCAGGTTGGCGTCCAGCCTCGCCGGCACTTCCCAGAACCCCTGGCGTTCGACATTTACCGCGGGGCGGGTGCGCTTACCGAGCACCCTGACCTGGGCTAAGACGGCTTAGGCCGACGCCGCGCAGCTTAGCCCCGGCTAAGCCTTTCTGACCGCGGAAGATAAGGCATTCGTCCGATGTGGGGGGTGGGGCCTTACGGCGAATCTTGAGGATGTGGGGAACCAGACGAGGTTCTCCAGGCCGAGGAGGAACCATGCATCCCGAGATTCTTCGTGAACTGGCTGCACAGCGCGGCCGTGACATGCGGGCGCAGGCACGCCAGGCCAAGCTCGCCCGGATGGCGAGCCGGGCCGGACGGGCCAGCCGGCGTGGGCGTGGCCTGCCGGGCGACGCCGACGGGTTCGTCGTGCCCGCCATCCCCGACTACGTGGACGGGTCGTTCCGCACCGCGCCGGCCGACGACAGGGCGGCCACCGAGGCGGGCCAGGCGCCCGCCCGCCACGCCGCCTGAGGCGGGCATGACCGCCTCATCCTTCGCCGGCGACCTTTCCGGAATGTCAGACCCTCATGGCATGCTGACTCCAGAGATGAGCGGGCGAGCGTCCAGTCCCGTGCTGGTCGGACGGGACGAGCAGATGGCCGCCCTGGAAGCCGCTTTCGCCAGCGTGCGCCAGGGCGGTCCGTCTGCTGTGCTGCTGGGCGGGGAAGCGGGCGTAGGCAAGTCCAGGCTGGTCAGCGAGTTCAGCCGCACGGTGACGTCGGCGGGCGCCCGGGTGCTGACCGGTGGCTGCCTCGAACTGGGCACCGACGGGCTGCCGTTCGCCCCCTTCACCGCCGTGCTGCGCGACCTGGTGCACGAGATGGGCGCGGATGCAGTGGCCTCGATGCTGCCCGGCCGGACCACGCGGGGGCTGGCCCGGCTGCTGCCCGAACTCGGCGAGCCGGATACCGGCGGCGATCCGGCCGAGGCGCGGGCACGGCTGTTCGAGGAGGTGCTCAGCGTGCTTGAGCACCTGACCAGGCACTCACCGGTGGTGCTGGTGATCGAGGACGCGCACTGGGCCGACCGGTCGAGCCGGGATCTGCTGACATTCCTGATCGGTAACCAGCGGGCCCTCAGCGGGCTGCTGATCGTGGTCACGTTCCGCTCCGACGAACTGCATCGCACTCATCCGCTGCGCCCGCTGCTCGCCTCACTCGACCGGATCGCCTGGGTGGAGCGGGTCGAATTGCCCCGGCTGACCAGGCACGATACCGGCGAGCTGGCTATTCGCATCCTCGGCCGCCAGCCGGCCAGCGACCTGGCCGACGCGCTGTACCACCGTTCCGAGGGCAACCCTCTGTTCGTGGAGACCCTGCTCTGCTGTGACGGCGAGCTGAGCCCCGAGCTGCCGGAGTCCCTGCGCGACCTGCTGCTTGACAGCGTGCGCAGGCTGCCGGAGGACACCCAGGAGGTGCTGCGTATCGCCAGCGCCGAAGGTGAGACGACCGGACACGCGCTGCTCGGAGCCGTGAGCGGCCTGGACGACGCGGCGCTGACCCGCGCGCTGCGGCCCGCGGTGATCGCCAACGTGTTGCACGCAAAGGGCGGTGGCTACGCGTTCAGGCACGAACTGATCCGCGAGGCCGTGCACGAAGACCTGCTGCCCGGCGAGCACGGACGGCTGCACAGCCGCTTCGCCGAGGCCATCGACGCCGACCCCACGCTGGTTCCTCCCGGCCGGGCCGCCATCGAGATGGCTCACCACTGGCACTCGGCGCACGACGCCGCCTGGGCGCTGATCGCCGCCTGGCAGGCGGCGGCGCAGGCGGGCCGGGCAGTCGCGGCCGCCGAGCGGCTTTCGCTGCTGGCCAGGGTGCTCGAACTGTGGGATCAGGTGCCAGACGCCGCCGAGCGGATCGGCGCGGATCAGACCCACGTCCTGGAAGAGGCCACCTCCGCGGCCCATGACGCCGGAGAGTTCGAACGCGGGATCGCGCTGGCTACCTCGGCCCTCAAGAAGCTGGATCCCGCGACCGAGCCGGTCCGGGTCGCGAAGCTGCTGGGCAACCGCAGCCACTTCCGGATGAGGCTGGGCCGCAAGGACTTCGGTCATGATCTGGAAGAAGCGCTCACGTACGTGCCCGCCGACGTGTCACCGGCCACCCGGGTGGAGATCCTGCTTACGCTCGCCCACTGCACGCCCAAGGTGGCCAACGAGCGGACCTACGTCGAGGAGGCCCTGACGCTCGCCCGCCAGCTCGGCGATGAGGGACAAGAGGCGAACGCGCTGCTGACCCTGGCCATGTTCGACACCGACCCAGGCCAGCAGGCGGAGCCGGGCAGCGCCCCGCTTGAGCTGATAGCCCAGGCCCGTGCCATGGCCGAGCGTCAGGGAGCCGACGACGTCCTGCTGAAGGCGGCGGTCAACGAGACCCATCTGCTTGAGGGGGCGGGTGAGCACGAACTCGCGGCCGAGGCGGCGCGCCGGGCCATCGCCAGCGCGGACGCGCAACTGCTCTCCCGGACCTCGGGCAGCTTGCTCGCGGTCAACCAGACGGAGCCGCTATGGGCGCTCGGTCGCTGGGATGAGGCGCTCAAGGTAGCCAACGGGGCCATGGACCTCTATCTCGCCCCCGGCCCGGTTTACCGGGCCATGCTGCAGGTCTTCGCGGGCTGCATCCTGCTGGCCCGGGGCGATCAGGCCGCCACGGCCCAGACGGTGCTGGCGGCCCGCGACGCGCTTCGCTCGGCCCTGTACGAAGATCAGCATCAGCTTCCGCTGGCCCGGCTCGAGGTCCTGCTCGCGCTCGATAAGGAGGGTCCGGCCGCGGCGATCGCGGCCATGTCGCGGGCCATGGAGCGCTTCGACTTGTCCGGCGGCAGCCCGAGGTACGCCTGGCCCGTTGTGCGCACGGTCGCGGAGAAGCTCGGGGCGTTCGGGCCGGCACAGCGAGCCTTCCAGCTGACGTTTGCCGCGGCCGACGCGCACGCCGCTCATCTGCTCGCCGCCTTCCCCGGCCCGGACGGCACCGGCCCGGAGGGCACCGGCCCGGACGGCACCGGCCCGGACGGCACCGGCGGCGAGGCTGCCCCGCTGCTCGCCGCCTGGGACCAGGCCACCGCCGCATGGGCCAGCCTCAGCGAGCCCCATCCGCTCGCCCAGGCGTTGCTGCACGCGGCGGAGGCCGCGCTGGCCCGCGGCGACCGGGAAGGCGCGGCGATGAGGCTGCAACGTGCCGCCCCGCTGGCCGCCGGGCTGGGCGCGCACCCGCTCGGCGAGCAGATCGCCATCCTCGCGCGACGGGGCAGGATCCGGCTGGCCCCGCACGGCGACGCCTCCGCCGACCAGCCGCCAGGCGACCCGGACGCCGGAGGCGGCGAGCTCGGGCTCACCGGACGCGAGCTCGAAGTGCTGCGCCTCGTCGCGGCCGGGCGCAGCAACAGGGAGATAGCCGCCGAGCTGTTCATCTCGCCCAAGACGGCCAGCGTCCACGTGTCCAACATCCTCGGCAAGCTGGGCGTCGCCAGCCGCGGCGAAGCGGCCGCTAAGGCCCACGCCCTCCGCCTCTTCGACCCCATCAGCACCGCCTAGTCGGCCAACCCGGGCGGTTTTGACTCATCGCACCAGTCACTTGGTGCTGGCGCCAGCGACGCAGGTCCGGCTGGCCGGAACGGGGCCCGGGCAAGCGGGAACCCCGTTCCGCTGCCAGTTCCAGACCGGCGCGAGGCCCGGCTCAGCGCCTAGGACGGCAACCAGCAGCCGAAGCTGGTCCACCGGGAGCGGCGGTTCGAGGTTCGCTGGCAGGAAGAAGGTGCGCTGAGGCTGCACCCCGGAAGGCTCGTCTTGCTCTTTCGAGAACGCCTTGAGCAAGTCAGTAGCAGTGCGAATGCCCACGCGCCTGAGTTTCAGCCTGGCCTGTGCCCCTGATGCTGCTTCCCGCGCAGCGGCGGTCAGGTTCTCGCCGGCCGCGCACTGGTCCTTTCGCCGCAGCTCGTTCAGCTCGTTACGGTCGGCGTGTTCCAGATGGATCAACAAGAACGCCTGGTCGGTCCAGTCCACGAGGCGGCCGGGGGGAACTCGCGTGTGCAGGATCACGTCGACCAGGTTCATGGTGGTCAGGTTCTGCATGTCCTCGACGCCTTCTTCAGTAAGCCGCGCCTCGTACCACAGATTGAACCCGTCGAGCTGGTCGAGGGGATATTCCGAAGTGACCGGCGGAACGAGCTGGCGTAGCGCCCTCGATGTCACTCGCTGCAGGGCCTGCAGGCCGATGAGGGGAAAGAAGCCGACCACAAAAGCGACTGCGAGCTCGGCGCGGCTGGTGACCGCCGTGGTTCCGCCCATCACCTGGTGCAGAACGGCGACGACCAGCAAAACGAGCGTGATGCGGAACACCGCGGTGGCATAAGCGCTCGGGCGCAGGTCGCTCTGGAAGAAGCGCCGGATAAGCATGCTGGTCACGAACGCATAAGAGCCGAGGAACCCGTACTTCAGCACATCCCACGCGCCTGAGGGGGCGGTGACGAACCGGGTGTCCCACAGCACCGCGGCCCAGCCCACCGCGAGCACTGCCGTCGCGAGGAACACGGGAAACAGAGACTCACTACAGACCCTATAGTTCTGCTTCGACCCACGCTCATGGTTATTCGAGGCGGCGCCGTGGTCATCGGTCGCGCCAGCTGGGCGCCCCTCCGTGGCCTTGGTGATCTGGCGCCCGTAGTAGGCCTCGAACTTCTGCCGGTAGATATTGTCGGCCGGCGGACCGTGCGGCCCCTGGTCCCACCGATCGTAAGACCCCGAGTCCACGGGGGGCTTCGGCAAGTGCCACGGCAGGTCCCAGCCCAGCCGGTGCAAGTTGAGGACGTATTCGCTCCACAGCGCCTTGGCCCGCAGGTCCAGGAACCGCACGTAAAGCCACCCGGGCAAGAACGCCAGGCACCACAGCGTGAACAGCTTGAGTGCGCTGATGCCCCAGGTCCGCGGCTCGGGCCACGGCGCGCCCGCCATGATCCCGGCGGTCACCACGGTGACCGCCGCGACGCCCGCGATGAGCATGTTCATCCAGGCCGCGACCGCCTTGCGACGCAGCCAGACCCGGGAGCTGCTGTCACCCTTCAGCCAGCCGGCCACCCTGCCCGGCGACCTCGGTGCATGACGATCGACCGCTAGCCCGGAACGCGGCCCGACATGGTCTGGCGCCAGTGTGCTCATCCAGCACCCCCGATTTCGCTGTCACCTGCTGGGCTGGCCTCTTCTCTGCCCACCATGAAGGAGTCGCCAGCGCACACCCTGATACAAAAGGCATGAGTGCCGTGCCCGACTGGGTTAGGCGGCCGGGGTGAGGATCTCCATGAGGTGGCCGTTGGGGTCGCGGAAGTACGTGCCGCGGCGGCCGCCCTGACTGTGGTAGATCTGGCCGGCTTGCCGGCAGGCGGGGTCGGCGAAGAAGGTGACGCCGACGTCCTGGATGCGGGCGAAGGCGGCGTCGAATTCCTCGTCGCTAACCAGGAACGCGTAGTGGTGTGAGTCGAACTCGTCACTCTGGTCGTAGTCCAGGGTGGCCCGGTTGGCCAGCGTGATGGGCGTGAAGTGCGCCACCGGCGGGTCAATCGGGACGCCGAGGATGTCGGCCAGGAACTGCGCCGAGGCCTTCGGGTCGTGGGCGGGGACGATGGTGTGGTTCAGTTCGATGGTCATCGTGACTCCTTCGGTTTACCGGCCCATCCGGGCGTAGGTACGGGCAGCGAGGGCGGCGAACGCCAGCAGGATCCCGGCGCTCCACGCCAGCGATATGAGGACGTCGCGCGCGGCCGGGCCGCCCAGGATCAGCGCCCGTTCGGCGGTGACCAGGGCGTTGACCGGCTGATGAGCGCCGATGGCCTGCAGCCAGCCGGGCATGGAGCCCAGCGGCACGAAGGCGCAGGAGGTGAAGACGAGCAGGAACATGACCGGCACGCCTGCCGCCTGGGCCGCCTCCGGATCGCTGACGCGCAGGCCGAGGGCCGCGAAGCCCCAGGAGATCGCGTACGCGAACGCGACCACCAGGCCGAGGGCGGCGAGCAGGCCGCCGGCGCCGTTGGCGCTGCGGAACCCGGCCGCGAAACCAACACCGATCATGACCGCGACCACTACCAGGTTGCGGGCCAGGTCGGCCAGCGTCCGGCCGCCCAGCACCGCGATGCGGGCCATGGGCAACGTGCGGAAGCGGACCAGGAGGCCAGAACGAAGGTCGGCCGACAGCCCCACCGCGGTGCCGATCGCGCCGAAGCAGACGGACTGCGCGAAGATGCCGGGCATCAGGTAATCGACGTAGTCCACTCCCGGCACGTGGATCGCGCCGCCGAACGCGTAGCGGAACAGCAGCACGAAGATCACCGGCTGGACGGTGGCGAAGATCAGCGCCTGCGGGGTGCGGAACAGCGTCCGCAGGTTGCGCCCGGCGACGTCGGCCGTGTCCCAGAACGCGGCGGTGACGCGGCCCATGACCGATGGGCGCGGCGCCAGTGTGCGCGGTGCCCGTGTGTGTGATGCCAGTGTGATGGTGCTCATGCTGCCTTGCCTCCTGCTCGCACGGCCCTGCCTCCTTGGGTCAGGGTGAGGAACACGTCGTCCAGGGTGGGTTCGTGCACCGCGACCGAGACCGGGTCGGGCGCCTGGCCGTCCAGGGCGCGCAGAACCTGGGTGACGGCTCCCGACCCGGAGCCGGAACGGACCTGGATCTCGGTACCGGCGCGTTCCGGCAGGTAGCCTTCCGCGGCGAGGATCTTCCAGGCGATTTCAGAGTCGGCCTGGGTGTCGAATCCCAGGTTGAAGATGGTCGTGCCGAACCTGGACTTGAGCTGGGCGGGGGTGCCGGCGTCGGCCACTCGCCCGGACTCGATGATCACGACCTGGTCGGCCAGGGCGTCGGCCTCGTCGAGGTACTGCGTGGTCAGCAGCACGGTGGTGCCGGACCGGGCGAGATCACGGACCGACTCCCACAACCCGGAGCGGCTCTCTGGGTCGAGCCCGGTGGTCGGCTCGTCGAGGAAGAGCACCGGCGGGCGGTGCAGCAGCGCCGCGGCGACATCGAGCCGCCGGCGCATCCCGCCCGAGTAGGTGCGCGCCAGCCGGCCGGCGGCCGCGCTCAGCCCGAAGCTGTCCAGCAGTTCATCGGCGCGGGCCTTGGCCTGCTTGCGGCCCACCCGGGACAGCCGCCCGATCAGCGTTAGGTTCTCCCGCCCGGTCAGGTTCGGGTCCACGGCCGCGAACTGGCCGGCGAAGCCGATCAGCCCGCGTACCGCTGGCGCGTCGGCCACCACATCCAGGCCGCAGACGGTGGCGCGCCCGGCATCGGGCCTCAGCGAGGTGGACAGGATAGAGACGGCAGTGGTCTTGCCCGACCCGTTCGGCCCAAGAAGGCCCAGGACGGAGCCGGCCGGCACCTGGAAGCTCAGGCCGTCCAGGGCCGCGACCTGACCGAAGGTCTTTCTCAGACCGTCGGCCTCGATAGCGGGACTGTCAGTGTTTTCCGCTCGCCTCCGGGGCGCTTTTAGGCGCCGCCTTCCCTCGTCGCTCGTTCCTCGCTCCTCAGTCCAGGCGGCACCGCGCCCCTTTGGCTCGCTCATTGTGTCTCCCACACGCCGTGTCAACGGCCGGATGGCCGCCGCTATGGCAGTAGATTAGATGTCTAAGGATTAGATGTCAAACACTTAGAGATCTATTTTTTGTGGTAGGCTGGTGAGCATGCAGGAAGCGTTTCGCGTCCCGATTGGCCTGCGGCTCAGCCAGGCGGCCCGGACCGTCAGCCGCGCGTTCGACGAGGCCCTCGACGAAGCGGGCGGCACGCTGCCGGCCTGGCTGATCCTGCTCAACCTGAAGATCCGCAAGCCAGCCAACCAGCGTGAGCTGGCCGAGGCGGTGGGGGTCCGCGAAGCCACCTTGACGCATCACCTCAATGCCATGGACGCCCGCGGCCTGATCACCCGCGCGCGTGACACCGCCAACCGGCGGATCCACGTGGTCGAGCTGACCGAGGCGGGCGAAGCCGCGTTCCTGCGCCTGCAACAGGCGGCCATCGCCTTCGACGTCAGGCTCCGGGCCGGGCTGGCCGACGCCGACCTGGACACCCTCGGCGACCTGCTCGGCCAGCTAGCCGCAAACGCCGGCGGCACCGCAGACGGCGCCCCGCCCTGGGCAGGCCTCGCCGAGCCGCGCCGGCTGGAGTAAGCGTGGCCGCTTAAGACCCGGAGGCACGCAGGTGGCGGAGGCCGTAGCACCCAGCCCGTTCGGGATCATTCTTTTTGGCCGAACGAGCCTGGTTCGTGCCCGGCAGCGTTCCACGCGGCGATCTGGGTGCGGGTATGCAGGTACCTGATCCCCGGGACGCCGGTGAGTGCCTCGCGGGATCGCACACGCTTTAGCTGTTGAGTTCCCGGATCCGCCTGGCTATGAAGGACCGGGCGGCCGGGGCCGGCTCGAGCTTGAGCGCGGAGGAGTAGACGTCGATCGCTTCGCCGTTACGCCCGAGCCGTTTCAGCAGCTCAGCCCGGGCGATGTGAAGCTGGGGCCAGCGCTGCAGCTGCGGGTGATGGGCCAGGGCATCCAGGATGACCAGCCCGGCGGCCGGGCCCTCGGCCATGGCGAGGGCCACCGCTCGGTTGGCCTCCACGACGGGGGTGGGCTCATAGCGGATCAGCTCGGCGTAGAGCAACGCGATCTGCCGCCAGTCGGTGCTGCCGGCGCTGGATGCGGTCGAGTGGCAGGCGGCGATGGCGGCGTGCAGCTGATAGGGCCCGGGCCGGCCTCTACGCAGGGCAGCCTCGAGAATCGCCTCGCCTTCGGCGATCATGCCCGCGTCCCACCGGCGGCGATCCTGGTCCTCCAGCAGTACCAGCTCGCCGAGATCGTCGCTGCGCGCCGCCCGGCGCGCGTCGGTCAGCAACAGCAGCGCGAGCAGCCCCATCGCCTCGGGCTCTTCGGGGAGCAGGCCGGCGACGCCGCGGGCGAGGGAGATGGCGGTGTCGCAGAGGTCACCGCGGACCAGAGTGTCGCCGCGGCTGGCCATGTGACCCTCGGTGAACAGTACGTAGACGACCCGCAGCACGGCGCCCAGCCGACCTGGGAGCTCGGCCTCGCTGGGGACCCGGAAGGGGATGTGCGCCTCGCGGATCTTGGCTTTGGCGCGCACCAGGCGCTTGGCCATGGTCGCCTCGGGGACTAGGAAGGCCGCCGCGATCTCCGCCGTCGACAGGCCGCACACCGACCGCAGGGTCAGCGCGACGCGGGCGGAGACGTCCAGTGCCGGGTGGCAGCACAAGAACATGAGGCTGAGCGTGTCGGCGGCTCGCGGGGAGGCGTCCTGCCCGGCAGTGGACTCGTGGGCCTCTCGCATCGAAGCTGCCTCCTTGGCACCGCGGATGGCCTCGCGCCGGAGGCGGTCCAGGGCCTTGTGGCGGGCCACGCCGATGAGCCAGCCCAGGGCGTTGCCGGGCACTCCCGCCGATGGCCACCGTTCCAGGGCGACCACGCATGCCTCTTGCACGGCGTCCTCCGCCGCCCCCAGATCACCGGTCAGGCGGCACAGGGTGGCGACCGCCGCCCACCAGTGCCCGCGGATCAGCTGGTCGAGCGGAACGCTCACACCGGTGCCTGCACCGCCATGATCGGGCGGACCTCCACCGAGGCGTCCCTGGCCGCGGGCATGATGGCGGCCCATTTGAGGGCCTCGTCCAGATCGGCGCACTCGACGATGGTGTACCCGCCGAGCTGCTCCTTGATCTCGGCCGAGGGGCCGTCCGTCAGGATCGTCTCACCATCTCGGACCCGCACCGTCGTCGAGGACGACCGGGCCGCCAGCGGGGCGCAATCAATGAGCACGCCCGCCTGGCCCAGGACCTCCAGGGCGGCGCTGTACGCCTGCATCGTCTGGTCGAACTCGGCCGTCCCCGGTTCCGGGAGCGCGTCCGTCGTGCGGTTGAGCAAGAACATGTACTTCACGGTCCGTACCTCCGATGGGTTCCGAGCTCCATTGGCCTACTCCCTAATATCGAACGAGCCCAGCCCAGATGGACAGTCAGCCGGGGCGCAGCTGCTCCCTGACGGAACGTGGCTGCCCCTCCGGCTCAGGGCTGGGGGCTGCGCCTAGGGCAGCTAGAATACAGGTTCGATACCGGGGTATGCTGGCCTCATGGCCATGTATACGCCGCCGGGATGGCCGGCCGGGGTGCACCCGCCCGGCAGCGACGACTTCGAGTCCACCGCCGTCGGCTGGCTGCTCGACGTCGTACCGCCCGACTACCGCCTGCAGGGGGTCCTGCGGCGTTATCCGGTGGCGCTGGCCACCATGGCCAGGTACCACTCGAAAGCGTGCGTGGAGGGCGCGCGCCAGGGGTACCGCACGGCGAGAACCGAGCTCGCGGGCGCGCTGCCGCCGCACGCCATCGACACCGTGCTGGCCGCTTACCGCAAGGAGGGCGCCAGGCTCGCCGCCACCGCCCGCGCGGTCGCCCTGGTCGAGCGCGCGCTGCGCGGCGAGGTCTTCACGCCGAAGATGGCCCCGGCGAACATGACTTCGTCGAAGACAGCCCCCGTCGAGGACAGCCCCGTCAAATTTAGCGGAGCCCAGCGGGAAACTAGTCGATAGGGGGAGGAACCACCTCGCCAGGACGTGAGACGATAGCACCAGGCCACCGGGGGCGGGCTGCTAGATCTGCGGGCAGCAAGAGGGAAGTGAGCCAGTGTCACGGCAGGCCCGGATCCTTATGGTCGACGACCGGGCCGAGAACCTGGTCGCCCTGGACGCCATCTTGTCCTCGCTGAATCAGATCCTGGTGCCTGTCCGGTCCGGCGAGCAAGCGCTGGAGGCGCTGCTCGCCGACGAGTTCGCGGTCGTCCTGCTCGATATCGTGATGCCGGGGATGAACGGCATCGAGACCGCCGCCCGGATCAAGCAGGACGCCAAGACCCGCGACGTGCCCATCATCTTCCTCACCGCCGCGATCGCCCAGCTCGACCAGCCCTTCCTCAGCTACGCCGCCGGCGCGGTCGACTACCTGGCCAAGCCGTTCGACCCCTGGGTGCTCAAGGCGAAGGTGTCGGTCTTCGTCGACCTGTACCTGAAGGGCAGACAACTCCGCGAGCAGGCCGAACTGCTGGGCGGGCGCTCGCTGATTGACCCGCTGTCCGGACGGCTGAAGGCCGTCGAGGAGACCGTGGCCGTGCTGCGCCAGCTTCCCGCGGTGAGCCAGGACGCGAAGGCGGAGGAAGCAGCCGCCCAGCTAGCCCGGCGGGTCGGCCGGCTGCGCGACGCTCTCGACGCGCTCGGCGGCGGGCGCGGCTGACCCGGGCCCGGCTGGTCTAAGCCCGGCTGACCCAGATAGCGGCGACCAGCCGTCGCCCGGCACATACGCCCTGACCACCCTGGCCGGGACGCCCGCCACCACGCACCGGTCGGGCACCGTGCCGCGCACCACCGAGCCGGCCGCGATCACGACGTTGCGGCCGATGCACGCGCCCGGCAGCACGACCGCGCCCGCTCCGAGCCAGCTTCCCGAGCCGATGCGGACCGCGGCGTTCAACGGCGGCTGCCTGCCGATGGGGACGTCCGGGTCGGTGTACCCGTGGTTCTGGTCGGTGATGTAGACGTATGGGCCGGTGAACACGTCGTCCCCGATCACCAGCGAGTGATGCGCGACGATGTGACTGCCCCGGCCGATCACGCAGCGGTCCCCGATCCGCAGCACCGGCACCGGGCCGAGGTCCTGGCCGGGCACCATCCCGGCCGACAGGGTCACGAAGGCGCCGATGAGGGTGTCCTCGCCGACGGTGATCCAGCGTTCCCCGAAGACCGATCCGGGCGGGAAGGCCGTCATTGATCCGCGGCCGAACGCGGCGAACCGCCGCCCGGCCGGAGTATCCGCGGTCACCAGACCGCCGCGCTGCACCGCTTCCCACCCCCAGTGCACCGCCCGCCACCGCAACTGGCGGAGCCAGGCCCCGGTCATGCGGCGCTGTTCATGAGAGGGGCTGTTCATGACAATGGGCGGGCCGAGGCCGAGGCGGCCAGCTGACCGCAGGCGCCGTCGATCTCGCGGCCCCGGGTGTCCCGCACCGTGACCGGCACCCCGTGCGCCTCCAGGCGGCGGACGAACTCGCGCTGCGCGGCGGGCCGCGACGCGGTCCACTTCGACCCGGGCGTCGGGTTGAGCGGGATCAGGTTGACGTGCGCGAGCCGCCCGGCCAGCAGCGAGCCCAGCCGGTCGGCCCGCCAGGCCTGGTCGTTGATGTCCCTGATCAGGGCGTACTCCACGGAGACGCGACGTCCGGTGACCGCGGCGTAGTCCCACGCGGCGCCGAGCACCTTCGTGACTTTCCACCGCCGGTTGACCGGCACCAGGGTGTCGCGCAGTTCGTCGTCCGGGGCGTGCAGGGACACGGCGAGGCGCACTGACAGGTGTTCGGCGGCGAGCCGGGCGATGGCCGGCACCAGGCCCACGGTAGAGACGGTGACCGAGCGCTGGGAGATTCCCATGCCTTCCGGCACCGGATCGGTCAGCCGGCGGACGGCCGCCACCACGCTGGCGTAGTTGGCCAGCGGCTCCCCCATGCCCATGAACACCACGTTGGAGACCCGGCCCGGACCGCCGGGGACCTGGCCGGCCGCGAGCAGCCGCGCGCCCGCCACCACCTGGCCGACGATCTCGGCCGTGGACAGGTTGCGGGTCAGGCCCGCCTGCCCGGTGGCGCAGAACGGGCAGGCCAACCCGCAGCCCGCCTGCGACGACACGCACATCGTGACCCGGTCCGGGTAGCGCATCAGTACCGACTCGACCAGCGCCCCGTCGAACGTGCGCCACAGCGTCTTGCGCGTGGTCCCCGCGTCGCAGGACAGCTCCCGCTCCGCGGTCAGCAGCCGGGGCAGCAGAGCCTGCGTCAGCGGGTCACGGGACGCCCGCGGCAGGTCGCTCATCTCCTCCGGCTGGTCGGTGTACCGGCCGAAGAAGTGCCTGGACAGCTGGCTGGCCCGGAAGGGCGGCTGGCCGAGCCCGGCCACCACGGCCCGGCGCTCGGCCAGCGGCAGGTCAGCCAAGTGACGCGGCGGCCGCCTGGCCGCCCGGCGACCGCCGGCCAGGACGAGCGGCACCGGGTTGGCTGGTCCGGCTGGTTCTGCCGAAACCACCGGATCCGGTGCAGCGGGAGGGGGAGGTGACACCTGGCTCCGTTCGGATCAAAAGATTTTCCTGCTCTTTACACCCAGGATATGGCGCGGGATTCACGGCCACGGCTCCCCTTCGGGCCGAACGGTTTGAGTGGCGCAGTTGAGTCAGTACATTTCGTTTCATGGCCATGTCGCACCCAGAATCCACCGGACCGGGCCAGCCGCGGCCGCCGGTCACGCTGCTCGAGAGTTTCAGCCCGTACGGCAGCCGCAAGGTGACCGTCGAATACGACGGCCTGACCACGGCCGCCTACCTGCACGACGACACCTCCGCGATATCGGCCACCTGGATCGCCAACCACCGGCCCGCCCCGCAGTCCACCGACCAGGCCCGGCTGGACGCGGGGCGCGCTCCGCTGATGCCCGCCACGCGGACCAAGCACCCGGCCGGCCGCCCGCCGCCGCAGGCCGAGGCGCTGGAAGCGCTGTGGTTCGAGGAAGGGGACGGGGTCGCGATCCTGGAGCACGGGCGGCCGCTCGCGGTCATCGCGGGCTGGTCTGACATGGACCGCGGCATGCCCGGCTACAGCAGCGACGTGATCGGCCAGACGCCGTTCGGCTGGTCTCTGGACGACGCCATGGAAGGGCTCGCGCCCCGGCTGGAACGGTCCAGGGCCTACTGGCGCTGGCGGCAGTCGGCCAACGGGTGGGGCCAGTTCCAGCAGGCACTGCTCGGTCACCTGCTGCCGCGGCTCGGGCCGGGCGGGCAATACTGGGATGCGTCGGCAGGCAGCCAGCCGCTTACCGGCGTCACCGAACGGCCATCGGGTCCGCACCGTCCCTACACGATCTTGTCCACGGTGGGCATGAGCTGCCAGCGGATGCCCGTGGTGGAGCAGGTGCTTGACGACCCGAGCGGATACGCCAGGATCGAGCTCGCGATCGCCACCACGCTGCCGAGCGCACAGGCGGCCCGGGTGTTTCTCTGGCTCGCGACCTACCCCTGGCGCGCGGTGACCTGGTTCGGGCCCGGCCACAGCGTCCGCTGGTACCACGAGCCTTCGACGTTCCCGCTGGGCGGGGGTGAGGGCTACGGGTCGGTGCTGCTGCTCGACTCGCCTGGCTCGCTGCCCGGCCCCGAGCCGCCGGATCTGTCGGGTTTCGCCGTCGGCGGGGACCCCGTCCGGTGGCTCTGGATCGTCCCGATCTCGGAACGGGACCGCCAGCTGGCCAAGGAACACGGCTCGGCCAGCCTGGTCAGCAGGCTGGCCGAGCAGCAGCGGAGCTGGGTCGTCGGCCCGGGCCAGGGGGGTACGGGGGGGCGGGGAGCCCCCCCGTGAGCGGGGGGTTCCGGGGGGTCGCCCCCCCGGGCAACTCAGTGGACGTGGACGTTGACGCCTAGCAGGACCAGCCACCAGAGGAAAATGGCGAGCAGCACGCTCGCCGTCGCCTTCAGCCAGGCGAAAATGATGTACCCGCGGTTCCACGCGACCACGATGCCGATGATCACGTAAATCAGGAAGGCGAGACTTCTGAACCGGACCGTCATGTCTTTGTCGGCTCCTCTCCAAACCGATCCAAGACCCCGGCCTTGCAACTCCCCTCGTAGCGGCGAGTAAAACTAGCGAACGGGGATGAAAAGGAAAAGAAGCAGCCATACCACGGGGGCGACGACCAGGAGCGAGTCGAGTCGTTCAAGAATGCCGCCGTGACCTGGCAGCAGCGTGCCCATGTCCTTGATGTCAAGGTCGCGCTTGATCATGGATTCGGCCAGGTCGCCGAGGGTGGCCGCGAGGACCGCCGCCGCCCCGGTGAGCAGGCCCTGCCAGGGGTGGCCGTGCAGCATCAGCGTCAGCGTCAGCGCCCCGGCGAGCAGGCAGGCGGCGGCCGAGCCCGCGAAGCCCTCCCAGGTCTTCTTCGGGCTGATGACCGGAGCCATCTTGTGACGGCCGCCGCGGCCGAGGGTTATCCCGGCGAAGTAACCGCCGATGTCGCTGCAGACTGTCAGGATGACGAAGGTGAGCACCCGCCGCGGGCCGTCGGCCGGCGCCAGCATCGCGACCACGAACGAGGCGAGGAAGGGCAGGTAGATCGTAGCGAAGACGCCCGCCGTGACGTCCTTGACGTAGCCGGAGGGACCGCCGGGCAGCCGCCAGGCGAAGATGACGACCATGGTCAGCGCGAGCGCGGCCAGCGCGGCCCGCGACCCCAGCCAGTACGTGCAGGTCAGCACCGCGGCCCCGCCGGCCGCCACCGGGATCACCGGGATGTTGATGTCGCGCTTGGCGAAGGCCGAGGCCAGTTCGGTCAGGGCCACCGCGATGGCGGCGCCCACATACAGCAGGAACGTCGCCTTGACGGTGAGCAGGGTGAGAAACACGAGACCGCCGAGACCCGCGCCGACACCGATCGCGACCGGCAGGTTGCGCCCGGCCCGCGACGCCCGGCTGGGGGCCCCCGGCGCCTGGCGCACTTCGGGGGGCTGGCGCACTTCGGGGGCCTGGCGCTCTTCGGGGGGCTGGCGCACTTCGGGGGCCTCGGGCGGCTTGGAGGCCTCGGGCACTTGAGCGGCCTTGGTGTCCCCGGCGTCTGGTCCGGCTGGATCAATGTCCAACTAGACCTCGAGGAGCTCGGCTTCCTTGTGCTTAAGCAGTTCGTCCACCTGCGCCTCGTAGGTGTGGGTGAGCTCGTCGAGCTCACGCTCGGCCCGGCGCACGTCGTCCTCGCCCGCGTCCCCGTTCTTGATCATCTTGTTCAGGGTGTCCTTGGCGTGGCGCCTGATGTTCCTGATGGAGACGCGGCCGTCCTCGGCCTTGTGCCGCGCGGTCTTGATGTACTCGCGCCTGCGCTCCTCAGTCAGCTCGGGCAGCACGATCCTGATGATGATGCCGTCGTTCGCCGGGTTGACGCCCAGGTCGCTGTTCCTGATGGCCCGCTCGATGGCCGCCAGCGAGTTCTTGTCGAACGGCTGGAGAACTATCATCCTCGGCTCGGGCACGTGGAACGAGGCCAGCTGGTTCACCGGGGTCTGCGTGCCGTAGTAATCGACCGTGATCTTGCTGAACATGCCCGGGTGCGCGCGGCCGGTGCGGATGACGCTGAACTCTTCCTTGGCGACCGAGACCGCCTTGTCCATCTTCTCCTCGGCTTCGAGGAGCGTGTCGTCGATCATTGTTCGGCTCCGTTGTGCTCGCCATGCCTATGCGAGCTTAGCTGTCCGCCGTCCTTAGTCCGCATGATCCACACGGTATTGCTGATCCTCGTCCCAGCCATCCCGGCTGACCTCGCCGTCCTGACCGTCCTCGCCGTCCTGGCCGTCTTGGCCGTCTTGGTCATCCAGGCGGCAGATCAGCGTCCCGACCTCCTCGCCGCGGATGGCCCGGACCACGTTCCCCTCGCCCATCAGGGCGAACACCACAATCGGCATCCCGTTGTCCATGCACAGGCTGACCGCCGTGGTGTCCATCACCTTCAGCCCGCGGCTGAGATACTCGCTGTAGTCCAGCCGGTTGAAGCGGACCGCGTCCGGCGTCTTGTGGGGATCCGCGTCGTACACGCCGTCGACCTTGGTGCCCTTGAGCACCGCGTCGGCGCCGATCTCGAGCGCCCGCTGCGCGGCGCAGGTGTCGGTTGAGAAGTAGGGCGCGCCGAGCCCGGCCCCGAAGATCACCACCCGGCCCTTTTCCAGGTGCCTGATGGCCCGGCGCGGGATGTACGGCTCCGCCACCTGGCCCATCGTGATGGCGGTCTGCACCCGGGTTTCCACGCCCAGCTTCTCCAGCACGTCCTGCAGGGCCAGGCAGTTGATGACCGTGCTGAGCATGCCCATGTAGTCGGCGCGAGCCCGGTCGATCCCCCGTTCGGCCAGGGCCGCGCCGCGGAACATGTTGCCGCCGCCGACCACCGCGGCGACCTGCACTCCATCCTTCACCGCGGCGATGATCTCCGCTGCCAGGTGGGCCACCACGTCCGGCGAGATGCCCAGGGGCTCGGCGCCCGCGAACAACCCGCCGGACAACTTCAGCACCACCCGGCGCCAGCTCGGATGAAGCACCCCCGCGAGTCCAGGCTCCGGCGCCTCCGGCATTAGGCCTGGCCGACCTGGAACCTGGCGAAGCCCCTCACGCTGACGCCGCTTTGGGCCAGGACCTGCTTGATCGCGGTCTTCTGGTCCTTCACGAACGCCTGCTCGGTGAGCACGACATCCTTGAAGTAGGAGTTCAGCCTGCCGTCCACGATCCTGGGGATCGCCTGCTCCGGCCTGCCCTCGTCGCGGGTGATCTGCTCCGCGATCCGGCGCTCCTTCTCCACCACGTCGGCCGGGACGTCCTCGCGGGCGACGTACAGCGGCCGCATCGCGGCGACCTGCTGGGCGAGGTCCTTGGCGACGTCCGCGTTCTCCTTGTCCAGCTGGACCAGGACGCCCAGGGTCGGCGGCAGGGCCGCGTCGCTGCGGTGCAGGTAGCTCGCCACGTATCCGCCCTCGAACCGGGCGAACCGGCCGAGCTCGAGCTTCTCCTTCAGGCTCGCGCCCGCTTCCTCGATGAGCTGCTGGACGGTGGTGCCCGGCCGGGCTTCCGTGGTCAGCAGCGTCAGCCGGTCGGTGGCCTTAGCCTTGAGGGCGGCTGTTGCGATCTCGGCGGCTATCTGCTGGAACAGGTCCGTCTTGGCGACGAAGTCCGTCTCGCAGTTCAGCTCGACGAGCACGCCGGCCTGCGTCCCGTCGAGCTCGGCCGCCACCAGCCCGTTGGCCGCGGTGCGGCTAGCCCGCTTGTTCACGTCCTTGGCGCCCTTGAGGCGGAGCAGCTCGACCGCGGCCTCCAGGTCGCCGCTGGCCTCCTCGAGTGCGTTCTTGCAGTCCATCATGCCGGCGCCGGTCTGCTCGCGAAGCCGCTTCACGTCAGCGGCGGTGAAATTCGCCATGTCCTCGTCTCTCACTCAGATACTTCGTCGGTGCCCGCGATCGCCTGCTCGTCCTGCGCGTCCTGCGCGGCGGGGGCGGTCTGGCCGTCGGCTGCTTCAGCGAGGCCCGCCAGGTCGTCCGCTTCGTCGACAGCGGCGGCGGTGTCGCTGGTAATCGCGGATTCAGCATTGATCTCGCGGTCGGCGGCCCCTTCGGCCTCGGCTGCGGCCACGATCGGCGTGTCGGGGGGCCTCACCACGTCCGCGGGGCTGTCTGCCACCGAACCCGCCAGCAGCTCACGCTCCCACTCGGCCAGCGGCTCCGCGGTGCCCAGCTGGTTGCCGGCGGGCTTCTCGTCGCCGCCGGCCGCGCCTGCGCGGGCGATCAGGCCCTCGGCGACCGCGTCGGCCACCACCCTGGTCAGCAGCGCGACACTGCGGATCGCGTCGTCGTTACCCGGGATCGGGAAGTTGACCTCGTCCGGGTCGCAGTTGGTGTCGAGGATGGCGACCACCGGGATGCCCAGCTTGCGGGCCTCGTTGACGGCGATGTGCTCCTTCTTGGTGTCCACCACCCAGATCGCGCTCGGCACCCGGGCCATGTCCCTGATCCCGCCCAGCGTCCGGTCGAGCTTGTCGTGCTCGCGCCGCAGTTGTAGGAGCTCCTTCTTGGTCATGCCGGAGGCGGCTACGTCGCCGAAGTCGATCTCCTCGAGCTCCTTAAGCCGCTGCAGCCGCTTGTACACGGTAGAGAAGTTGGTCAGCATGCCACCCAGCCAGCGCTGGTTCACGAACGGCATCCCCACCCGGCGCGCCTGCTCGGCGATCGCCTCCTGCGCCTGCTTCTTCGTGCCGACGTACAGGATGGTCCCGCCGTGCGCAACGGTCTCCTTGATGAACTCATACGCGCGGTCGATGTAGTCCAGCGACTGCTGCAGGTCGATGATGTAGATGCCGTTGCGTTCGGTGAAGATGTAGCGCTTCATCTTCGGGTTCCAGCGCCTGGTCTGGTGACCGAAGTGGACACCGCTCTCCAGGAGCTGCTTCATGCTGACGACCTGAGCCATGGGCACGGTCCCTTTCCTTCGTGCGCCGCACGCATTTTCCTGCTGCAGCGCTGCTCGGTTGCTTCCTGGTGCCCGTGACCTGACGCGCCTGCGGCCGGCCTTGCGGCCGACGGACCGAGCGGCGCGTCCCGCCGGGAAGCTTGTCGCCCCGGAGAGCAAACGGGCACGCGATTTAGCCGCCGAGCACGCACCAGGTTGGCGCGGCTCCGGCGACCCTTACAAGAATACTTGACGTTCCCGGCCAGCCGCGCATTCCCCGGATCCCCGGCCGCGCATTCCCCCGGTCCCGGCCGCCCCTTCCCGGGGTCCCGGCCCGGATTCGAGCTCATCTGGGAGTACGAGTTCGAGTATCCGAAGGCGCATTTCGCCGTATCTGGCGACTGGCGAGCGGACCTGTCGTCAGCCCTGAGCGGGTGAGCGGCGCAGTTCGCCGCCCGACTCCAGGTCGGCGATGAAACCACCCCAGCCCGCCGGCGCGCCGTCCTGGGGCGCGGGCGCAGTGACGACCAGCAGGCGGACGTCCCCGGCGCTGCGGATCTGGTAGCCGTGCTGGATGCCGCGCGGCAGGAAGACGAAGCCGCCGTCCGCCGCCTCGAACGTCTGGTCACCGCAGCGGAACGTGACTGCGCCCTGGAGCACGTAGAACATCTCGTCTTCGGTCTCGTGGGTATGGTCGCCCGGCTCCTCGCCGGCCCGGGTGGTGTACTCGGTGACGGCCACCCGGCGTCCCTGGCCCAGCTCGCCGACCTTGGCGGTCATGTCGATGCCGATATTGTAGGTCCACCCATCCCCCGGCGGCAGAGAGTATGGCCGGGCCGACGGCTGTTCCATGGCTCCTCCGCTATGGGGTCGCGGTCCCGGTGGCGGGGTCATTCGCCAGCGTAGGCCATCGCCGCGGCTTCGCGGGCTACGTGGGCACCCGGGATGCGGCTGGAGGGTGCAAAGTGATGAGCGTGCGGACCGGCGGCTAAGCCCGGGGGTGGGCCTGGCGGTAGCTGGATTTGAGGCGCTCGATCGACACGTGCGTGTAGATCTGGGTGGTCGCAGGCGATGAGTGGCCGAGGATCTCCTGGACGCTGCGCAGGTCGGCGCCGCCCTCGAGCAGGTGGGTCGCCGCGGTGTGCCGGATGCCGTGCGGGCCGGTGTCCCGGGTCGTGCCCGCCTCGCGCAGGCGCTGGTGGACGATCCGGCGGGCCGTGCGCGGGTCTAGGCGGCCGCCGCGGACACCGAGGAACAGGGCCGGTCCGCTGGCCCCGGTAGCGAGCGCGGGGCGGCCCGCGGCTAGCCAGCGGGTCACCGCGCGGAGCGCGGGCACACCGACCGGCACGGTGCGTTCCTTGTCGCCCTTGCCCCTGACCCGAACGGTGCGGCGGCCATGGTCGAGGTGGCCCGCGTCCAGTCCGCACAGCTCGCTGACCCGGATCCCGGTCGCGTAGAACAACTCGAGCACGGCGGCGTCGCGAAGGGCCACCGCCGCCTCGGTTAGCTGGCCCGCCTCGGTTCCTGCGGCCATCCCGGCCTGCTGGCCCACCGCCTCAGCCTGGCGGCCGGCCGCGTCCAGACCGGTCAGCACGGCCTTCATTTCGTCCTTGCGCAGGACGTGCGGCAGGACGCGGCGAGTCTTCAGCGTCCCGAGCTGCGGGCCAGGGTCGGCGGCCAGCCAGCCGCGGCGATGCGCGAAGGCCGTGAACGTCCTGGCCGCCGCGCCGCGCCTGGCCAGGGTGGCGCGCGCCGCGCCCGCCTCGTGCGCAGTCGCGAGCCAGCCGCGCAACTGGGTCAGATCCAGGCCTTCCGGCGCGTCCACCCCGTTGCGGCAGGCGTGCTCGAGCAGCGATCTGATGTCGCCGGCGTAAGCGCGGACCGTGTGCGGCGACAGCGAGCGCTCGGACCGCAGGAAACGCTCGAACGCGGCCAGCGCCGCGGCCAGCGCAGGCGGCAGTGGACCCGTGGCGGCCGCGCGCTCCCCGGCATCCTTCATATGCCAAGTCTGCACCCCGGATCCGCCCGTGAGCCCACGACAGGCCAGGTGAGGGGGCAATCGCGAGTAATTTCGTATATGGACACGCCGATCGAACTGAAGTTTGACATGCGGGGATTCTTGCGGCAGGGTGATCCATGCGTTCACCCAGCAGCGGTCCGGCGAAATCGCGACGGGCCGCGAACGCGCTCGCACCAGCGCCCGCAAAGGGATGGAGAGAGGGATCGAGCATGGGTCAGAAGACTGTCCGGTTCAGCGACCTGAGCGGCCAGCTCATCATGGATGACGACGCACTGGCACGCATCGTGGTGCACGAGCACCCCGAACTCGGCGATGGCCCGGTCGAAATCGAGGCACTCACCGACGAAGCCGAGGCCTTGGAACGGGCCGCCCTGCGGGTAGCGGTCGTCGACCTGTACCTTCCCGAAGACATCGAGCCGCGCCGCATCGTCATGGAGGCCGACGCCTTCGACAAGCTGGCCACGGAGAACTCGATGGAGGAGCTTCTCGTCGCCGCCCGGCCGGCCAGGCGCAGCCCGAGAGCATCGGCTAACGGCTCCTCACGCGGCGATCGTCTCGACTACACCACCCTCGAGCACGCCGGCAAGCCGCACAAGGGCAAGACCACCGACGCCGAGAAGCAGCTCGTCCGCGACCACCTCGACGAGATCAACGAGCGGCTGGCCGCCCATGGGCTCCGGACCATCAGCCTCGCCGATCCGGATCACGTCGAGCGTTACGACCTGCAACAGCTCGCCAGGGATCGCAACGTTGAGCTCGAATTCGACCTCGAAGACGAGGGTGACCTCGACCGCGAACCCAGCCTCGAGCGCGAGGTTGAGGCGGAGGTCGCGTAACGCTAGCGGACAACATCTCGGAGGACGACTGGGCTGCGACCTTCTTGATCGTAGGCCCGGGCGTGGACCTCCGCAGGCGGCGGGCAGGTATCGCATCTAATGCTTGCGCAGGCGCCAGCCGCCATCGCAGCGCTCGATGAAGCCGTAGCCAGCCAGCAGCCCGAGGCATCGCAGCACGGTATCGAGATCCACTCCCGCGTCGATCGCGATCGTCGAGGTTCCGGCGCGGCCCCGCGCGGGAAGCGCGTCCAGCACCCGGGCGCTGTCGGCATCAAGGTCGTCGCGGGAAGGCGCCGAGTCCGGACCCGGCGGCGCGGAGCCTGGTGAAGACGCCGGCTCCCGGGCGCCGCCGGGCGCCAGCGCATCCGGGACGCTTATCGGCGAAATCATCTCGATGATGTCGGCGGCGCCGGTGACGCAGGTGGCACCCCATTCCCTGATGATCTGGTGGCACCCAGCGGACTGAGCCGAGGTCACCGGCCCGGGCACGGCCATCAGCGGCTTGCCCAGATTGGCCGCATGGCGCGCGGTGTTGAGCGCCCCGCTGCGCGCACCCGCCTCCACGATCACGGTGCCGCAGGTCAACGCCGCGATGGCCCGGTTGCGGACCAGGAACCGCATCCTGGCCGGAGGCCGTCCTGGCGGCCATTCGCTGATCACGAGGCCCTGCGCCGCGATCGCCGCGAATAGCTGCGCGTGGCCCGCGGGATAGGGGTGATCGACTCCGCAGGCCAGCACCGCGATCGTGATTCCTTCCGCGGCCAGCGCGCCGCGGTGCGCGGCGGCGTCGATGCCGTAGGCCCCGCCAGACATGACCGCCCACCCTCGCTCGCCGAGGTCAGCGGCGATTTCACCGGCGACGTGAGCGCCGTATCCGGTTGCGGCCCGTGACCCGACTATGGACACCGAACGCAAGCAGGCAAAGCGCAGATCCGCGTTCCCGCGCAGCCACAGCGCGTACGGGCGGGCCAGGCCAAGCTGGTCCAGCCCATCGGGCCACTCGGGATCCCCCGGGCAGATCAGCCGGATGCCGTCGCGGCAGGCAGCGGCGATGTCCGCGTCGCTGGGCAGCCCGGCCAGCCGGACCCGCCAGCGGCCCAGCGCACGCTCCAGTGCCGCCCTGCTGGCCGGGCTGTCGCCGCATCCAGGCCCGATCCCGGGCAGCATGTCCGCCTTGATCGCGGCCAGCACCTCGCCCGGGCCGCAGATCCCGAGCAGGGCGCCGAGCGCGGGATCGCCGGGCTCGGCCAGGTAGGTGAGCGCGGCCCGGGCCAGCTTCTCCTTGCTCAGCTGGACCGCCGACGTCACCGGGCTCACCGCCGCACCCCGAGCCACAGGCCAAGCGCGGTATTGCAGTCGTCCTTGGTCGGGCGCGGCCGTCCGGCCAGATCAGCGATAGTCCAGGCGACCCTGATGACCTTGACGACGCCACGGGCACTGATCTGGCCGCGATCTAGGGAGCGCTCCACCGCGGCCAGCGAACCTGGCGCGGGCGGCCAGGTCCGGCGCAATTCCGATCCCGGGACCTCAGCGTTCAGGCGCCATGGAGTGCCGCGCAGCCGATGGGCGGCGCGGTCCCTGGCCTGGATCACTCGCAGCGCGACGGTCCGGCTCGACTCGGCGAAGGTCCGGTCGTTCAGCAATTCCCTGCGGCCAACCGGCTCAAGCTCGATCTTCACGTCGACGCGATCGAGCAGTGGGCCCGAGATCCGTCCCAGATACCGGCGGCGCATGGCCGGGCTGCAGCTACAGCCCTCGGCAGGTCCGGCCACCCTCGCGCACGGGCACGGGTTCGCGGCCAGAACCAAGGTGAACCTAGCTGGGAATCTTGTGATGACCCCCAATCTGGCCACCACGACTTCACCCGCTTCGAGCGGCTGCCGTAGCGCGTCAAGTACGTCCTTGGCGAACTCCGGCGCTTCGTCGAGGAACAAGACGCCCCGGTGGGCCAGCGATGCAGAGCCGGGGACGATGATGCCGCTGCCACCGCCCACGATCGCCGCCTTGGTCGCGGTGTGGTGCGGGGCGAGAAACGGCGGGTCGGTCAGCAGAGGGACCTGCGGGGGCAAGGTTCCTGCCACCGAGTGAATGGCCGTGACTTCCAGCGCGGCCGCGGTGTCGAGGCGCGGCAAAATGGTGGGGATCCGTTCAGCCAGCATCGTCTTGCCGGCACCGGGCGGCCCGAGCAACGACAGGTGGTGCCCGCCCGCGGCGCACACCTCGGCGGCTCGCCGGGCCATCGACTGGCCTAGCAACTCGGCGAGGTCAGGCGCCATCGCGGCGCCTGAGGCGGCCACCTGACCGGCACGGCCGCCGGAGACCGCACTGCCGAGGGCGCCCCGTGCGCCTGCCACCCGGCCACTAGGGAGCTCCTGGCCGCCCTCGAACTCGGCCGCGGCCGGCCCGCCATCGCGGCCCGGCAGGCCTCGGAGCCAGTCGGCCGCCCCGGTCAGGCTGCTGGCCGCGATCACGTGCACGCCAGGAACCAGGACGGCCTCGGCCGCGTTCTGCTCGGCCACCATGATCTTGCCGAACCCGGCGTTAGCCGCGGCCGCCACCGCGGGCAGCACGCCGCGGACCGGCCGCAGCCGCCCGTCGAGGCCGAGTTCACCGAAGAAGATCACCCCGTCCACCGCTGCTCTCGGCACCTTGCCCGCCGCGGCTAGTACCCCGACGGCTATGGCCAGGTCGAACCAGCTGCCCCGCTTAGGCAAGCTGGCCGGGGAGAGCCCGACGGTGATCTTCCGCTGCGGCCATTCCTCCCCGCTGTTGACGATCGCGGCCCGGATCCGGTCCCGCGCCTCTCGCAGCGCGGTATCGGGCAGGCCAACCAAGATCATCCCGACCAGGCCGTTCGCGATGTCCGCCTCGATCTCGACCACTTGGCCGGTCACTCCTATCAACGCCACCGAATGCGTGCGGGCCAGCGGCACGGCTAACCCACTCCCCGGATGTGCTCGATGGTGAACCCGCCGGTGCCGTCGTACACCAGGCCGACCACGTCGATCCGGACCTGATCGAACCTGACCCCGTGGGCGTTCAGCCACTGCACGGCCAGCCTGCGCAGCCGGGCCCGCTTGGCCCGGCTGACGGCCTCGAGCGGGCTGCCGTAACGCATCCCGGTCCTGGACTTGACCTCGCAAATCACCAGCACATGCCGCTCCACGGCCACGATGTCGATCTCGCCGCCGGCGCAGCGCCAGTTGCGGTCCAGGATTCGCAGGCCGCACGACTCCAGGTATTCGGCCGCCGCCTGCTCACCGGACTTGCCCAGCACATCCTTGGCGCGCATCGCCATCACCTCCGGCTCCGACCATCGCCGTAACCAGGGGCGGCCCGCAGGACGGCCTCTGCGCCTGTGGAAAGCCGGGAAAACGCTCCGCGCTCGTGGACACCAGGCCGGGAATGTCAGTGCCGGGTGATTCAATCCGCCGGGGGCCTAGAACCTCAGACAGGCGGAAGGGGCCACCGGCCAGGGCACGCAGCCGCGCACGACGCGGCGGAGCGGCGGATCAGTTGCCGGAGCGGCTGTACGGGGCGCGGCCCGGCGGCTGCTCGGGCCGCGGCCCCGGCGTCACGGGCGGGATCTCGTGTTCCGCGGCTCTCTTGCCGAGCTGGAACTCCTTGCCGTGGTGGGTCACGGGAAGCGGATCGCCGTCAAGCAGCTCGTACTTGGCTCGCCTGGAGGTGATGGTGACGCGCAGCCTGCGGCCCCGGTAGCGCAGCCGGAATCTCAGCTCCGACAGGCCGCCGGGCAGGTGCGGGCTGAAGGCCAGCGACCCGGCTCCCGCGCGCATCCCGCCGAACCCCGCCACCAGCGCCATCCACGCCCCGGCCAGCGACGCCATGTGCACGCCGTCCGAGGTGTTGTGCTCGACGTCCCTCAGGTCCATGAGCGCGGCCTCGGCCAGGTAGTCGTGGGCCAGGTCAAGCTGACCGACCTCCGCCGCCATCACGGCCTGCGTGCAGCCCGACAAGGAGGAGTCGCGCACGGTGAGCGGCTCGTAGTAGGCGAAGTTCCTGGCCTTCTGCTCAGCGGTGAACATTTCCGGCCGCATGTACATGGCGAGGACCAGGTCGGCCTGCTTGACGACCTGCTTGCGGTACAGCTGGAAGTACGGGTAGTGCAGCAGCAGCGGATAGTGGTCCTCGGGGGTGTTCTTGAAGTCCCACCGGGCGTAGTCGGTGAACCCCTCGTGCTGCGGGTGGACGCCGAGACGCTCGTCGAACGGGACGTACATCGCGGCCGCCGCGTCACGCCAGGATGCCGCTTCTTCCATCGTCACGCCGAGCGCCTCCGCCGCGTCGGGCAGTCTTGCCGCCAGATCGGCGGCGCAGGCCAGGTTCCGCTGCGCCATCAAGTTGGTGTAGATGTTGTTGTCTTTGATCGCGCTGTACTCATCCGGCCCGGTCACGCCCTCGATCCTGAACCGGCCCATGGCGTCGTGCTGGCCGAGCGACCGCCACAGCCTAGCGGTCTCGACTAGTAGCTCAAGGCCGACTTCCTGCTCGAACTTGGTGTCCTCGGTGGCGTCCAGGTAGCGGATTACGGCATCGGCGATGTCGGCGTTGATGTGGAACGCGGCGGTCCCGGCGGGCCAGTAGCCAGAGCACTCCTGGCCCCGGATCGTCCGCCACGGGAACGCCGCCCCGGCCAGGCAGAGATCGGTCGCGTGCTGCTTGGCCTCGCCTATCACCATGTGTCGCCAGCGCAGCGCGTCGGCGGCGGCGGACGGCTGCGTGTACGTGAGTACGGGCAGCACGAAACTCTCGGTGTCCCAGAACGTGTGCCCGTCGTAGCCGGTCCCGGTCAGGCCCTTGGCCGCGATCGGGCGGTACTCGGCCCGCGCCCCGGCCTGCAGGATGTGGAACAGCCCGAAGCGCACCGCCTGCTGGATCTCGGCGTCACCGTCCAGCTCAACGTCGGCGCCGTCCCAGAACTCATCCAGGTACGCCCGCTGCTCGGCGAGCAGGCCATCCCAGCCGGTCAGGTGGGCGGCGGCTAGCGCGCCGACCACCTGGTCGATGAGGGCGGGCTTGGACCGCTGACTTGACCAGCCGTAGCCGATGTACTTCACGATATGCAGCTGCTCACCCGGGGACAGTTGGGCCGCCACCGTAACCCGGCCCAGATCGGGGGAGGACTCGGTCCGGCACGCCATCTTCTCCGGGCCGGTTATCTCATGGGACATCCCGGCCCCGATCCGGAGCCCGCTGACCCGCGTCTTGTGCACGAGCAGCGCCCGGGGCGGCGAACCGTCGCTAGAGTGCTGGTGATCCTCGCTGACCAGCGGAGACTGCAGGATGGCCGACAGGCGGGGGTCCTTGCCCCCCTGCGGCAGTTCCTCGTTCGTGACGATCTCGGACTGCAGCACGAGCCGCAGCTTCTGATCCACCGGCTCGACGGTGTAGCTGATCGCCGCGATCGCGCGCTGGGTCAGCGACACCATCCGCGCCGACGTCACCTTGATCCTGGCTCCGACCGGGGACGACCAGTCGACTTGCCGGGTCAGCGTGCCCGCGCGCATATCCAGGACGCGCTCGTGCCCCTGCAGCGTGCCGTACCTGATGTCGAAAGGCTCGTCGTCGACGAGCAGCCGGATGATCTTGCCGTTGGTGACGTTGATGACGGTCTGCCCGTCATCGGGAAAGCCGTAGCCCGCCTCGGCGTACGGCAGCGGCCGCACCTCGTAGACCGAATTCAGGTAGGTGCCGGGCAGCCCGTGCGGGTCGCCCTCGTCGAGGTTGCCGCGCAGCCCGATGTGCCCGTTCGACAGGGCGAAGACGGACTCGCTCTGCGCGAGGAGGTCCAGGTCGAGTCGGTTCTCGACGAGCCGCCAGGGCTCCGTCCCGTACGCGGATTGCTTGATCATCGGGCGCCCTCGTCCGACGGTCCGTCTTTGTCGAGGAGGTCCGCCAGGTCCTTGACCACGATGTCGGCGCCGTGCTCCCTGAGCGCCTGCGCCTGCCCGACCCGGTCCACGCCGACGACGAGAGCGAAATGGCCCGCCCGGCCCGCCTCGACACCGGCCAGCGCGTCCTCGAACACCGCCGCACGGCCCGGCGGCGCGTTGAGCGCCTCGGCCGCGGCCAGGAACGTGTCCGGCGCGGGCTTGCCGCGCAGGCCGCGCTCCTGGGCGACCAGCCCGTCCACCCGCACATCGAACAGTCCCGCGATGCCCGCGGAGTCGAGTACCTGCTGCGTGTTCGCGCTGGACGACACGATCGCGGTGGCTATCCCTTTTTCCCGCACCGCGCGGATATAGGTGATGCTCCCCTCGTACACCTGAACGCCGCCCGCGGCTAGCTTCGCCAGGACCAGCTCGTTCTTGCGGTTGCTCAGCCCGTAGATGGTGTGCGTCCCCGGCGGGTCATCGGGCATGCCTTCCGGAAGATGGATGCCCCGGGATTCGAGGAAGGACCTGGTTCCGTCCAGCCTGGGCTTGCCGTCGACGTAGGCGTCGTAGTCGGCGTGCGGATCGAACGGGACGAACTCGGTTCCTGTGCTCTTGGCGTACTCGCGGAGGAAGTCGTCGAACATTTCCTTCCACGCCGCCGCGTGCACCACCGCGGTCTGGGTCACCACCCCGTCCATGTCGAACAGGCAGGCTGTTACCTCGTCAGGAAGCCCGAACATCGTTCCTCCGCGCAAGCTACGCCGGGAAGTCCGGCTTGTCCTCTGGAACTTCCAGGTCAGCCTTGGCCAGTTCCTCGATATTGACGTCTTTGAAGGTGACTACACGGACGTTCTTGACGAACCTGGCGGGCCGGTACATATCCCAGACCCACGCGTCTCGCATCGTAACCTCGAAGAAGACCTCACCGTTGTCACTTGACCGGACGTTCAGCTCGACGTCATTCGTGAGGTAGAACCGGCGCTCGGTCTCGACCACGTGCGTGAACAACCCGACGACGTCGCGGTACTCGCGATAGAGCTGCAGCTCCATCTCCGCCTCGTACTTCTCAAGGTCCTCCGCGCTCATGGGTCCATTCTCCTCTCGTTCTCCCCCGGTGCACCCGCAGGGCTCATACCCAGCGTTAGCAAGGTCTCAGCCGAGCCAAGCTCCGCGGGGTCCATCAGCTCCGCGGCGCCCATCAGCTCGGCGGGGCCCATCAGCTCCGCCGGATCCATGGGCGCCATCGGGTCCACCGGGTTCGCCAGGCCCGCCGCCCTGGTCACGTTCACGAACGAATACCTGTGCACCGGGCTTGGCCCGTGCTCGGCCAGGGCGCGTACGTGCTCATCCGTGACATACCCCTTATGCCGGTCGAAACCGTACTGGGGATAACGTTCGTGCAGGTCCCGCATCATCCTGTCCCGGCTGACCTTGGCCACCACCGAGGCGGCGGCCACCGACGCGGTGACCCGGTCCCCCTTCCAGACCGCGAGCGCGGGCGCGCCGAGGCCGCGAACGGGGAAGCCGTCGGTGAGCACGTAGCCCGGCACGGCGCGCAGGCCGGCGAAGGCGCGGCGCATGCCGGAGACGTTGCACACATGCAGTCCCGTCGCATCGATCTGGTCGGCGCCGATGACGACCACGTGCCAGTCGATGGCCCGCCGCAGCACGTCCGCGTAAGCCTCCTCCCTGGCCTGCGGGGTCAGCAGCTTGGAGTCGGCCAGGCCGGGCATCCGCCGGATGCAGGCCGGATCGAGCACGACAGCCGCCACCACCAGCGGTCCCGCGCACGCCCCCCGTCCGGCCTCGTCTATGCCGGCCACCGGAGCGAACCCGGCCCGGGCGAGCACCGTTTCGTACGCGCCCAGCCCCCCGTCACGCCTCGGCGTGTAGCCCGGGTATCTGGGATATCGAGTCCAGACCGGGACCGCCGGGTCTGAGGGGGCTGAAGGGGCCAGGCCGCTGGCTGTCGGCACACCAGGATCGCGGGTCATGACACTCCGCAGGGTACGCGAGTTCGCGCGGTTGCGTGGCTAAGGCCGCAAGGCCCCGGCGCCCGCGGGCACGGGCGCCGGCGCCGGGAATCAGGGCTCCCGATGGGCCGCCCTGATGAGTTCGGCATGGATCGGCAGGTCGAGTCCGAGTGGCCGGAAAAGGTCAAATTCACGATCAAGAACTCGAAATGCCGAACGGGCCGGGATTCTCATCCTCCGTCACGGACTTGCCCGCCACCGCGGCTGGCCGCGCGGCGTCGGGCGAACCGGATCCGGACTCTGCGCTGCAGCCAGGTGACGGGGATGGCGGCGGCGAAACCGAGCGACAGCGGGAGGGCGGACCCGGCGGGCTGGAGCCGCGCCGACAGCAGGTCAGCCGCGCCGGCGCTTCCGTTCGGGGGACTGGCGGCGGCCGCGGTGGCCGGGGAGTTCAGTTTCGGCTGCTCGAAGGTAACGGGAATCGGCAGGAACCCCCACCGGCTGGGCGGCCAGATGATGACGAAGGCCCGGCCGATCACCGCGCTTTGCGGTATCGTCCCGCCGCCGGGATCGCCGAGATGGCCCCTGGAGTCGTCGGAAATAAGCCGGTGGTCTCCCATGACCCACAGCCGGCCTGGCCGCACGACGATGTTGAACCTGACTTCCGAGGGAACATCGCCGGGATACAAGTACGACTGCTCGGTCAGCGGAACGCCGTTGACCGTGACCCGGCCCTGCGCGTCACAGCAGGCCACATGGTCCCCGGGCAACCCGATGACCCGCTTGATGAGGATGTCTCCCGGACGACCGAAGCCGAACATGCTGGCAAAGCCGTTGACGAACTCCTCAGCGAAATTGGTGCTCGCGGGCACCGTCCCCGGGTCCCATGAGCCAGCACCGTTGAAGACCACGATATCGCCGCGGTGAATGCCACGAACATCATAAACGAGCTTATTAACCAGAACCCGGTCATTAATCTTCAGCGTGTTCTCCATCGACCCGGAGGGTATGAAGAACGCCTGGATCGCGTAGGTCTTGATGACGACCGCGAGCACGAGCGCGATGACCACCAGGATCGGGAACTCGCGCCAGAACGACCGCTTCTTGCGCTTGCGCTGGCCGGCCGTCCCGCGCCCGCCCGCCGGCCCGCGGCCGCCCGCCCCGGACCCGGCCGGCTCTGAACCCGCGGCCGCAGCCTCCGAGGCCTTCCCGCCATCGGGCGACGCGTCGGCCTTGGCCGGGCCGGCGGCACCGTCGGCCTTGGCCGGGCCGGCGGCACCGTCGGCCGTGCCCTGCGCCGCCGGACCGTCAGGTCTCCCGTCGGAGGCTTTCCCGTCGGCCGGGAGCCCGGATGTCTGGGACCCGTTATCCGGGCTGACCGGCTGGCCCTGGCCAGGGACTGCTGACGCCGCGCTCTTGGCCAAGCCGGCCTCCGGCTCGGCCCCCGGCGTCACGCCACGGCCCGCGCCACTCATCCGCGCCCCTTCCGATCGCGCACACCGTTGAGCTTAGCGCCGTTGCCGGGCCACCGGGCCGGCCGCCCCGCGCAGCACGACGGGCAGGATAACCCACGCAGATGCGGGCGGAAATCACATTTCCGCGCAATAGGTCGCCCATCGCGGCACGTTTAGCGGCCCGGGGCCGAGGCTAGCGGACCTAAGACCGGGGTCCGGTTTTCCCTTCGTCACGGCGTTGGCTCCCGCGCCGGCGCAGGAGGAGCAGGGGGGCGCCGATGACACCGGCGGCGCCTGCCGCTCCCGCCACCGGGACGGCCGCCACGGCGGCGCCCGCGTGCAGCGCGGCCTGCTGGAAGGTCGACGGGATGGGCAGATCGCGGATCTGCGACACCGGCCAGATGATCAGGAACGCCCGGCCCACTACCTGGTTCTCGGGTATGGCCCCGCCGCCCGGGTCACCCGAGTGGTAGCGCGAGTCCTCTGAGTCGCTGCGGTGGTCCCCCATGACCCAGAGGTGGCCGGGCAGCACGACCTCGCTGAACTTGGACGAGGAGGGCACGTTGCCGGGAAATAGGTACGAGCTCTCGCTCAACGGAACGCCGTTGACCGTGATCTTCCCGTTGGTGCAGCACGCCACGTGGTCGCCCGGAAGGCCGATCACCCGCTTGATGTAATAGGTCTGGTTGTTCTGCAGTCCGATGCCGGAGAGCACGTCATCGAAGAGCCGGACCACCGGATTGCCGGACGGCGGCGAGGCGTTTGGGTCCCACGAGTCCTGCCCGCTGAACACGATGATGTCGCCGCGGCCGATGCCCCGGAAGTGATAGACGAGCTTGTTCACCAGGACCCGGTCGCCGACCTGGAGTGTGTTCTCCATCGACGCCGACGGGATCCGGTACACCTGGACGACGAACGCCTTCGCCAGCAGGGTGAGGACGGCGGCGGCCACGACGATGGTCAGCAGCTCGCGCCAGAAGTTTTTCTTCTTCTTGGCCGCCGGAGCGCTCTGGCCCGGTTCCGGAGCGCTGTTATCCGCTACCGGCTCCGGGGCGCGAGCCGACGCGAGCCTGCCAGGGTCCTGCTGATCGTCCTTCGCCTGCCCGCTGGGCACGTCAGCTGCCGGTCTGGTCGCGACGCTCCTTGATGCGGGCTGCCTTGCCGCGCAGTTCCCTCAGGTAGTACAGCTTGGCGCGGCGTACGCGGCCCCGGGTGACGGGCTCGATCTTGTCCAGGGACGGGCTATGCACGGGGAAGGTCCGCTCGACGCCCACGCCGTAGCTGACCTTGCGGACGGTGAATGTCTCCCGTGCCCCGCTGCCCTGACGCCGGATCACCACGCCCTGGAACACCTGGATCCGTGAGCGGTTCCCCTCGGTGACCCGGACGTGGACCTTCAGCGTGTCCCCGGGCCGGAAGTCCGGGATGTCAGACCGGGTCTGGGCCTGCTCGATTTCGGCAATCGCGGTATGCATGACAGCGGTTTCCTCGGTGGTGGTCGGTGCGGGCACCCGGCGGCAGCGGCTCGCGCCATAAGGACTCTTGGGGTCCCCCGGCCGGATACCTGAAAAAGACAGCGGACTTCAGTGTGCCATATCTTCGCCGCTAACCGGAAAGCCAGCCGCAGAAGAGCCCTCCTCGTCGACCGCGAACCCGGCCTCGGCCAGCACCTGCCGGTCGCGCCGGTCCAGGTCGCGCAGCGCCCCGATGAGATCTGGCCGGTGGGCAGCGGTCCGGCGCAACGCCATATCGCGACGCCAGCGCGCAATGGCGGCGTGGTTACCCGACAGCAGCACCTCTGGCACCTCTCGCTCACGCCAGGCTCGCGGCCGGGTGTAAACGGGTCCCTCGAGCAACCCGCGCATGGCACCCGCCGGATCTCCGTCACCGCCGAACGAGTCGTCCCCGGCCGAGGACGCGTTACCCAGGACGCCCGGTAGCAGCCGCCCCACCGCCTCGAACATGACCAGCGCGGCGACCTCGCCGCCGGCCAGCACGTAGTCGCCGATGCTCACCTCGTCTACCGGCATCCGCGCCCGCATCGCCTCGCCGACCCGGCCATCGATGCCCTCATACCGCCCGCAGGCAAACACCAGCCGTGCTTCGGCCGCGTACCGGGCCGCCATGTCCTGCGAGAACGGCACTCCGCTCGGCGTCGGCACGACCAGCCTGGCCGCCCCGGCTGACTCGGCCGGGATGATCTCGTCGAGCGCGTCGCCCCAGACGTCCGGTTTCATCACCATGCCCGGACCGCCGCCGAACGGCACGTCATCCACGGTGTGATGTACGTCCTTGGCCCAGCGGCGCAGGTCGTGCACGCGGAACTCGATGCCGCCCCGCGCCGCCGCCTTCCCGATCAGCGAGACCCCGAGCGGGCTGGCGAAGTACTCGGGGAAAATCGTCACGATGTCGATGCGAAGCCCCACGATCTCTCCTTACCGGGTCGCTATTCCGGCGGCCCGGGGTCGAGCAGGCCCGGCGGCGGGTCTATGACGAGAACGCCAGCGTGCAGATCGACCTCGGGCACGATCGCCTTCACGAATGGCACGAGGGACTCGCCGTCGCGACCGTCCGCGCGCCGCACCACCAGCAGGTCCTGGCCGTGGTGCAGCACGTCGGTGACGACGCCCACCGGGTCGCCGACCGAGGTCCGCACCGACAGGCCGATCAGCTCGTGGTCGCGGAACTCGTCCGGGTCACCGATTTCCGGCAGCTGGCTTGAATCTACGCTCAGCCAGCTGCCGGTCAGCTCCGCGGCCGCGGTCCGGTCCGTGACCCCGGCGAACGCGACCAGAAGCTGTCCCGAGTGCCAGCGCGCCGAAGCGACCGTCAGCTGCTCGCCGCCCGCCTGCTCTTCGTCATGCTCACGGCTAGAGTCAAGGGTCGCACCCACGGCGAAGCGGAGGTCAGGCTCATCGGTCCTGACCCCGATCACGACCTCACCGCGAAGCCCGTGCGGACGGCCGATACGGCCGACGATTACCCGCATCGGGGTCAGCGGACCTCGTTGGCGTCCAGCAGGTCGATCCGGACGTAGCGGCCCGCCGCCAAGGCACCGATCACGGTACGCAGCGCCCTGGCGGTGCGCCCGCCCCGGCCGATGACCTTGCCGAGGTCGTCGGGATGCACCCGCACCTCGAGGACGTTGCCCCGGCGCAGCGTCCTGCTGGCTACCTGAACGTCGTCCGGATACTGGACGATGCCCCGCACCAGGTGCTCGAGGGCTTCCTCAAGCACGGTTAGGCTCCACTCCCGGACTCGTCAGCCGCGGCCTTCACGTCAGCGACCGCAGCGCCCTCGCTCGCGGCGCCCTCGCTCGCAGCGCCCTCGCTCGCAGCGCCCTCGCTCGCAGCGCCAGTGTCCGCGTTCGCGGCTTCGGCGTCCGCGCCGGTGTCAGCGGCTGAAGCCTTGACGTCCCCGGCGTCCGCCTCGCCGGTAGCGCGGCCGGCCTGGGCGGCACCCTCAGCGGCGGCCGTCAGGCTGGCCGGGGCTTCCCTGGCCGGGGCTTCCCTGGCCGGGGCTTCCCTGGCCGGGGCTTCCCTGGCCGGGGCGTCCCTGGCCGGGGCTTCCTTGGCTGTGGCGTCCCTGGCCGGGGCTTCCCTGGCCGAGGCGTCCCTGGCGGGCTTGGCGGCCCTGGACTGGGTCCCCGCCCTGCTCTCCTTAGCTTCCTTGGCGTCCTTGCTGGCCTGGCTCTCCTTGGCGGCGGCCGTGAAGCGCTCCTTCTTGTCCGCGCGCGGCTCGGCCGTCCGAAGCGTGCCTTCCGCTCCCGGCTCCCCGGTGAACTTCTGCCAGTCCCCGGTGATCTTGAGCAGGACACGCACCGGGTCGGTGGGCTGCGCGCCCACCGAGAGCCAGTGCTGCACCCGCTCAGAGTTCACTTCGATGAGCGAGGGCTCGGCCTTCGGGTGATACTTGCCGATCTCCTCGATAGCGCGCCCGTCGCGCTTAGTGCGCGCATCCGCGACGACGATCCGGTAGTAGGGCTCCCGGATTTTGCCCAGGCGCTTCAGCTTGATCTTGACAGCCACGACTGTGGTCTTCTCCCAGCGATAGATGCGAAGCGGCGGACCCGCGCCGACCGGGGAAACAGCCGACGGGACCGCACAGGTGAGCCAGGCCGGGCGAACGAGGAGAGGGCGTCGCTTGGCCTAGCGGTCAGCATCACATTGTGCCAGACAACCGTCGCTGACTAGTAATCGTCCCGCCAAACCCCCAGGCGACCCATCGCCACCGAGGCCAGCGGCGGGAGGAGCGCCGGTTTCGGGGGCGGGCCGCAACGGGAACTCTAGGAGCACAAGAGGTAACACGGACACCAGCTACCATTGATACCTGTGTGACATATGAGATACAGGAGGAACAGCGCGTTGGCGCTGACCGGGTTCGGGTGGTGGGGGATGGGCGGGTGGAGGGTTGGGGCGGGTGGAAGGATGGGCGGATGAGGTGCCTACCGGGTGGTAGGAGGTCCCCCCGACCTCGGGGTCTCACGCTATGAAACAGTTCCATAACGTGCGTTGACTATCGTCAAACGGGCATCCTAGCGTTGCCATACTGTTCTATATATGTACGTTCGTTCGCAGAGCGCACACAATGACACTGTGGCCGGACGCACTCTCACGAGGTGATAGGAGCCCGAATATTAGGCAATTCCGGACCGAGGTCCGCAGAAACCAATGACGCCGAGCGCTCGTTGCTTTAACTCGTAGCGTCCCCGCATCGGGATTTAGGTGATGTTAGCCTCATGACGCCGCAGCACCCTGAGGCCAGATCCGCAGGGGTCGCACGGTGTCACCTCAGACGCGGTCCCGCGCCCCGGCGCGACCTCAAAGGAGATCGATTGCAACATGAGTGACCAGACTGCGCAACCCGACAGCGCGATGCCCTCGCGGGAGGGCCCAGGGGGGTCTGGGGGGCCAGGGGGGTACGGGGGGATGGCATCCCCCCGTGATCGGGGGGTTCCGGGGGGTCGCCCCCCCGGGCTAGCACCTCTCAGCCGACGCGGCGTGCTGCGCGCGGCCGGCGCCAGTGCGGCCGTCGTGGGGGGCGGCGGACTGCTCGAGGCATGTAGCTCAAGCATTAAAGGCGCCAGCGGCGGATCTACCGCATCTGCCAGTGGCACCAAGGAGATCGTGATCGGCTTCATCCATCCCCTCACCGGGGCGCTGGCCGACTTCGGCACGTCCGACACCTGGATCCTGAGCAAGATCGCCCAGACGTCGCAGTACAAGAACGGGTTCAAGATCGGCGGCAAGACCTACCCGGTCACCATCAAGTCCTACGACACCCAGTCCGACCCGAACCGCGCCGGCGACCTGGCCAGCCAGGCCATCCTGTCCGACAAGGTGGACCTGCTCCTTACCTCGTCCACGCCCGAGACCGTCAACCCGGTGGCGACCAAGGCCGAGACCCTGGGTACGCCAGTGATCTGCGGCAACGTTCCCTGGCAGGCCTGGTACGCCAACCTGGGGGGCAACCCGACCCCCGGCAAGAGCACGTTCAAGCCCAAGTGGGCGACGGTGTACTTCCTGGGCGTCAACGACCTGTGCAACGCCTTCATCCCGATGTGGAACCGGATCCACAACCAGCTGCACACCGACAAGGTCGTCGGCTGCACGTTCCCGAACGACTCGGACGGCAACGCCTTCCGGGCCGCGTGGCCGATCTTCGCCAAGGCGGCCGGCTACACGCTGATCGACCCGCCCGCCTACACCGACGGGCTGACCAGCTACTCCTCGATGATCAGCCTGTTCAAATCGAACAAGTGCGACTTCTTCACCAACGTCCCGCTGCCGCCCGATTTCAACGTCATGTGGAAGCAGGCCGCCCAGCAGGGCTTCAAGCCGAAGCTGGCCACGGTGGCCAAGGTGCTGCTGTTCCCGGGCGACGTGAAGGCGCTCGGGAACCTGGTCAACAACGTCGCGACGGATGCCTGGTGGGCGCCCGGGATGCCGTGGAAGTCCTCGCTGACCGGGGAGACCTGCAGCCAGATCGCCAGCGAATATGAGGCGGCCACCGGCCAGCAGTGGGTGCAATCGCTCAGCAACTACAGCCTCTTCGAGGTCGCCTACGCGGCGCTCACCTCGGTCAGCGACCCGCACAACAAGGCCGAGGTGGCCGACGCGCTGTTCAAGGTCAACATCCAGGCTCTGGCCGGACAGCTCGACTGGACGTCGAGCAAGAACCCGGCCCCGGGCGTCGTGGACACCCCGTGCGTTGGCGTGCAGTGGAAGCCGAGCGCCAAGTGGGGCTATTCCATGGCGGTCGTCGACAATACGCTGATGCCAAACGTACCGCTAACCGGGACGCTCGAGCCGACGAACAAGTAACCGGATGACAAGTCCACTGCTCGAACTGGACCACGTGACGAAAAGGTTCGGCCGCGTCGTCGTCGCGGAGGACCTCTCGTTCGCCGTCGGTCCTGGGGACACGGTCGGGATCGTGGGGCCGAACGGCGCGGGCAAGACCAGCCTGTTCGGCCTCATCTCCGGTGACCTGTCCCCCGGCGCCGGGGAAATCCGCTTCGCCGGGCGCACGGTCACCAGGCTGGACCCGGCGGCCCGGTGCCGGCTCGGCATCGGCCGCACGTACCAGGTGCCCCGGCCGTTCACCGACATGACGGTGTTCGAGAACGTTCTCGTCGCCGCCCAGCAGGGCGCGGGATTGCGGCGCCGGGCCAGCTACGCGTCGGCCATCGGTGCCCTGGAGCGGGCCGGAATGACCGGCGAGGCCAACCTCCCCGCCGCGCGGCTCGGCCTGCTGCAGCGCAAGCGGCTGGAACTCGCCCGCGCCCTCGCGTCGCAGCCCAGGCTGCTGCTGCTCGACGAGGTGGCGGGCGGCCTGACCGACCCGGAGGTCGCCCAGCTGGTCGAGATCGTCCGCGGCGTCAACGCCGAGGGCATCGCGGTGATCTGGATCGAGCACGTGGTGCGCGCGCTCACCCCGGTGGTGAGCCGGCTGATCTGCCTGGCCGACGGCAGGTTCGTCGGTGACGGCACACCCGACGAGGTGCTGGCCACCCCGGCTGTCCGCGAGGTCTTCCTCGGCACCGAGGTCACCGCCTCACTAAGCGGCGGCACCCTGAGCGAGGGCCTCAGCCTGGGAGACCCCCCATGAGCGAGCCGAAGGGGCGCGGGCCAGCACTGCTCGAGGTCCGCGACCTCACCGTGCACCACGGGCAGCTACGATCGCCGGCCTGCACCAGCCGACGCAAGGATCGATCCTGTACGACGGCAAGGACCTGACCAGGGTCCGGCCGGAACGCCGGGCCACCGGTGGGATCGCCATGGTGCCGGAGGGCCGGCGGCTGTTCGGATCACTCACCGTGGAGGAGAACCTGCAGGTCGGCGCGACATACGCACGGAAGGGGCCGTGGACGATCGAGCGCGTCTACGAGTTGTTCGGCTGGATGAAGGACCGCAGGACCCAGCGCACGGCCCAGCTGTCGGGCGGCGAGCAGCAATCGGTCGCCATCGGCCGGGCCCTGGTCGCCAACCCGCGCGTGCTGCTGCTCGACGAGCTTTCCCTCGGCCTGGCGCCGGTGATCGTCCAGCGCATCTACGCCATGCTGCCGCAGATCCTGGCCACCGGGCTCACCGTGCTCCTCGTCGAGCAGGACGTGAGCCAGGCGCTGCGGGTGGCGTCGCACCTGCAGTGCCTGCTCGAGGGGCATACCACGCTGGAGGGCCGGCCCGCTGACGTCACCCCGGCCCAGGTCGAGGCCGCGTACTTCGGCCTAGGCCCCCCGGCGGGCCCGGGCAGCCCCCCCGTGAGCGGGGGGCCCGGGGGGTTCGGGGGGGCGGGCAGCCCCCCCGTGAGCGGGGGGGGTCTGGGGGGGGTCGTCCCCCCCGAGGAAACGGAGCCGTTATGGTCTGGGTCAACGACATCATCCAGGGGATCTTGACCGGTGGCCTGTACGCGCTGTTCGCCTGCGGGCTCTCGCTCATGTTCGGGGTCATGAAGGTCGTCAACCTGTCGCACGGCGACCTCGCGGTGATCGGCGCCTACATCGCGCTCGGCGTCATCACCGTCACCCACATCCCGGTGCTCTGGTCGTTCGTGATCGTGGTGCCGATCATGGCGGTGCTCGGCTACGTGCTGCAGCGGACCTTGATCCAGGCGGCGCTGGATCGCAGCGTGCTCACCACGCTGCTGGTGACGTTCGGGCTATCGGTGGTGATCGAGAACGCGCTGCTTGAGTTCATCAACGCCGACAGCCACTCGCTCGGGACCGGTAATGCCATTATCACCGGGTCATTCTCACTCGGTTCGCAGATCCAGATCGCCTACCTGCTGCTGCTGATCTTCGCGGTGGCGGTGGTGGTCCTGCTCGGCCTGCAGTACTTCCTGTCCATCTCGAAATACGGCCGGATGATCCGGGCCGTGGCCGACGACAAGGAAGCGGCCCAGCTGTCCGGCGTCGACTACCGGCACGTGTTCGGCATCGCGGCGGCGATCGCGTTCGGGACCGTGGCGCTGGCGGGCATCGCGTACGGCATGTACTCGCAGTTCTCCCCGACCACGGGCACCGACACGATCCTGCTCTTCGCGTTCGCCGCGGTGGTGATCGGCGGCCTCGGCTCGCTGTGGGGCACGCTGCTCGGCGGCGTGGTGCTCGGCGTCGCGCAGCAGATCGGCGCCCAGATCAACCAGGGCGACCAGTTCCTGGCCGGGTACATCGTCTTCCTGGTGGTGCTGGCGCTCCGCCCGCAGGGCCTTACCGCCAGGAGGGCGCAATCATGAGCGTGGTGGCTGACACCTCGGTCCGTTCGGAAGAAAATTACCGGGTGACCCGGTCACGGAGGAACGTGGCCTGGACCGGAGCCGGCGCCCTCATCGTCGTCGTCGTGCTGGCGCTGTTCCCCTACATCGTGTACTCCGGCACCACCACCCTCATGGTGCAGGGGTTCATCGTGCTCACGCTGGCCTGCATGTGGAACCTGATGGCGGGCTACGCGGGGCTGGTCTCGGTGGGGCAGCAGGCGTTCGTGGGACTCGGGGCGTATTTCGTGCTGATCCTGGCCCAGCACGGCACCTCGCCGTTCGCCGGGCTCCCGGTCGCGGCGATCGGCTGCGGCGTCGCCGCCGTGCCGCTGTGGTGGCTGGTCTCCCGGCTGCGCAGCGGGTACTTCGCCATCGCCACCTGGGTGCTCGCGACGACCGTGATGCTGTTCATCGAGAAGTTCCCGTCCATTGGCGGCGGCACCGGGATGTCGCTGCCCGGCGTGTCCGGCTACGACCCCGCGCTGCTCGTCGCCTACACCTACTGGATCGGGCTGGCCGTCACGGTCCTGGCGCTGGCCACCGTGTACCTGCTGCTGCGGGGCCGCCTGGGCCTCGTGCTCACCGCCGTCCGCGACGACGAGGTGGCCGCGCGCAGCTCAGGAGCGCGGGTCGGCCTGGCCCGGATGCTGGTCTTCGTCGTGGCCGCGGTCGGCTGCGGCGCGGCCGGCGCGCTGCTCGCCCTCAGCCAGCTCATCGTGCAGCCGGGCGCCGTCTTCAGCGTCCAGTGGACCGCCAAGATGGCGTTCGCGGTGATCATCGGCGGGCTCGGCACCATCGAGGGGCCGATCCTCGGCACCATCGTGTACATGGTGCTGCAGCAGTCGCTGGCCTCTTACAACGCCTGGTACCTGATCGTCCTCGGGCTGGTCGCGATGCTCGTCGCGCTGTTCGCGCGCCGCGGGCTATGGGGGCTCGTCGATGACCACCTGCACGTCCGGCTGTTCCCGGTTGGATACTGGCTATGGGCGCCGGGGAGCAACGGCCGCCGCGGCCGGCGCGGTCCCGGCCAGCGCCGCGGCGGCCGGCACAGCTGAGCCGGGCAGAATGTTCGTGTGCTGCTTACTGAGATCGCTGAGGTGTCGCGGGCCGTGGCCATCACCGGCGCGCGGCTCGCGAAGATCGAGACGCTGGCGGCCGCGCTGCGCGAGGCCGGGCCGCTCGAGGTGCCGATCGCCGTGGCCTACCTGTCCGGTGAGCTGCCGCAGCGGCAGATCGGCGTCGGGTGGGCGACGCTGCGGGACGGGTTCACGCCCGCGGACACGCCCACGCTCACCCTCAGCGAGGTGGACTCGGGCTTCTCCGCGATCGGGGCGGTCTGCGGGAAGGGATCGGCGTCCGCGCGCAAGGCCCTGGTCGGCGAGCTGTTCGGCCGGGCCACCGAGGACGAGCAGCGGTTCCTGGTCGGCTTGCTCTCCGGCGAGCTGCGCCAGGGGGCGCTGGAGGGAGTCATGACCGAGGCCGTCGCGCGAGCGGCTTCGGTGCCGGTGGCGGAGATCCGCCGGGCCATGATGCTGCGCGGCTCGCTGGGGGTGGTGGCCGCCGCCGCGCTCAGCGGCGGCAGCGCTGCGCTGCGGGCGTTCGGCCTGGAAGTGGGCCGCCCGGTTCGGCCGATGCTCGCCTCCAGCGCGACGAGCATCGACGAGGCCCTGGCCAAGGTCGGCGGCGCGGCCGCGGTGGAATGGAAGCTCGACGGCATCAGGATCCAGGCGCACTTGTCCGACGGGAACGTGCGCCTGTTCACCCGGACGCTCGACGACATCACGGCCCGGCTGCCCGAGGTGGTGGCGGCGCTGGCCAAGCTCCCGCTGTCCACCGCGGTCCTGGACGGGGAGCTGATCGCGCTGCGCGAGGACGGCAGGCCGCTGCCGTTCCAGGACACGGCGGCCCGCACCGCCAGCCTGGACAGCGGGGGTCCTTCGGTGCCGCTTTCGGTGTTCCTGTTCGACGCCCTCCACCTGGAGGGCACCGACCTGATCGACATGGAAGACAGCAAGCGACACGCCGCGCTGGCCCGGGCCGTCCCGGCCGACCTGCTCATGCCGCGCCTGGTCACCGAATCGGCGCAGGAGGCGACGGCCTTCTTCATCGACGCGATCGCGCACGGTCACGAAGGCGTCGTGGTCAAGTCGCTCGCCGCCCCGTACGCCGCGGGGCGGCGGGGGACCGGATGGATCAAGGTCAAGCCGCGGCACACGCTCGACCTGGTGGTGCTGGCGGTCGAGTGGGGGCACGGGCGGCGCCGCGGCTGGCTATCCAACCTGCACCTGGGCGCCCGCGACCCGGAGACAGGCGGCTTCGTCATGCTCGGCAAGACGTTCAAGGGACTGACCGACGAACTGCTGACGTGGCAGACCGAACGGCTGCTCGCGCTGGAAGACCGCAGGGACTCCTGGACCGTCTACGTCCGGCCCGAACTCGTGGTAGAAGTCGCCTTCGACGGCGTCCAGCGCAGCCCCCGCTACCCCGGCGGCCTGGCGCTGCGCTTCGCCCGCGTGCTGCGCTACCGCGACGACAAGACGGCCGCCGAGGCCGACACCATCGACACCGTGCGCGCCCTCAGCCCTGAGTAGGTGGTCGGCTCGGGCCGCTACTTCTTCTTGCGGCGCTTGTCGCCGCCGCGGAACGCGGCGGGCACGTTGCCCTGCGACGGGGGCGGGAAGTCCAGCCCGGGCGGCAGGTTAGCCAGCCCGTCGGCCAGGCTCTCGGGGAAACCTTCCGGCAGGCCGCCGGGAAGGCCGCCGCCGAGGCCGCCCAGGCCGCCGGCCCCGCCCTGGCCAGCGCCGGGACCGTCTCCTGGGGTTCCTGGGGCCGCGCCGCCCTGCGCCCCGCCGCCGCGCGCGATCTCGGCGGCACGCCGCGGGTCGCCGCTGCGTGGCGCTTTCTTCTTGGCCTTCTTGCGGGCGGACTTGCCTGTGGCCCGCCGCGCCGCGCCGAGACCGGGCACCGGCGGCATGCCGGGGATGCCGCCGCTGAACATCGCCCTCATCTGCTTCTGGCCCTCGAAGAAGTTCGTGACCAGCTGGGAGACCTCGCCGACGGCGACCCCGGAGCCCTTGGCGATGCGCGCCCGGCGGGAGCCGTTGATGATCTTCGGGTTGCGCCGCTCATCCGGCGTCATGGACCGGACGATCGCCTCGGCCCGGTCCAGGTCACGGTCGTTGACCTGGGCGAGCAGCTCCCGGTTCTTGGCCGCGCCCGGCAGCATGCCGAGCAGGTTCCCGATCGGCCCCAGCTTGCGGACCATGGACAGCTGCTCGACGAAATCCTCGAGCGTGAATCCCTCGCCGGAGGCGAGCCGCCCAGCCAGCGACGCGGTCTGATCGGCGTCGAAGGCCTTCTCGGCCTGCTCGATCAGGGTGAGCATGTCACCCATGTCGAGGATCCGCGACGCCATTCGGTCCGGGTGGAAGATGTCGAAGTCCTCGAGCTTCTCCCCCGAGGACGCGAACATGATCGGACGCCCGGTGAGCTCCACGATGGACAGCGCGGCGCCGCCGCGCGCGTCGCCGTCGAGCTTGGTCAGCACCACGCCGTCGTAACCGACGCCGTCGAGGAACGCCTGCGCGGTCGCCACCGCATCCTGGCCGATCATCGCGTCGACCACGAACAGGACCTCGTCTGGCTGGGTGGCGTCCCTGATCGCGACGGCCTGCGCCATCATCTCCGCGTCGACGCCCAGGCGGCCCGCCGTGTCGATGATGACCATGTTCTGCTGGCGGCGCCCGGCCTCCTCCAGCGAGTCCCGGGCGACGGCCACCGGGTCGCCCACGCCGTTGCCCGGGGACGGCGCGAACACCGGCACGCCCGCCCGCTCGCCGAGCACCTGAAGCTGCTGCACAGCGTTGGGCCGCTGCAGGTCGGCGGCGACGAGCATCGGGGTGTTGCCCTGCCCTTTGAGCCACAAGGCGAGCTTGGCCGCCAGCGTGGTCTTACCAGAACCCTGCAGGCCGGCCAGCATGATCACGGTCGGCGGCACCTTGGCGAACCGCAGCCGCCGCTCCTCGCCGCCCAGAATGCCGACGAGTTCGTCGTGCACGATCTTGATGACCTGCTGGGCCGGGTTCAGCGCGGCCGAGACTTCCTCGCCGCTGGCCCGCTCCTTGACCCGTGCGATGAACTGCCTGACGACCGGGAGCGCGACGTCCGCCTCGAGCAAGGCGATGCGGATTTCCCGGCACGTCGCGTCAATGTCGGCAGCGGACAGCCGTCCCCGGCCGCGCAAGGCGGAAAAAACCTGCGTCAGCCGGTCAGATAGGGTCTCAAACACAAGACCCAGGCTACCGAACGGCCCGGGGTACCCGCGTCCTGTCAACGGCTAAGCGACCCGGCCGGTAGGTTCCCCCGCGGTTAGCCGCCCGGCCGCTAAGTCACCCCCGTGGTCAGTCGCCCCGTGGTCAGTCGCCGAGCGCGGCCAGTCGCCCCGTGGTCAGTCGCCGAGCGCGGCCAGGACTGAGTGCGCGATCACGCGGCGCATGTCCTCGCCGGCCAGCGGCTTGCCGTCACCATCGGTCACGTAGAACACGTCGACCACTTCGGCCCCGAGCGTTTCCACCCGGGCCGCGCGCACGTCCAGGCCGCACTCACCCAGCGCCCGGCCGACCCGCCACAGCAGCCCAGGCGCGTCGTGGGCCCGCACTTCGACCACGGTCGCGGTCTCGGACGCGTCGTCGAGCAAGGTCACCTTGGGTGCGGGAACCGAGGCGGAGCGCGGCCGGACCGCACGCGCGCGGCGGTCGAGCCGGTCCTCGACATCCAGCCGCCCCTGCAGCATCCGGCGCAGATCCGCGGCCACCAGCGTCGCGTCGGGCGGGTCCCCGAATTCGGGTTCCACGTCGAACACGGAGACGGCGGTGTTCCCGATCGACGTCGCGTTCGCGCTCCGCACCGCCAGCCGGTGCGAGGCCAGCACCCCGGCGGCGCGCCACAGCAGGCCCGGCCGGTCGGGGGCGACCACGGTCACCTCCGATCCGCGCACCGTCGCCGCCGGGCCGCCCTCGGCGACCAGCGCCAGCTGGTCGTCGCGCAGCGGCGCGGGCCCGGGCATCGGCTCGCCGTCGAGCACGGCCTCGACCCGCCGCACCAGGTCGGCGACCAGGGTAGCCTTCCAGTCGTTCCACGCCGCGGGCCCGGTCGCCAGCCCATCCGCGATGGCCAGGGCGTGCAGCAGTTCGAGCAGGGCACGGCTGCGCACGGCGGTCGCCACCTGCTTCACGGTCACCGGGTCGTCCAGGTCGCGCCTGGTGGCGATCATGGGCAGCAGCAGGTGCAGCCGGACCGCCGAGGCGACAAGCTCCACGTCCGGGGCGGGCAGGCCCATCCGCCGCCCGACGTCTCGCGCCACCACCTCGCCGGTGACGCTGTGATCCCCCGGCCAGCCCTTGCCGACGTCGTGTAGCAGCGCGGCAAGCAGCAGCAGGTCGGGCCGGGCCACCTCACGGGTCAGCGCGGCCGCGCGCGCGGCCGCCTCGGCCAGGTGGCGGTCCACGGTGAACGTGTGCAGCGGGTTGCGCTGCGGCCGGTTCCTGACCCGCTCCCAGTCCGGGATCAGCGCGGTCACCAGGCCTTCGGTATCGAGTGCCTCCCACACGCTGACCGCGGCCTGGCCGGCCCCGAGCAGCGAGAGCAGCGAGTCCCGAGCGGCCACGGGCCAGGGGACGGGCAGCGGCGGGCATTCGGTCAGCCGGTCGAGGGTCCGCGGCGCCAGCGGCAGCCCGGCCTGCGCGGCCGCGGCGGCCGCGCGCAGCACGAGCGTCGGGTCGCTCGCCGGATCGGCCGCCCGGGCCAGCACCACCTCGCCGTCCTGTTCCACCACCCCGTCCGCCAGCGGGCGGCGTTCGGCCTGGCGGCGGCGCAGCCGGCGCCCGCGGAGCCGGTCCGCCTGGCGGAAGGCGTGATCGACCGCGTACGCGACCGTACGCGCGGCGCCCGCCAGCATCCTGAGCAGCACGTCCCCGTCGAGCAGCCCGAGCGCCCTGGCGACCTCGTCCTGCTCCTCGAAGACGAGCCGGTCCAGGCGGCGCCCGGTGACCTCGTGCAGCGCGTGCCGGGCGTCGAGTATCTGCTCATACGCGGTGCGGACTCTGGGTCCGGGCGCGGGCGCCACCCACGCGGCCGCCACCGCCTGGATCGCGTGCACGTCCCGCAGGCCGCCCCTGGCCTCCTTCAGGTCCGGCTCGAGCAGGAAGGCAAGCTCGCCGCTAGTCCTGGCCCGCTCGTCGTGGGCGGCGTGCAACTCGGCCAGCCGCGCGGGCGCGGCCGACCGCCAGTCCTCCAGCGCGCCCGCCCGCAGCCGTTCGGTCAGGTCCGGATCGCCGGCCACGTGCCGGGCGGACAGCAGCCCGAGCGCGACCTTCAGGTCGGCGCGTGCCACCCTCCTGGCCTGCGGCACGGTACGCACCGCGTGGTCGAGTTCGGCGCCGGAATCCCAGACCGGATACCAGATCCGGTCGGCGATGCTCGCGATGTCATCGCGGCCGCCGTGCAGCAGCAGCACGTCCAGGTCGCTGCGCGGCAGCAGTTCCCGGCGCCCATACCCGCCCACCGCCACCAGGGCCACGCTGGCCTCGGCACCAAGGAGTTCCGCCAGCCACCGATCGACCTGCGTAGTCCGGCGAGCACGATCCGCAGCGAACGAGGTCATTGCTTCCACGCGTCCCCCGGACAGCTCATAAGATGCCGGTCAGATCGCGTCCGGCCCGCGCTCTCCAGTGCGCACCCGGACTACCGTCTCAACCGGAACTGACCAGACCTTCCCATCGCCGATCCGGCCGGTCTGCGCCGCCTTGACCACGACTCCGATCAGGTCGTCGACGTCCTGGTCTTCGCAGAGGACCTCGACGCGGACCTTCGGCACCAGGTCGACCTGGTACTCAGCCCCGCGATACACCTCCGTGTGCCCGCGCTGCCTGCCGTATCCGCTTGCTTCCGTGATCGTCAGGCCATGGACGCCGAACGCCTGCAACGCGGCCTTGACATCGTCCAGCTTGAACGGCTTGATGACAGCGGTGATGAGCTTCATCTGAGGTGTCCCTTCGGAGTCCTGTACCGACCATCCGATGCCGACGTTTCACCGGACCTGTCGGCGTGTGTCGGCCGCGTGAAACAGCCGGGACCCTTGTTACAAGCATGTTTCAGGGCGGACCCTCAGAGTCTTAGCCGAGGATGGCGTCCACGAAGGCACCCGGGTCGAACGGGGCCAGGTCGTCCGGTCCCTCGCCAAGGCCGACGAGCTTGACCGGAACGCCGAGCTCACGCTGCACCGCGATGACGATCCCGCCCTTGGCCGTCCCGTCCAGCTTGGTCAGCACGACGCCGGTGACGTCCACCACCTCGGCGAACACCCGGGCCTGGCGGAGCCCGTTCTGCCCGGTGGTCGCGTCGAGGACGAGCAGCACCTCATCGACCGTGGTCTTCTTCTCCACTACGCGCTTGACCTTGCCAAGCTCGTCCATCAGGTCAACCTTGGTGTGCAGCCGGCCGGCGGTATCCACGACCACCACGTCGACGCCTTTCTCGATGCCCTGGCTCACTGCATCGAACGCCACGCTGGCCGGGTCGGCGCCCTCCCGGTCGGCCCGCACCGTCTCGGCGCCCACCCGCTCACCCCACGTCTGCAACTGGTCGGCCGCAGCCGCGCGGAAGGTGTCGGCGGCCCCGAGCAGCACGGTGTGCCCATCCCCGATCAGCGCCCGCGCGAGTTTCCCGCAGGTCGTCGTCTTCCCCGTGCCGTTCACGCCCACCATGAGCACCACCGCGGGCGTCCCGTGGTTTGGCGAAACGTGCAGCGACCGGTCCGTATCCTCGCCGAGCTGGCCGAGCAGTTCCGTCCTGAGCAGCTCGCGTACCTCGGCCGGCCCGCGCACCCCGAGCACCTTGACCTTGGTCCGCAGGTCGTCCGCCATCAGCCGGGCAGGCGCCACGCCCACGTCGGCCGTGATGAGTACCTCTTCGATCTCGTCCCAGGTCTCGTCGTCGAGCCGGTCCCTGGACAGCAGGCTCAGCAGCGCCGAACCCACCGAACTCTGGGACCGGGCGAGCCGGGCGCGTAGCCGCACCAGCCGCCCCGCCGACGGCGGCGGCCGCTCGACCTCGAGCACCCCGGTCGCCGCCGCGGGCGTTTCGGACGCGGCGGCAGTCCCCTCGCCTTCCCCGCCGCCCGGCGCGGGCGCGGTCGTCGGCGCCGCCGGGGTCTGACCAGGCGGGGCGTAAGAGGCGCGCCCCCGGCGCGGCCGCACGAACAGCAGCCAGCCGCCGGTGAGGACCGCCAGGACGGCGAGGACGATGATCAGGATCACGTATTCCATCAGGCTCACAGTCTCCCAGACCCCGCCGTGCGTCGCATCCGGCGGGGGTCGAGCGAGGTTATCCGGGTCGCGGCGTCACTGGCGCTCAGGTCGTCCGCCAACCTACCGCCTGCCCGGAGTCTTAGCTGTGACGCGAGGTTCCTACGAGGCTAAGGAGGCGTTCTGGTCGTGCCGTGCTCGGGCCGGGTCAGGCGGGCTGGCGGGTGGCTATCTGCTGGCTGATGACGGTGGAGACGCCGTCGCCGCGCATGGTGATGCCGTAGAGGGCGTCGGCGGCTTCCATCGTGCGGCGCTGGTGGGTGATCACGATGAGCTGGGAGCTCTCCCGCAGTTCGTCGAAGACCAGGAGCAGCCGCTGCAGGTTCGTGTCGTCCAGGGCCGCTTCCACCTCGTCGAGCACGTAGAACGGGGAGGGGCGGGCCTTGAAGATCGCGAACAGGTACTCGATGGCGGTCAGCGACCGTTCCCCGCCGGACAGCAGCGACAGCCGCTTGACCTTCTTGCCCGGCGGCCTCGCCTCGATCTCGATGCCGGTGGCCAGCATGTCGTCCGGCTCGGTCAGCACCAGGTTGCCCTGCCCGCCCGGGAAGAGCCGGCCGAAGAGCTGCTCGAACTCGCGGGCGGTATCGGCGTACGCGGACGCGAACACCTCCTGCACGCGGTCGTCGACCTCCTTGACCACGATAAGCAGGTCGCGCCGGGTCTTGCGGAGGTCCTCGAGCTGGGTGGCCAGGAACGTGTGCCGTTCGGTGAGCGCCTCGTACTCCTCCAGGGCGAGCGGGTTGACCTTGCCGAGCCGGTCGAGCTGGCGCTGTGCCTCGGCGGCCCGGCGCTCGGCCGAGGCCCGGTCGTAGGCCGACGGCAGGGCCGACTCGTCGCCGATCACCGGCACGGGCACTTCGGGTCCGTATTCGGCCACCAGGGCGTCCGCCTCGACCCCGAACTCCTCGAGCGCGTGCTCGGCCAGCTGCTCAAGCCGCAGCCGGTGCTCGGCCCGGGCGATCTCGGTCCCGTGCGCGGTGTCCACCACCGTGTCCAGGTCGGCGGCCAGCTCGCGGACCCGGGCCCGGACGGCCTTCAGCTCGGTCGCGCCGCCGGTGCTCACCGCCTCGGCCTCGGCGCGCCTGGCCAGGGCCTGGCTGACCGACTGCTCGGCCGCCTCGACCGCGTACCGCGCGCCCAGCGCGACGGCCCGGGCCACGGCGGCCTGCGCGGCCCGCTGCCTGCGCCGCTGCGCCGCCCGCTGGCGCGTGGCGCGTTCGGCGGCCGCCGCGGCGGCGAGCGAGTCGGCGCGGCCCGCGATCGCGCGCAGCCTCTCCTCCGCGGTCCTGACCTCGAGCCTGGCCTCCATCTCGGCGTTCCGCGCCGCGGTGCAGCGGTCGGCGAGATCCTCCCGAGCAGTCTTGTTCTGCGGCTCGTCCGGCTCCTCGGCTTCAGCCTGGGCCTCGGCCTCGGCGAGCTCCTGCCTGAGCTGCTCGAGCTTGGCCAGGTCCTTCTCGGCCGCCCGCCGGGCCGAGGTGATGGCGGTATCCAGCCGGTCAGCCTCGTCCCGTTCGGCCCGCGCCGCGCCCGCCAGCCGGCCGAGCCGCCCGGAGATCTCCGCCGCCGCCGCGTCGGCCTCGTGCCTGCGGGCCAGCGTTTCCGCCACCGACTGCCGGGCGGCCTCCTCGGCCTGGGCCGCGACCGCCAGCTCGCGGGCCGCCTCGTCGCACCGCTGCTCGGCCTCGGCCAGCCCCGCCGCCGCCTCGTCCGCCGCCGCCCGCAGCTCGAGCAGGCTCTGCGGCCGAGCGCCGCCGCCGCGGGCCCAATGCGGGCCGAGCAGGTCACCGGCGCGGGTCACGGCCTTCAAACCAGGATTTTCCCGAACGATCCGGCGTGCTTCGTCCAGGTCAGCGGTAACCACCACGTCACGCAGGAGCTCCGCCGAGGCCTCCGCCAGCCCGGCCGGTGCCCGCACCAGCTCGATGGCCGGGAATGGCCCCGGGCCCCTAGGGGCGGGTGGGGCTGCCAGGGCGGCTGAGGTTGCGGGGTTACTCGGGGCGGCGGGGTCTGCCGGGGCGAGAGGATCGGCTGGGGGCGCAGAATCGGCCGGGGCGGTTGAGGTTGCGGGGTTACTCGGGGCGGGACCTTCGGCTGCGATGACCAGGGTGGCGCTGCCGGCGTCGTCGCGGCGCAGGGCCGCCAGGATCTCGGCGGCCGCGTCGAGGCCCGCCACCGCCACCGCGTCGGCGGCGGCGCCCAGGGCCGCGGCGATCGCCACCTCGTACCCCTCGGCCACTCGCAGGCGCGCGGCGAACGAGCCCACCACGCCGCCGAAGCGGGCGGGATCGGCGAGCAGGGCCGCCGAGGCGTCCGCGCCGCGCCGCGCGGCTTCGGCCAGCGCCTCCGCCCGGGCCCGCAAGGCGGCCAGCTCGCGAGCGGATTCACGTTCGGCCGTGCGGAGTACCGAGGTCCGTTCGGCATAATCAATGAGGATCCCGGCGGCCTGCTCATGCGCGGCGGCCAGCCCGGTACGGTCCTCATCCCGCCCGCTAACCAGGTCCTGCAGCTGCTCGTACTCTTCGGCCGCGCGGGCCGCGCGCTGCCCGGCCTCGGCGGCGGCGACGGCCAGCCGGTCCAGCTCCTCCTGCGCCGCCACGCTGCGGCTGTCGGCCGCGCCGACCTGCTCGCGCAGCCTGGCCACGCGCTCGGCGCGGGCGGCGGCCGTCCTGGCCCCCTGCGCCAGCCGGCGTTCGGTCGCGCTGAGCCCGGCCTCGGCCGCGGCGCGCTCGGCCACCGCGGCGGAGAGCACCTCGCGGCCCGCCTCCAGCCGCGTGGTCAGCCCTTCCTCTTCCTCTCGCAGCTCTTCGGCCTGGCGGTCCAGTTCGTCGGGGTCGCGGCCAGCCCGCTCGGGCTCGGCCGCCTCGGTCAGCAGGCGGTTTCGCTGCGCGGCCAGGTTCTGCGTCCCGCGCAGCCGCTCGGCCAGCGAGGACAGGGCGAACCAGGTTTCCTGCGCCTGGGCCAGCACCGCGGAGGCCTGCTGCGCGGCCTGGTCAAGCTCGGTCTCCTTGGTCCTGGCCTGGGCCACCTCCTGCTCCAGGGCGGCGCGCCTGGCCAGCACGGCGGCCTCGTCCGCCTCATCCCGCTGCAGGTCGGCGGCGAGCGTCACGTAGTCGTCGGCGAGCAGCCGCAGCTTGGCGTCCCTCAGCTCGGCCTGGATGACGGCGGCCTTCCTGGCCACCTCGGCCTGCCGGCCCAGCGGCTTGAGCCGACGGCCCAGCTCGGCGGTCAGGTCGACCAGCCGGGTCAGGTTGGCCTGCATCGCCTCCAGCTTGCGCAGCGCCTTCTCCTTGCGCTTGCGGTGCTTGAGCACGCCGGCCGCTTCCTCGATCAGGGCGCGCCTGGCTTCGGGGCCGGCGTGCAGGATGTCGTCGAGCTGACCCTGCCCGACGATCACGTGCATCTCGCGGCCCAGGCCCGAGTCGGACAGCAGCTCCTGAACATCGAGCAGGCGGCAATGATCGCCGTTGATGGCGTACTCGCTCTGCCCGGACCTGAACATCAGGCGGCTGATCGTGACCTCGGCGTACTCGATCGGCAGGGCCCCGTCGCTGTTGTCGATGGTGAGCGTCACCTCGGCCCGGCCGAGCGGCGGGCGCGAGGTGGTGCCGGCGAAGACGACGTCCTCCATCTTGCCGCCGCGCAGCGACTTGGCCCCCTGCTCGCCCATCACCCAGGACAGGGCGTCGACGATGTTGGACTTGCCCGAGCCGTTAGGGCCGACCACGCAGGTGATGCCGGGCTCGAGGCGGAGCGAGGTGGCGGAGGCGAAAGACTTGAAGCCGCGCAGAGTGAGGCTCTTCAGGTACAAGTGCAGCCCCTCCTCTCGCTCCGCACCTTATCGCCCCGCGGCGCGCGATACGGCGAACCGCAGCTAGGGTCGCGTGCCGGATCTTGAGCAGGCATGCCAAACTGGCCGGAAGTCCCCGATGCGACACCCGGCGTCACTGCCGCCTTTGATGCCCGTGTGACTAATGACATATAACGGGCAGATATACAACGAAGAGGGGCGCCGCCAGGGGCGCCCCTGATTCGTTGCTTGTCGTTTGTCCGCGTCTGCCAGCGCTCGTCAGACGAACGCAGGCTCGCGGTCCGGCACCAGCACGTCCTCATGGGCTGCCTCAACCGCGAGCGCGTCGTTCTGCTCCTGAAGCCGCACAAGCTCGGCTTCCAGGTCGCGTACTCGCTGCTGGAGGCGGCGCATCTCGGAAACGATGCGGGGATCCGGACCGCCGACGTGGCCGAATAGAGCCTTCGCCATTGTTAAAGGTCCTCCACGCTGAGTGACCAGAGTGGGCACATGCTTAACACGCGCGAATCCGCGCGCGCAACCAACACCAACCAGTTTCCCACCCTGGCCTTTGCTGGTCAAGTTGGGCGCCCATCCAATGCCTGTTATACACCTTATCAGCCATAACAACCCGTTTTTGACGTCACGGGGCCTGACGGAGCGTACCGAACGGCCGGGTCAGCCGCCGCCGGTCCGGCCGCCCCTACCAGCGCGCCCGGCGGGGGCGAGGCTGGCAGCGCGGGCAACTGTAGGCAGACCGGTTCATGAAGGGGTCACGCCGGACCGGCGTGCCGCACTTGAGGCAGGGGAAGCCTTCCCGCCCGTACACGGCGAGCGACCGCTCGAAGTAGCCGCTCTCCCCGTTGACGTTGACGTACATGTCGTCGAACGAGGTCCCGCCGGCGGCCAGGGCCTCGCCGAGCACGTCGCGGACCGCGGCGAGCAGGCGGCTCACCTCCGGGCCGTTCAGGGTCTCGGTGGGCCGGGCCCAGTGCAGCCCGGCCCGCCACAGCGCCTCGTCGGCGTAGATGTTGCCGATGCCGCTGACCAGCGACTGATCGAGCAGCGCGCGCTTGACCCCGGTGCGGCGGCCGCGCAGCCGCACGGTCAGGACGGCCGGGTCGAAGGCCGCCTCGAACGGGTCTGGTGCGATGTGGGCGATCGGCGCGGGAAGTTCGGCGCCGTCCCGGACCACGCACATGTACCCGAACGTCCGCTGATCGGTAAACCGCAGGTCAGGGCCCTCGTCGGCGAAGGTGAACAAGATCCTCACGTGGGGCGAGAGCGGCTGGTCCGGTTTGACGGCGAGCAGTTGCCCGCTCATCCCGAGGTGCGCGAGCAGGGCGTCCTCGCCCACCGACATCCACAGGTACTTGCCCCGCCGCCTGGCGCTGTCGAGGCGGCGCCCGGCCAGGGCGGAGGTGAACTCCGCGGGGCCGGACGGCTGCCTGCGGACGGCGCGCGGATGCAGGACCCGGACGGTGTCGATGGTCCGGCCCACGACTTGGTGTTCAAGGCCGCGGCGAACCGTCTCGACCTCGGGTAGCTCAGGCACCCCGCCCGCCTCCCCTTTCCCCCTCACTGCTCCGGCGCGGGTCCTGGCTCTTCCCCGTCGCCGGAGTCCCTGACGTCCTCGCCCGGGTCGTCCTTGACGTCCCTCAGGTCGCCGTTGCCCGCCGCCAGGGGGGGGGCCGAGGGGGCCGAGGGGGCCGAGGGGGTCTGGGGGGAAAGGTTTCCCCCCAGGATCGGGGGGTTCTCGGGGGGTCGTCCACCCGAGGATATAGAGTGCGGGGCCGTTTCCGCGGTGATGGCCCGCCAGGCCGCCTCGGCCGCCTGCTGTTCGGCCGCCTTCTTGGTGCTCCCCTCACCGGAACCCAGCACCCGGCCGCCGACCCGGACCACGGCGCGGAACGACTTCTGGTGGTCCGGTCCGCTCTCTTCGACCTGGTAGTCGGGTACCCCCAGCATCTTGACCGCGGTGAGCTCCTGCAGCGAGGTCTTCCAGTCCAGGCCCGCGCCCAGCCGGGCCGACCTGGTGATGACCGGATCGAACAGGCGGTGCACCAGCGCGCTCGCCTCGGCCAGGCCGCAGTCGATGTACACCGCGCCGATCACCGCCTC
>WNFD01000271.1_pt1 | contig 56883 bp, 60 predicted proteins | sample 5400491 | NCBI WGS metagenome assembly WNFD01 (sample SAMN13153343, study PRJNA577476) | soil metagenome | isolation source: 120 cm saprolite under Douglas fir tree site 2 hole 2 replicate 2 | place: USA:California | collected 2015-04-18 | reverse complement strand
GCTCCATCCAGCGGCCGATCTCGTTCCAGTCCTTGTCGAAGAACACCACCACCGGGATCGACTGGTACCCGTTGTTGAGGAAGGTGTCGCGCAGGTCCGGCACCTGGTCGCGGAAGAACACCCGCAGCTCGGCACCGGGCATCGCGTCGACGATGTGGGCGATCAGGGGCGAGTTACGGTGGACGTCGCCGCACCAGTTCTCGGCGAGCATCATCACATGCTTCACCCCGGTCACTCCGCCGAAGAACTTCTGCTCCTCGTCGGTGAGCTTGGAGTTCGCGTAGTTCTGCTCGGTCCGGGCCCGGGTGTCGCCCATCTGGGCCATGTAGTCCTTCCAGGTCAGGCCAGTGGCAAAGCGCTTCGCGTCGAGGGGAATCGTCAGTTGAGCCATGTCGTCCTCGCTTCGGTGAGAGTGATGGGTTTGGGGCGTTGCCGGCTGCTACGGTTTAGAGCGACTGCTCACATCCGTTTACTTCCGCAGGCTTCGACTTCGGTTTACTGCACTCGTTGGTTTACTGCAACTGCCTGGCACTCTTTGGCTTACTGCTACTACCTTTAACTCTTCTTATGGTCGCCTCGCCTTCGGCTGCGGCTCCCCCTTCCATCGCCACCAGCAACATGACGTCGGAACCCTCTCGGAGGGGGGTATCGCGCTCGGCCAGCTCGCCGTCCACCGCGGCGGTCAGGTCCGTCGTTCCGTCGAGCCCGAGGGCGTCCAGCAGGTCACCCAGGCTCGCGCCCGCCGCGAGCACGTGGCGCTGGGGGCCGTCCCCGCTGCCAGGCCGCCGGCGGCGGAGGGCGGCGGACAGGGTGACCGACACGGCGACCGTCGGGGCGCCGGTGCGCGATGCGTCGTGAAGCCGACTCATGACCACGGCGGAGTATACTACGCCGCGATGGGGCTCGGCTCGCCGCGATGAAGCGCCGCAACCGCGACGGGACGGCGGAGTGGTTCACGAGCTTCTTCGACGCGGCCTACGTGGCCCAGCTCCGCGAGGAGAAACCCCCCGCCCAGACCCGTCGCGAGGTCGACTTCGTCCTGCGCGCGCTGCGGCCGGCGCCGGGAGCGCGGATCCTCGACGTCCCCTGCGGCTACGGACGCCACGCCGCGGCCCTCGCCGGGCGCGGCTTCCAGGTGGTCGGGGTGGATCTCTCCCGCGCGATGATCGCGGAGGCGCGCCGCCGGTTCGCGGGGCGACCGCGGCTCACCTTCGTGCGGGGCGACATGCGGCGGATCACCTTCGACCGCGAGTTCGACGCGGTCGTCAATCTCTACACCAGCTTCGGCTACTTCACGCCGGCCCAGAACCAGGCGGTGCTGCGGCGCCTCGCGCGGGCGCTGCGGCCCGGCGGCACGCTCCTCGTCGATCACCGGGACCCGGTCTACGACGCGACGCTGCCGCGCCGCCCGTGGTACCGCGCGGGCGCCACCCGTTTCATCCTGGAAGACCGGCGCTTCGATCGCCGCACCCGGATCACCGAGAGCACCCAGCTCGTCATCGCTCCCGGGCCGCGCCTGGTCCGGCAGCGTCGCCTGCGCTTCCAGCAGTTCTCGCTCGCCCAGTGGCGCCGCATGCTCGGCATGGCCGGGCTCCGCTTCCGGCACGCGTACTCGGGCTACGACGGGCGGCGCTATCGCGCGGGCGCGACCGGGCGTCTCATCGTGGTCGCGGAGCGGCCGCTCCGCCTTGACAGGCGGCGCTCCGCGTCGTAGAGTACGGGCACATCACGAATCACTCCTTTAAGCGGGCCCTGCGAGGCCGGCAAGGAGCGCACGATGCGGTACCCGAAGCGCCTGTGTGGACCCCCGCCCCGTGAGGGGCATTTTTTTTGCCCGAGGCCCTCGTGAGCGCGCGCGAGAAGGCCCAGGTGCTCGACGAGACCGGGCTCGACCGGGCCCTCACCCGCATCGCCCACGAGATCGTCGAGCAGGCCGGCGGGGGCGAGGGCGTGGCCCTGGTCGGCATCAAGACCCGCGGGGTGACCCTCGCCGAGCGCATCGCGGCCAAGATCGCGGCCATCGAGGGCACCAAGCCTGCGGTGGGCGCGCTCGACATCACCCTCTACCGCGACGACCTGGGGCTCAAGGCCGCGCAGCCCATCGTCCGCAGCACCGAGATCGGCTTCCCGATCAAGGGGCGCACGGTGGTGCTGGTCGACGACGTCCTCTTCACCGGTCGGACGATCCGGGCCGCCATGGACGCGCTCATGGACCTGGGACGTCCGCGCATCATCCGGCTCGCGGTCCTGATGGACCGCGGCCATCGCGAGCTGCCCATCCGTCCCGACTACGTCGGCAAGAATCTGCCCACGAGCCGCCGGGAGACGGTGGCCGTGATGCTCCGCGAGCACGACGGCGTGGATCGCGTCGTCATCCAGGAGGAGTGAGCCCATGAGCTGGAAGCGCAAGGATCTGCTCGGCATGCGGGACCTGGACGCGTCGGAGATCACCGACGTGCTCGACACCGCGGTCTCCATGAAGGAGATCGCGAGCCGCGAGATCAAGAAGGTCCCGACCCTCCGGGGCAAGACGGTGGTGAACCTCTTTTACGAGTCCTCGACGAGGACGCGCACCTCGTTCGAGATCGCGGGCAAGTGGCTCTCCGCCGACGTCATCAACTTCTCCGCCTCCGGCTCGAGCGCGGACAAGGGCGAGAGCCTCCTCGACACCGCGCGCAACATCGAGGCCATGAGCCCCGACGTGGTGGTGGTGCGCCACAAGGCCTCCGGCGCCCCCGCCCTGCTGGCCCGGCACCTGCGCTGCGGGGTGGTCAACGCGGGCGACGGCGCCCACGAGCACCCGACCCAGGCCCTGCTCGATCTCATGACCATTCGCGAGAAGAAGGGGCACCTCGAAGGGCTCAACGTCACGATCGTGGGCGACGTCACCCACAGCCGGGTCGCCCGCTCCGACATCTTCGGGATGCGCAAGATGGGCATCACGGTGACGGTGGCGGGCCCGCCCACCCTGATCCCGGCCCAGTGCCAGGAGCTGGGCGTGAAGGTGAGCCACCGCCTGGAGGAGGCCATCGCCAGCGCGGACGTGATCATGATGCTGCGGCTCCAGCACGAGCGGATGGAGGGCGGCTTCATCCCGTCGATCCGCGAGTACTCGCGGGTGTGGGGTCTCTCGCTCGCCAAGCTCAAGCCCTGCCGGCCCGACGTGCTCATCATGCACCCCGGTCCGGTGAACCGCGGCGTCGAGCTGTCTCCCGAGGTGGCCGACAGCCCCTTCTCGGTGATCCTCGACCAGGTCGGCAACGGGGTCGCGGTGCGGATGGCGGTGCTCTACCTCCTGGCCGGGCGCAAGGGCGCATGAGCCTGCTGATCCGGAACGGGCGCGTGGTCGATCCGGCCGGCGGCACCGACGCGGTGGCCGACGTCCTGATCGCGGAGGGCCGCATCCAGAAGGTCGGCCGGGGGCTCAAGGCGCCCGCGGGGGCCGAGACCATCGACGCCACCGCCAAGGTGGTGTGCCCGGGCTTCATCGACATGCACGTGCACCTGCGGGAGCCGGGCTTCGAGTACAAGGAGACGATCGCCTCCGGGACGCGCGCCGCCGCCGCGGGCGGCTTCACCGCGGTGGCCTGCATGGCCAACACCTTCCCGGTCAACGACAACCGCGCGGTCACCGACTACATCCTGGCCCGCGCGAAGGTCGAGGGCGTCGTCCGCGTGTATCCGATCGGCGCGGTGACCCGCAACCTCGAGGGCCGGCAGCTCGCCGAGATGGCCGAGCAGGCGGAGGCCGGCTGCGTGGCCTTCTCCGACGACGGCAAGTGCGTGATGGACGCGGAGCTCTACCGTCGGGCCATGGAGTACGCGCTGCCCTTCGGCACCCCGATCATCAGCCACGCGGAGGACTGCCACCTGGCCCACGGGGCGCCCATGAACGAGGGCCTCGTCTCCACCGAGCTGGGGCTCTCCGGCCAGCCCGGCGCCGCCGAGGACGTGATGGTGGCGCGCGACATCATCCTGGCCGAGCTGACCGGCGCCCACCTGCACATCGCGCACATCTCGACCGCGGGCGCGGTGCGCCTCGTGCGCGAGGCCCGGGCGCGCGGGGTCCGGGTCACCGCGGAGGTGACGCCGCACCACCTTGTGCTCACCGACGAGGCGGTGCGCAGCTACGACCCCAACTGCAAGATGGCCCCGCCGCTCCGCACGAAGCGCGACGTCGAGGCGTGTCTGGAGGGCCTGATCGACGGCACCATCGACTGCGTGGCCACCGACCACGCCCCCCACGCCACCTCCGAGAAGGAAGGCGAGTTCGCGGAGGCGGCGAGCGGCGTCGTCGGGCTCGAGACCGCGGTGCCGCTCCTGCTCGACCGGCTGGTGCGCCCGGGCGTGGTGGACCTGCCCACCCTGGTCGCCCGGCTCAGCACCGGGCCCGCGCGCCTGCTGAACCTGCCCGGCGGCAGCCTCGCGCCCGGTGCGCCGGCCGACGTCACGGTCCTCGATCTCGAGCGAGCGTGGACGGTGGAGCCGGCCGCGTTCCATTCGCGGAGCCGGAACACGCCCTTCGGCGGCTTCACCGGAACCGGCGCGCCGTGGATGACGCTGGTCGGCGGGGTCAAGGTGACGCCGTGACCCGCCCGGCCCTGCTCGCGCTCGCGGACGGCCGCGTGTTCCGCGGGGAGGCCCTGGGCGCCGCCGGCGAAGGCCACGGCGAGGTGGTCTTCAACACCTCGATGACCGGCTACCAGGAGATCCTCACCGATCCGTCGTACCGCGGGCAGATGATCTGCATGACCTACCCGCTCATCGGCAACTACGGCATCAACCTGGAAGACGTCGAATCGCGCCGCCCCTGGCTCAGCGGATTCATCGTCAAGGAGGCCTGCCCGTTCCCCTCGAGCTGGCGCTCGCGGATCCCGCTCGACGACTACCTGCGCGACAACGGCATCGTGGGCATCCAGGGGATCGACACCCGCGCGCTCACCCGCCACCTGCGCGACCACGGCGCGCAGGAGGGCATCATCTCGACCGAGGAGCGGGACGGCGCTCGCCTCGCCGGGCGGGCCCGCGCCCTGCCCGGCCTGCTCGGGCGCGACCTCGTCACCGAGGTGAGCGTGGACGCCGCGCACGGCTGGACCGAGGGGCCGTGGGACCTCGCGCGCGGCTACACGCGGCCCGCGACCGCGCGCTTCCGGGTCGTCGCCTTCGACTCCGGGATCAAGCAGAACATCCTCCGCTGCCTGGCCGGGCTCGGCTGCGACGTCTACGTGGTGCCCGCCGACACCAGCGCCGCCGCGGTGCTCGAGCGGAAGCCCCACGGCATCTTCCTCTCGAACGGGCCGGGCGATCCGGAGGCGGTGCCCTACCTGGTGGAGACGGTGCGCGGGCTCGTCGGCAAGGTGCCGATCTTCGGCATCTGCCTCGGCAACCAGATCCTCGGGCTCGCCCTCGGCGGCAGCACCTACAAGCTCAAGTTCGGTCACCACGGCGGCAACCATCCGGTCAAGGATCTCGAGACCGGCCGGGTGGAGATCACGGCCCAGAACCACGGCTTCGCGGTGGATCCGCGATCCGTGGAGAAGCTCGGGCTGGTGGAAACGCACGTCAACCTCAACGACGGCACCTCGGAGGGCATGCGGCACCGCGAGCTGCCGATCTTCTCGGTGCAGTACCACCCGGAGGCCTCGCCGGGCCCGCACGACGCGCACTACCTGTTCCGTCGTTTCGCCGACCTCATGACGAAGGGAGGGTGAGCCATGCCCAAGTACCTCATCGCCTACCGCAAGACCGAGGAGTCGGGCCAGAAGCCGGAGTGGGCGGTCTTCACGACCGACAGCGACCTGAGCCTCGAGGCGCACGCGGTCAAGGAGCGCGTCGAGAAGCGCATGAGCGTGCTCGGCGAGAAGCTCTGGGGCAACGGCGAGGCCCTGTGGATCGGCAACGGACGCCTCGACGACGTGCTCTACCGGCGGGACGAGGCCGCGCCCGAGATCTCGATCGTCTACGGGTCGGTCGACGCCTAGGAGTCCCTGCGGTGCCGAAGCGGACCGACCTGCGCAAGATCCTCCTCATCGGCTCCGGGCCGATCGTCATCGGCCAGGCGTGCGAGTTCGACTACTCCGGCACCCAGGCCTGCAAGGCGCTCCGGGAAGAGGGCTTCGAGGTGGTGCTGGTAAACAGCAACCCGGCCACCATCATGACCGATCCCGAGATGGCCGACCGCACCTACATCGAGCCGCTCACCCCCGAGTACGTGGCCAAGGTGATCGAGCGCGAGCGGCCCGACGCGATGCTGCCGACGGTGGGCGGGCAGACCGGGCTCAACCTGGCGGTGGCGCTGGCGGAGGACGGCACGCTCGATCGCTACGGGGTCGAGCTGATCGGGGCCAAACTGCCCGCGATCAAGACCGCGGAGGACCGCAATCTCTTCGGCGCCGCGATGGAGCGGATCGGGCTCGCCATGCCCCTGGGCTTCTACGCGTCGAGCCCGGAAGACGCGGTCAGCGGCATGCGGCAGCGGCGCATGCAGTTCCCCCTGATCATCCGGCCCTCCTTCACCCTCGGCGGCACCGGCGGCTCGGTCGCCTATCACCCGGAGGAGCTGGAGACCGCGATCAAGTGGGGGCTCCAGCAGAGCCCGCTCCAGCAGGTGCTGGTCGAGGAGTCGGTGATCGGGTGGAAGGAGTTCGAGCTGGAGGTGATGCGTGACCTGAAGGACAACGTGGTCATCGTCTGCTCGATCGAGAACTTCGATCCGATGGGCGTGCACACCGGCGACTCGATCACGGTGGCGCCGGCCCAGACCCTGACCGACAAGGAGTACCAGCTCATGCGCGACGCCTCCCTCGCGATCATCCGCGAGATCGGCGTCGAGACCGGCGGCTCCAACATCCAGTTCGGCATCAACCCGGTGGACGGCCGGATGGTGGTGATCGAGATGAACCCGCGGGTGTCGCGCTCCTCCGCGCTCGCCTCGAAGGCCACCGGCTTCCCGATCGCCAAGATCGCGGCCAAGCTCGCGGTGGGCTACACCCTGGACGAGCTGCGCAACGACATCACCCGCGAGACGCCCGCCTCGTTCGAGCCCGCCATCGACTACTGCGTGGTCAAGATCCCGCGCTGGGCCTTCGAGAAGTTCCCCGAGGCGGACCAGACCCTGACCACCCAGATGAAGTCGGTGGGCGAGGTCATGGCGATCGGCCGCACCTTCAAGGAAGCGCTCCAGAAGGCGGTCCGCTCGCTCGAGCAGGACCGCTGGGGGCTCACCCTGGACCGGCCGGTCGCCGATCTCGACGAGCTGCGCCAGAAGATCCGCATCCCGAACGCGGATCGCGTCTTCGCCATCGGCGAGGCCTACCGCCGCGGGCTCGGCACCCGCGAGATCCACGAGCTGTCCGCGATCGATCCGTGGTTCCTCGACAACATCCGGCAGATCGTGGAGTACGAGGCGGCGATCACCGCGGCCGGCCTCGACGACGCCGACGTCCTGCGCCGCGCCAAGCAGATGGGATTTTCCGACAAGCGCATCGGACAGCTGACCGGAGCCGCCGAGGGTCAGGTCCGGCACGCCCGGGTTCAAGCCGGCATCAAACCCGTCTACAAAATGGTCGATACCTGCGCGGCCGAGTTCGTGGCCCACACCCCCTACCTCTACTCCACCTACGAGGAGGAGGACGAGGCGCCGCCGACGCCGCGCGAGAAGGTGGTGATCCTCGGCAGCGGCCCCAACCGTATCGGCCAGGGCATCGAGTTCGACTACGCGTGCGTGCACGCCGCCTTCGCGCTGCGGGAAGCGGGCGTCGAAGCGATCATGGTCAACTGCAACCCGGAGACGGTGTCGACCGACTACGACACTTCCGATCGCCTCTACTTCGAGCCGCTCACGTTCGAGGACGTGATGAGCATTGTTGAACGTGAGCGACCACGGGGTGTCATCGTGCAGTTCGGCGGGCAGACCCCGCTCAAGCTGGTGGTGCCGCTCGAGCAGGCCGGGGTGCCGATCCTCGGCACCCCGCCCGACGCCATCGACCGCGCGGAGGACCGCCGCCGGTTCTCCGACCTCCTCGACCGGCTGGGGCTCGCCCAGGCCCCCGGCTCCACCGCGCGCTCGTTCGAGGAGGCGGCGCGGATCGCGGCCACCATCGGCTACCCGGTGCTGGTGCGGCCCTCCTACGTTCTGGGCGGGCGCGCCATGCAGATCGTCTACGACGAGACCGACCTCCAGGCCTACATGAAGGAAGCGGTGCGGGTCAGCCCGGAGCACCCGATCCTGGTCGACAAGTTCCTCGAGGACGCGCTCGAGATCGACGTGGACGCCATCGCGGACGGCGAGCGGGTGGTGGTGGGCGGGGTCATGGAACACGTGGAAAAAGCGGGCGTCCACTCGGGCGACTCCGCCTGCGCGCTGCCGCCCTACTCGCTGGGCGACGACCAGATCGAGCGCATCCAGGCCCAGACCCGTGCCCTCGCCCGCGAGCTGGGGGTGATCGGCCTCCTCAACATCCAGTTCGCGATCAAGAACGAGCAGGTCTTCGTGCTCGAGGTCAACCCGCGGGCCTCTCGCACCGTGCCCTTCGTCTCGAAGGCGATCGGGGTGCCGCTCGCCAAGCTCGCCACCCGGGTCATGCTCGGGTCGACGCTGGCCTCCCTCGGCTTCGCCGAGGAACGGGAGGTCGCGCACATCGCGGTGAAGGAGGCGGTGTTCCCGTTCATCAAGTTCCCGGGCGTCGACACCATCCTGGGCCCGGAGATGAAGTCGACCGGCGAGGTGATGGGCATCGACTACGACTTCCGGAAGGCCTACGTGAAGTCGCAGCTCTCGGCCGGCTCGCCCCTGCCCACCTCGGGCAAGGTCTTCCTCTCGGTGAAGAACCGCGACAAGCGCGCGGTGCTGCAGATCGCCAAGCGGCTGGCCGAGATGGGCTTCAGCCTGGTGGCCACCATCGGCACCGCCAAGCTCCTGCAGCGGCAGGGCATGACGGTGGAGGTCGTGCACAAGGTCAACGAGAACTACCGGCCCAACATCGTCGATCTCATGAAGCGCGGCGAGATCGCGCTCGTGTTCAACACCCCGGAGGACGGGCGGGCCCGCCGCGACTCCTACCTGATCCGCCGGAGCGCGGTGACCCAGAACATCTCCTACTACACCACGGTCGACGGAGCCCAGGCCGCCATCGGCGGCATCGAGGCGCTGCTCAAGGGCGAGATCTCCGTCAAGCCACTCCAGGAGTACTACCGTCCGCTCCCTCGCGGGGAGCGGGCCGGCTGAGGGCCCCCATGCATCCGCCCACCCACGTCAAGGATCGCCTGATCGTCGCGCTCGACGTCGAGACCCTGGCCGACGCGGAGCGGATGGTCGACCGCCTCCAGGGGCTGGCCACCCGCTTCAAGATCGGCTCGCAGCTCTTCACCGCCGCCGGGCCCGCCGCGGTCGAGGCCATCCAGAAGCGGGGCGCCGAGGTCTTCCTCGACCTCAAGTTCCACGACATCCCCAACACGGTGGCGGGCGCCGCCCGCGAGGCGGCCCGGATGGGCGTGCTGATGTTCAACGTCCACGCCTCCGGCGGGCGCGCCATGATGGCGGCGGCGGCCGAGGGCACCGCGACCGCGGCCCGGGAGCTGGGCGGCCGGCGGCCGATCGTCCTCGCGGTCACCGTGCTCACGAGCCTCGACCGGGCCGCGCTCGGCCGCGAGCTCGGCGTGGCCGACTCGGTGGAGGGCCACGTGCTGCACCTGGCCGCCCTCGCCGCCGCGGCGGGACTGGACGGCTGCGTGGCGTCGCCCAACGAGATCGGCGCGCTCCGCACCAGCCGCGGGGCGGGCTGGGTGATCGTGACGCCGGGAGTGCGGCCGGCGGGCAGCGCGGCGGGCGACCAGTCCCGCATCGCCACGCCCGGGGTGGCCGTCTCCGCCGGGGCGCACTATCTCGTGGTCGGGCGACCGATCACCGCCGCGGCCGATCCGGCCCGCGCCGCGGAGGCGGTGCTGCGGGAGATGGGCGCATGAGTGCGATCGGCCTGCGACGGGAGATGGGCGCATGAGCGCGAACAGCCTGCGACGGGAGATGGGCGCATGAGCGGAGACGCCGCGCCCGCGGGCCTCATCCGGCGGCTCTTCGAGATCGGGGCGATCCGCTTCGGCGAGTTCACACTCAAGTCCGGCATCGTCTCGCCTTTCTACATCGACCTCCGCGGGGTCATCTCCTTCCCCGACGTCCTCGAGCAGATCGGCGCCCTGATGGCCGCGCTGGTGAGCCGCTGCGGGGGCGACCGGGTGGGCGGCATCCCCTATGCGGGCCTGCCCCTGGCGGTCGCGGCCAGCCTGGCCGGGCGCGTGCCGCTCGTCTACCCGCGACGCGAGGAGAAGGGCTACGGCACCCGGAAGCGCATCGAGGGGCAGTTCAAGCCCGGCGAGCGCGTGGTGCTCATCGACGACATCATCACCGACGGGGCGAGCAAGCTCGAAGCGATCGCCCCGCTCGAGGAGGCGGGCCTGGTGGTCCGGGACCTCGTCATCCTGGTGGACCGCGAGCAGGGCGGCCGCGAGCTGCTGGCCGCGCGCGGCTACACCCTGCACGCGGTGTTGACCATCTCCCAGTGCTTCGACGAGGGGGAGCGGGCCGGGCTGGCTCCGGTGGCCCTGATCCGCCAGTCGCGGGAGTTCCTCCAGGCCACCCGGTTCGCCTGATGCCGGCGGCGAGCGACGGCCCGGGCGAGATCCTCGTCGAGCGCGAGGCGATCCAGGCCGACGTCGCCCGGCTGGCGGCCCAGATCTCGGCCGACTACGAGGGCCGTCCGGTGCACCTGATCGGCGTGCTCAAGGGCTCGGCCGTCTTCCTCTCCGACCTCATGCGGGCGATCACCGCGCCGGTCACGGTGGACTTCATCTCGGTCGGGGCCTACGGCCCCACCATCACCGCCTCGGGCGTGGTGCGCATCCGCAAGGACCTGGACGAGCCGATCGAGGGCCGCGACGTGGTGGTGGTCGAGGGCATCTGCGCGAGCGGGCGCACCCTGGCCTATCTCCTGCGCAACTTCCAGACCCGGAACCCGGCCTCGATCCGGGTCTGCACGCTGCTGGCCAAGCAGTGCGCCCGGGCCCAGGAGCTGACCCTGCACTACGTGGGCCGCGAGATCCCGGACGTGTTCGTGGTCGGCTACGGCCTCGACCGGGACGAGCGCTTCCGCAACCTGCCCCACGTCTCCCGCCTCGCCTAGGCCCTTCGCAGGTGCCCGGTGCTTTGGCGCACATAAGGTATGCTTTCCTGGTGAGGCTCCGACGACCACTCCACGCGGCGGCCGGGCTCCTGGCCACCGTCGCGCTCTCGCTCGTGCTCGCCGGCTGCGAGAGCGGCGGCATCTCCCGCACCGTCCACGTCGCGGAGCGGCCGATCTGGACCGCGGGCAACTCGTGGACCTACCGGGGGCGCGGCCCGAACGGGGCGTACACGGTCACCCGCAAGGTGCTGAAGGAGGGGATCTTCGAGGGCCGCGACTGCTACCAGATCGAGGCGGGCGACGCCCGCTACTGGTACACCAAGCAGCTCGGCTACCTGGCCCGGACCAGCGGAGACAAGACGGTGCGCCTGGCCGCGCCGCCCGAGGACTGGCAGTGGCCGCTCCAGGTCGGCAAGCAGTGGTCGGCCACCGTGACCTGGACGGACCAGGGCGAGCAGGAGCGGACCTTCGTGCTGACCGGGGTCTGGCTGGTGGAGACCTACGAGGAGGTCAAGACCCCGGCCGGGACGTTCAAGGCCTTCAAGGTCTCCCGCCGCGAGGTCGAGAGCGGCGCCTCCCAGGAGTTCTGGTACAGCCCGGAAGCCAAGGGCTGGGTCAAGGTCCGCGGCGTCGACACCGCCGACGGGAACTACGAGGAAGAGCTGACCGCCTACACCGCGCGCTGATCCTTCAGCGCGGCCGGTTCTCCGGCCGCCACCGCAGCAGGCGCGCCTCGAGCAGCTTGATCCCCAGCGCCATCACGATGCCGATCGCGCCCAGCACGAAGAGCGCCACCATCATGTCCGCCGCATTGAGGGTGCCGAGCGACTGGATGATCAGGTAGCCGAGCCCACCCCCCGATTCGCCTCCGATGAACTCGCCCACCACCCCGATGAGGGCGAACGAGATGGAGGGGGTCAGCGACGGGAAGGTCCAGGCGAGCGCGGACGGCACGATCACGCTGGTCATGATCTGGCGCTCGGAGGCGCCCAGGAAGCGCGCGGAGTGGATGAGATCGGCGTCGACGCTGAGGCGGGACTGTCAACGCCGGATTGGCCCAAAGACGTTGACAGATAAGGTTTTTTAGGCTATCGTTCGGGCGATGCCTGCGCCGGAGTCCCCCCTCGTCCCGAGCAGCCGTCCGAGGTGCTCGTGATCCGCAGCATGACCGGGTACGGACGGGCGGAGTCCACCGGCACGCGCACCATCCTCACCGTCGAGTGCAAATCGGTCAATCACCGCCACCTCGACGTGTCCCTCAAGCTGCCGCGGGTCCTGACCTCGTTCGAGGCCGACGCGCGCCGGATGATCCAGGCCGCGGTGCAGCGTGGCCGCGTGGACGTGAGCGCGGCGGTGACCACCGCCGAGGGCACGGTGCTGAACCCGCTCAGCGTCAACATCGCGCAGGGCCGGGAGTACGCCGAAGCCGCGCGCCGGCTGGCCGACGCGCTCGACCTCTCCGACGGCCCCTCGCTCGGCTGGGTGATGGGGCAGCCCGGGGTGCTCACGCGGGAGGAGCAGGTCCCGCTGTCCGCGGAAGAGGCCTGGCCGCTGCTCGAGAAGGCGCTCGGCGGGGCGCTCGCCCTCATGGTGGAGCGCCGGGAGACCGAGGGCGCCGCGCTCGCGGACGAGCTGGGCGGGCTCCGGGAAGCCCTCGTGAGCCACGTCGAGACGGTGGCCCGGCGCGCCCCCGCGGCGGTGGAGCGTCGCACCGCGCGCCTGCGCGAGCGGATGCAGGTAATGCTGGGCGACGCGCAGATGGACCCCACCCGCCTGGCCACCGAGGTCGCGGTGTGGGCCGACCGGACCGACGTCAGCGAGGAGCTGGCGCGGCTGCGGGCCCACCTCGCGCAGCTCGCCGCGCTCCTGGCCGGCGACGAGCCCGTGGGACGGACGCTCGACTTCCTGATCCAGGAGATCAACCGGGAGGTGAACACGGTCGGCTCCAAGGCGGACGACCTGGAGATCTCGCAGACCGTGATCGCGGCGAAAGCCACGCTCGAGAAGATGCGCGAGCAGGTGCAGAACATAGAATGATGCAGGAGTGATGCAGCTCATCAAGCGGCGCGGCACGCTGGTGGTCGTCTCGGCCCCCTCGGGGGCGGGCAAGACCACGCTCTGCCACGAGGTGCGCACGCTCGTGCCCGATCTGTACTACTCGGTCTCCTACACCACCCGCGCACCGCGCCACGACGAGACGAACGGGACCGACTTCTTCTTCGTGACCGACGGCGCGTTCACCGCGATGCGGGCGCGCGACGAGTTCGCGGAGTGGGCCGAGGTGCACGGCCACCTCTACGGCACACCGGCCAAGGCGCTCGAGAGCGCGCTCGGCCGGGGCCTCGACGTGCTCCTCGACATCGACACCCACGGCGCCCGCCAGCTCCGCCAGCGCTACCCGGAGGCGGTCTCGGTGTTCATCATGGCCCCGTCCATGGCCGAGCTGGAGGCTCGCCTGCGCGAGCGCAACAGCAATTCGCCGGGCGACATCGCCCGGCGGCTCAGCCGCGCCAAGGAGGAGATCGCGGCCTGGCGCCAGTACGATTACCTGATCATCAACCGTGACGTGAAGGAGGCGGTGGACCAGCTCGCGACCATCATCCAGGCCGAGCGCTGCCGCACGAGCCGATTGACCCTGCGTTTCCCCGACATGGAGGTGCCGGCGTGATGTCGTTCCCATCCCTCGAAAAGTCCCTCGACAACGTGTCCAATCGTTACATGCTGGTGGTGCTCGCCGCCAAGCGCGCCCGCCAGCTCAACCGGGGCGCCAAGGCCCAGGTCGACACCCGGCACAAGAAGCCCACCAGCACCGCGCTCGAAGAGATCGCCGAAGCCCGCGTCGGCTACCGGGTAAAGGAAGAAGACACCCCAAAGCTCTAGAACCAAAAACCAAGACCCACGAGAGTCCGCGGCCGGGGGGAGTGCGGGGGCCATTTCGGGGCCCCCGCAGCTGAAGAGCCTAAAGACTGAAACGAGAGTCCGCGGCCGGGGCAAGACCGCAGAAACCATGAGCCTAAACGACAAAGACCTGATCCTCGGCGTCACCGGCAGCATCGCCGCCTACAAGGCGGTCTACCTGCTGCGCGAGCTCACCCGGCTCGGGGCCCGGGTCACCGTGGTCACCACCGCCCACGCCGACCGGTTCATCGGCCCGCTGACCTTCCGGACCCTCTCCGGCCGTCCGGTGCTCTCCGATCTCTTCGATCCCCAGAGCCCGGAGGCGGTCGAGCACGTCGCCCTGGCCGAGCGCGCCCACGCCCTCGTGGTCGCCCCGGCCACCGCCAATCTCCTGGCCCGCGCCGCCCACGGCCTCGCCGACGACTTCCTGACCACGCTGCTGCTGGCCGCGCGGTGCCCGGTACTGATGGCCCCCGCGATGGACGGCGGCATGTGGGATCACGCCGCGGTCAGCGCCAACGTCCGCACCCTGCGCGAGCGTGGGGTCACGGTCCTCGAGCCCGACGCGGGCGCGCTCGCCTCCGGCCTCTCCGGGCGGGGACGCCTGCCGGAGGTGGACGCCATCGTGGAGGCGCTCGAGCGCCTGCTCGCCCCGCGGCGCGACCTGGCCGGCGAGCGTCTGCTCGTGACCTCGGGCCCCACCCGCGAGCCCATCGATCCGGTGCGCTACATCTCGAACCGCTCCTCCGGCAAGATGGGCCAGGCGGTGGCGACCGCGGCCCTGCGGCGCGGCGCCGAGGTGACCCTGATCTCGGGGCCCACCGCGCTGACCCCGCCGCCCGGCGCGGTCTACGTGCCGGTGCAGACCGCGGAGGACATGCGCGAGGCTGCGCTCCAGCACCTCGAGCGGGCCACCATCGTCATCAAGGCGGCCGCGGTGGGCGACTACCGGGTCAAGCGCCCGAGTGCGACCAAGATCAAGTCGAAGAAGGACGAGGGGCTCGCGCTCGACCTGGTGGCGAACCCGGACATCCTCCGCGAGCTGGCCGCTCGCAAGGGCCGGGCCTTCCTGGTGGGCTTCGCGGCCGAGACCAACGACGTGCGCGCCAACGCGGCGGCCAAGCTCGAGGCCAAGGGCGTCGATCTCCTCGTCGCCAACGACGTGAGCGTGCAGGGCATCGGCTTCGAGGCCGACGACAACCAGGTGACGCTGTTGGATCGCTGGGGCGGCGTGGCCGACCTTCCCCGGATGAGCAAGCTCGAGGTGGCCGACGCCATCCTCGACCGGGTGCTCGGCCTGCGCGCGGCGCAGCGCGCCGGGACGCCCGACCGCACCGCGCGCTAGCCGGATGAGCGACCCGCGGGAGGCCGTGGCCCTGGCCCTGCGCGGGCTCGCCGATACCCTCCGGCACCATCGCGACCTCGGACTCCGGGATCTGACCCTCGCCTCCGTGCCCTTCCCCGACCCGGCCGACTCCCTGCGCGAGCAGGAGCGCGCCCGACAGGGCTGCCAGCTCTGCAAGCTCTGCAAGAGCCGCACGAACGTGGCCTTCGGCTCGGGCCACGCGCGCGCGCGCCTCATGGTGGTGGGCGAGGGGCCCGGCGAGGAGGAGGACAGGCAGGGCCTGCCCTTCGTGGGGCGCGCGGGTCAGCTCCTCACCAAGATGCTGGCCTCGGTGGGGTTCGATCGCGAGCGCGACTGCTACATCGCGAACGTGGTGAAGTGCCGCCCCGAGCGCAACCGCAATCCGGAGCCGGACGAGGTCGCGGCGTGCAGCCCGTTCCTGATGGCCCAGATCGACACGGTGCGCCCCCACGTCATCCTGGCCCTCGGCAACTTCGCGGCCCAGACCCTGATCGGCACCAAGGAAGGCATCACGCGCCTGCGCGGCAAGACCTACGGCTTCCGCACCGCGGTGCTGGTGCCGACCTTCCATCCCGCGTTCCTGCTGCGCAACCCGGGCCAGGAGTTCAAGCGCATGGCCTGGGACGACCTGAAGCTGGCGCGGCGCGAATACGACGCGCGCGCGAACGACGGCGGGCGGACCGGCGGTTGATCGCGGATATCGTCTTCGATATCCCCATCGACCACGCGTTCTCGTACGCAGTGCCGGCGGGCCTCGACGTCACCCGCGGGCAGCGGGTGAGCGCGCCGCTCCACGGCCGGAGCCGCGTGGGGGTGGTGGTCGCGCTCCGCGAAGGCGACGCGACCGCGCTGAAGCCGCTCCAGCGCGCGGTCGAGCCGGTGCCGGTGCTGTCGGACGCCGCGCTCGAGCTGACGCGCTGGGCCGCCGGCGAGAGTCTCTCGTCGTGGGGCTCCACGCTCCTGTCCCTGCTGCCGCCGCCGCCGCGTCCCTTCGCGGCGGAGACCGTCTCGCCGCCCGCCGCTCCGGTGGCGGGCCCCGCGCAGGAGCCCGAGCTCTGGACGGACCATCGCCGCGAGGCCCGGCTCGCCGAGTGCCTCGAGCGGGAGACCGGCGCCGCGCTCGTGATCGCGCCCGACCGCGAGGCCGCCGCGCGCTGGGCGCGTCGCCTCGACGCGGCCCGCCTCGACAGCGGGGTGCCCGAGCCGGAGCGACGCCGCGCCTGGTTCGCGGCCTCGCGCGGGCGCAGCCGCGTGGTGGTCGGGACCCGCTCCGCCCTGCTCGCCCCGCTGCCGCCCCCGGCCACCCTGGCCCTGATCGACGAGCACGACCCGGCCCACAAGCCGCCGGGCGCGCCACGCCTGCACTCGCGCGATCTGCTCCTGCGCCGCGCCGCGCTCGACGGGAGCCGCCTGCTGCTGCTCTCCGCGACGCCATCGGTGGAGACCTGGTGGCGCGCGCAGGACGGACAGATCGTCCGCGCCGAGGCTCTCCCCGGCCCCTGGCCCCAGGTCCTGACCGCGGACACCCGCGGCATCCTGCGCAACCACCCGCTCACCCTGCCCCTCACCCGCGCCATCGAGGACAGCACGAAGCAGGGCCGCCGCGCCGCGCTGATCGTCAGCCGGCGGGCCGCCGCACTCGCCTGCGACGACTGCGGGGCCATCCTCCGCTGCCCGGACTGCGGGGTGCCGCGGGCCCTCTCGCGAGACCGCCGCGAGCTGCGCTGCCCGCTCTGCGCGGGGGCCGACGCCCCGCCCGATCACTGCGCCGACTGCGGCGGCCATCGCCTGTCGCCCTTCGGCTGGGACGCGGAGCGCGTGCAGACCTCGGTGGTCCGCCGCTTCCCGCGCCTGACCGTCTCGCGGCAGAACCTCGAGGCCCAGGTGGTGATCGGCACCCCGGCCCTGCTGCGCACGCTCCCGACGCGCTCGGTGGGCTGCGTCGGCTTCATCGCCCTGGACGCGATGCTCCGCGTGCCCGACTTCCGGGCCGGCGAGCGCACCTGGGAGCTCCTGTGGGCGGCGGCGGAAGCGGTGATGCCCGAAGGGCGCGTGGTCGTCCAGACCCAGCATCCCGAGCACTACGCGGTCCGCACCGTCCAGGCGCAGGATCGCGCCGCGTTCTACAAGGAGGAGCTGCGCTTCCGGGCCGAGCTGGGCTACCCGCCCTTCCGGCGCCTGTGCGAGATCTCGGCCCGCGCCCGCGAGGACGGCCGGGCGCGCGCCCTCGCGGAAGAATGCGCGGCGGCCCTGCGCGGCATTGCCCTCCTCACGGTCTACCCGCCCGCCTCGGCCAGCCCGGCCGGCGCGCGCAATCGCCGCTGGCGATTCGTCGTCAAGGGGCCGGCCGACCTGCCGCATCGGCTGGCGCCCGCGCTGGCACCGCTGCTCGGGAAGCGACGCGGCGCAGCCGGTATGGTAGAAGTAGAGATGGACCCGCAGGCAAATGCCTGAGACGCAGGCGGTCCAGAGGAGACGCGCCCAGTGGCCGTGCTGACGGTGAAGCTGTACGGCGACCCGGTGCTGCGGCAGGTCGCCGCGCCGGTCCGCGACATCACCCCCGAGATCAAGCGGATCATCGCCGACATGACCGAGACCATGTGGCACCAGGTGGGTATCGGTCTGGCCGCCCCCCAGGTTGGCCTGTCTCACCGGATCCTGGTGATGGACGACAGCAAGGGCGGAGTCCAGGCCCTCATCAACCCGGTCATCGAGTCCCGGAGCGGGACTATTCGCGAAGAAGAAGGTTGCCTTTCGTTACCCGGCATCTTCGCGGACGTGGAGCGGAGCCGGTCCATCATCGTCTCGGCGCTCGACGCGGACGGCAAGCCGTTGTCGTTCGAGGCGAGCGGGCTCAAGGCGCGCGTGGTCCAGCACGAGATGGATCACCTGGACGGCGTGCTGTTCATCGACCGCCTGCCTCCGGTCACGCGGGACCGCATCAAGAAGAAGATCCAGAAGGAAGGCTTCCCCAAGGAGACCGCGCACCACGCCTTCGCCCTCTAGCGAGCGGGGGCCGCGCGTCCTGTTCTACGGCACCCCCGCCTTCGCCCTGCCGACCCTCGAGGGCCTGCTCGCACATCACCACGTCGTGGCCGTGATCACCCAGCCCGATCGGCCGGCGGGACGCGGCCGCCCCCTGACCGCCTCGCCGGTGAAGCGTCGCGCGGCGGAGGCCGGCGTGCCGGTGCTCCAGCCGCCGCGGCTGCGCGATCCGGGCTGGCCCGAGCGCCTCGCCGAGTACCGGGCCGACGTCGCGGTGGTCGCGGCCTTCGGCCAGATCCTGCCCAAGGCCGTGCTCGACGTGCCGACCCATGGCTCGATCAACGTCCACGCCTCGATCCTGCCGCGGTATCGCGGGGCCGCGCCGATCGCCTGGGCCATCATCCGCGGCGAGACCGAGAGCGGGATCACGACCTTCCAGATGGACCCGGGCATGGACACCGGGGCCGTGCTGCTGCGCGAGCCGACCGCGATCGGCCCCGACGAGACCGCGGGCGAGCTGTCGGCGCGCCTGGCCGGGATCGGCGCGCGGCTCCTGCTGCGGACGCTCGAGGAGATCGACACGCTGCCCCGCATCCCGCAGGACGCGGCGCAGGCCACCCTGGCCCCTCGGCTCAAGAAGGAAGACGGCTGGCTCCGGCCGGCCGAGCCGGCCCGCGACCTCGTCAACCGGATCCGCGGGTGCAACCCGTGGCCGGGCGCCGCCCTGCTCACGCCGGCAGGGCGCCTCCTGATCTGGCGCGCCACCGCCCTCCCCGGCCCCACCACCGCCACGCCCGGCACCCTCGTCACCCTCTCCCCTGAGGGGAGAGGGCAGGGTGAGGGGTTTGGAGGCCTCGGCATTGCGACCGGCTCCGGCCTTCTCCTCCCGATCGAGGTCCGGCCGGAAAATCGCAAGGCCATGCCCTGGGCCGATTTCCTCCGCGGCGCTCGCCTCGAGCCGGGCGCCCGCGTGAGCGAGCCCACGCCATGAGCCCGGTGCTCCGCGCCGGCCCGGTCTCGCAGGCGCGCTACGAGGCACTCCACATCCTGGTGCGGGTGGAGCGCGACCGCGCCTTCGCCGACATCGCCCTCGAGCACGCACTCGAGCGCGCGCGCCTGGACCCTCGCGACGCCGCGCTCTGCACCGAGATCGTGTTCGGCACGCTCCGCTGGCGTCGCCACCTGGACTGGCGGATCACCCCGCATCTCAACCGGCCGCTCGCCAAGCTCGATCCCTGGGTGCGGGCGCTCCTGCGGCTCACCGCCTACCAGCTGATCTTCCTCGACCGCGTGCCGCGATGGGCGGCGGTTGACGAGGCGGTGAGCGTGGCCCGGCTCAAGTCGCGCGTGCCGGGGCCCGCCGAGTTCGTCAACGCGGTGCTGCGCTCCCTCACGCGCGCGCCGGGCCCGCCGCGCCCGCCCGCGCTCCCGGTCGAGGCGGCCGGCGTGCGCTGGTCCTTTCCGGACTGGATGGCCGCGCGCTGGATCTCGCGCTACGGAATGGAGGAAGCGGAGCGCCTCATGGCCGCGCTCGACGAGCGCCCGCCGGTGACCATCCGGGCGAACACCCTTCGGATCACCCGCGAGGACCTGGCCGCCCGCCTCCGAGACGAGGAGCTGGCCGAGACCGATCCCACCTCGCTGGCTCCCGAGGGCCTCACGGTGCGACGCGGGGCCGTCGGCCGCTGGGCCGCGTTCACGGCGGGCTGGTGCACCATCCAGGACGAGGCGTCGATGCTGGTCGCGCGCCTGCTCGATCCCCAGCCCGGCGAGCTGGTCGCGGATACCTGCGCCGCTCCCGGCACCAAGACCACCCACCTGGCCCAGCTCATGGCCAACCGAGGCCGGATCGTGGCCATGGATCCCAATGCGGCCCGGCTGCGGCTGCTGACCCAGGCGGCCGCCCGGCTCGGCGTCGAGATCGTCGAGGCCCACGCCGGCGGGGTGGCCACGGTGAGCGGGCGTTGGAAAGGCCGGTGCGACCGGGTGCTCGTGGACGCCCCGTGCTCGAACCTCGGCGTGCTGCGCCGCAACCCCGACGTGAAGTGGAACCGCGAGGAGGCGGACCTCGGGCGCCTGGCCGAGAAGCAGCGAGGCATCCTGTCGGCGGCAGCCACGCTGGCCCGCCCCGGCGGGCGCCTCGTCTACGCCACCTGCTCCCTCGAGCCGGACGAGAACGACCTGATCGTGCGGGCATTCCTCGATGGCCACCCGGGCTGGCGGCTGGACCCACCGGCGGACTTCCCGGTGCCCCCGGACGCCGCCGGATTCATCCGCTGCCTGCCCCAGGTCCACGGAACCGACGGGTTCACCGCGATCCGCCTGGCCCGCGTGGCCCGGTCCTGACCGGACGCAGGCCCGGGCCCTTTGCGGGCCCCGCGGCTTTCGGGTAAGGTCGCACCATGAGGATCGCGCCGAGCATCCTGTCCGCCGACTTCGCCGCCTTGGGGGAGGCGATCGCGCGGGTGGAGGCGGCCGGGGCCGACCAGCTCCACATCGACGTCATGGACGGCCACTTCGTGCCCAACCTCACCATCGGGCCCCCGGTCATCGAGTCGATCCGGAAGCGGACCCGGCTGCCGCTCGACGTCCACCTGATGATCGAGGAGCCGGAGCGCTGGGTGGAGACCTACGTGAAGGCGGGCGCGGACTACCTGACCATCCACGTCGAGGCCTGCCCCCATCTCGAGCGGGCCCTCTCGCTGATCCGGGAGGCGGGCGCCAAGTCCGGGGTCGCCCTGAACCCCGCCACGGCGCCCGAGGTGCTCGAATACGTGCTCGACGACCTCGACCTGGTGCTCGTCATGTCGGTCAATCCGGGCTTCGGCGGGCAGTCCTTCATCCCGACCGCCTACGAGAAGATCCGCCGGCTGCGGGCCCTCCTGGGCTCCCGCGACGTCCTGGTGTCCGTGGACGGCGGCGTGAAGGTGGACAATGCGGGTCCCCTGGCCCGGGCCGGTGCCACGGTGCTGGTAGCCGGGTCCTCGGTTTTCGGTGCTTCGGATCCGGGGGCCGCGGTGGCGGCATTGAGGCGTGCGTCGGAAGTAGCGAAAAGCGCTTGACTTTTTGGGCTCCCGTCAGTACTCTTTAGCGTTTCCAGACGCAGTCTTCCAGGTGGTAACGCAATGCTCGACAGTCTGACCAGTCGTCTGACCGGAATCCTCGACCGGCTCCGTGGCTTCGGCCGGTTGACGGAGGACAACATCCAGGAGGCTCTGCGCGAGGTGCGCGTGGCCTTACTGGAGGCCGACGTCAACTTCAAGGTCGTGAAGAGCTTCGTCGAGCGCGTCCGTGTGAAGGCGGTCGGGCAGGACGTGCTGCAGTCGCTGACCCCGGGCCAGCAGGTGGTCAAGGTGGTGCGCGACGAGCTGGTCGAGCTGCTCGGGGGCTCCGCCCATCGCCTGGCCATGGCCTCGCACCCACCGACGGTCGTCATGCTGATCGGCCTGCAGGGCTCCGGCAAGACCACCAGCGCCGCGAAGCTCGCCCGCCACTTCCAGAAGCAGGGCCAGCATCCGCTGCTGGTCGCCGCCGACGTCTACCGGCCCGCCGCGATCGACCAGCTGAAGGCCCTGGGCGCGCAGCTCGGGGTCCCGGTGGTGGGGGAGGCCGATCAGCGCCCGGTCGACATCTCCTCCGCGGCGCGCGACGAGGCGGCGCGGCGGGGGCTGTCGCCGCTCATCCTCGACACCGCGGGGCGGCTGCACATCGACGAGGAGATGCTGGAGGAGCTGCGGGCGATCAAGAAGGCGGTGGGACCGCATCACGTCCTGCTGGTGGTGGACGCCATGACCGGCCAGGACGCGGTCACGGTGGCCGACAAGTTCAACGCGGCCATCGGCATCGACGCGGTGATCCTCACCAAGATGGACGGCGACGCGCGCGGCGGCGCGGCCCTGTCGGTGCGCGAAGTGACCGGCCGGCCCATCGCGTTCGTCGGCGTGGGTGAGAAGACCGACGCGCTCGAGCCGTTCCATCCCGATCGGCTGGCCCAGCGCATCCTCGGGATGGGCGACGTGCTCTCGCTGGTGGAGAAGGCCCAGGCCTCGGTGGACGCCGAGCAGGCGGAGGTGCTCGCCCAGAAGATCCGGGACGACGCCTTCACCCTCGAGGACTTCGCCTCGCAGCTCAAGCAGCTGCGCTCCATGGGGCCGCTCGGCCAGCTCATGGACATGGTGCCCTTCTTCAAGGGGGCCAAGGGTCTGCCCAAGGAGATGGCCGGCGAGGAGAAGGAGCTGCACCGGTACGAGGCCATCATCGCCTCGATGACCCCGCTCGAGCGGCGGGAGCCGGCGGTGATCAACGGCAGCCGCCGCGCGCGGATCGCGCGGGGCAGCGGCACGAGCGTGTCGGACGTGAACCGGCTGCTCAAGCAGTACGCCCAGCTCAAGAAGATGATGAAGGGGCTCAAGCAGATGGAAGGGCGCATGGGCAAGCTCAAGGGCGCCCTGCCCTTCCTGCCGCGCTGAGGCCTGGACGAGTAGGCGACGCAGGACAACCCAGAGAGAGGTGACCAGTGGCGGTTCACATCAGGCTGAGACGGACGGGGACGACGCGGAAGCCGGCGTACCGCGTGGTGGTGGCCGACTCGCGCGCGGCGCGGGACGGCAAGTTCATCGAGGTGCTCGGGCACTACAACCCGCTCACGAATCCACCCACCCTGAAGATTGAGGTGGAGCGTGCGAACGAGTGGATCAAGAAGGGCGCGCAGCCCAGCAACACGGTGAAGAACCTGCTGGCGCGGGCCGCGGGAGCCGCCGCCAAGGCGTAGCCCATCGTGACGGACGCCCCCCTCGTCGCGGTCGGGGAGGTGCTGCGGCCCTTCGGGCTGCGCGGCGAGCTCAAGGTGCGCCCGCTCACCGATCGGCCCCGCGAGCGCTTCGGCCAGCTCGACCGCTGCGTGCTCTGGGAGCCCCGCGGGGATCGGCGCGAGGAATGCCGCATCGCCTCGTGCCGCTTCGAGGGCGAGACCATCTTCGTCCGCATGGACGGGGTCGACTCGCCGGAAGCGGCCCGCCGCTTCCAGGGACGGCTCCTGGCGGTGGAGCGCGACGAGGTGCTGCCCCTGCCCGAGGGGCAGTTCTATCCCTGGCAGATGGAGGGCGCGGTGGTGGAGACGCGCGACGGGCAGCCGGTGGGCCGGTTCGTCCGGGTGGAGAGCGGGGCACAGGACCTGTGGGTGGTCGAGGACGACGAGCACCGCCAGCGGTTGATCCCGGCGGTGCCGTCGATCGTGGTGGAGGTCAGCGTGGCGGATCGCCGCATCGTCATCGATCCGCCGGAAGGGCTGCTCGAGCTGTGAGGATCGACATCGTCACCCTCTTCCCGGCCATGCTCGAGATCCCGCTCGGCCAGTCGATCCTGGGCCGGGCCCGCGCCCGCGGCCTGGTCGACGTCCGCGTCCACGACCTGCGGGAATACGCGCCGGGGCGGCACCGGGTGACCGACGAGCCGCCGTTTGGCGGCGGAGGCGGCATGATCCTCAAGCCGGAGCCGCTGGCCGCCGCGGTGGACGCGCTGCGGCCCGACGGGGCCGACGCGCGAGTGATCCTGCTGGGACCGGCCGGGCGGCGGTTTCGCCAGGAGGTGGCGCGCGAGCTCGCGGGCCGGCCGCGCCTCATTCTGTTATGCGGCCGCTACGAGGGCGTGGACGAGCGGGTGAGCGAGACCCTGGTCGACGAGGAGCTGTCCATCGGCGACTACGTGCTGAGCGGCGGCGAGCCGGCGGCGCTGGTGGTCACCGACGCGATCGTGCGCCTGCTGCCGGGCGTGCTCGGCGACGAGGACGCGCCCACCCGCGACTCGTTCGCACGCGGACTGCTCGAGCACCCGCAGTACACGCGGCCCGAGGTCTTCCGCGGCGCGGCGGTGCCCGAGGTGCTGCGCTCCGGCGATCACGGAAGGATCGCGCGGTGGCGCCAGCTGATGTCGCTCTGGCGCACGTGGCAGCGGCGGCCCGATCTCCTGGAAACGGCGGATCTCACGCCGGAAGAGCAGAAGTGGACGGACGGCTTCCGGCAGGGCCGGACCCCGGCCGATTTCCTGGACTAACTTCAGCGAGCGAGGAGCGTCAGATCATGGAAGCGATCCGAATCGTCGAGGCGGGCGATCTCAAGAAGGACCGGGGCGGCTTCAAGCCCGGGGACACCGTCAAGGTGATGGTCAAGGTCGTCGAGGGTGAGAAGGAGCGGCTGCAGGCCTTCGAGGGCGTGGTGATCCGCCGGCGCGGGGGCGGCACCGGGGCCTCGTTCACGGTGCGCCGCATCTCCTACGGGGTCGGGGTGGAGCGCACGTTCCCGGTGCACTCGCCGCGGATCGACAAGATCCAGGTGATGAAGCGGGCCACCGTGCGGCGGTCGAAGCTCTACTACCTCCGCGACCTGGTCGGCAAGGCGGCGCGGCTCAAGGAGAAGCGCGTCGCGGTGGTCCCGGCCTCGGGCGAGCACTCGAGCTAGACCCGGCCGTGGCGCCGGAAGCGCCGTACCGCTTCGAGAGCGCCGCCTGGCGGCGGGGAGTGAGCCGTCTCGCCGGCGTCGACGAGGCGGGCCGCGGGCCGCTCGCGGGGCCGGTGGTGGCGGCGGCGGTGGTGCTGGCGCCGGGGGAGCGGATTCGCGGGGTCGACGACTCGAAGCGTTTGGATCCGCTGGAGCGGGCGCGCCTGTTCGAGATCATTCACGCGAGGGCACTGGGAGTGGGCGTGGCGGTGGTGGATCACCTCACGATCGATCGCATCAACATCCTGCAGGCCACCCGTCTGGCCATGGCCCAGGCGCTGGGCGCGCTGGCCCTGGAGCCGGAGCTGGTGCTGACCGACTTCGTGGAGGTCCCGGGCCTGCGCTGCCCGCAGCGGAACCTGGTCGAGGGCGACCGGCGCTCGGCCTCGGTGGCGGCGGCCTCGATCGTGGCGAAGGTGACGCGCGACCGGATCATGGAAGAGGCGGATCGGGAGTTCCCGCTCTACGGGTTCGTCCGCCACAAGGGCTACGCGACCCCGGAGCACCGGGACGCGCTCGAGCGCCACGGCCCCTGCCCCCTGCACCGCCGCACCTTCGCGGGGATCTGGAGCCAGCTGACCTTGTTCTCCCGTACCGAGCTGCAGTGGATCGACGCCGATGCGTAAGGAGTAGTGCCCGTGCCCACCGACACTCGAAAGGTCACCGGAGAGAGAGGGGAAGAGGAGGCCGCCCGCTTCCTGGCCCGCAGCGGCTTCGCGATCCTGGAACGCAACGTCCGCACCCGCGCGGGGGAGATCGACCTCGTGGCGAAGGAGGGCAAGACCCTCGTCTTCGTCGAGGTGAAGACGCGGCGGGACATGGAGGGCGACCCGCCCCAGGCCGCGGTCAACACCCGCAAGCAGAACCGGCTCGGGAAGCTCGCCCACGGCTATCTCAAGCTCAAGCGGCTGCGGCAGGTCTCCTGCCGCTTCGACGTGGTCTCGGTGATCTTCAACGACGAGGGCGCGGTCAAGGCGATCCGCCACATCCCCAACGCGTTCTCCGTCTCGGCGTGGTAATGCGAGGCGCAGCCAAAGGCGAGCCGAGCGTATACCAGAAATGCCCAAGGAAGTAGAGGAGCGCCCGCCGCACCGCGACGACGTCTTCCGCACCGCCCTGCCCCTCGATCCCGGCCGCACCGCGCTCCTCGTCGTCGACATGCAGCGCGGCTTCGTGGAAGAGGGCCAGGTCATGGAGGTCCCGCCGGCCCGCGAGGCGCTGCCGCGGATCCAGGAGCTACTCGCGATCTTCCGGGAGAAGGGCCTGCCGGTGGTCTTCACCGAGTTCACCTACTCGCCCGCCGCGCCGCTCCTGGTCGGCGAGCTCCACCCGGAGCACCGGCGCGCGGCGCCGGGCGCCGCGACCGGCTTCGGCCGGCCCTCGTCCTCCTGCCTCGAGGGCGACCCGAGCGCGAGCGTCGTCCCGGAGCTGGCGCCGCGCGCCGACGAGCTGGTGGTGCGCAAGCACTACTACGACGGCTTCAACGGGACGGTGCTGGACGGGGCGCTCCGGGCCCGGGGCGTCACCACCCTGGTGGTCACCGGGACCATGACCGACATCTGCGTGCTGGCCACCGTGATCGGCGCCTTCAACCGGGAGTACCGAGTGCTGGTGGTGGAAGACGGCGTGGCCACGCTCTGGCCCGAGATCCAGCGCGCCACCCTCGACATCATCCGCCGCGCCTACGCCCGCGTCCTCTCGGCCAAGGAGCTGGCCGACGAGCTGGCGCGCTGGTGAGGGGCGCCATGCTAAGGTCGACGTCATGACCCACGGACTGCGCTTCCACGGCTGCATGCCGGCCAACATCCTGCCGTTCACCGCCGACCTCGCCATCGACGAGCCCGCCTACCGCAAGCATCTCCGCTGGCTCGTGGACGCGCCCGGCGTCACCGGCCTGGTGGCCAACGGCCACGCGGCCGAGGTGGCCTCGCTCACCCGCGAGGAGCGACGGCGCACGCTCGACGTGGCCCTCGACGAGGTCGCGGGCAAGGTCCCGGTGGTCACCGGCGTCTACTCGGACGGCACGCTGGAGGCGGTGGAGCTCGCGCGCGACGCGCGGGCCGCGGGCGCGGCCGGGCTGCTGGTCTTCCCGCCCACGCTCTTCATGTGGGGCGCGCAGATCAAGCCGGACATGGTGCTCCGTCACTTCCAGACGCTGGCCGACGCGGTGGACCTGCCGCTCGTGGTCTTCGAGTACCCGGTCGCGTCCGGCATCGGCTACAGCCCCGAGACCCTGGCCGAGCTCTGCAAGATCCCGACGGTCGCCGCGGTCAAGGACTGGTCCAACGAGATCGTCTCCTACGAGAAGAACCTGCGGGCGGTGCGCGCGACCGGACGCCCGGTCGCGGTCATGTCCTCGTTCACCATGTCGCTGATGGCGAGCTTCCTGCTCGGCGCCGACGGGTGCATCTCCGGGATGGGCAGCGTGACCGCCGATCTGCAGGCGGCCCTGTTCGCCGCGGTGCAGGCGGGCCGCCTCGACGAGGCGCGCCGGCTCAACGATCGCATGGCGCCGCTCGTCAGCGTATTCTACGCCCCGCCGTTCGTGGACATGCACAACCGGATGAAGGAGGCCCTCGCCCTCCTCGGCCGGATCCCGGCCGCGCACGTGCGGCCGCCTCTCACCGCGATTTCCGACGACGAGCGGCACCGGATCCGGCTCGCGCTGCGGGCCTCCGGCCTGTCCTCCTAGGCCTCCGCGCTTCGCCCCCTTGCACGGTGGAGGGCTTTACGGTATAAAACCCGCCAATCTCTCCGTCCCAGCGAGGTGGAATGGCAGGTCCGGCCGGCCGTAGCCCCGACGAAGAAGCCCTGCTCCAGAAGGCGATGCGGGTCCTCCCGGGAGGAGTCCTGGGCGGATACTATGCGCCGCAGGAGCTCGCGTTCGTGGTCCGGGAGGCGCATGGGCCGCGCCTCTACGACTTCTCGGGCCGCGAGTACATTGACTACATCTTGGGCAGCGGCCCGCTGGTGCTGGGCCACGCCCACCCCGCGGTGGTGGCCGCGGTGGAGGCGCAGCTCCGGAAGGGCACGACCTACTTCCAGCTCAGCGAGCCCACGCTGTCGCTCGCGGAGGAGATCTGCCGGGCGGTGCCGTGCGCGGAGCAGGTCCGCTTCTGCGGCAGCGGCAGCGAGGCGACCTTCTTCGCGCTGCGGGTCGCGCGCGCCTATCGCCGGCGGGACAAGATCCTGAAGTTCGAGGGCGGCTTCCACGGGGTGCACGACTATTCCCTGATGAGCGTCGGCCCGCGCGAGCCGAAGGCGTTCCCGGCCCCGACCCCGGACTCGGCCGGCATCCCGCACGCGATCCAGGGCGAGGTCCTGGTCGCCCCGTTCAACGACCTGGCCGAGGCCGAGGCCATGATCGAGGCGCACCACCACGATCTCGCCGCGGTGATCATGGAGCCATTCCAGCGGCTGATCGTGCCGCAGCCGGGCTTTCTCCAGGGCGTGCGCGCGGTCACCGCGCGACACGACATCCCGCTGATCTTCGACGAGATCGTCACCGGCTTCCGCTTCGCCTACGGGGGCGCCCAGCAGCACTACGGCGTGGTGCCGGATCTGGCCGCCTTCGGCAAGATCGTGGGTGGGGGCTTCCCGCTCGCGGCGGTGGCGGGCCGGCGGGACATCATGCGTCACTTCTCCCACGACCTCGACGGCACCGGCGAGTTCGTGCAACAGGCGGGCACGCTCAACGGCAACCCGATCGCCGCCGCGGCCGGCCTGGCCACCCTGGCCGAGCTGCGCCGACCCGGCACCTACGAGCGCCTCTTCGCGACCGGCGCACGCCTCAAGCAGGGACTCGAGGCGGCGGCCCGGCGGGCGGGGCTGCCGGCCCAGGTGGCGGGCGAGGCGCCGGTGTTCGAGATCTACTTCACCGACCGGCCCATCACCGACTACCGCGCCACCCTCACCGCGGACCGCGACCGGCACGCCGCGTTCACGCGCGAGATGCTCGTACGGGGTGTCGTGAAGGCGGCGCAGAAGTTCTACGTCTCGCTCGTCCACACCGACGCCGAGGTCACCCGCACCCTGCAGGTCTTCGAGGAATCGCTGGCCGCGGTCGCGGGAACTCCCCACTGAGCGGCTCGATTACAGAACAACAGGAGGCTCTCCCCATGGCCAATCACGGCAACGAGCAGGTCGAGGAGCTCTGGTATCGCGGCAAGATCACCCGGCGGCGGTGGCTCGGCCTGAGCGCGGCCGCGGCCGGCGCGCTCGGTTCCGGCATGCTCGTGCCCGCCCCGTGGCGGGACGCGTTCGGCCAGGCCAAGCCCTACAAGATCGGCGCGCTCCAGCCCCTGTCGGGCGCGGCGGCGGCCGGGGGCAAGACCGCGCTGGTCGGCAGCCAGATGGCGGTGGACCGGATCAACAAGGCGGGCGGCGTCAACGGGCGTCCGATCGAGCTGATCGTGGCCGACTACGAGTCGAAGCCGGACGTGGGACAGCGCAAGGCGGAGAAGCTGGTGGTCGAGGACAAGATCGACGCCCACCAGGGGGGCTTCCTCTCCAACGTGTGCATCGCCTGCATGCCGGTGTGGGACGAGCACAAGATCGTCAACATGATCGGGGTGTGCCTCGACACCACGATCACCACCAGCAAGTGCAGCCGCTACTCCTTCCGGCCGTTCGACTACGCGCCGGCGCAGGCGGTGGCCTTCGCTCCCTACCTGATCAACAAGCTCGGCAAGAAGTGGCACATCGCCTTCGCCGACTACTCGTGGGGCCAGTCGACCCAGGCCGCCTACGCCGAGCAGATCAAGAAGGCGGGGGGCGAGGTCGTGGGCACCACCGGCATCCCGCTCGGCACCGCGGACATGACCGCGTTCCTGTCCAAGATCACCGGCAGCTTCGACGGCTTCTTCGGGATCTTCTTCGGCAAGGACGGCATCACCATCGGCAACCAGGCCTTCGACCTGGGGCTGACCAAGCGGTACAAGTGGGCGGGCGACGGCGCGATCGCGGAGTCCACCAACCTGCCCGCGCTCGGCAACAAGATCGAGGGCTTCGTCGGCATCAACCGGTACCTCCCGGTGCTCGAGGGCCCGCTCAACACGCCCGGTCACAAGAAGTTCTTCGACGAGGCGGTGGCACGGCTCAAGCAGATCGATCCCTCGGGGCCGCTCCCCGACCGCTACGTGCAGTCCAACTTCGAGGCGATGAACTTCCTCAAGCTCGGCATCCAGAAGTCGGGCTTCAAGGGGCGCGAGGACAGCCCGAAGCTGATCGAGGCGCTCGAGGGCCTGGAGGTCAAGGCGGGCGACGACTTCCCCCAGGGCGACAAGACGCTCCGCAAGGACGATCACCAGGCCTTCCTGAACGAGTTCATCTTCGACATCAAGGGCGGCAAGCACCACATCATCGAGATGGTGCCGAAGGAAAAGACGATCTTCCCGCCGGCCTGCAAGTTCGCCTAGTGACGGCGGAGCAGTCGACCGGCGCCTCCCCCGGCTCCGTGGCCGCCCCGGAGGGGAGGGCGGACGGAGCCCGGGGCGGCGCCGGCTCCCCGATCCTGCGCACCGAGGGCCTCACCGTCCGCTTCGGCGGGCTCACCGCGCTCAACGACGTCAACGTCGAAGTCCGGCGGGGGGAGATCCGCGCCATCATCGGGCCCAACGGCGCGGGCAAGAGCACGTTCTTCAATTGCCTGACCGGCGTGCTGCGCCCCACCGGCGGGCACATCCGGCTCAACGGCGAGGACGTGACCGGCCTGCCCCCGAACCGGATCTCGCAGAAGGGCATCGCGCGCTCGTATCAGATCACCAACATCATGCCCAACGCGACCACGCTGGAGAACGTGCGCATCGCGGCCCAGTCGCGACGGCACAGCTGGAGCCTGCTCACCCACCATCGGGCCTACCGCGACATCCTGGCCCGGGCCGAGACCGCGCTCGATGCGGTGGGCCTGGCGGGCAAGGCCGGCGAGCTGGCCGCGAACCTCTCCCACGGCGAGCAGCGGAACCTCGAGATCGGCATCGCGCTGGCCACCGAGCCGCAGCTCCTGTGCCTGGACGAGCCGACCGCGGGCATGAGCGCGGCCGAGACCCACGACACCATGGAGCTGGTCCGCCGCATCGCGAAGGACCTGACCATCCTGATCGTGGAGCACGACATGCAGGTGGTGATGGAGCTCTGCCACCGGATCACGGTGCTGCACTACGGCGAGGTGCTGGCCGAGGGGACGCCGGCCGAGATCCAGCGGAACCCGAAGGTGATGGAGGTCTACCTCAAGACGTGAGCGGCGCCGCCACTCCGGCCTCCCCCCTCGTCACCGTCGAGGGGATCCACACCTTCTACGGCAAGAGCCACATCCTCCACGGGGTCTCCCTGGAGGTCGGGCGCGGCGAGGTCGTGGGTCTCCTCGGGCGCAACGGGGTCGGGAAGAGCACCACGCTCAAGACGGTGATGGGCCTGGTCCGCCCGAGCCAGGGCGAGATCCGCTACGAGGGCCGCGCCATCACCGGGCTCGCCCCCCACCGGCTGGCCCGCCTGGGCATCGGCTACGTGCCGGAGGACCGCCGCATCTTCCGCCTCCTCACCGTGATGGAGAACCTGCGCACCGGTCTCGACCGGGCGGGGGTGGACGAGGGCCGCAAGCAGGCGCTCCTCGACAAGGTCTACCAGTACTTCCCGGTCCTCGCCGACCGCCGCAACCAGGCCGGCGGCACGCTCTCGGGCGGAGAGCAGCAGATGCTCGCGATCGCGCGGGCGATGATGCTCGAGCCGAAGATCATCCTGCTCGACGAGCCCACCGAGGGCCTCATGCCGCGCATGGTCTCCCAGATCCGCCAGATCATCGACGCCCTGCACCGGGAAGGGGTGGCGATCCTGCTGGTCGAGCAGAACGTCCCGCTCACCCTCGAGTCGTGCGAGCGGATCTACCTCATGGAGAAGGGGCAGGTGCGCCACCAGGCCGCCGCGGCCGAGCTGCGGGCCGACGGCGCGGTCATCCACCAGTACATGGGCATCTAGGGCGGGCCCGTGCTGCTCGACCAGATCCTGATCCAGACGATCAACGGGATCGTGACCGGCATGATCCTGGCCCTCGTCGCCTCCGGTCTCACTCTGATCTTCGGCATCATGGACGTGGTCAACTTCGCCCACGGCGAGCTGTTCATGCTGGGCGCGTACGTGGGCGTGACCACCATGGTGGCGACCGGCAACTTCTGGGTCGCGCTGCTGGTGGCGACGGTGGTCATCGCGCTGCTGGGCGCGGTCATCCAGATCACGACCCTGCGCCCGCTGCTCGGCCGCGATCCCCTCACCACGATCCTGGCCACCTTCGGGCTCTCACTCGTCCTGCAGAACTACGCCCTCTGGCAGTTCGGGCCGGTGGCCCGGAAGATCCAGGAGCCTTTCACCGGTCACTTCTCGCTCTTCTACCTGGACTACCCGTGGTACCGCCTGGTCATCGCGGGGCTGTCGGCCGCCATCATCGGGGCGCTCTGGCTCTTCCTCAAGTTCGGGACCTACGGCATCTGGATCCGCGCCACCACCCAGGATCGGGTGATGGCCTCCGCGATGGGGATCCCGGTCCCGTGGGTGCACACCGCGGTGTTCGCGATCGGGGCCGGGATGGCCGCGGCCAGCGGGGTGCTCTTCGGGCCGCTGGTGGGGGTCAACCACGCGATGGGCCTCGACTGGGTGCTCAAGGGCTTCATCGTGGTGGTGGTGGGCGGCATGGGCAATCTCGGCGGCTCCATCGCGGCCGCGATCTTCGTCAGCCTGCTCGAGGCCTACGCCTCCCTCTGGGTGAGCCCGGCCCAGGCGGTCATCGTCTCGTTCGTGGTGCTGATCCTGACCCTGCTCTTCCGCCCCACCGGCCTCTTCGTGCCGACCCCCAAGTGATCAGCCGGCGCGCTCCCGTCGCCTTCTGGACCGGCTTCGGCGTCGTGCTGGCGCTCCTGATCGTGGCGCCGCTGGTGCTCCCCGAGTTCTGGCGCCGCTTCGTCACCGAGATCCTGATCTGGGGCCTGCTCGCGATGTCCTCCGACATCCTGATCGGCTACACCGGCATGATCTCGTTCGGCCACTCCGCCTTCTTCGGGCTCGGGATGTACGGAGCGGCCGCGGCCCTGCTCTCGACGCGGCCACCGAACCTGTGGCTCGCCTTCGTCTACGGCCTCGCCGCCGCGGCGGTGGTGGCGGCGTTCGTGGCCTACTTCTCGACCCGGCTGCGCGACATCTACTTCTCGATCACCACCCTGATATTCTCCCAGATCTTCTACGTCATCATCTTCACCTGGACCGAGGTGACCGGCGGGGAGAACGGTCTCAGCTTCAGACGGCCCGCGCTCGCGATACCCGGCCTCTTCTCGGTCCCGTTCGATTCGAACACCCTGCACTGGTTCGTGCTCGCGGTAGTCACCGCGTCCTACCTCGTCCTGCGCCGGGTCACGCAGTCGCCGTTCGGCATGGTGCTGCAGTCCATCCGGGAGAACGAGCCCCGGACCCGCGCGGTGGGCTACGCGGTCGAGCGCTACAAGATCGTGGCGGTGATGCTCTCCGGGGTGTTCGCGGGGCTGGCCGGCGTGCTCTACGCGCTGCAGAACCGCTTCGCAGCGCCCGACTACGTCTTCTTCGTGGTCTCGGGTGAGGTCGTGATCTTCAACGTGATGGGCGGGATCGGCACCCTGGTGGGCCCGATCGTGGGGGCCGCCTTCTTCCTGCTCCTCCGCGAAGGCTTCTCGCGGTTCTTCACCGAGTTCTACCTGATCCCGGTGGGCATCATCTTCACCGCCATGGTCATCTTCATGCCCCAGGGCCTGCTCGGCTTCCTCCGGCGCCGGCTGAACGAGTAGCGCGCGGCGCTCTTCCGCGTGGTCTCCGTCGCGCACACGTAGCGGGGCGGTCATCTGGCCGCAACCCGCGTGTGCCACGATCCCTCCGGCTCGACCGCTGGTTCCGACGACTCGAGCCAGAGGAGGCGTCGCGATGCGAGACATCCACCCGTCTTCCACCGCCCATCCCGGCCCGGCGGCTCGCATCGGTCGGCGGCGCCTGCTCCAGGGCACCCTGCTGACGCTGGGCTCGGCCGCGGTCGGAGCCGCCGCCCGCCTTCCGGTCTGGGCTCAGGGTCGCGCGCCCGCGGTGGTGACCCCGGACCGGCTGCGCCCGGGCATCCCGTCCGGCGTTCAGAGCGGCGACGTCACCGCGGATCGGGCCATCGTCTGGAGCAAGACCGACCGGCCCGCGCGGCTCATCGTCGAGTACTCCACCTCGGAGACGTTCCGGAGCGCGCGGCGCATCGTCGGGCCGGCCGCGCTGGCCGAGACGGACTTCACCGCCCGGGTGGACCTGACCGGCCTCCCCGCGGGGCAGGACATCTTCTATCGCGTCCTGTTCCAGGACCTCGCCGACGTCCGGGTGCTGAGCGCGCCCGCGGCCGGGCGCCTGCGCACCGCGCCCTCGGGCGCGCGGACCATCACCTTCGCCTGGTCGGGCGACGAGGCGGGACAGGGATGGGGCATCAACCCGGGATGGGGTGGGATGAAGATGTACGACGTCATGCGCCGGGCGAATCCGGACTTCTTCATCCACTCCGGCGACCAGATCTACGCGGACGGGCCCATCCCGGCCGAGGTCAAGCTCGACGACGGCACCCTCTGGAAGAACGTCACCTCGCCGGCCAAGGCCAAGGTCGCGGAGAGCCTCGGCGACTACCGGGGGAACTTCGCCTACAACTTCCTCGACGAGCACAAGCGGCGCTTCTGCGCCGAGGTTCCCATGCTCGTGCAGTGGGACGACCACGAGGTGCGCAACAACTGGTACCCGGGACAGATCCTGGGCGACGAGCGCTACACCGTGAAGAGCGCGTCCCTGCTCGCGGCCTGGGCCAAGCGCGCCATGTTCGAGTACAACCCCTTTCGTCTCGACGCCACGGACCCGGAGCGGGTCTATCGCAGCTTCGAGTACGGGCCGGCCCTTCAGGTCTTCATGCTCGACGAGCGCAGCTATCGCGGTCCGAACTCGCCGAACCGGCAGACCGTCCTCGACGCGGATGCGGCCTTTCTTGGCCCGGAGCAGATGCGGTGGCTGAGACGCGCGCTCCTCGACTCACGCGCGACGTGGAAGGTGATCGCGAGCGACATGCCGCTCAGCATCGTGGTACCCGACCTCAACCCGGACGTGCCCAAGGACACGTTCGAGGCGTGGGCCAACGCCGACGACGGGCCGCCGCTGGGCCGCGAGCTCGAGCTGGCCGGGTTGCTATCCTTCATCAAGGCCAACCGCATCTCGAACGTGGTCTGGCTGACCGCCGACGTCCACTACGCCTCCGCGACCCGGTACGACCCGGCCCGGGCCCGGTTCACCGACTTCGCGCCCTTCTGGGAGTTCGTGGCCGGCCCCATCAACGCGGGCACCTTCGGACCCGGCCAGATCGACCAGACCTTCGGGCCGGACGTGCGCTACCGGAGCGTGCCCGAGGGCATGAAGCAGAACCGACCGCCCAGCGAGGGCATGCAGTACTACGGTGCGGTCCGGATCGACGGCGTCACCGAGGTCATGACCGTGTCGCTGGTCGACATCGAGGGGCGGACGCTCTTCAAGACCGACCTGAATCCGGAGTAGGATCTCAGACGCCGGTCGAGCCGAAGCCGCCGGTTCCGCGTCGGCTCTCTCCGAGCTCCCGCACCTCCACCAGGCTGGCCCGCGCCACCGGCTGGATCACGAGCTGGGCGATGCGCTCGCCGCGACCGATGGTCACCGCCTCGGCGCCGTGGTTGACGAGCAGCACCCCGATCTCGCCGCGATACCCCGAGTCGATGAGACCGGGCGCGTTGAGCACGGTCACGCCCGCGCGAAGCGCGAGCCCCGATCGCGGCAGCACCAGCCCCGCGTAGCCGTCGGGAATCGCCACGCGGAGCCCGGTCGGCACGAGCTGGCGGCCGGCCGGCGCCAGCGTCACCGCGGTGGCCGCCGCGAGATCGAGTCCCGCGTCGCCCTCTCGCGCGTAGGTGGGGAGCGCGAGGCTCGGATCGGCGCGCACCACCTCGATGCGCACCACGGGATCGAATCGGTCGGTCACTCGAGGCCTCTCCGCGAAGGGATTGCGCGCGCTACTCGTGCGCGCTCGCGAAGAGTAGCAGAAAGCGAGGCCGGCTTGACAAAATTGGGAGTGCGCCCCCGGTTGATTCGATCCGTAACTGTCCGATAGTACTGGAATATTTTGCTGGCCCCCTCCTTGCTATTCCACTGATCGCGGTTGCAGCCAGATCAAGCGAGGAGGCAGCGGACATGCTGGAGCGGCTGGGACCGTCGGGCCTGCTGAGGCTGGCCGCGGTGATCACGCTCGGAGCCTCGCTCCTGCTCTCCGGCTGTGCGGCCTCCACCCACGAGGTGACCCAGACCGCGGCCGAGGGGAAGGAAGGCTGGAGCCGCTGTGATCACGGCCGCCCGGGCACGATCACCGTCGTGTGCTGGAAGCGCTAGGCGGCTCCGTGATGCTCGCGCGCGCCGGTCTTCGTCCCCTGCTCGCGCTCGGGGCGCTCGGGTTGGCGCTCGCCCCCGCCGCTCCCGCGCGCGGCGACAACACGGCGGACATCGCCCCGGAGATCGCGCGCCTGCGCGCGCGCCTCGCCGACAATGCGGCACGGGAGCAGCACTGCATGGCCGGCGCGACCCAGCCGGTCTGGACCGCATCGCTGGCCACCGACCTCAAGGATCTGCGGGATCGCGCCCGGCAGGCCGCCACCGAGGGCGCGACTGCGGACGCCCAGCGCTGGAAAGAACTGGCCCGCAAGGCGGAAGCGCTCGAGACCCAGGCGGTGGTGAACGCGCGCACCGGCGCCGAGCTGTTCCAGAGCCAGCAGATCGGGCTCGATTGCCTGGACCGCTTCGCGGGGGAGCGCGAGGCCCTGCGCGCGTCCCTCGAGGTGGCGATGGCCGATCCGGCCGGCTACGGCGATTCGCTCCGGCAGGCCCGCGAGCACGGGACCGCGCGGCTGCGACAGGACCTCACGCGGCTCCAGGAGCGGAGCCGGGCGCTCTCGGCGCAGTGGAAGCAGACGCCGCCGGACGCCGGCGCCGGCGCGGCCGGACTCAAGGCCGAGATCGACGGGCTGAGGCGCCGCCACACCGTGGCTCTCGAGAGCGAGGCCGCCCGCACCCTGGCCGACCCCTCCCTGCGGGCCGCCGAGGCCCTGGTGGCCGCCGCGGCGGCGTGGGAGCAGGAGCGCGCGGCGGGAAGCCGGCTGGCGGCGGCTCGGGACGACGCGGAGCGGCGGCTGGTGGACCGGGAGCGCGACGAGGCGGGACGCCTGGCTCGCGACTACTGGGTGGCCGCCGAGCGACTGCTCGCCCGGTGAGGCGCGACGTCTACGCGGTCGGGAACAGCGTCCCCAGCAGCTCGCGGAACTCCTTGAGCTTGAACGGCTTCGAGACGACCGGCAGCTTGGCGTCCTTCAGGAATTGCCGGTAGCCCGGCGCCTCGTCCTCGCCGGTGATGAAGACGAAGCCGGGAGCCGCCGCCGGCCAGCGCTTGCGGACCTCCTCGTAGAGCTTGGGCCCGTCCATCTGGGGCATTTGCAGGTCGCTCACCACCAGGTCGTAGGCCTGCGCCTGGAACAGCTGGAGCGCGGCCGTCCCGTTTTCGGCCGGATCGACGGTGTGCCCGTCGGCCGAGAGGGCCTCCACCAGCAGCTCGCGCATGTGCTCCTGATCGTCGACCACGAGGATGCGTAGTGTCCGCATGCCCCCGAGTCTAGCAGAGACTTCCCGCCGAGCGTATCGCTGGAACAAGCGCGCAGTGCCATGGAACCACCGGCACGGCGTTGCGTTAGCACAGGTGCCATGCAGCGCCTGGTTTTCGCGATCTGCCTCGTGGCCTCGTCCGTCGGCGCGGCCTGGGCCGCCGGCCCCGCCGACGTCGCGCGGGGCAAGTACATCTTCGGCGCGGCGGCCGGCTGCGGCTGCCACACCGAGCCCAAGGGGCAACCGAACGCGGGCGGCAAGAAGTTCGAGGGCCCCTTCGGGACGGTCTACTCGACCAATATCACGCCGGACCGACAGACCGGGATCGGGGCCTGGACGGACGAGCAGATCATCACCGCCATCCGGCTGGGCCGACGGCCCACCGGCGAGCGTCTGCTGCCGGTGCACCCGTTCACGTCGTTCAACGGCATGGCCGAGGAGGACGTCCAGGCCCTTGTGGCGTTCCTCCGCACCGTCCCGCCGGTGCATCGCGCCAACACCCCGAAGAAGATCGTGGTCCCGATGTTCGAGAGCTTCTTCCTGCCCGTCTGGCTCGCCACCTTCGCCGGCAGGGAGACGCCGCCCCCGGCGGCGCCCGTCGCGGGTCTCCCGCGCGGTGAGTATCTCGTGCGGGCCGTCGGCCATTGTGGCGAGTGCCATACCCCGCGCTCGGCCATGACGATGGCGGTGGACAGTTCGCGCCTGCTCGCGGGCAACTCGAAGAGGACCGGCCCCGAAGGCCAGGCGGCACCCAACATCACCCCCGACCCGACCACCGGGATCGGAAACTGGACCGAGGAGCAGATCGTCACCTACCTCGGAACGGGCAACCGCCCCGACGGCGACGTGGCCGGCGGGCTGATGGGCGGCAACATCCAGGGCACGCTCGCCGGCTACAAGGACATGACCCCGGCCGATCAGCGCGCCATCGCGCGCTACCTCAAGAGCATCCCGGCGGTTCGGAACAAGATCGACTAGCCGCGCGGTATCCATTTCGAGACGTTGACGGGTGGGGCCGGCATTCCCACACTGGCCCCGTGCTCGCCCGCGTACGCTCCGCGACGCTCTCCGGAATCGAGCCGGCCACCGTCTTCGTCGAGGTCGACGTGACCGCGGGCCTGCCGTCATTCACCACGGTGGGGCTCCCGGATTCCACCGTGCGGGAAAGCCGAGACCGCGTCCGGGCCGCGATCCGCAACGTGGGCCTCGAGTTCCCGATCGACCGGATCACGGTGAATCTCGCCCCGGCCGAGCTCCGCAAGGAGGGCGCCGCCTTCGATCTGCCGATGGCGGTGGGCATTCTCTGCGCCACCGGGCTCGTGAAGCCGGGCCGGCTCGATCGCGCGCTCGTGATGGGCGAGCTGTCGCTCGACGGCAGCGTGCGACCGGTGCGGGGCGTGCTTCCGATCGCGCTGCACGCGCGCCGCGAGGGCTTCGCGCCGCTGCTCGTGCCGGCCGCGAATGCGGCCGAGGCCAGCGTGGTCGCGGGCGTCGAGGCCATCGCCATCTCCACCCTGCACGACGCGGTCGAGTACCTCAACGGTGAGCGGGAGATCGCGCCCACGCGTCCGGATGGCGGGTCGGGCGGTCCGGCCGCCGCCGAGCGCGACGGGCTCGATTTCGCCGACGTGCGCGGGCACGCGCACGCCAAGCGCGGCCTGGAGATCGCCGCGGCCGGCGCCCACAACGTGCTGATGATCGGGCCGCCCGGCACCGGCAAGACCATGCTGGCCCGTCGCGTCGCGTCCATCCTGCCGCCCCTGTCGCTCGAGGAGGCGATCGAGGCCTCCACCGTCTGGAGCGTGGCCGGGCTGCTGTCACCCGGTGAGGGCCTGCTCGCGGTGCGTCCGTTTCGCAGCCCGCACCATACGGCCTCGGAGGCCGGCCTCATCGGGGGCGGCGGCGTCCCGCATCCCGGAGAGATCAGCCTGGCGCACCACGGCGTCCTGTTTCTGGACGAGCTGCCCGAGTTCTCGACCCGAGTGCTCGAGGCGCTCCGTCAGCCGCTCGAGGATGCGCGCGTCGTCGTCTCACGGGCCGCCGGCACCGTGGCGTTCCCGGCCCGCTTCCAGCTCGTCGCCGCCGCCAACCCCTGCCGGCGGGGCTGTGCGTCACTCCCGAGCTGCGCCTGCTCTCCGCCGGAGCGCGTGCGCTACCTGGGGCGTCTCTCCCGTCCCCTGCTCGACCGCATCGATCTCCACCTGGAGATCCCCGCCCTGTCGCACGCCGAGCTCACCGCCAGCGCCGTCGGCGAACCCTCCGCCGCCATCCGGGCCCGCGTCGTCGCGGCACGCGCCCGGCAGGTCGCCCGGTTCGCGGGCACCGCCACCCACGCCAACGCCCGCATGTCGGGGCGCCAGACCCGCCGGATCTGCACGCTCCCGCCCGACGCCGCGCGCCTCCTCGGCCTGGCCGTCACCCGCCTCGGCCTCTCCGCGCGCGCCCACGACCGCCTCCTCCGCGTGGCCCGCACCATCGCCGACCTGGCCGCCGTCGACGCCATCGCCACCGAGCACGTCGCCGAGGCCATCCAGTACCGCACGCTCGACCGCGCCCGCTGAGGGCGCCGCCCGACGGCTTGCCTCCGCCCGCAGATGTGAGAGGATGGCGACGGTTTCAGACCCTCACTTCGGGAGGATCCGATGACCCAGCCCGGCAGCCCATCCGCGACGGCATCCGCGTCCCATCCCATGGCGCTCGGGTGCGAGCACACCGCCCTGATCGTGATCGACGTGCAGGAGCGGCTGTTTCCCGCCATGGACTCGGATCATCGCGAGGAAGTGATGCGGAACCTCAAGGTCCTGGCCGCCGCGGCCCAGCGTCTCCAGCTGCCGATCTTGGCGACCGAGCAGTATCCCAAGGGTCTCGGGCATACCCTGCCGGAGATGAAGGCGGCCCTGCCCACCGGGCTCGAGCCGATCGAGAAGGTCGCGTTCTCGTGCTGGGGGGTGGAGGCGTTCCGGAGCCGTCTGACTGCGAGCGGTGCCCGCCACGTCTTGCTGGGAGGCATCGAAGCGCATGTGTGCGTGCTGATGTCGGCGCTCGACCTGCTGGCCGCCGGCTACGGGGTTCACATCGTGGCGGACGCGGTCACCTCGCGGACCCAGGCGAACTGGCGCCTCGCCATGGATCAGCTGCGTCAGGCCGGAGCGGTCGTCACCACCACCGAGACCGTCCTGTTCCAGCTGCTGCGGCAGGCCGATTCCGACGACTTCCGGGAGCTCGCGCGCCTGATTCGCTGATGTCCCGGTACTTCGACGTCCGCAACACGGTGCTCCTCGTGGTCGGCTACGGCATCCTCCCCGAGGAGGAGGACCGTCCGATCGCCTACGAGCTGAAGCGCGCGATCGGTTCGCGCTGCCAGGGATCGTCGGACCGCAGCGCGGTGGTGGTGACCGACATGTGGATGCTCAACCAGGAGATGGCGGAGATGTTCCCGGCCATCGCGATCGGCGGGCCTGCGGTCAACGCATTCACCGCCCAGGTCTACGAGGACCTTCCCCTCGCCTTCACGCGGGACCAGCAGGTCTTCATCCAGATGAACCAGGAACAGGGCAAGCGGGCCGCGCTCTGGGGAATGGATCGGTACGCCACCGGAGAGGCCACCGAGCTCTTCGTGAAGGAGGGTCTGCTCGACCGCTTCCTCGATCTGATCTGGCCCGGACCCGACTGATCGGTCGGCCGGGCGACAGCTCGTTAGCGGGAGACGGTGAGGCGACTGCCGGGCGGCAGATTGCTGTACGTCACCGAGCCGTTGGGGCCGGCATAACGGTAAACCGACTTGGGGAGCGGGCCCACGCTGCGCCCGGACCACGCGGCGTCGGTCTGGAGCACGCGCTGCACGTACTGCTGGGTCTCCGCGTACGGCGGGATTCCGCGATGAGAATCCACCGCCCCTTCCCCCGCGTTGTAGGCCGCGACCGCGAGGGAGACGTTGCCCGGATAGCGATCCAGGAGATAGCGCAGGTGGCGCACGCCACCCTCGATGTTCTCGCGTGGGTTGAAGGAATCGCGCACGCCCAGCATCACCGCGGTCTTGGGCATGAGCTGCATCAGCCCGCGCGCGCCGGTGCGTGAGACCGCGGTCGGATTGAACGCCGACTCCGCGCGGATCACCGACTCGACGAGCAGGGGATCCACACCGTGGCGAGACGAGATCTCCCGGATGTCGGCCGAGAACTGGTGCTGCGAGGTCTCGGTCATGCGGAGCCATCCGGTCGCGGTGCCGGACACGACCGGAAGCCCTCGGTATCGCGGATCGGTGGGAGCATTCGTCAGGTGGACGACGCCGTCTCCGTCGGTCAGGCGATAGGTGTCGGCGCCGGCAGCCACACCTGTCGTCCAGATGGTGGCGGCGGCCAGGGCTATACCCGCGAGGAGAGCGGTCTTGGGGAGCACGACCCGCTTAGGTCCAAGACACGTGCCAAGGGGTGGCGAGAAGCCAAGAGGCCGCCCGGGGTGGGCGGCCTCTGACTCCTTTTACTTCAGTATCTTACTGCTCAGTTTCGCGCGTGGAGCAACGACTCCCGGATTCGATTATCCTTGGGAATCGGCTCCTCCAAGGCCAGATTCAGCACTTGGTCGACCGTATCCACGAGGTGGAAGGTCATCCCATCGCGCACCTGGCTCGGGACATCTTCGATGAGGTTTTTCTCGTTCCGTTTCGGCAAGATAACGACTCTCACGCCAGCACGACGCGCTCCGAGCACCTTCTCCTTGATGCCCCCGACGGGCAGGACGCGGCCAGATAACGTCACCTCGCCGGTCATCGAGAGATCCGAGCGAACGGGCCGCTGAGTCATCAGGGAAACGAGTGCCGTCACCATGGTGACGCCCGCCGAGGGGCCATCCTTCGGAATTGCCCCCGCCGGCACGTGGATGTGGATGTCCGACGTGTCCCAGTAGTCGGACCGGACGCCGAGCTCCGACACGTGAGATCGAGCCCAGGACAGCGCGGTCTGGGCAGACTCCTTCATGACATCGCCCAGCTGGCCGGTCAGGGTCAGGGTCTTGCTGCCCTTCATCCGGGTCGCCTCGATGAACAGGATCTCGCCACCGGTCGGAGTCCACGACATGCCGACCGCCACACCGGGGATCCGCGTCCGCTCCTCCAGCTCCTCGTGCTCGTACTTCGGGGCGCCCAGCAGCTCGCCGACGAGCGCCTCCGTCACCTCCACCGACGGGACGTGCCCCTCGACCCGTCGCTTGGCCACCTTGCGGGTGATGGCCGCGATCTCGCGCTCGAGGTTGCGCAGGCCCGCCTCCCGCGTGTAGCTCCGCACCAGGCGGCGCAGGGCGCCATCGGTCCACCGGATGTGCTCGCCGTCGATCATGCCGTGATCGGCGATCTGCTTGGGCACCAGGTGGGTCCGCGCGATGGCGACCTTCTCTTCCTCGGTGTAGCCCGCGATCTCGATGATTTCCATCCGATCCCGCAGCGGCGCCGGCACGGTGTCCAGCACGTTGGCGGTGGTGATGAAGAGGATCTTGGACAGATCGAACGCCACGTCGACGTAGTGATCCCGGAACGCGACGTTCTGCTCCGGATCGAGCACCTCCAGCAGCGCGGAGCCGGGATCGCCCCGGAAGTCCATGCCGAGCTTGTCGACCTCGTCCAGCATCAGCACCGCGTTCTTCGACTCGGCGCGCCGCAGGCCCTGGATGATCTGGCCGGGCAGGGCGCCGATATACGTCCGCCGGTGACCGCGGATCTCCGCCTCGTCGCGCATGCCGCCGAGCGAGATACGGTGGAACTTCCGCCCGAGGGCCCGCGCGATCGACCGGCCGAGCGAGGTCTTGCCCACGCCGGGAGGGCCGACGAAGCACAGGATCGGGTCCTTGCCGGCCGGGCGCATCGACTTGACGGCCAGGTACTCGAGAATCCGGTCCTTCACCTTTTCCAGACCCGAATGATCGGCGTCCAGCACTCGCCGCGCTTCCGCGATGTCGAGGCTGTCCGTCGTCTGCTTGCTCCACGGCAGCGCGACCAGCCAGTCGAGGTACGTCCGCGCCACCGTGTACTCGGCCGCCGCCGGCGGCATCTTGCCGAGCCGGTCCAGCTCCCGGAGGGCCTCCTTCTTGGCCTCCTCGGTCATGCCGGCCGCCTCGACCTTCTCCCGGAGCTCGTCGAGCTCCTGGGTGCGGTCGTCGGTCGCGCCGAGCTCCTTCTGGATCGCCTTGAGCTGCTCCCGCAGATAGTATTCGCGCTGGCTCTTGCCGACCTCGGACTCGACCTGCGACTGAATCTTGGACCCGAGCGCCAGCACCTCGGCCTCCTTGGTGAGCACCGCGACGAGGCGCGCCAGCCGCGCCTTGACGTCGGGCGTCTCGAGGAGCTCCTGCTTGGCCTGGGTCGTGAGGGCGGGCAGCGTCGCCGCGATGAGGTCACCGAGCCGGTCGGGCTGCGTGACATTCTGCACGACGGTCGCCAGCTCGTCCGGCAGCATCGGCGACAGCTCGACCACCTGACGGAAGAGGTTCACCGCGTTCCGCGCGAGCGCCTCCGTCTCCAAGTCGCCGGCCGGAGGAGAGAACTCGGGCTCTTCCGCGATCCGGGCCACCAGGTACGGCCGCACCTGCGACATCTCGACGATGCGGATGCGATGCAGCCCCTGGACGACGAGGCGGACCGTCCCGTCCGGCTGCTTGAGGATCTTGTGCACGGTCGCGAGGGTCCCGATCCGATGCAGATCCGCCTCCTGCGGATCCTCCGTCGAGGCGTCCCGCTGGGTGAAGACACCGATCAAGCGGTTTCCCCGAACCACGTCCTCGAGCAGCCGGACCGAGGACTCACGCCCCGCGCCGAGCGGCAGGGCGGACTGCGGGAACAGCACCGTGTCGCGCAACGGCAGGATCGGGACCTGGTCAGGAACGGGAGCACCCGCGTTCCGCGGGTCGGCGCTCGCGGTGGACACCTTATCGTCTGCCATGGTGATGGCCTTCCTTTCCCTCAAAAGAGATCGACGGGGGAGAGCTGGCTCGACGCCGCCCGGACGAGCGCTTCGCCTTTGCCGCGCCGCGCTTCGTCCCGCACGTCCGCCATGTCACCCCGTACGTGATCGGTCAATTCCTCGATCCGCGCCTGCATGTCGAGCATCCGGCGCCTCATCTTTAGGATGATCTCGATGCCGGCGAGATTCACCCCGAGGTCGCGCGCGAGCCGGGTGACGCGGGCGATCTCCTCGACGTCCTCCGCCGAGTACATCCGGGTCTTCCCTTCGGTGCGGCTCGGACGGATGAGCCCCTTCTTCTCGTACATCCGGAGGGTCTGGGGATGGATCTTCACCATCTCCGCGACGACCCCGATCATGTAGAGGGGACGGCTCCGCTCGGTCATTCCCGCGCGCTCCCCGGGGCCGCGACAGCGGGCCGCCCGGGAAGCAGGCGCCCCAGCTCTCGAAACATCTCCTGGGTCCGGGTGTCGACATCGCGCGGGATCTCCACCCGGGTGGCGACGTAGAGGTCGCCCCGGCCGTCGCTCGCCAGCCGTCGGACTCCCTTGCCGCGGAGCCGAAACGTCTGGCCGCTCTGGGTCCCGGGAGGGATCACCAGGTCGACGATGCCATCCACGCCCCGGACGCGCACCCGGCTCCCCAGCACCGCCTCCATCAGTGTCAGCGGCACCTCGCAATAGAGGTTGTCGCCCTTGCGGGTGTACCGCGGATCCTCGTGGACGCGGGCGACAACGATCAGATCCCCCCGCGCGCCACCGAACGGACCGGCGTGGCCTTCTCCCGCCACCCGCAGCTGGGCGCCGGTGTCGAGACCTGGGGGCAGCGGGACGTGGATCGACGCGCGGCTCGGCGAGACCCCCCGGCCCCGACAGGCCGCGCAGGGCTCGGATACCCGGGTGCCGGCCCCGTCGCAGGCGGGGCACCGGACACCCTGGCCGGAGGCCTCGCGCCAGACGGTGCCGAGGCCACCACAGTGCGAGCATACACTCGGCTCGGCTCCCGGAGCCGCCCCGGTCGCGCCGCAGCCGGCGCACGGGGACAGTCGGTCGATCGGCACATCCACCTCGACTCCGGCCACCGCCTGCTGGAACGACAGCTCGACCGGAATATGGACGTCGTCGCCCCGGCGGCCTTCGGTCGTGCCGGCCCGGCCGCTGCCGGCCGGCCGGGCACCCTGGCGATCGTAGACGGTCCGGGTGGTGGGATCGCTCAGGATGCGGTACGCCTCGGCGATCTCCTCGAACAGCGCGCGCGCTTCGCGCTCCCAGAAATTGACGTCCGGGGAGTACCGGCGCGCCAGACGCTGGTAGGCGCGGCGGATCTGCACCGCCGTCGCGTCGGCGTCCACCTCGAGCACCGCATAGTAGTCGCGCATGGTCACGCGCGGGGCCCGCGCGATCGCGCAGGCCCCGCGCTCCTCATCGCCGGCCGAATCGGCCCGGCACTATTTCTTCTCTCCCAGGTCCTCGAACTCCGCATCCACAACGTCGCCCTTCGGCGCATTACCCTCGGCGGCCGCGCCGGACTGCGGCGCGCCGGCGGCTCCCGGCTGGCTCTTGGTCTGGGCATCGCGGTACATCGCCTCCGCGAGCTTGTGCGACGCCTGGGTCACCGCCTCCTGCGACTTCCTGATCCGATCCAGATCGTCGGTCTTGAGCGCTTCCCGCAGCTCGGTCAGCGCGGCCTCGGCCGCCTGCTTGTCGGCGGCGTCGACCTTGTCCCCGTAGTCGCGGAGCATCTTCTCGGTGTTGTAGACCGTCGAGTCGCCCTGATTCTTGACCTCGATGCTCTCGCGCTGACGGGCATCGTCGGCCGCGTTCGTCTCGGCCTCCCGCTTCATCCGGTCGATCTCTTCCTTGCTGAGGCCGGAGGAGGCGGTGATCGTGATGTTCTGCTGCTTGCCGGTCGCCTTGTCGCGCGCCGAGACGTTCAGGATGCCGTTTGCGTCGATGTCGAACGTCACCTCGATCTGCGGCACGTTCCGGGGCGCGGGCGGGATCCCGTCCAGATGGAAGCGCCCGAGGGTGCGGTTGTCGCGCGCCATCGGCCGCTCACCCTGAACCACGTGGACTTCCACCGAGGGCTGGCTGTCCGAAGCGGTCGTGAACGTCTCCGCCTTCTTGGTGGGGATCGTGGTGTTGGCCTCGATCAGCTTGGTCATGACCCCGCCCAGGGTCTCGATACCGAGGGACAGGGGCGTCACGTCCAGCAGCAGCAGGTCCTTGACCTCGCCGGTGAGTACCGCCGCCTGCACCGCCGCCCCGAGCGCCACTACCTCGTCCGGATTGACGGTCCGGTTCGGCTCTTTGCCGAAGAGCTTCTTGACCTCTTCCTGGACCTTCGGCATCCGGGTCTGGCCGCCCACCAGGATGACCTCATCGATGTCGCCGGGGTTCACCCCGGCCTGGCGCATCGCCTCGCGGCACGGAGTGAGGCTGCGCTCGATCAGGTCGGCCACCAGGGATTCGAGCTTCGCCCGCGTGAGCGTCAGCACCAGGTGCTTGGGACCGGTGGCGTCCGCGGTGACGAACGGAAGGTTGATCTCGGTCTGCACGGTGGTCGACAGCTCGCACTTGGCTTTCTCCGACGCCTCCTTGAGGCGCTGGAGCGCCATGCGGTCCTTCCGCAGGTCGATGCCGTTCTCTCGCTTGAACTCGTCCGCGATCCAGTCCATCACGCGCTGGTCGAAGTCGTCACCACCGAGGTGCGTGTCACCGTTGGTGGCCTTGACCTCCACCACGCCTTCGCCGATCTCCAGGACCGAGATGTCGAAGGTACCGCCGCCCAGGTCGTACACCGCCACCGTCTCGTCCTTCTTCTTGTCGAGCCCGTAGGCGAGCGCGGCGGCGGTCGGCTCGTTGACGATGCGCAGGACTTCGAGGCCGGCGATGGCCCCCGCGTCCTTGGTGGCCTGCCGCTGGCTGTCGTTGAAGTAGGCGGGGACGGTGATCACCGCCTGGGTGACCTTCTCGCCCAGATACGCCTCGGCCGCCTCCTTCAGCTTGCGCAGCACGAGCGCGGAGATCTCCGGCGGCGAGTACTCCTTCCCGCGGATCTCGACGCGGGCGTCACCGTTCTTGGCCTTGAGCACCTTGTAAGGCACCAGCTTGATCTCGCTGAGGACCTCGTCATACCGCCGGCCCATGAAACGCTTGATGGAGAAGATCGTGTTGTCGGGGTTGGTGATGGCCTGACGCTTGGCCACCTGCCCGACGAGGGTCTCGCCCTCCTTGGTGAACGCCACCACGGAAGGCGTCAGGCGGCTCCCTTCCTGATTGGCGATGACGGCGGGATCCCCGCCTTCCACCACCGCCACTACCGAGTTCGTCGTTCCCAGGTCAATGCCGATCACCTTCGCCATGTCGTGTTCTCTCCTGTCTGAGTGTCTGGATCACGTCGCCGCGCCGGCGGGCCGAGCGATCGCCGCCCGGACCCGCCGGCGCCGCGGTGGGGCGGCGCTAGGCCGCCTCGATCTTGATCTCCTTCGGCTTGGTCTCCTCTGCCTTCGGCAGCGTCACCGTCAGTACCCCGTCTCGATAGGTCGCCTTGACCTGTCCGGCATCGACCGGCGTGGGCAGCGAGAACGCACGCTCGAACTTGCCGAACCAGCGCTCGCGACGGTGGTGGCTCCCTTCCTCGACATCGCCGGTCCACTGTCGCTCGCCCTTGATGGTGAGCACGTCGTCGGTGAGGGACAGGTGGATGTCCTTCTCGCTGAGCCCCGGCAGCTCGGTGGTGACCACGAACTGGTTCTTGGTCTCGTACATATCGGCGGTAGGAGCCCACACGCGCTCGATCTTCCCGAGCCGGGCGGCTGGCCCAGGAATCCGTCGAGGAGCCGGTTTACCTGCGCGTGGACGTCGGTCAAGTCACTGGAGAGATCCTGCGAAAACGGGCGGAATCGAATCAGCGCCATGAGTCCTTCCTCCTCCTGTATAAGGGCCATCCGGCCCTGGGTCGAATCTAAGTCTATATGACTTATATATGCTGAGCGCCAGCCTGTCAACATAGCCCCGCACTTCCTGTAAACAGCAATCAAATCAGAAGCTTTGAATGGGGGCGGGCAGATGATAGGGTCCAGGCGATGCGGCTGGGCTGCCTCGGATGTCTGGGCACGACCATCGGGTTGGTCCTGCTGCTATGCCTGGCCGGCGGAGCCCTGTGGGCGTGGAGCGGGCTCTACGGAGTTCCGCCCCTGCTGCCGTCGACCCCGGGCAGGGCAGACCCCGTGGCGTTGGAACGAAAGCTAGCCGAGATTGGCCTCCGGAGCAGCGGCCGATCGCCCCGGTCCGAGCCGCTGGTCTTGAGCCCAGCCGAGGTCATGGCCATGGTTTCCGGGCATCTAGCTGATGCTGGCTTGCGGTTGACCTCGGTCGCGATCAACCTCCAGCCTGACCGGGCCTCGGTGCAGGGGCGCCTGTCACTAGGCGCGCTCATCCAGGACTCTCCGATGGCCTGGGTCGCGTCGGCTCTCCCGGGTAACACCCTGGCGTCGCCGGTCTGGCTCACGTTGATCGGCCACGTGGAACTGAAGGCCCCGTCGGGACCACGAAGGCCACGCTACGCGGAGGCAACCCTGCTCAGCGCGCGACTCGGGCGTATCCCGGCGCCCAACTGGCTTTTGGGCCTGATGCTGGGCTCCCGGGGAGCCTCCCTACTCCGATGGCAGGTGCCCGGTGTCGTCGACCGGCTGGAGATCGGCGAGGGGCGAATTACCATCAGGACTCGCTAGACGGACCTTTCGCGAGCAGTCCGGACGAAGCGCATCTGCAGGTCGTAGACGATCTCCTCCAGCAGCCGGGATTCCTGCTCGGTGCGGTTGCCGTGCGTCTTTTCCCGCAGCATGAGGAGGATGTCGATGGCCGAGCGAGCCTGCTCGAGGTCGGGCCCGCGCTCGCCCGAGCCGGGCGCCGCCACGGCTCCGAGGCCGATCAGGGCGGAGTTGGCGAACAACATGAAAAGCGAGCTGAGCTGGCTCGGACCTGAGGAGGCAGCGCCGGATTCACCGGGGTCGTGCGGGGGAGGCCCCCCACTGGGTGCTCCCTCGGCGCGGCCTCGTCGATCGGTGACCTTGAAGCTCTCTTCCTCGCTCATGGCGTGGGTTTCCGCCTGTTTTCGGCCGGGAGCCTAGCACGCGGACCGAGCCCCTTCAAGCGAATGTACCGGTTGTGTATAATGCCGATGCGTACACTTCTAGATCGTCCATGGCTGACGCCGCCGGCAATCGCTTCGTCTCCCTCCTCTCACTCATGGCTCGCCTCAGGGGTGACGGCGGCTGCCCGTGGGACCGCGAACAGACCCGGGCTTCGCTCAAGCCGTATCTCCTCGAGGAGGCCTACGAGGTCCTCGAGGCCATCGACGAGGGCTCACGTGACCATCTCGTGGAGGAGCTCGGAGATCTCCTGTTCCAGGTGGTGTTCCACTGCCAGCTGGGCGCGGAGACCGAGGAGTTCACGATCGACGACGTGATCGGGCAGCTCTGCGCCAAGATGACCCGCCGCCATCCGCACGTGTTCGGCGACCGCGTCGTCGCGGACTCGCGCGAGGCGCTGGCGCAATGGGAGCAGATCAAGCACGAGGAGGCCTCCGGCAAGGATCGCGCCGGCTCGGCCCTCGATGGCGTCCCCGCGGCGCTGCCGGCGCTCCTCCGGGCTCAGCGCCTGCAGACGAAGGCCGCCCGCGTGGGCTTCGACTGGACGCGTTGGCAGGATGCCTGGAGCAAGGTCCAGGAGGAGATGGGTGAAGCCGGCGAGGCGCTCGAGGCGGGAGACGACGACCGACGAGCTGGGGGATCTGCTGTTCTCGATGGTCAACGTGGCCCGGCTGCGAGGCATGGATGCCGAAGAGTGCCTGCGACGGTCCTCCGAGAAGTTCACCCGACGATTCGGGAAGGTGGAGGCGGAGATGAGGGCCGGGGGACGGTCGGTCACCGAGGCATCGACGGAAGACCTAGATCGGGCGTGGGAAGCGGTGAAAGCGCGGGAAGGCGCGGATCTTCCAGGGACCGGGAAGCGGCCATGAAGTGCAAGATCGGGAAGACAACGGTGGTGGTCGAGCGAGGCGACATCACGGAGGCGGAAGTCGACGCGGTGGTCAACCCCGCGAACGACGAGCTCTTGATGGGCACGGGCGTGGCCAGCGCTCTAAAGCGCAAGGGCGGGGTCGTCATCGAGGAAGACGCACTGCGGCAAGGACCGATCGAGATTGGCGAGGCCGTGCTCACGGTCGCCGGGAATCTGGCTGCGACGCACGTCATCCACGCGGTCACCATGGGCAAGGACCTCAAGGCCGATCCCGAAAAAATCACCGCCGCCACCCGGGCCACCCTGGCGATCGCGGAGAAGCACAAGCTGTCCTCCCTGGCCTTTCCGGCCCTCGGCAGCGGAATCGGCGGGGTCCCGGCCGCGCAGTCGGCCGACGCGGTGATGTCGACCGTGATCGACCACGTGAAGCGCGGTAACTCGAGCCTCGAGAAGGTGCTCTTCGTCCTTTACGAGGACCAGGCCCAGAAGGCGTTCAGCGAAGTGCTGAAGCGTCTGGGCGGCGTTCGCTAGTTCCCCAAGGACCCCCTGCCCGGGGCGGGGGCCAGCCAATACGCATTTCCTGGCCCACCCCTGGGCTAGAATGGTTTGGTCTCTCCCTGGTCAGCCCTGCCACCCAGGCTCGCCTTCGGGTTTCCCGGCGTGGTGCCGGGCAACTCGGGAAAATCTGGAACGCAGGTTGCATGCGGCTTGAGGGGCGTATCCGAGTCATACTCTTTCAAGCCGACTAAGGAGGCTCAAGGAACCAATGGCCGCGACGATGCACGACCTGTTGACCCTGATGATCGAGCGTGGGGCCTCCGACCTGCACATCACCACCGGGACGCACCCGCAGATTCGGCTGCACGGCAAGCTGACCCCCCTCACCCAGTTCGAGGTGCAGATGCCCCAGGACACGCAGCGCCTGGCGTATAGCGTCCTGAACGAGGGACAGAAGCAGAAGTTCGAGGAGGAAAACGAGCTCGATCTGTCCTTCGGCATCCAGGGCCTCGCCCGTTTCCGCTGCAACGTGTATCGTCAGCGCGGCGCGGTCGCCGCCGCCATCCGCGTCATCCCGGTCAAGATCCGCGGGTTCGACGAGCTGGGCCTGCCCGCGATCGTCGAGCAGATGGCGGATCGCCCCAAGGGCCTCATCCTGGTCACCGGTCCCACCGGCTCCGGCAAGTCGACCACGCTCGCCGCGATGGTTGACAAGGTCAACTCCGAGCGGGCCGAGCACATCGTCACCATCGAGGACCCGATCGAGTTCGTCCACCAGCACAAGAAGTGCATGGTGAACCAGCGCGAGGTCTTCTCCGACACGCATTCGTTCAAGAACGCGCTCAAGTCCATCCTGCGGCAGGACCCCGACGTGGTGCTGGTCGGTGAAATGCGCGACCTCGAGACCATCTCGGCCGCGCTGACCATCGCGGAGACCGGCCACCTGACCCTCGGCACCCTGCACACCAACTCCTGCGCCCAGACCATCAACCGAATCATCGACGTGTTCCCGACCAGCCAGCAGGGCCAGGTGCGGGCCCAGCTGTCGCTCGTGCTCGAGGGCGTGCTCTCGCAGCAGCTGATCCCGACCGCCGACGGGCGAGGGCGGGCGATGTCCCTCGAGATCATGGTGGCGACTCCCGCGATCCGGAACCTCATCCGGGAGGAGAAGATCCACCAGATCTACTCCGCTATGCAGGCCGGCCAGAAATTCGGCATGCAGACCATGAACCAGTCCCTGGCCGAGCTCGTGCAGAAGCGCCGGATCAGCCGGGAGGAGGCGCTGAATCGGAGCTCCCTTCCCGAGGAGCTCGCCGGGCTGCTCGGCTCGGCCTCTGCCCCGTCCGCCGCTCCGGCCGCCGCCGCAGCTGGCGGCTCTCCGTTTGGCCGACGGTAGACTACCGAGGAGGCTCACGCGATGGCTGTCTTCGTCTATCAAGGTCGTTCCGCCAATGGGATGCAGAACGGGGAGATCGAGGCGCCCGACCGCTCGGCCGCGGTAGGCGAGCTCCGGCGACGCGCGATCCTCGTCACCAAGATTGCGGAGAAGACTGCGCCCAGGGTCTCCTTCAAGTTCGGGGGCAAGGTCAACGACAAGGAGATGGCGATCTTCACGCGCCAGTTCTCCACCATGATCGACGCCGGTTTGCCGCTGGTGCAGTGTCTGAACATCCTCGCCGAGCAGAGCGAGTCCAAGACCCTGCGGTCGGTCACCGGTCAGGTCGCGCGCAACGTGGAGGGAGGCTCCACTCTCGCGGACGCGCTCCGGCGACACCCGCGGACATTCGACGATCTCTTCACGAACCTCGTCGAGGTCGGAGAGGCGGGCGGTATCCTCGACGTCGTCCTGCAACGTCTCGCCGCCTACATCGAGAAAGCGGCCGCCCTCAAGCGCAAGGTCAAGGCGGCGATGGTCTATCCCGCCGCCATCATCGGCGTCGCCCTCATGGTCGTCATCTTCATGCTGACGTTCGTGATCCCGACCTTTGCTCAGATGTTCAAGGACCTCGGCGCCGACCTGCCCCTGCCGACCAAGGTGGTGCTCTTGCTCTCGAACTTCGTGCGCGCCTACATCCTGCTCATCATCGCGGGCCTCATCGGTTGCGTGATCGCGCTCCGCTCCTACTACCGAACGGAGAACGGGCGGGCCACGATCGACGCATTGATGCTCAAGCTCCCGGTCTTCGGAACCCTCGTCCGCAAGGTCGCGGTGGCCCGATTCACCCGCACCCTCGGCACCCTCGTCCAGTCCGGCGTGCCCATCCTCGACGGCCTGCGGATCACCGCCCGCACCGCGGGCAACAAGGTGGTCGAGAAGGCGGTGCTGCAGTGCCGCGCCGCGGTCACCGAAGGCAAGACCCTGGCCGATCCGCTACGGACATCGGGCGTCTTCCCGCCGATGGTCACCCAGATGATCTCAGTGGGCGAGCAGACCGGTGCCCTCGACGCGATGCTGAGCAAGATCGCCGACTTCTACGACGACGAGGTGGATACCGCAGTCAGCACGTTGACCTCGCTGCTCGAGCCCATGATGATCGTCTTCCTGGGCGTCGTGGTCGGCGGACTCGTCGTGGCCATGTATCTTCCGATCTTCAAACTGGTCACGCTGGTCAAGTAGCGCGAGCGCTGGTTGCCCAAGTCGCAGGTGCTCCGGTCGTCTCTCTGGGGGCTGAACCGGGCGCGGCTGCTCACGGCCGCCATCGTTCTCGCGGTCGGGGCGCTGCTCCGGTTCACCGAGGCGTTCCCCTATGCATTCGGGCCGTTCACCTTGACGGTCTTCGGAGGCATCGCGGCCTGCCTGGTGCTGCCGGTGGCCGACCGGTGGGAGATCCGGCCGGCGCGAATTGCGTGGTTCCAGTTCGCGCTGGACGCAGTCCTGATCACCGCCATCGTCACCGAGAGTGGCGGTCCTCAATCCGTATTCATCCCGCTCTACGTCCTGCTGGTGGTGGCGTCGTGCTTCGCTCTCTCACGGGCGGGCGGATTCATCATCGCGGCACTGTGCAGCCTGCTCTACGTCCTCCCGGTCTGGGGTCGAACCATCCTGCCGATGCTCGAGATCGGGAAACCTTCCGAGAACACCGCGGTCGAGATCCTGACCGTCTTCATGAACGCAGGGGTCCTCTTGCTCGTCGCGGTCCTGACCGGCGCTCTGGCCGGTCGCTATCACGAGATCCAGCAACACATGGAGGATCAGCGAAAGCACCTCTCGGACCTCCAAGCGTTCCGAGATCTCATCTTCGAGTCGGTCGGCTCTGGCCTCGTCGGCGTGGACCCGGCCGGACAGGTCACCGCGTTCAACCGCGCGGCCGAGTCCATCACCGGGGTGCGCGCCGACGAAGCAATCGATCAACCGTGGGAAGCGATCTTCGGGCACGGAGTGAATCTCGACGACGTGCGACAGGCCGTCTCGGAAGGCAGCGAGCCCGCCCCGCGCTACGAGTTCCGCCTGAGACGACGCGATGGACAGGAGGTGCCGGTCGGCATCTCCTTCTGGTCGCTTCGCTCGGGGTCCGGTGACGTGGCCGGCCTCATCGGAGTCTGCCAGGACCTCTCCAGCATCAAGCAGATGGAGCAGCGCATGCGCCAGGCCGACCGCCTGGCCGCGGTCGGCCGCCTGTCGGCGAACATGGCGCACGAGATCAGGAACCCGCTGGCCTCCATCTCGGGAGCGGTCGAAGCGCTGGCCCGGGACCTGCCCCCCGATCACACCCGGGGTCAGCTCGTCGAGATCGTGCTGCGAGAGTCGGCCCGCCTCAATCAGATCGTGGGAGATTTCCTGGAGTACGCGCGTCCGGCGCCGATGGTGCCGCTCGAGATCAACATGGCCGAGATCCTCGACGAGGTCCTGTTGCTGATCGAGCATCGGTCCCTGCCCGCCAACCTGAAAGTTGCCCGCGAATACGGCGATACCCTCGCGACCCGAGCGGATCCACAGCGGCTCCGCCAGGCGATCTGGAATCTCTGTCTCAACGCGGTGCAGGCGATGCCGGACGGAGGAGAGCTCCGGGTGGGTGCCCGTCCGCTGCGGGAGCGTGGCGGTCGGCTTCAGATCTCCATCACCGACACCGGCCAGGGCATCGCCGACGGAGACCTCCCCCATATCTTCGAGCCGTTCTTCTCGACCAAACCGGAGGGCAGCGGCATCGGCCTTGCGCTCGTCTACCGGGTCGTCGAGGAGCACGGTGGCTCCATCGAGGTGCGGAGCCGGGTGGGCGAGGGCACCACGTTCATCCTGACCCTCCCGGCCCCCGACGGAGCTACCCGGGGGTGAGCCGGAGTATTCAGACTTTGGAGCAGATGAGCACCCTGACGCGACGGGCCGGTCGGCCGACGGCGAACGCCGGAAACCGACCCCGCGAGACGAGGAAGACATGAGCGAAGCACGGGTCCTGGTGGTGGACGACGAGAAGAGCATGCGCGACCTGCTGGCCATCACGCTCCAGAAGGCCGGCTACGACGTCACCCTCGCCGAGGGGGGAGCGGCCGCGATCGAGGCGATCCGCCGCGATCCGTTCGACGCGATCATCACCGACCTTCGCATGCCGAAGGTCGACGGGCTCCAGGTCTTGCGCGCGGCTAAGGAACAGTCGCCCGACACCGCGGTGATCATGGTGACCGCGATGGCCTCGACCGAGACCGCGGTGGAGGCGATGAAGCTCGGCGCCTACGACTACATCACCAAGCCGTTCAAGCTCGACGAAGTCAACCTGATCATCAAGAACGCCCTCGAGCGCAAGCACCTCCGCGCCGAGAATCAGTACCTTCGCAAGCAGCTGGAGACCCAGCATCGCTTCGAGAACATCATCGGCAAGAGCTCCCGGATGGTGGAGGTCTTCGACACGATCCGAAAGATCGCGGACAGCCCCTCGACGGTAATGATCACCGGAGAGAGCGGCACCGGCAAGGAGCTCGTGGCGCGCGCGATTCACTTCAACAGCCATCGCCGGGACAAACCCTTCGTGTCGGTGAACTGCGGGGCGATCCCGGAAGGTTTGATGGAGTCCGAGCTGTTCGGTCACGTGAAGGGTGCGTTCACCGGTGCGGTGGCCAACAAGATCGGTCTGTTCACCGCCGCCGAGGGCGGCACCCTCTTCCTGGACGAGATCACGGAAATTCCCGCGTTGCTGCAGGTCAAGCTCCTGAGGGCCATCCAGGTGCGTGAGATTCGTCGCGTCGGAGACACGCGCGACGTCAAGACCGACGTGCGCCTCATCGCGGCGTCGAACCGCGACCTCGAGACCGCGGTGCGCGACGGGGTGATGCGCGAAGACCTGTTCTACCGTCTGAATGTGCTCCCCATCCACCTGCCACCCCTGCGCGAGCGCCGCGAGGACATCCCCCTCCTCATCGCACACTTCCTGCAGAAATTCAGCAAGGACCTCGGGAAAGACGTCCGTGGGGTCACGCCGGAAGCGCTGGCGATCCTGGAGCGCTACCATTGGCCCGGCAACATCCGGGAGCTCGAGAATGTCCTCGAGCGGGCAATCGTGCTCGGGGCCGGAGACATGCTCGGCGCCGACTCCCTGCCCGAGTCCGTACGGCGCGAGCGCCCTACACGGGGGCCCGAGCTTGTCGACATCCCGGAGGAGGGCCTGGACCTCGAGGCTACCCTCGACGACCTCGAGCGGCGCTATCTGCAGCGCGCCCTGGATCGGACCGGCGGCGTCCAGACGAAGGCCGCCGAGCTTCTGCGTATGACCTTCCGCCAGTTCCGCTACAAGCTTCAGAAGCACAGCCTGGCGAAGCGCGGTGCGCCCGGAGACGAATGACATTCCTCGGCCTGACAGTAACAGGTGC
>WNFD01000200.1_pt1 | contig 56892 bp, 66 predicted proteins | sample 5400491 | NCBI WGS metagenome assembly WNFD01 (sample SAMN13153343, study PRJNA577476) | soil metagenome | isolation source: 120 cm saprolite under Douglas fir tree site 2 hole 2 replicate 2 | place: USA:California | collected 2015-04-18 | reverse complement strand
GCCGTGGCCAGGAGCGCGCGCACGTCCAGCGCGCCGAGGGGATGGAACGCGCCAGAGCCGAGGCCCGAGGCGAACGCGAGAGCAAGCAGCAAGGGGAAGCTGTTGACGAAGCCGATGACCGAGAAGGTCAGCGCGGTCCACGCCAGCGCAAGCCCTGTGAAACGGGTGCCGAAGCGGTCGGCCAGCAGGCCGAAGAGCGGCTGCGAGACGGCTGCCATCCCGCTGTACGCGAGGCTGACCAGGCCCACGGTCGCGAGGCTTAGCTGGAACTTGCCGATCAGCAGCGGGTAGAGCACGGGCAGGACGCCGACGTAGCTGTCGACCGTGAAGTGGCCGAGCATGAGCGTCAGCAGCTTTCCGTTGCTCAAGAACTCCCGCACAGACCTCTATGATCGCCGCGGTGGGCGGCCTTCTGTATCTCACCCGCGCGGATGTCGAGCAGCTGCTCGATGTCGACGCGATGCTGGAGGCGCTTGCCCGCGTCCTTGTCCTCTACTCGTCGGGTGTGACCTCGATCCCGCCGCGGACCGCGGCGCGAACCGGCGAGGGAAATCTGCTCGGCGTGATGGCCGGATACGTCCCTGGGATCGCGCTCGAGTCAAAGCTCGTCTCGGTCTTCCCCGCCAACGACGCTCATGGCCTGCCCTCCCACCAGGCGCTGATCGCACTGTTCGACGAGGCAACCGGCTCGCCGCTGGCGCTCATGGACGGCACCTACATCACCGCGATCCGGACCGGGGGCACGGCCGCGGTTGCGACACGCGCGCTGGCCCGCGAAGATGCGGCGGTGCTCGCCATCCTCGGCGGCGGCGCGCAGGGGTGGTCGCACCTCGAAACCTTTCCACGGGTCCGCGACTTCAAGGAGATCCGCGTCGCGTCCCGCAACCGGGACCGCGCGAATGACCTCGCCGCCCATCATCCGCGCGCGCACGCTGCGGCGTCGTTCGAAGAAGCAGTGCGAGGTGCCGATGTGGTCGCCTGCTGCACCGACGCGCGCGAGCCGATCCTGCGGCGCGAGTGGCTGAAACCCGGAGCCCACGTGAGCGGCGTCGGAGGCACGTTCGGACCTGAGATAGATCGCGAGACAATCGCGGCGGGGCGCGTCTTCGTCGAGTGGCGAGGCGCGGTCACGAATCCTCCGCCCGCGGGCGCTCACGAGCTGCAAGGCCTGGACCCGGAAACCGTGACCGAGGTCGGCGAGGTGCTCGCGGGCAAGAAGCCCGGTCGCCGGTCGCCGGAGGAGATCACCGTGTACAAGTCGACGGGTCACGCCATGGAGGACGCGGCGACGGCTCGGCTCGTCTACGACCGCGCACTGAAGGAGGGAGTCGGGGTCCGGCTTCCCCTCTAGACCTCAATCACGCGATACGGGATCGCGTTGACGACTCGCGTTGCCCGCACGCTCCGCTCCGGCAGCGTGCGGCCGTACGGATGCACGTGGCCGTGCACCAGCAGGCGCGGCTGAAAGTTCTGGACGAGGCGCAGGATCGCGACGAAGCCGACGTGTGCCGCGTCCTTGGCTTCGGCAAGTCCGAACGGCGGCGCGTGGGTGACCAGGATGTCGAGCTTGCGTCCGGCGCGGACGCGCTTGAGACGGATTCGAAACTCGAGCTTCAGCGCGCGCCAGCCCATCTGCGCCTGGGTGTACTGGTTCGGCCCCTCCTTGTAGCGGAGGCTGCCACCCAGTCCCGCGATGCGCAGGCCTCGATGCTCGACCAGCCGGCCGTCGATGTTGTCGCACCCCTGCGGGCCAGGGATTGGAAGCTCGGTGCGAAGGGGCATCCAGGTCAGATCGGGCCCGCGCAGGGCCACATCGTGGTTGCCTGGCACATACATCACGGGGACGTTCAGCCGGCTGACCAGGTACTCGAGGTAGTCGAAGGGCAGGTCACCGCACGAAAGCACGAGGTCGGGCTTGATCGAATCGAGCCTGTCGCCGTAGAACGACTCCTCGACCTCATCGGCGACCGCGAGGATGCGCAGGAGTGGCTAAACCCGTTTGAAACGAAGAGCGGTCCAGCTCTCGTCGACGGCGACGAATGCCACGGGCTTGTAGCCGGTCTCCGACGTGATCTCGCCGAGGACGTCGCGCTGGACCCACCACGGGGTCGCGGGCAGGTCGGTGACGCCGCCCGTCTTGCCGCCCTTCGGATAGGTGATCCACAAGAGGCCGTTCGGCCTCGTCGCGCGGATGGCCGAAGGTCCGAGGCGCCGCAGCTCGTCGACGTCCTTCACGAACAGCAGCACGGCGTCATAGGCCATGCCAGGGTGCAGCTCGGTGGTGACAGCGGCAGGTCCTGGCTTCAGCCGGCCCAGGTAACCGTCCGGGGCGTTGAGCACCACGAGCTGGTGCTCCGCGGCCAGACGCAGCTTCTTCGCCAGGGGGCTGAGCCCGGTCTTGTCGGCCCCGACCACCGGCAACGAGCGCTGCGTGTCCAGGTGACCCATGACGGTGGTCACACATTAAAAGGAATGGCACGACGATGAGCGCCGCGAGCGCATATCATCCGCGGCGATGCGCCACCTGATCGGACCCATGGCGGCCGTCATCTGCCTGGCGGCCGCCTGCTCGTCGGCATCGCCAGGCTTCGCCTTGACGGGGGCTTCGGTCGACCCGACCTACTTTTGCCCCGGCGGCGCTAAGGACGCGCCGTACGACCTGCACGCCACGATCAGCGCCCACAACGGGACCGGCAGCGCGGTGACCATTCGGTCGGTCACCGCCGAGATGACGCTCGCGGCGGTCAAGGGCGACTGGCTCGAAAAGGCCGGCTCGCGCTACGAGGCCAGCAGCGTGACCTTCACCCCCGCGACGGTGGCGCCGGGCTCGACCGCGGCCCTAAAGGTCACGATCCCGAGCGCCTGCACGAGCGACAAGTACGGCGGTACGACTTCCAGCTACGGCGACTATCAGGTCACCATGCACGTCACGACATCAGCGGGGGTCTTCACGATCGCGGCGGCGAACCAGCACGAGATCATCGCCGCGTAGCGACTACCCCGCGCGCCTGAAGGGCGCGGGGGGATCAGGATCCCCCCGCGGAACCCCCCTTTGACATAGAGGATTGCCTGGGGCCGCAACAGGCCGCCTGGGGACGCGCGGAATGAATCCGCGCTGCAGCTCCACTTGAAAGGGCGCGGGGGGATCAGGATCCCTCCGCGGAACCCCCCTCTGACATAGAGGACTGCCTGGAGGCGCAAGAGCCCACCTGGGGACGCGCGGAATGAATCCGCGCGCAGCTCCACTCAGAGCGGCGATTGCCCCGCTCGCAGGATGTCCATCGCTTGATTGCCCGCCGCGAGCCAATCCGGGTCGTTCAGCCACGTGTCGACGCCCCACATGAGGACGACCTGCACGGGCTCCTGCCGGTAGTCGATCGCGCTCTCGATCAGGTCGTCTGGAGAGAGCGTGCTCGAGTCGCCCCACGGCTGCGCCTGCATCTCCGCGTGCCACAGGTCCTTGCCCTGGCTGCGCGCGCGTCCGGCCCAGAACCCGATCGCCTGCTGCTTCCACTCCTCGCGCAGGTCGATGCTCGTCAGCCTGCGGAGCGCCACGTTCGGTCCATCGACGTAGAGGTCGAGGCCGAGCGCGTCGGCTGTATGCAGCGCTGCCGCGGGATGCCCGTCGGGACCAAACCGCGCGAGCAGCTGCGGCACCCACAGCTGAAGCATGTCGATCGTGACGTTCATGCCGTCGTAGGTCGTGATCATGGCCTCGTGCTGCGGGTCAAGGAGATGCACCTCGTCGATCTCCCACGCAAGCTGTGCCGGCGCGATCTGGTCGGCCCCGGTCAGCGCATTGGTGACATAGTCCAGCGGCTCGTTCTCGACCTGCCACGCGTAGAGCAGCGGCGACGAGCGGTAGCGCCTGATGCTCGTGTCGAAGTACGCGCGGTACGCAGTGCCGCCTTGAGCCTGGCCAAGGTCCGGCTGCCGGCGAGGCCCCGCCCACAGGGGCTCGTGCAGCTCGGGATACAGAAAGTTCCGCGCGCCGATGGTGAGCACGACACGCGTCGTCGTGCGTGACGTCTGATTGTGCGCCGTGACCACGGCGAGCAACCTGTCGACGGAGTTGTAGTCGAGCCGGTCCGGGGCCGGCGCAACTTCCTCCCAGTAGATCGGCAGGCGCACGAGGTCCGGGTTGGTGGTGTCGAGCAGCAGCTTGAGGTCCTGCGATGGGTCGCGCTCGGCGTATTCGGAGGTCAACGGGCTGAAGCTGAACCCCGCAAGCGGTGCGGGCGGCGCCGCCTGGGGCCAGATCTCGCTGCCGAGGACGAGCGAAGCCGCGAGCATCAGGACAACGCCCTTCATCGTGTTGGCAACGCACTGGATTGAGCCGGCGCGGGTTTTCGGCCGCTTTCAGGCGTTGCTCGAGTGGAGGGCCAGACGCTCGAATGACACGTGCCTGGATTGTTGCGCTCGGTTTTGCACTCGCCGGTCTCGGTGGCCTTGGCGCGTATTTCCTGCCGGTCTTGCAGGCCGCCGCCACGTCGACGACCGGTCCCGCGGCCATACCCAACCTGAACCCGGTCAGCACCCCAACCCAGCCGTTCACCGTGCTGCTGCTCGGATCGGACGACGATTCGAAGTTTCCGCCGGACCGGCTGAACACGCAGTCGATGATCCTGGTGCGCGTCGATCCGACCTCCAGGCAGGCGACCCTGCTCTCGATCCCGCGCGACCTGTGGGTCCCGATCCAGGGCCAGGGCACGGGCAAGATCAGCACCGCGTATCAGCTCGGCGGGCCTCAGGGAGCGATCGCCGCCGTGGAGAGCAACTTCAAAGTCCACATCGACGATTACGTCTGGATCGGCCTCCGGGGCCTGGTCAATCTCATCGACAAGCTCGGTGGGGTGAATCTTCAGATCACAAATCCCGTCCTCGACGATTTCTATCCGGCCGATCTCCAGGATGGAGATCCCTATGGGTACTACCGCGTGGCGGTGCTTCCGGGTGCAACCCACATGGACGGAGCTCACGCGCTGCAGTACGTGCGCTCGCGACACGGCGACATCCGAGGTGACTTCGCGCGCTCGGAGCGGCAGCAGCAATTGCTGCTGGCGATCAAGTCACAAGCCTCGCATCTGAACCTCGCCGACCTTCCGTCGCTGGCGAACGCGTTCAACGGAGAGATCAAAACCAGCATCGCTATCGACCGCCTGCGCTCCCTGCTCTCGACGGCCAACGAATTCGGCGGCCCCAACATCCACCGCGTGCTGCTTGTCCCGCCTTACACGTCCGAGGGCTGGGCGGCCGGGCAGAGCGTGGTGTTTCCCGACTGGGGACAGATCCTGCCCGTGGTCCACCAGACCTTTCCTTGATGCGCTGGCTGGTCGGCGCGGGCCTCGTGCTGGCGATGCTTGCCTTCGGCCTCGGCGTGTATCACGCTGCCGGATACTTCAAAGCCGACCACACGGTCGTGCACCGGCCGAACGAGATCACCGCGCCGCCGCTGGCGGGGACCATGTACGTGGTCCAGGCGGGAGCTGTCTATCGCTTTCAGCACGGTACGTTCACGCAGGTCACCTCTGAGGACGGCTGGATGCAGCCCGCGGCCGCTCCGTCCGGCCAGCTCGTGGCTGTGCGCCGAAAGAACAATCTCTCTGACCTGTACCTCCTCTCGACCGGTGGCAGGCAGCTCGGTCAGCTGACCTCCAACGCGGCCTCGAGCTCGGTTGAGGGCAACCACTGGTCGTTCTACCCGCGCTACGGTCCTGAAGGGACGACGCTGTTCTACGACTACGACGTGAAGGACCCCTTCAACCCGTACCACGTCGACCTGGCCATCTACGGCACAGACGCAGCATCGGGCCGGGCCGTGCAGTGGACCTTCCCCAACGAGTACACGGGCGGCGACGTCGATCCCGTCCCGCTGCTCGGCGGCGGGCTCATCTACACGAAGTACTCGATCGACGACTCGTTCAAGGCCCACGCCCAGGTCTGGATCCAGAAGCGCGTGCGCAGCAACGGCCAGGCCCTCACCGCGCCCGAGCTCGGCTGCGGCCAGACGGCCCTTTCGCCCGACCAGAAGCTGATCGCGATGGTCTGCAACAGGGGCTCCACGCAGTCGGCGGAGCTCGACGTCGCGAGCTTCGACAGCACGACGCTCGCGATCGGGTCGCCCGCCACGCTGGTCAGCGGCCAGCTCGTCGCCTCGCCCGCTTTCTCGCCGGACGGCAAGACGCTGGCCTACCTTGCGCCCGTCGCGGCCGGAGGCCATTTTCAGCTCTGGACGGTCGGCTCGTCGGCTACGGCTTCGGCGCGCGCGATTACCACCGACCTCGGGCTCGATTCCAGCTCGGCGCCCGTGTGGCTCGCCGGCTGATCAACGGTGGGATTCAAGAACCGTCCAATGGTGGTAGTCGCCAGATGGCTGGCTGCGCGTTTTAGCGGTAGGAGACGAATGGTGAGGTTCAGAACGAAGTCCGACGCGCCCGACCTGCACACCCAGCTGGAGTCCATGCTCGACCAGGTGTGGAAGTCGGAAAGCGATTGGCGACTCTGGGATCGCCTGGATGCCGCAGTCATGCTCGAGACGCGGCGCGAGAAGCGTCACCAGGACCGCGACGACCTCAAGAACGCGGCATGACGACGGGACCTGCCAGCACTTCTCGATGAGCACGCCCTCCTCCCGCCGCCGGCGCGGCGAAGGAGGTGGACGTACCGCTTTCGTCCTCTCGGGCGGTGGAAGCCTGGGCGCCGTTCAGGTCGGCATGCTCCGGGCGCTTTTCGAAAACGACGTGCAACCTGACTTCCTCATCGGCACCTCGGTGGGGGCGGTCAACGCCGCGTGGGCTGCCGGGCGGCCCGGACTGGACGGCGTGGTCGACCTGGCGGATATCTGGCTCGGCCTCCGCCGCCAGGACGTGTTTCCGTTGAGTCCCCTGACCAGCGCACGTGGACTGCTGGGCCGGAGCAATCACCTCATCTCGAACCTAAGCCTCCGCTCGGTCCTCGAGCGGAACATGCCCTTCGTGCGCCTCGAGCAGGCGGCCGTGCCCCTTCACATCGTGGCCACGGAGCTGAAGAGCGGGCGGGCGGCGGTCCTCGCCTCGGGACCGGCGGTGCCCGCCCTCCTGGCGAGCTGCGCGATCCCCGGGGTGTTTCCGCCCGTCACCATCGGCCGCCGCGAGTACATCGACGGCGGCGTTGCGAATCACACCCCGGTCACGGTTGCGATCGAGCTCGGGGCGTCCGAAATCTACGTCCTGCCCGTCGGCTATCCGTGGCTCAATCGCGAGCCGACGAACGCGCTCGCGATGGCGCTCAACGCCCTCGCGAGGATCGTCGAACAGCGGCTCGAAGCCGAGGTCGCGGCCCACCGCAGCGTCGCGAGCATCCACGTCATGCCCGCGCTGGACCTGGCCGACGTGTCGCCCGCCGACTTCAGCCGCGCGCGCGAGCTGATCGACTGGGGTTACCGATCGGCCAGGCGCTACCTGAGCGACAGCAGCGACCGGGGCTCGGACGCAGCCGTGCCTCAAAGGGCCAAGAACACACTGAGGCTGAGCCCGAACCCGGCCCGAGCAGCCTGAGACCTAAAGCGCCCGCTTGACCTGGGCGCGCACCCCCTGGGGAAGGTCGCGCACCGAGTCCGGCAGCGCATCCTGCAGCCGCTGCACCAACGTCCGGCGCCGGCGGCTCCGGTACACCATCCATCCGACGATGCCGACGGCAACGACGGCGGTGACGAACCCAGCCGCGACGAGGGCCGCGGGCGGCACTTTCGGGACGTCGAGCTCCTTCATTTCGGCGAACGAATGCTCGATGCTCTTCCGCCCCGCGCTGATCTGGTCGTCGATCTGGTCGGTAAGCGTTCTCATGAGGCCTCCTCGTTGCTGACTCGAATTCTCCCTCCGAAGTAAAGAACGATTTGGGGGCCAGTACCGGCGATGTGATGTGCGTTTTCTAGTTGAGGCGCCTAGGCTGCAAGGTTCGGGCGCCTCACAACTCGCATCCGGAGGGCAAAACCGTGAAATGCGAAATTTGCGACCAGGACTTCGCCAACTCCGTTGAGCTCGAAAAGCACAAGGAGCGCGAACACCCGATGGGAGACGGTGACGACGACCTGGAGAAACCGGACCTCCTCCAGGAGCCGGAAAACCCCGTCCCCATCATCCCGGGTAAGAACTAAAGCGTCCGTTTCCTGACAGGGTCCAGGGCCGGCGACGCGTCGAGCGTCCGCCGGCCTTTTCAGTTCAGGCGACGTTGCCGTAAAGCTGCGGTTGTTGCGTGGGCGCTTGCGACCCGTCAGGGCCTGGCTCGTTGGTCACGGCCATCACCGTGTAACCGGTCAGCGACCTGTCGACCAGGACAGTCCTGGCGCCGTTGCCGTCGGGCACGAAGACCGCGACCGGGACCGGGTTCCCGACGCTGGGAATGAGCCACACCTCATAGACGCGGCCGGTGCCAGGTTGGGGCAGGCCGCGAAAGTCGACCAGGGCCACGCCGTCGGACTTGAGGTCGATCACCGATGCCGTGGCGCCCGACATGTCCTGGTGGCCGGACAACGAGAACCTTGCGACCTGCGTCGCGGCCGTTTGCGGTGTGTGGACGACCTGGCCGATCACCACCCCGACGAGCAGGGCAAGCACGGCGACCGCGGCGAGCGCATAAGCCGGCATGCGACGGAATCCCGACTGTCGCAGGGCTGGTGCTTTGGCGATCGGGCGGCGAGCGACAGGGGAGCCGGCCGGGCTACTCGTCGCCGCGGCCGCGGCGAGCACTCGCTCGCGCAGCCGAGGTGGCGGGGCCGCCTCCTCGACCGCAAGCGCAAGGGCGCCCACGACGCGGCGCAGCCGGGCGGCCAGCTCGCGACATGTCGGGCACGCTTCCGCGTGCGAGCGGACGACCTCAGCCTCATCCGGGTCGAGGGCGCCGAGCACCCACGCCGCCACCGAGCTCTCGAGCTCTTCGTGGTCAGACATCCACGGTCCCTCTGCCCCGCAGGAACGAGCCCATCTTCTCCAGCGCCAGGCGCATGCGGCCCTTGACCGTGCCGAGCGGGACCCGCGTCATGTCCGCGATCTCGGTCTGGGAATAGCCGCCGAAGTAAGCCAGCTCGACGACCTGTCGCTGCTCCGCCGGCAAGCTCGCCATCGCGTCGCGCACCGCTGCCTGTTCGATCAGCAGCGCGACCTCGCGCCATGGATCCGATGGAGAGACGGCATATGCGGCTTCGGTCCGCAGCTCGCGCTCTTCTCGCTCGTGAGCGCCCCGGCCGCGCAGGTAGTCGATGCAGCGGTTGCGCACCGACGTGAGCAGCCATGCCCGCATCGATCCGCGCTCGGCGTCGAAGGAGGCGGCGCGGTTCCACACGTTCATGAACGCGTCCTGCACAGCGTCCTCAGCCCGGCCGGGATCGCCGAGCACGCGCATCGCAACTCCGTAAGCGAGGCCCGCGTAGCGGTCGTAAAGCTCGGCGAGCGCCTCATGACTGCCGGCCGCGAGCCCCGCGGCGATCTCCTGGTCGCCGCGTGCGGCTACGACGTTTCCGACTCCTGGAGTCGCCGTCCTGTCAGCTGACCGACCGGGGACTTCTTCGGCGGCTTGATCGCCCATTCCTCGTTCTCGATCAGCCGCCACGCCCAGCGCGGGTTGCGACGCACACGCTCGCGCGCCGCGTAGAGCGCCTTCGACATCAGCTTGATGCCCGACAGTCCCGGCAGCTTGCCGATGTTGGCGTCGAGGTCGATCAGCTCCTCCTCGCCCTGCTCGTCGTCGAACAGGTAGAGCGCGAGCGCATCGACCTCTTCCTGCTTCTTCACGCCCTGGCCGACCGGCACCCACACGCGGTCGAGCATCCAGCGGTCGACTTTCTGCGCGCGCTCGTTGCCGCTGAGCCATTCCTTGGCCGAGTTGAAGTAAAAGGCGTAGTGCCGCCGCTCGTCCTTGACGATGCGGCTGAGCAGGTCTTTCAACACCGGGTGGCCAGACTTGCGGATCAAAGCCCCGTAGCCGGTCAGGGTCGACAGCTCATTGATCGCGCCGATCGTGAGGTAGACCGCGGAGAAGTTCTTCATGAGCCACGAACCCGCCATCGTCGAGAGGATGCTCACGCTGTTCTGTACCCCGAGGTTCGCGCGCACGTTGGCGATCCGGTCCTGCGTGTCGAACTCGATGCCGTAGAGGTTCAACAAGCGGCCGATGTTCTCCCCGTGCCACAGCTCCTCGTAGTTCCAGCACGCCAGGAACGCCGTGAGGATGGGGTCCATGCACGCGCGCGTGACGAGGAGGTGCGATAGGTAGAGGGGGACGTGGTTCTCGATGTCCATCATGAAGTGGAGGCAGAAGAGATCGCCCTTTGACAGCGGGTGGGCCGCCACGTCGTCCCATTCGATCCCGGTCACGTCGACCTTCTTCGACTCTTCCTTATAGCGCTCGATGCTGAAGCTCATATCAACCTCTACGAACTAACGCCCGGAGCGGATCACGAGGTCTTGGCCAAATCCCAGCGTCCTCACACGGGAGGCTGAGCGACCGCGGCCAGTCTATGTCTCGACGCTCGCAGCGTGAGCGATCAACGAGCAAAGGAGGCAAAGCAGTGAACGGAGTTCGCAAGACAGTGGCAGCGGCCGCAATCGCGGGGTCGATGCTGGTTGGAGGCGTGGCAGGCGCCGTGTTGTATGGCGTGACCACCCTGACCGCGTCGGCCGCGACGCCGTCACCAAGCCCGTCGAGCTCCTCAACCGGCAAGTTCGTGCCGAACGAGGATCCGACGCACGAGGCTGGTGAGAGCGCGGCGCGAGAGGCGCAGGAAAACGCGGGCCAGGTACCGACCGTCCCCTGACCGGACGGCGGCTCGTCAAAGGAGGACCGGCGAAATGCCGGTCCTTCGACGCGTCATGGCAGGAGCTGTCTCGCCGCGAAGAGCACGTTCGCGGGGCGCTCCGCCAGCCGGCGCAGGTACCAGGCGTACCACGCGTCGCCGTACGTGATCAAGACCCTGACATCGAACCCCTCGCGTGCGAGCCGGCGCTGCTCGTCGGCCCGGATTCCATATAGCATCGCCACCTCCATCTGAGATCGCTCGATGCCGGCCGCCTGGGCAAAACGCCAGATCTTCGCGACCAGCTCGGTGTCGTGCGTCGCGAGCACCAGGCGCACGTGGCGCCGCTTGACCTCGGGCTGCAGGAAGGCGCACAGGGCGAGGTAATTCCCGTCGACCTCCTTCTTCGCTGCGAAGGCGATCTGGAATGGCTCGGCGTATGCACCCTTGACCAGCCTGATGGCCGGCCGGGACGGGAGGAGGCTGGCCACGTCGCTCACCGTGCGGTGGAGGTAGGCCTGCAGGGCCACCCCGACGTGGGGATGTTCGCCTTTCAGGCGGGCGTACAGATCGAGGGTGCGGTCGGTGTAGGCGCTTCCCTCCATGTCGATCCACAGGAAGCTCTTGGCTTTGCCCGCCGCGCGGGCGAGACGCTCGAGGTTCGCGTACGCCGCGGCGGGGTCTATGTCCAGCCCGACCTGCGTCGGCTTGACCGAGATCTCAGCCTTGACGCCGCCTGAGCCGGCGAGGACCTGCTCGTAGTGCTCGACCACGCGGTTGGCGTCTTCGAGGTCGGTTACGTTCTCGCCCAGCAGCGTGAAGAGCGCCCCGATGCCCTGAGCCTTGAAGTCGACGGCCGCCTTCAGGGCGCTGTCGAATCCCTCACCCGGCAGGAACCGCCTGACGGCCCGCTGCGCAAAGCGCCAGCGGGGCACGTGGGTGGCCAGCCACGTGTTTTGCGCGCACCAGAGGAGGAGCCTTCGCATCGGGCTCCCCAAAAGGTATATGAGCGGGAACCGCCAAGTTCCCGCTCACTCGCTATGCAGGTCGGTTGCCCCCCAGCGAACACTCGACGCTGCAATAGACCTCGTCCCCCCGCCGCACGGCGCCGAAATCGATAGGAGCGGCACAGGTGGCGCAGTAGGCCGCCGCCGCCGCTTGACGCTGCACCAGCTGGAGCGCAGCTCCCAGGCGGTCTGGCCGGGCCAGCCCGTGGCGAAGCGCGATTTTCTCTGCGTCGCCAGGCAACCTTCCCAGCGGAAACTGGACCACGCTCATCGACCTGACCCCTCCATCCAATCGCTGCGCCGGTCTCGCCCGACAACGGCAAGTATCGGCGCGCCAGAAATTTTGTCGCCGTACCGATGTAGGAGACGTTCCTCGTACGACCTGCAAAGGAAAAGGCGCCCGCGGGTGCACCTTTCGCCACTGCTCTGGTCGAGTCCTACCAGTAGTACCAGCGACCGCCTTCCGCCGCGCGCACGAAGAAGCCGAGCAGCCAGAGGATCAGCCCGATGACGAGCAGGATCCAGAGGATGTGAAGCGCTGGTGCCAGCAGACCGCCGCCACCGAGGAGCAACAGCAGCAGGATCAGGACGATCAACGCAACCACTCTGTTCACCTCCTTGCGAGCTGGACCCTCTCTGAGCCAGCCGTGAATTCCATCTCTACTGAGAAAACGCCCTGCCGTTGGCGCCTTACTCGGACTCGGGTCAGCGCCGCCAGGCCGCTCGAGCGGCCGCAACAACCTGGGGCCGTGGTGCCTGAGGACCCGGCCCCAGCAGATTCCTCAGAGAGAGGTCAGAAAGTTACTTCGAAGGCGATGGCTGAGCGCTCGGCGAGGCGCCGCCGCCTCCGCTGCCTGGCAGCGGCGAGGCGACCGTCGGGTTGTTGATGGTCGACGGAGCCTCCGAGCGACTGCCGAACCAGCTCCACTGCGTGAAGCCGAAGAACAGCAGGATCAGCACGAGCAAGGCCAGGATCGCGGCCGCTATGCCTGCGCCCGCTCCGCCGGTCATGTCGCTCGTTTCCATCACCTCAGAGCCGGCAGGGCTCCAGTAGCGCCGGACGCTGTACCCACCGGCACCGAGGAGCACGGCAAGCACCAGGACGATCAGCAGGACGAAAAGCAGTGTTCCCAAACGTCCGAACCTCCTTTGAGTTCATTCGACGCTCGCCCACGCTGCGACACGCCGCTTGGGCCGCTCAACTCGGTAACGCCCGACGCGGTGGCGTCTACCTGCCTCCGAGCTCGAACCAGGCCTAGCCGGAGGACCGCTCCTCGATGGCCTCGAGGGGTGTTGGTTTCTCCTTCGACTCGTGCATCGGGCTCGAGATCAGGCCGCGGCGGGTAGGCTCGCCGAGGCGGAATCGGTTGAATACCGCGCCGAGGAGAACCAGCTGGCTGAGCAGGTAGAACCAGGTCGCGAGCAAAAAGAAAAGGGCGAACTGCGCCCCGTATGTGTTGAACCCCCCCGCGATCCGGGCGTAGAGAGGAAATGCAAAAGACAGGACTTCGATCAACACGCCGGAGAGCAGCGCGCCCGGCAGCACCTCGTGCAGCCGGAAGGTGCGATTGGGCACGAAGCGATAAAGCGCGACCAGAAGCGCGACCATGACGGCGGAGCCTGCGAAAAAACTGACCACGCCCGTCCCGTTGGACGGTACGAATGCGGCCGCGGCGTTTATCGCCACGGTCAGAACGATCGCCGCCACGAGCAGCACCATCATCACGAGCCCCATGAGCCGCTGACGCAGCATGTCGCGCTGCCTCGTGCCGAAGATCTGGGTCAGGGCGAACTCCATCGTCGAGAAGATGCTGCTCGCGCTCCAGACCAGGCCCGCCAGCGAGACGATGCCCAGCCAGCTCCACGAGTCCTTGACCCCCTTGAGCGCACCCTGAATCTCGGGCTGCGCCGTGGCCGGAAACACCTGTATGACCAGCGAGGTGAACCTTGCCTCGGTCCCCGGGTCGCGGATCGCCAGCCCGATCAGCGACAGCGCGCCGAGCATCATGGGGAATATCGCCATGAAGCTCGCGAACGCGAGCGCGAGCGCGTAATTGCCGGCCTGGCTCTCGCCGTACGCGGTCAGGACGCGAGCCGGAAGCGTCTTTTGCGCGCGTTTGGCCAAGGTTTGCAACCGAGCGCGCATGCCGGTCCCAGTGACCATGTAGGCGGTCGCCACCTCCTTGCCTGTGCGATCTGCCTCGCGCTACTTGAACGCGTCGCGAATTCGGCTGACGCGCCCTTGCAAGCGAAACGCCCTTTACCGAGCATGCGCGTTTTAACAGACGATGCAAACTCCGGGTGTGGAACCGCCGCGGATACTTCCCGAGAGCCTGGACCGGCGCCTCTACTTGAAGATCCACGGCCTGCCCCATTCGCCGGTCGGGGACCGCTACGTCACGATCCTGTCCGACCTGGGCGAGGGTCTCGGCTGGGTCGCCGCAGGCGCCGCTCTGGCGTGGATCGGCGGCTCAAAGGGACGGCGGGCGGGCGTCGCGGCGGTGGTCGCCTCGCTTGGCACGACGTACCTGGTGCAGCGGGTCATCAAACCGGTTTTCAAGCGCAACCGGCCGTTCGTCGGACGGGACGTGCTCGTCGTCGGGATCCGCACCACCGACGCGTCCTTCCCGTCAGGGCATGCCGCGTCGTCGTTTGCGGCGGCCACCGCGCTGGCGGCTTTCTATCCCAGGGCAACGCCGCTCGTCTTCGGCGTCGCGGCCGGGGTTGGACTCTCGCGTGTCCACCTGGGACATCACTTCCCGAGCGACGTCGCGATCGGCGGCCTGATCGGGATCGCTAGCGGAACGCTCGTCGCGTGGATCGTCAAGCGCTGAAAACAAGAAGGGGGCTCGGCCATTGCTGGCCAAGCTCCCCCACTTCAACAACGGGTCAGCCTGCCCCAGTACCGAGTCTTGTTTTGACACGATTTTTGGCGTTGGCGCAAGCGAGAAACCTGGTCGTGGGCGAACCCTGCCCCCTTGAGTTTTCGAAGCCCTCAGAACCCTCCCCACACGTGCGGAACAGGCCGGCGACTGTGTCACCCAAATGTCTTCCCCTTCTGGCAAGTACCCCCTATCCTGTGTCGTCCATGGCGATCCGCTCCGAGCTCGCAGGCTTCAGCAGCGCCGAGGCGCGCCGGGCGCTGGAGGGCCTGCCACGCACCGATTACGACGTGCTGATCAAGCCGCTGCGCTACCGCTCGTCGCCTCACCTCGCGGCGCTTTGCGAGTTCGACGAGCGGCGCATCGTGCTGCAGGTGCCGATCCCGTTTCGCCCCTTCAAGGAGCCTGTGGTGTACGCCGCGCGGCGCAAGCGCGGCGAGGGGATGCGGTTCAAATGGGCGTCTGAGACCGTCTACTTCCGCGGCAAGCGCGACGTGCTCCGATTTCTCTACTGCCACGAGTGGCTGCACTGGTACCTCTACGAGGTGCTCGGCAAGGGTTCATCGGCCGAAACCGCGTGCGACAGGTTCGCCCTGCGCAACTTCCGCCGCCGCTACGTGACGGCGGACGACGCCGACTCAGCGCTCAAGCGCCGTCCGCTGAGGGCACGCGCGTCGGGCTGAGATCCGCCGCGCCGTCTACGAGAACGCGCCTTCGTCCTTGCGCACCAGCAGGATCACGGCCACCGGCAGCAGCACGTTGACCATCAGCGAGACGGGGCCGCGGTTGAACCCCAGTGGGATGAGCAGGAGGACGGCCGACCCGAACAGGCACACCGCCTCGATCGCGATCGCCAGACCCCTCGCCCATCGCCGTCGCCACAGGACGCCGATGGCGACCATGCACGTGAAGAGGGCGAGCAGCATCGTGGCCACCGCAAGCGGCGCCATGAACACCTCACCGGCAATCGCGAAGGGAACCGCGGAGATGCCTGCGATGAGCCAGAACAGGCTCTGCATGAGGAGCAGCACGAAGACGGCCTCTGCGCGACCGGAGCTCTCAGTCTTGATCAATTTGCTTCACCACCCTGGAGTCGATGTCGACCGCAAACTTTCCCCCGGGGTTGTCGACGATCCATACGTGCAGCATCGGGGGGACGCTGACGTCGACAGCGCCCAGAGGGCATGTCGCAGTAGGCGTCATCAGGCTGAACTCCACGCCGAATGGCGTGAAGCAGATGTTTTGATGCTGGTGCCATGCGGTCAGGGGCCCGCCCGGGTCGGGACCGAACTGGCCCAGGTGCTGCATCTGGAACATCGCGCCTAGCAGTACAGGTCCGTGCTTGGAGTTGGCGTACACGAGGCCCTGCGGGTGCCGCGGATCCATAACGTATGCGGCGTAACGCCGGTTCATCCAGTGGGTCGAGGGCTGGCCCTCCGGTCCGCCTGGCCGGTAGCCGGCGCCCCAGGCGACATGCCAGTCGCTGTAAGGGGCGATGGCGGTCGCCGTCTCGTCGTACAGCCGCTGCGCGGCCGCAGCTTGGTCAGGCGTGGCGACGGAGTTGGTTTGCTGAAGAATCGCGCCCGCGTGCGCGTGCTGTGCGTCAGGTCGCGCCAGATCGATGACCCACACGACGGACATCGTCATGACGGTCAACAGAGGGACCGCGACGCCAACCGCGCTCCAGCGCCACACTCGATGCGGCCGGCCTGCCTCGCCGCGAACCGGCACGAGGACCAGGCCCAGTGTCGTGAGCTCGAGCAGCTTTGTCGCCAGGGCGACCTGGTCCGGGCTGTCAAAGCCGAGCACTATGAAACCGACGTAGCCGAGCAGCGTCATCGTGATCAGGCCGGCCGACGCGAGCCGCCACCAGCGCCACATGTAGAGCTGCGAGAGGACCAGGTACGAGATGCCATTGAGCACGAACAGCACCGCCGTGACCGGCTCGCCGAGGTGAGTCCAGACCAGACCGAGGTGGATTGCACCCACCACCGCCATCAGGACGGAGGCCGCAAGAACGATGCCCGGCGCTGCACGGCCCGCACGCCGGACCTTCAGCAGGAAAAGCGCCGGCGGAACGGCGAGCAGGCCGGTGTAGAGGGCGATCGCGTGATCAGGTGCTATGTCGAACATGCCACGAGCGTGGCGGCGTCACTTAAGAAGCGCGTAAGAGCGGAAGGTCGACGAGAAACGCGGCGCCGCCGAGGATCGCGTCGCCCGCGATGACGCGGCCCTGGTGCTCGGCCACGATCCATTGCGCAATGGACAGGCCGAGCCCGGCGTGCGAACCGGTGCGCGCCGTATCAGCGCGGTAGAAGCGCTCGAAGATGCGCACGCGGTCTCCGGCCGCGATTCCAGCGCCGTCGTCGCCGACGACCAGGCGAGCCCATCCGTCCTCGGTGTGGAGGCCAACCTCGACCGCCGCGCGCGCATAGCGGAACGCGTTGTCGAGCAGGATCCACAGCAGCTGGCGCAGCGCGTCTTCGTCGCCGTCCACCGAGGCTTGCTCGGTGACGACTGAGAGCTGGGTCTCGGGGTGCATCCCGGACGCCTGGCGGCACACCTCGTCGACCATGGACTTCAGGTCGACGGCGGTCAGCGCCAGCTGCAGCCCCGAATCGGCTCGCGCCAGTGTCAGCATGCTGTCGACGAGCCTCGACATGCGTCCGCTTTCCTCCACGATGTCGGACGCGGCGGCGCGGCGAGTCTGGGGGTCCAGCTCGCGCGACGCCAGAAGGCCCGCGTTGCCGCGGATCGTCGTGAGCGGCGTGCGCAGCTCGTGCGAGGCATCCGCCACGAACCGGCGCTGCGACTCGAACGCGTCCTGCAGGCGGGTGAGCATCCCGTTGAAGCTGGCCGCGAGGACGGCGACCTCGTCGCGACCAGCGGTGGCGCTCAGCCGGCGGCCGAAGTCGCGGGTGCGGCCGATCTCCTCGGCCGCGACGGCGGTCGCCTTCAGGGGTGCCAGCGCTCTGCCGGCCACAAGCCAGGACGCGATGAGCGCCGCAGCGAGCGCTGGGATCGACGAGATGACCAGGAACACGACGATTCCCGAGACGTTGCTCTGCACCACCCTGGTCGACTGCCCCGTCAACACGTATCCGCCGCCATAGGGCAGCACGTAGAGCCGGAGCGAGCCTTGAGTGGCAAAGGCGCCGCGATGCCGCCGCGCCTGGTCAAGCAGAGACGGTGCTGCGGCAGGCGGCGATCCGTCTAGAAGTCCCGTCGTGTACGCGAGCGAGCCGTCAGGCGTCAGGACCTCTACGAAGACATCAGGGCTGCTGCGGATGTCGATCGGCACGATGGGAGCTTGAGGAGCAGCCAGCACCGGGAGCGACGACGCGGCCTGCTGCGCTCGCGTGCGAAGCGCATCGTCCTGGTTGGTCACCGCGGCGCGCGAGAGGAGCGCGTACAGCAGAAGGCCGAATATCAACAGCGCCAGGGCGACCACACCCGCCCCGAACAACGCGAGCCTCGCGCGCAGCGACATTATTCGTGCAGCGCGTAACCCGCGCCGCGCACGGTGTGCAGGAGGCGTGGCTCGCCCAGCTTCTGGCGGAGATAGCCGACGTAGACCGCCACCACGTTGTCGCTCTCCGCCTCGCCCTTCCAGACCGCGTCGATGAGCTGCTCCCGGGAAAGGACCTGCCGCGCGTGCCGCAGGAAATGCTGGAGCAGGTCGAACTCGGTCGCGGTCAGGTCGATCATCCGCTCGCCCCGCCATGCGGCGCGACTCGCCGGCTCGAGCCGCAGGTCGCCGAAGCGGAGGTGATCGGCGGGGGCGGCGCGGCGCAGCAGGGCGCGCACCCGAGCCAGCAGCTCCTCGTTGGCGAACGGTTTGACCAGATAGTCGTCGGCACCGGAATCCAGGCCGCGCACCCTGTCCTCCGTACCGCCTAGCGCGGTCAGCAGGAGGATCGGCACCGGCCCGGTCGCGCGAAGCTTCCGGCAGACGGCGATACCATCCAGCCCCGGCAGCATGATGTCGAGGACCACCAGGTCGAACGGCCGCTCCCGGGCCCGGCGCAAGGCATCCGACCCGTCGCCGGCCGCTTCGACGTCGTACGCCTCGGCGCCGAGGACGCGTTCGAGCGTCGCCGCGAGTCGCGGGTCGTCCTCGACCACCAGGATCCGGGAGCCTGCCATCCGACCGATTTATAGCCCGGTGTTTGTGGATTTGGTAAGAGGTCGGGCACCTGTCGAAAACCGGCCGCCCCGTTCGTCGTGTCGGATGAGTCCAAAAGACATCACTCGCACAAGGAGACGACAGCTATGGCGAACTTCGTACTTCTGTACACGGGAGGCAGCGCAGGGACCTCGCCCGGGGAGCGGGAGAAGGTCATGCAGGCGTGGGGCGGCTGGTTCGGCAAGCTCGGCGACAAGATCGTCGACGCCGGCAACCCGTTCAGCGAACACGCGAAGAACGTTTCGAACGGCGGAGCGGTGCACGACGGCGCGGTCGGCAACCCGCCGGCGACCGGCTATTCGATCCTCAAGGCGGACTCGCTGAACGCCGCGGCCGAGCTGGCCAAGGGCTGCCCGGTCCTGCAGTCCGGCGGCAAGATCACGGTCTACGAGATCACGCCCGCGATGTAGTTCGGACCAGCCCCACCCCCGCCTGCGGCGGGACCTCCCCATGAATGGGGAGGACAACTACTCGACTTCGACTAGCGAAACCCGCTTCGTCGCAACGAGCCGGCCTCGGGCGCCCGAAAGGTACGTGCCCGAGGTCGGCGCCACGTCCGAGTAGTCGCCGCCGATGGCGACCGTCACATAGCCCAACCCACCGCGGCTCGCATGCGTGGGGTCGAACGTGTGCGCGATCGCGTCGCCGGTTCCGTCGTCGGTGGGCAGCACGACCTCCACCCACGCATGCGTCCCGCCCTGGCCGAGCAGGTGCCCAGAGACGTAGCGCGAGGGAAGACCGCATGCTCGGCACACCGCGAGCATCACGTGCGCGTAGTCCTGGCACACGCCGGCGCCAAGCTCCAGCGCCTCGGCGGCGGTCGTGCGGATGCCGGTCGCGCCCCACCGGTAGGTCATCGACTGATAGACCCAGTCGTTGATCCGGTCGGCCAGGGGAAGCCCCCATCCCGCTGCCGCCGCGAGGTCGTCGGCCGCGCGCAGGATCGCGTCGTCCGGCTCGGTCAGCGCGGATGGTTCGAGCAGGTAGCCGTCGGCCAGCCAGCCGTCAGGGAGCCGGTTCGGCTCGGCCACCCTCCGCTCGACCGAAACCTCGGCGACGAACTCGACCGCGTCCAGCACGCGCGGCGCGAAGACGTCGACGACCATGTTGCCGAACCGGTCGCGCCGGTTCTCCAGCCGCGCTCCGTCCAGGCGTACCGAGACGTCGTGCCACAGCCTGCGCTGGTCGCCGAAGCGCTCCGGGGGGATCACGACGAGCCGATGATTCAGGTCGCTGATGGGCTCCGGGTACTCATAGCGAAACGTCTGGCGGAGCCGGTACGCGGCGCGCCGGGCGGAGCCCCAGTCGACGGAGCCCGGGTCGATCGCCATCAGTTCGCCTCCTCCGCCCACACGGTCATCGAACGAAACACAGCCGGCCCGAACGTGGTCAGCATCGCGACGTCGAGCGCGTCGCGGCCGCGGCCGATCAGGACCCGGCCGACGCGCCGCACGTTGTTGCGCGGGTCGAACGTCCACCATCGGTCGCCGAGGTACACCTCCATCCAGGCGGCGAAATCCATCGGGGCCGGGTCTGGCGGCACATACAGGTCCGGCAGATAGCCGAACACGTAGCGCGCCGGGATGTTCATCGCCCGGCAAAAGGTGACCGCAAGGTGGGCCAGGTCGCGGCAGACGCCCTTGCCCTGCTCGAGCACGTCCACCGCGGTGGTCAGCGGGTTGCTCGCTCCGTACTGGAACTTGATGTTGTGGTGCACCCAGTCGCAGATCGCCTGCACCCTGGCGCCGCTGGGCTCGGTCTGGCCGAACATCTCCCACGCCATACCCATGAGCTTGTCGGACAGGCAGTAGCGGCTGGGCAGCGTGAAGTGCAGGAGCTCGCCAGGCACCTCATGGACCGGGAGCTGGGGCGCCGCAAGCGCGTCTGGGTCGGGCTCGTCGGGAACGGAGACCATCGCGTCATAGCGCAGCACGAGCTCGCCGGGGGGCATGACCAGCCGCTTGACCGGGTTGCCGTAGAAGTCCGCGTACTCGTCGACCGGCACCGGCGGACGGGTGGTCCAGGTCTCGGTGACCAGCTGATGGGTGGCGTCGGACCGTGGGCGCACCTGGACCGTGGCGACTGTGGCGGCGCTCACGTCGTATTTGAACTCGCAGCCGACCCGTAGCTCGATGGTTTTTGCAGGATGCGGGATGGCGCAGACACTATAGCTGTGGGTTTCGTGAATCTCGATGCCAACTACCGGTCCAACGGCTTCTACGACGAGATGCTTGCGGCCGCTGGACGGCCGAGACCCGCCTACCGTCGACTCTACGATCACTTGAACCGACTCGGGCCAGCCGAGCTGCAGCGCCGGCACGGCCTGGCCATGCAGATGTTCCGCAATCACGGCATCACCTTCGCCGTCTATCCCGACGCGCAGGGCACCGAGAAGGTCTTTCCCTTCGACGTCATCCCGCGGGTCATCGAGGCTCGCACGTGGCGGCGCCTGGAGGAGGGCCTGAAGCAGCGGGTCCGCGCCCTGAACCTGTTTCTGGACGACGTCTACGGGCGCAAGCTGATCTTGAGGCAGCGCGCAATCCCACCCGAGATCGTGCTCAGCAGCTCGCTGTACCTCCGCGAGATCGAGGGACTCGCGGTCCCCCACGGCATCCACAGCCACATCGCGGGGATCGACCTGGTGCGGGATCAAAAGGGCGATTTCTTCGTCCTCGAGGACAACCTGCGTACGCCCTCGGGGGCGTCCTACGTCCAGGCGAACCGGTACGTCATGAAGCGGATCCTGCCCGACCTGTTCGCCGGTTACCCGGTGCGGCCGGTCGAAGACTACGTCCACGAGCTGCTGCGCCACCTCCACTGGCTGGCGCCCCCCCGCGTAGACGAGCCGACCGTCGTCCTGCTCACGCCGGGCATCAACAACTCCGCCTACTACGAGCACCTCTACCTGGCCAAGCAGATGGGAATCGAGCTGGTCGAGGGAACAGACCTGGTGGTCGACGACGACCACGTCTTCATGCGGACCACACGAGGACTTCGCCCCGTCCATGTGATCTATCGACGTATCGACGACGCGTGGCTCGACCCGATTTTCGGCCGCCAGGAGTCTTTGGTCGGCGTTGCCGGCCTGGTCAACGCGTACCGGGCAGGCAACGTCGCCATCGCCAACGCGCTCGGCAACGGCGTGGCGGATGACAAGGCGGTTTATGCGCTGGTGCCGCGGATCATCCGCTACTACCTCGGCGAGGACCCGATCCTGCCCAACGTCGAGACGTATCTCTGCGCTGTCGACTCCGATCGCCGCTACGTGCTCGAACACCTCGACAGGCTCGTCGTCAAGACCGTGGACGGGTCGGGCGGGTACGGGATGCTCATCGGGACCACGTCGACCAGGGACGAACGCGAGGAGTTCCGGCGCCGGATCGAGGCAACCCCCCGTTCCTTCGTCGCCCAGCCGGTCGTGTCGCTGTCGGTCCAGCCGGTGCTCGACGGCGGAGCGCTGCGCCCCGGCCATCAGGACCTGCGGCCATTCGTGCTGACCGGCCCAGACGTGTATGTCACGCCCGGTGGCCTCACGCGGGTCGCGCTGAAGCCCGGCTCGCTGATCGTGAACAGCTCGCAGGGCGGCGGGAGCCGCGACACGTGGGTGATGGCGCAGGGCGAGCAGCAGGAGCGCGAGGCCGATGCTTAGCCGCAGCGCGACGTCGCTCACGCTGTTCGGCCGCAACATGGAGCGGGCCGACCACCTCGCGCGCATCCTGGGCGTGCACGTCTCGCTGGCGCTCGACCGGGCGGATGAGCCAGGTCCAGGGTTCTGGGTCCGGTTCATGGAGCTGGCGGGGTGGCGCGGCAGCGACACCGGACGGCGCGACCAGGCGATCGAGATGGTGGTGGCCGGCACGCTCGGTCCGTCCGTCCTTGCAAGCATCGCGGCCGCCCGGCTCGCTGCACAAGCGGTCCGGCCCTCGCTGCCTAGCGAGCTCTACGAGCAGGTCAACGCGCTCCACTGGCGCAGCCGGGAAGCGCCCTGGCAGCGCGACCTCTATCCCTTCTTGATGGACGTGCAGATGAGCATCCGGCTCGTCGACGGTTTGCTCGAAGACACGATGTTCCACGACGAGGCGCGCGACTTCGTGCTGCTGGGCAAGTTCGTCGAGCGCGCGGCGAACGTGACCACCGTGGTGACCCGCAAGTCGGCCGAGCTCGCCGACACACCAGAAGACGCGCTCGAGTGGACCGCCGTGCTGAAGTCGTGCTTCGCGTTCGAGTCCTACCAGGCGCACTATGGCGCCGGGGTGACCGCCGACCGGGTCATCGAGTGCCTCCTGCTCGACCGCGCGCTGCCGCGCTCCGCCCGCTTTGCGGCCTCGACCGCGCACGATGCCGTGGCGCGCATCGAAGGCAAGACGCGGAACTCGAGACCGCTGCGACTGCTGGGCCGTCTTGCCGCCATGTACCAGGCGACCAACACGGAAGCGATCGCCGAGAAACCGCTCGACTTCGACGCGGAGTGCCGCGCGCTCCTCCGCCAGCTCGAGATCGCGCTGCGCGAGACCTACTTCCACCCGAGCAAGGTGCCTGCGGCGGTCACCGGCGAGGAGGGGCGCGGGATGCCCCAGCAGCAGCAGTGAGGCTCGAGATCGTGCACAGCACGCGGTACAGGTACACGGGGCCCATCGCTGAGACGGTGATGGAGGTCCGGCTTCGTCCGATGGACGGCATCGGCCAGCGGTGCATCGACTTCAACCTCGAGCTGAGCCACGGTGTCAAAGCGCGCTCGTACGTCGACGGATTCGGCAACCACGTCCACTACTTCAACCTGGTACGCCCCCACTCGGCCTTGAACGTCGTGAGCCGATCGACCGTCGAGACCGGGCTGGGCCTGGACGAAGACCCCGGTGAAGAGCTCGTGCAGGACTTCCTGAGGTTTCGCGCGCCGATAAGGGAGGTCGATGGGATCCGCGAGCTCGCGCTGCGCCACGCGATCTCCGACCCGTCATCGCCCACCGAGGTCGAGCGCGCGCTCGACGAGCTGACGATCGCCATCAGCCGCGATTTCACCTACGACCGGACAGTGACCAACGTGTACAGCTCGGTCGACGATGTGCTTACCTTGCGCGCCGGCGTATGCCAGGACTTCGCCCACCTTTTTATCGCCGTGGCCAGGGCGATCGGCGTGCCGGCTCGCTACGTGAGCGGCTACATCCACTCGCCGGGCGAGAGCGCCGGCACTGCGTCGCACGCGTGGGCCGAGGCTTGGGTCGGCGGCCGCGGCTGGATCGGATTCGACGCCACGCATCCGATCCGCACGACGCCGCATCATGTGCGCCTCGCCGTCGGTCGCGACTACACCGACGCCGCGCCGACACGAGGTGTCTACGTGGGGTCGGCGACGGGCACGATGGCGATCAGCGTGAAGACGCGCGAGGTCGGCTAGAACCTCTTACCGCGGACGTGCTCGATCGAGAACTTCGCCGTGTCGGCGATGAGCATCACCGCCATCACGCCGGCCTCGACCGGGTCGGAAACCACCACGTCCGCCGCGTCCGGCACCGAGCCGGCCATGCTCGTGCAGAGGACGAGGATCCCCGCCTCGCGGATCTCGCGCACCGCGGTGGTGATGTCGCCGCCCATCAGCGCTCCCGCCAGGACGAGGGCTCGCGCGCGGTGCAGTCGCGCGACCGCGCGCACCGCGTCGGCCAGCTGTTCCTCGCCGACGAGCGGAATGGTGTCGACGGAGATGCGCTCGCCGCGGATGTTGTGCCGGTCCGCCTCGGAGATGGCGCCCTGCGCCACCATGCCGACCTGCGCGCCGCCGCCGATGACGATCACGCGCTTGCCGTAGATCATCTGAAACGTCGGCACAACGGTGACCTGGGTCACGCCCTGCACCGCTGCCAGGTCGGCGATCAGACGCGATTGGTCCGGGGCGCCGGAGACCTCGAGCTGCAGCTCGGCGACGGACTCACGGCGCGCGACCCCACCGGCAACGTACGTGATGTTCGCGCCGTGGCGGAAGATCGCCTCAGTCAGGCGATAGAGCACTCCAGGCTCATCGCGGCATTCCACCAGCAGCCCAACAACTTCCGCGGTCATGCCTCCGCAGCGTAAGGCCAGCGTGCAGCGCCAAGCTCGCGCGAAACTCCGCGCGCGGCTTCGCCGACCGCAGCGCCGACGCCGCGAGCCAGGCCCCGCGCCATGATGCGGTCCGTCGAATCGACCACACCTATCGCGCCCACCGCCTGGCCGCCGTGATCGAAGATGGGCGCTGCGGCGCTCGACTCGCCGAGCACTGCCTCGTCGCGCTCAGTCGCGATCCCCGAGTCGCGGATCACGCTCAGCTCGTGGCGGAGGTCGGACTCCGATAGCGTCTGCTTGGTCAACCGCGCCAGCGGTTCGGCCAGCAGGTCCTCCACCATCTGAGAGGGAGAGAACGCCAGGATTGCCTTGCCCAGCGCGCTGGCGTGCAGCGGCAGCTGGATGCCCACCTCGAGTACCCCGAAGGCTGCGTCCGGGCGGAAAACGTGATGGACGACGACCACGCTCGAGCCGTGCATCACCCCAACGCGCACCGCGGCTCCGGTCCTGGTCGCGAGGTGGTCGGCGTGGGCGATCGAACGGGCGCGCAGCTCGTTCAGGTCGAGGTAGGAGTAGCCGAGCTGCAGCAGTCCTGGCCCGAGCTGGTACTTGTCTGAATATGGGTCCTGCTCGACGAAGCCGTGCGACTGCAGCGTCTGGAGGAGGCCGTGCACAGTCGGGCGCGCAAGGCCGAGGCGCTCGGCGAGCTCGCTCACGCCCAGACGTCGCGGCCCGCTCGCCAGGGCCTTCAGGATGGCCGTGGCGCGGTCGATCGACTGGATGGACGAACGGCGCTTCGCCGCCCCATGATTATTCGACATTGCTGAATTCCTGTCGGTAGTGTAGACTAGCGCGGTCGCTCGGAATCAGCGCCGGCATCAGCGGAGGGTTCCTGATTTGGTCGGGATTGTACTGGTCTCCCACAGCTTTGAGCTCGCCCACGGCCTTGCAGCGCTGGCGTCCCAGGTCGCCGGCAACGAGGTCCGCGTCGAGCCTGCTGGAGGGGGTCCGGACGGCACCCTGGGCACCACCGGCGACATCGTCTGGGACGCGATCAAACGGGCGGAGTGCGGCCAGGGCGTGATCGTGCTGGCCGACCTCGGCAGCTCTGTGCTCACGGTCCGCCACCTGCTCGAGGAAGTAAGGGCCAACGGCCATGTCAGGCTCGTCGATGCGCCATTTGTCGAGGGAGCGATCGCGGCCGCGGTCATGTCGTCGGCCGGACAGGACCTCAATGAGGTGGCGCGAGCCGCGGAGGAGGCTCGCGGTGCAAGCAAATTCTGAGGTCTCCGTCGCTCTGCCGCCAGCGGTGGCGCTGCACGCGCGCCCGGCGGCCAACTTCGTCAAGACCGCGATGCGATTTCGCTCCCGCGTGACCGTCGGTGTTAACGGCAAGGTCGTCGACGCTAAGAGCATCCTCGCCGTGCTCGCGCTCGGTGCGACGGGCGGTACATTGTTAAGGCTGAACGCCGACGGCGACGATGCCCCGGCAGCGCTAGACGCGCTCGCGGCTTGCGTGTCCGGCCTCGTCGAGTAGCTGCTCCGACTCCCTCCTGGCCTCGGCAAAGTCCATCTCGCGCACCCACTGCCGCACCTGGCCCACGCGCGCGGCCGCGACGCTCAGCTCGTCAGCGCCCAGCCCGACCATGATCGGAAGCGCCTTCGCATCGGATGCCGCTTCACCGCACACGTCGACTGGAATGCCGGCCCCACCTGCAGCGCGCATGGTGTTCGCGATCAGGCTCAGGACGCGGACGTCGAGCACAGGCGCGCGCCTCGATTGCTCACGGTCCAGACCGAGGACCAGCTGAGTGAGGTCGTTCGTGCCGATGCTCAGGAAATCGGACTCGCGCGCGATCTCAGCGGCGTTGGCCGCAGCCTCCGGGGTCTCGATCATCGGACCCACCCGGGCTTTCGCGTCCAACGCCTGGCGCACCGCGCGCAGCTGAGCCGCGGTCGTGACCATCGGGACCAGGATCCGAAGGTCGCAACCCTGGCCGGCCTCGACCACAGCCTCGAGGTGCGTCCGCATCAGATCGGGCGTCTCCAGAAGGACTTCGATTCCGCGCGCCGTGACACCGCGAAGAAATGGCGGGGTCTTGTCGCCGCCGAAATCGAAGAGGCGGACAGTCGCCGTCTGACCTCGTAATCGCGCGAGCATCGGCCGCATCACCTTCACCTGCTCCTCGAGCGACGGCCATGCGACGGCTTCGAGGAAGAGGAGCTCTGTGCGCATCAGACCGACACCTTCCGCGCCCTGCCGGGTTGCCTCCTCGAGCTCGGCCAACGTCGACGCGTTGGCGAGGACTCGAATCCGGCGCCCGTCCATCGTCTCGGCAGGCTCCAGCCGCCGGGCGATCGCGGTCTCGCGTGCCGACCGGCGCCGCTCCGCGTCGTCGCGAGCGAGACCCGCACGCTCGGCGCCGACTTGGCGGATCAGGACCCCTCGATCGCCATCGACGACGACCTCTTCCCCGTCCTCGATCTCGAGCACCCCCGGCCCGAGGCCCACGACCATCGGCAGTCCCAGCGACCTCGCGACGATGGCCGCGTGCGCCGTGACACCACCGCCCGCGAGCGCGATGCCAGTCGCGTTAGGCGCCAGCTCCGCGACGTCGGCGGGACCAAGCGTCGCCGCGACAAGGACTCCTTCCATCGGGCGTTTGGACCCTCCCGCGGCATGCCCAGCCGCACGCCGGCCGAGGCTGCGTACGTCGTCCGCGCGCAGGGCAAGCGTCGGATCCTCCAGCCGCGCGAGCTCCGCCGCATTTTCCTCTGTCGCCGACCGCAGGGCAACCGCAGCCGGCAGTCCGTCATCGAACACGAGGGCTTCGATTCGCTCCAGAAGCCCCGGATCGTAGGCCATCAGGACGCCCGCCTCTACTATTTCAGCCTCCGCGGTTCGCCCGGCCTCGCGGAGTCGGGATGCGATGCCCTCCAGCTCCTTCGCTGCGGCCATCAGCGCCTTGCGCGTGCGCTCCATTTCCGCCGGGCGCGCTGGCGTGGCAATCGGCCTCGGAGCCGCGGGTCCGTTCCCGTCGAGGACGACCGCGTGACCGATCGCAATGCCGGGGGCCGCGCTCACCCCCCGCATGGCCAGCTCCATCAGCTTGCCCGGCCGACTGCCTTCTGGAGGGCGCGAACGATGAGGGCGGTTGACGTGGCTCCCGGGTCCTGGTGGCCGACCGACCGCTCCCCGAGATATGACGCCCTGCCCTTGCGGGCTTGCATGGGAATCGTCGCGCGCATGCCGGTCTCCGCAGCCTCGGCCGCGTCGTCGAGAGCGCGGTCGAGCGTCACTCCATCGCTGAGCCTCGCCCGCAGCGTGTCCACCGCCGGCTCCAGCGCGTCGACCATCGTCTTGTCCCCCAGCGACGCGGTGCCGAGGTCTTTCACCGACGCGAGCGCGGCCGCAAGCACCTCGGCCAGCTGCTCGCCGTCAAAGGTCGGCTGATCGCCGAGCACCCGGCCACCGCTACGCAATGCGGATCCCCACAGGGGTCCGCTTGCGCCGCCGACCGTCGACACGAGCGTCCGGCCGGCGAGGACGAGCAGCTTGCCCGGTGACGAGCCGCCGTCCGCATTCAGAGCCTGGACGACGGCCTCGAATCCCCGCACCATGTTGGTGCCGTGGTCCCCATCGCCGATCGCCGCATCGAGCTGGACCAGGTGGTCCCGTTCGGCGCGCACGACGACATCGACCTCGCGCATCCAGGAGGTGATCGTGGCCGCGTCCATGACCCTTTCGCTGATCAAGGTAATCGCTACACGCCCCAGCGCAAAGCGGGAGTACGCACCGGCGCATCCCAGTACTTCGTCAGTTCCTCGTCCAGCTCGAGCACGGTCAGCGATGCGCCGGCCATCTCGAGCGACGTGATGTAGCTCCCGACGAGGTTGCGCACCGGCTCCAGGCCTGCCTTGCGAAGCTTCTTGTCGACCTCTCCGTAGACGAGGTAGAGCTCGAGGAGGGGCGTGCCGCCCATGCCGTTCACGAAGACGAGTACCCTCGATCCCTTCTTCGCCTTGAGGTCGGAGATGACGGCCTCGACCATGACGTCGACGACCTCGCTCGCTGTGCCGAGAGCCGCACGGCGGCGGCCTGGCTCTCCGTGGATGCCGATGCCGAGCTCGATCTCGCCCTCAGGCAGCTCGAAGATGACTTTGCCCGAGGCCGGTGGCACGCAGGAGGAAAGCGCGACCCCAAACGAACGCGCCCTGTCGTTCACCCGCTTTACGGCGTCCGTCACTCTCGTGAGGTCGGCACCGCTTTCGGCCGCGGCGCCGGCGATCTTCTCCGCCAGCGCCGTTGCGCCGACGCCACGCCGGCCGGCTGTGTAGAGAGAGTCCTGCACGGCAACGTCGTCGTCGATGACGACCGATGTGACTTTGATGCCCTCGTCCGCTGCATCCTCGGCGGCGAGCTTGAAGTTGAGCACGTCGCCCGTGTAGTTCTTCACGATGTGAACGACTCCGGCACCGCCGTCGACTGCTTTCGTCGCGGCAAGCATCTGCGCCGGAACCGGTGATGTGAAGACCTCGCCTGGAGCTGCCGCGTCAAGCATGCCCATTCCGACAAATCCGCCGTGCAGCGGCTCGTGGCCGGAGCCTCCGCCTGAGATGAGCGCGACTTTGCCGCGCTTCGGGGCGTCCTTGCGCACGATGATCTGCGCCGCCGCGTCGTAGCGCAGGAGGTCGGAGTGCGCCGCCGCGAGACCCGCGAGCGACTCCTTCACGATCTGCGACGGGTCGTTGAGAAACTTGCGCATCTTCCGGGTTTCGATTGCCATGCTGTCTACCTCTTCTCCTCTAGTGGGCCGAGGCCGTCCGGGCGGGCGCCTCTTCGTGGGTGACGGCTTCTTCGATCGGCTGCTCGACGTGGCGGGGGTTGGCGAAGTAGTCGTACGCGAATGACGCGATGGCCGCGCCGACGAGTCCTGGGATCAGGTAGACGGGGATGTATTGCGCCCAGTAGGTCGTGCCGCCGGCGATCGCCTGCACCAGCTCGGGCCCGAACGCACGCGCCGGGTTCAAGGAGGCGCCGGTGACAGGGCCGAAGATCAGGATGATGCCGACCACAGCGCCGCCGATGACCAGGCCCGCGAGCTGCTGAGGCGACCGGCCGTCGACGATGCCGAGGATGGCGAAGAGCAGAAGGCCGGTACCCAGGGCCTCGGCCAGCGCAGCCTGCAGGTAGTAAGAGCTAGAGGCGTCGGACGCGAAGTGGGTCTGCCCCATGCCAAAAGTGACCGCGTTTGAGCCAAAGACGCCCCAGATGGCGAACGCGCCGATCACGCCGCCGATGTACTGGGCGCCCCAGTAGACCGGCACTTCGCGCCACGGGAACCGCTTCGTCACCGCGAGGGCAAAGGTGACCGCCGGGTTGATGTGGCAGCCCGATACTTTGCCGATCGCATAAACGAGGGCCGTGATGATGAAGCCGAAAGCGAAGCTGATCCCCAGCAGGTCAGCTTCGGTCACGGCCGGGACGGCCTTGCCCGCCAGAGTCAGGGTTGCGATCACGGAGCCAGGTCCGACGAGAACCAGGGCGGCCGTGCCGAAGACCTCCGCCAACGCCCGCTGTCGAATCGAGAACATCGTCCTGAAACCCCCTGTTTATTCCTGACTGGCATTCGACATTGTCGAATGTGTTTCGCAAACCGTACCGCCGGCCAGACGATTTGTCAACAGGCAATTAGGGAGGGCTGGCAAACTGGGCTGCATTGCACGAAGAGATGCCCGTCGCCTGTCTGCGCCTCACTATCAGGCGCGCGTCGAATTGGCGGTCGAATCCATACTCGCGCACCTCGGCATGGCGTAGGCTTCCCGGCACAGTGCGTAACTTCGACGCGATTGCGATCGAGATTCGCCGTGGAGGTCCCCCGACTTAGCGCGCGTCGCTGACTCGGAGGACCTCCCGGCCCAGAGAAGGTCGGGAGGTTTTTTTATGTCCGCCAGAAAGATCGTGGTGTACGACACCACCCTGCGCGACGGGGCGCAGGGTCCGGCTGTCTCGTTTTCCGCCGCGGACAAGGACCGGATCGCGCGCCTCCTCGACGGGCTTGGCTTCGACTACGTGGAGGGCGGGTTTCCCGGCTCGAACCCGAAGGACGAGGAGCTGTTCGCCGGCCTGGCCGCGGCGCCGCTCGAGCACGCAAAGGCGGCCGCGTTCGGAGCGACGCGCAGGGCCGGCGGACGCTGTGAGGACGACGTCAACTTGAAGGCGCTGGCCGAGAGCGGTGCGCCGGTCTGGACCCTGGTCGGCAAGAGCGACGCATGGCAGGTCGCCAACGTGTTGCAGACGACCAACAACGAGAACCTCGCGATGGTCGAGGAGTCGGTCGCCTATGGCGTTGGCATGGGCCGCGAGGTCATTTTCGACGCGGAGCATTTCTTCGACGGATACGCGCGGGACGCTGAGTACGCCATCGAGGTCTGCCTTTCGGCCGCGCGCGCGGGCGCGTCGTGGGTCGTGCTGTGCGATACCAACGGAGGAAGCCAGCCGGCCTCGATCCGGGAAGGCGTCGAGGCGATGCGCCGAGCGCTCAGCGACGTCGACAGCAAGGCCCGCGTTGGCATCCACACGCACAACGACTGCGAGCTCGCGGTGGCGAACAGCCTCGAAGGAGTGATGGCCGGCGCCGACATGGTGCAGGGGACGATCAACGGCTACGGCGAGCGGTGCGGCAACGCCAACCTGGTGTCGGTGGTGTCCAACCTCGTGCTGAAACTTGGATTGGACGCTCTCCCCGAGACCTCGCTCGCCCAGTTCAGCGAGCTGTCGAGGACCGTGGCCGAGATCGCAAACCTCGCGCTTCCGTTGCAGCAGCCGTTCGTCGGTTACGGCGCTTTCGCGCACAAGGGAGGACAGCACGTCGCCGCGGTGCTGAAGCACAAGGACGCGTATCAGCACATCGATCCCGCGGTGGTCGGCAACGAGGCGCGCGTCCTGGTCTCCGAGCTCTCCGGACGGGGCAACGTGCTGGCCAAGGCGCGCGAGTTCGGCCTCGAGCTCGACCGCGACGACCCGCAGACGCGATGGCTGGTCCAGCACCTGAAGGAGCTCGAGCACCAGGGTTACTCGTACGAGGCGGCCGACGCCTCATTCGAGATGCTCGTCCGGCGCCTGCAGCCCGGCTACGAGGCGCCGTGGACCGTGGCCGACTTCACCACCCAGGTCCGCAAGAACGGTGGATCGGTTCACGCCGAAGCGACGGTCAAGGTCGAGGTCGGAGGCATGCTGTATCACACGGCCGCGTCGGGGAACGGGCCGGTGAACGCACTCGACGCGGCGCTCCGCAAGGCGCTGAGCCCGCGCTTTCCGGCCCTCGATGACGTGAGCCTGCACGATTACAAGGTGCGCATCCTCAACGGCGACGCGGGCACGGCGGCGACGACACGAGTGCTCGTCGAGTCGGGCAAGGGCACACAGCGCTGGACCACCGTCGGCTGCTCGAGCAACATCATCGAGGCATCCCTCCTCGCGCTGGTGGACTCCCTGGAGTACGTCGTCTCCAGACCGATTGAGTAAGAACCGGGAAGCCGCCCGCCAGGAGATCCCGGAGCCGCTCCGGCGCGATGTTCGGCTGCTTGGAGGGCTGCTCGGCAGCGTCATCGCCGACTACGGGGGCGCGAGCCTTCTGCGCGACGTCGAAAAGCTGCGCACACTCGTCATCCGCGCGCGGGACGACGGCCGCTACGAACGGCAGGCGGAAAAGCTCGTCGCGTCGTGGCCGCTGGAGCGCGCCGAGCTCGTCGCCCGCGCGTTCGCCTGCTACTTCCACCTGGCCAACCTCGCCGAGGAGCACCATCGCGCGCGCGTCCTTCGCGAGCGAGACCGGGGCCCTGAGCCACAACCGGAGTCGCTGGCCGCGACGCTCGGCGAGCTGCGGCCGAAGCTCGGTCGCAAGCGCCTCGAGCGCCTCATCGCGGATCTCGAGATCCACCCCGTCTTCACGGCGCATCCCACCGAAGCGCGGCGCCGTGCGGTCGTGACCGCGATCCGGCGCGTGGGCGAGCAGCTCGAGCGCCTCGAGGATCCCCGGATCTCCGACTTCGAGCGAGGCGAGGGGGAGCGCCGGCTTGCCGAGGAGGTCGACTCGTTGTGGCGCACGGCGCTCCTGCGTTCGACCCATGTGCTGCCGCTCGACGAGGTGCGCTCGTTCATGGCCGTCTTCGACGAGACGCTGTTCCGCCTCGTGCCCGAGCTGATGAGCTCGTTCGACTCGGCGCTCGGCGCCTCACCTCCCCCATTCCTCCGCTTCGGCAGCTGGATCGGCGGCGACCGGGACGGCAATCCAGCGGTGACCGCCCAGGTCACAGGGGAGACGATGGCGATCCATGCGGAGCACGCTCTGCTGGCCCTGGAGACGGTGGCCAACCGCGTCGGCCGCGCCCTCACGGTGGACTCCGAAACCACTCCCGCCTCGCTCGCCCTGCGGCGGCGAATCGCGGAGCCCACCACCGAACCGCATCGCCAGTTCCTCCTCGAGGTTGCGCGCCGGCTGCGGGCCACGCGACTGGGCGAGCAACCGCTGGCTTACCGCTCGGCAGCCGACCTGGTGGGCGACCTGCATCTGCTGCGTGACTCGCTCGCCGCCGCCGGCGCGGCCCGACTGGCGAAAGGCGAGGTGCAGCGACTGCTGTGGCAGGCGGAGACATTCGGCTTTCATCTCGCCGAGCTAGAGATCCGGCAGCACAGCACGGTCCACGAGCAGGCGCTGGCCGAGATCCGAGCGGGGACGCGCCGCTCCGAGCGCACGCGCGACGTCCTCGACACTCTCCACGTCGTCGCCTCGCTGCAGGCGCGCTTCGGTGTCGACAGCTGCCGGCGATACGTCGTGAGCTTCACGCGCAGCGCTGCGGACGTCGCCGCCGTTTACGAGCTCGCGCACCACGCGTTGGGCAGGAAGGCTCCGGCCATCGAAGTCGTGCCGCTGTTCGAGACGCTCGACGACCTGTCGCGCGCGACGCAGGTCCTCGACGAGATGCTCCAGCTTGCCCCTGTCCGCAAACGGCTCGCCGCTGACCGCCGGCTCGAGGTCATGCTCGGCTACTCCGACTCCGCCAAGGAGGCCGGCCCCCTTTCCGCGACGCTCGCGCTTCACGACGCGCAGGCCGCGCTGACCGCATGGGCGGCGAGGCATCGCATCCGGCTGACGCTGTTCCACGGCCGTGGCGGCGCGCTCGGTCGCGGCGGAGGTCCGGCCAACCGGGCGGTGCGCGCCCAGGCACCCGGCTCGGTCGACGGCCACTTCAAGGTCACCGAGCAGGGTGAGGTGATCTTCGCGCGCTACGGCAACCGGGCGATCGCCCGCCGCCACCTGGAGCAGGTCACGTCGGCGGTGCTCGAGGCTTCGGTCCCGAGCCCGCCGCGCAGCGACCCGGCACTCGCGTTCAAGGAGCTGGCGTCGCAGATCGGCGCACCCTCGCGAGCCGCGTACCGGCAGCTGGTCGAAGCGCCTGGGTTCGAGAAGTGGTTCCTGCAGGTCAGCCCCATCGATGAGCTCGGCCGCCTGCGCATCGCTTCGCGGCCGGCGCGTCGTGCCGCCGGACGCCGCCTTGAGGACCTGCGCGCGATCCCCTGGGTGTTCGCGTGGTCGCAGATGCGCCTGAACCTGCCTGGCTGGTACGGGATCGGGAGCGGGCTGGCGGCCGCGCCACTTGCGGAGCTGCGGCGCGCCTACGCCGGCTGGCCGCTGTTCAACGCCACCATCGACAACGCCGAGATGAGCCTCGCCAAGACCGACCGGCGCATCGCACAGCGGTACCTTGCCCTGGGCGAGCGGCCCGACCTCGCGGCGATGGTCCTGGACGAATACGACCTGACGATGGAGAAAGTTCTGGCGGTGACCGGGCACACCCGGCTTCTCGAAGACCGCCGCGTCCTCTCGTGGGCCATCGAGCTGCGCAACCCGTACGTCGACGCGCTGTCGCACCTGCAGCTGCGGGCGCTGAGGGCGCTGCGCGATCCCAACACGCCGCGGGCCGACCGCAACCGGGCGGAGCGTGCTTTTCAGCTGACGGTCAACGGGGTCGCCGCCGGGCTTCAGAACACAGGCTAGGTGCAGGGACGCGCTTGGCGCCAGGAGCTCGTTTCAATGTGCGGTGAAAGGCGCGGTTTGCGCCAATAGCTCCTTTGGCCCGAATTTGACAGGTACGTTTTGCACAAAACGCGCCTATCGCGGGAACACGGGCTAGGCTGCGCCGAGGTGCTGGAGCGTAGGCAGCTCGCTCACGAGCAGGTCGACGGTCTCGGGGTCCCACTGCGAACCGGCGCCCGCGCGTAAGACGGCAAGCGCCTCTTCGGTCGTCCGGCGCATGCGATAGGGCCGGTCGTTGACCAGCGCATCGAATGCGTCGCAGACCGAGACAATCCGCGCTATCCGCGGGATCTCTCGGGCGCGCAGGCCGTCCGGATAACCGAGGCCGTCGAAGCGCTCATGGTGATGGCGGATGATCGGCAGGAGTCCCATCGTCGAGCGCAGCGGCCGCACGATGCTCTCGCCGATCGCGACGTGCGCCTGCATCTGCGGAATCTCGATCGGGTCGAGCGGCCCCGGCTTGTGCAGGATCGAGTCAGACACCCCGATCTTGCCGATGTCGTGGATGATGCCGCCGCGGTAGAGCGTGTCGAGCGTCGTCTCGGGCAGCCCGAGCCGTTGGCCGAGAAATCGCGCCGACTCGCCGACCCGCTGGGTGTGCCGTTCGGTGAATGAATCCTTCGCTTCGACGGCGGTGGCCAGCGAGAAGATCACGTGCTCGGCGCCGTCGAGAGTGTTGTAGAGCTCCTTCAGCCGAAGCGCCGAACGCACGCGCGCGATGAGCTCGGCCCCCTCGACGGGCTTGGCCATGAAGTCATCAGCCCCCGCCTCCAGCGCCATGACCCTGTGTGTCGTCTGGCTGAGACCGGTGATCATGACGACAGGAAGCAGACGGCCGCGCGGCATCGCCTTGATCCGGCGGCACACCTCATAGCCGTCCATCCGCGGCATGCGGACGTCGAGCAGGACCAGGTCCGGCGGGTCGTTGGCGATCATCTCGAGAGCTGTCACGCCGTCCGCGGCGAGCCGTACCTCGCAGTCGAGGGTCGACAGGAACATCCGGATAAGCTCGCGATTGGCCGCTCCATCGTCGACCACCAGGACGACCGGCATCAGCCCATACGCCCCCTTCAGCCTTCGAGTCTTGCCCTCATTGTCAACCGAGTCCCGGCCTGGAAGGGGAACGCCCTGGCGCGGCTCGCCAACCGAAACCCGTCAGGCGGTGGCGATGCGGGACTCGGGCTCGACGTGAGGGGCGGGCCGCGACGCAGCCAGCGCCTCCCTTAAATGTCGGTTCGCGGTGACAAGGTCTCCCCTTGCCTCGAACACCTCGGCGTAATGCTCGTGGACCTGGGCGAGACGCCTCCCGCCGCCAGTTTCGGCGGCGGCAATCGCGGAGGAGAACGCCTCGTCGGCAAGCGCGTCCTGGCCCTGCCGCGCCGCAATCAGCCCGAGCCTTGTGTGTGCTTCGGCAGCCGTACCCGCTTCGCCGAGCCGGCTGGCAAGCTCGAGGGCCCGGCGTGAAGTCCGCGAGGCAGCCTCGAGATCCCCCTCCGCGAACTCCAGGCTCGCGATGCTCATCAAGGTTTCGGCCCTTCCCGTTTCCACGCGCTGCTCTTCATAGATTTCGAGTGCATGCGTAAGGTGCCGCCGCGCAGACACAAGCTCGCCAAGATGAAGCAGCATCCAGCCGAGGTTGTTCAGCGAGCGGGCTTGCGACAGGCGGTCATTGAGCGTCTCGTGAATCGTCAGGGCTTTCTGGGCATAGCGGCTCGCCTCGCCGATCTGGCCGATCTCCTGGTGCGCAAGGCTCAGGCCGCTGTATACGAGGGAGAGTTGCTGAAGGTCCTGGACCACCTCCGACGAGGCGACGGCCTCTTCGTAGCAAGCGATGGCTCTCTGCCACTCCTGGGCCCCAACCAGCTGGTGGCCGAGGATTCTCAACAGACGCGCCTCGAGAAGCTGGGGAACAGGATTCAGCGATCGGCACGTGGCCAGCGCGCCCTCCGCGATCGCGACCGCGGATGGTTCCTGCAGCAACCCGGCCGCCTGCGCCTCGAGGCCGAGGCACTCCGCCACCCTGGCCATGTCCCCTGCCTGCTCGAAGTGCGTCCGCGCCGCAAGCGCGAGCCTGCGACCGACGACTGGCTGCGCAAGCCTCAGATAGGCGAGCGATGCAATCAGCCTGAGCCTGGCCTGCGTCTCAGCATCTGACTTCTGGGCCAGGGCCGCCTCACCAACCGCGACCACGCCCGCGTTGTCGCCCGTGCTCATCAGTCGCTCGAGCTCCGCGATCTTGGCCTCGGGGTGGAAGTAGCCGTCGCCCGAGGCCGCCAGGAAAAAGTCCAGGGGCTGGCCGGTGCGGTCCGCGATCAGCTGGAGCGTCTCCATCGACGGCCTGGCTTTGCCGGTCTCCACGAAATAGATCGCGGTCCGGCTGATGTCGTCGCGGGCCACCTGGCCCAGGCTCATGCCGGCTTGCTGCCGTGCCTGCTTGACGGACCCGGGCCTGATCTCGAGGCCGTGGCGACGCCCGCGACGGCGGCCCGAGGTGGCCTTCCCTTGCCCTCTCGAGCCGTCCGTCTCAGGTGCGTGCGACGATGCGGTCACAGCGCCAGCTTAACGCAGGTGCTTTGACTTGACAAAAGGTTTACGAATTCAGTCCCGCTATCGGCAACAGGGGGGCTGGCCACCGGCGACGACGGTCATCGCGAGGGTCAGGAGGGCTGAGGTCGCCAGGATGGCGGCAAACAGCAGCTTGCGCACAAGAATCACCTCCTTTGCCGCACAGACCGTGCCGGCCCCCGGAACCGAGCGCTCAATCGATGGACGGTGCGGCTTCTCGAGGGCCTGGACTCGCCGCGAATCGAGCCACGAGGCCCCAGATCACCGCCGCCAACTTCACCCCACCTACGACCGCAACCAAGCTCCCAAGACCCGCAGCGAGCCGGACGACCGGGCCGGGCGCCAGCCCGAACCCGACGAGCGCGGGGAGCAAAGCCAGGCTCAAAACCAACGCGAGCAGTGCGATCACTGCCAACACCCGGGCAGGCCGGGCGCTGGCGGCATCGTCCTCCGCTTCAGAGTCCTCCCCCGCGCCGAAACTGGGTTCCGCCGGAATCGCAGTGCCTCCACTTAGCCGTGTTCCACGCCCGCGCGGCTGTGCTACAAGTAACTGCCCAGCCATGTTAAATGAAAACCGGGATGACTTAACAGCCCGCACCGAGATTCCGTAAGGGGATCGTGATTTGAGCAGCCCCGCCTACGCTCGACCACTGCAGCCGAGCCACGTGGCCTTGGTCGAACGTCGCACCCTCAACGTGGTCGGCCTGGGCATCGAGGGCTGGCGTCCCTTCGCGATCGCCAGCGCCGCAGCACTGGTGGTGTCGATCCTTTTCGCCGCCTGGACGGCGTTCCACTGGTTCAGCGACCAGGCGACGATCGACGTCGACGACATCGGCGAGGCGGTCGCCGCCTTCGTTGCCGCGGCGAGCTGCGCCCTCGCCGCGTCCCGCAACTCGGGCCGGACCCGCCTGGCCTGGGCCCTGTTCGGAGCCTCCGCCTTGAGCTGGGGCATCGGCGAGGTGGTCTGGTCCGTCTACCAGGTGGGGCTCGGCGTCGCGGTGCCCTTCCCGTCGGCGGCGGACGCGGGGTTCCTGCTCGCCGTGCCGCTCGCCGTCCTGGGCGTTTTCGCCTTCACGTCGGCTCCCACACGCCTGGCCACGCGCAGCGAGACGGTGCTCGCCGGTGCGATCGTCGCCCTCTCGCTGCTCTTCGTGGCCTGGGCCTTCGGTCTCGGCAAGGTCTACGAGAGCTCGCCGGCCACCCCCGCGGCGCAGTTCATCGGCCTGGCGTATCCGATCGGCGACATCATCATGGCCACGGTCCTGGTGGTCGCGTTGCGACGGGCCAGGCGCGAGGAGATCGGGCGGATGGCCTTGCTCCTTGGCGGGCTCGCCTTCACTGCGCTGGCCGACAGCGCATTCGCGTACCTCACGGCAAACGGCACCTACGGCGCCCTGGGCAGCGTGCTGGACACGGGCTGGGTGGCAGGCTACCTGCTGATCGCTCTCGCGCCGCTGTGGCCGGCGGGGACCAACGGCGAGCTGAAGGCCGAAGGGCCGCTCGAGCTATGGCAGCTCGCCCTTCCGTGGGTCGCGGTGTTCGCCGCTGCGGTCACCGCGGTAAGGCTTGCCGTGCTGGACCAGAGCCTCGACCGGTTCGCCACCGTCCTCGCGGGCGGCATCGGCATCCTCATGGTCGCAAGCCATGTGCTGTCGCATCGTGACTCGCTGTCTCTGCTACAGAAAAGCCAGAGGGCGGAAGCTCAGCTCGGTCGCCGCAACCGCCTGCTCGACGAGATCATCAGCCACGCACCGCTCGGCATCGCGCGGGTCGGGACGGACATGAACATCGTCGACGTGAACCCGCGGATGGCCGCACTCCTGCGCACCGAGCCGGACAAGATGATCGGCGCCCCTGTGGCCAAGTACCTGCACCCCGAGGAGTTCGCGCGCGTCTACGCGATCTTTCAGCCGCTGTGGAAGGGAACCATGGAGACGGTCGAGTCGGACAGCCGCGCGGTGCGCGGCGACAGCACCGAGGCCTGGCTGCACTGGAGCGCGACCGGGGTACGCAGCGCTTCGGGGCGCATCGACTACTTCCTCGCCATGTACGAGGACACCGACGCGGAGCACGCGGCCAACGAGGCGGCGACGGCCCACCTCGCCGGGCTGGAGCGGCTGAACAAGCTGAAGAGCGAGTTCGTTTCGCTGGTGAGTCACGAGTTCAGGACCGCCCTGGTCGGGATCTCCGGCTTCAGCGAGATGATCGCCGACGAAGACGTTTCGCTGGAAGAGGCCAAGGGTTACGCGGCCGACATCAACAAGGACGCCGAGCGCCTGAACCGCATGATCACCGACATGCTGGACATGGACCGCATCGAGGCCGGACGCCTGACGCTCCATCCCCAGTCGGTTGACCTGAACAGCCTGCTCGAAGACGCCGTCGGCCGCGCCAGGGCGTCGAGCTCGCGCCACGACTTCGTGTGCAACTTCGAGCGTCAGCAGCCGATCGTGCACTGCGACCCCGACCGGATCGCGCAGGTCGTTGCCAACCTCTTGAGCAACGCGGTCAAGTACTCGCCCGACGGCGGCGAGATCACCGTGACCAGCGTGCGGCGAGACAATCATGTCGACGTCAGCATCCGCGACCACGGCGTCGGCATCGCGGCCGATTTCATTCAGAGGCTCTTCAGCCGCTACGAGCGCTACGAGAAGAACAGCAACAAGATCGTCGGCACCGGCCTTGGCCTGGCCATCACCCGCCAGATCATCGAGATGCATGGAGGCAAGATCTGGGTGGACAGCGAGCCGGGCGCCGGCTCTGACTTCCACTTCACGCTGCCGGTTGGAAGTCCTAAGGACTGACGGCCAGGACTTCTCGAGGGCCGCTAATCCCCTGAATAGGGCTGGATCATCTTGCCCAGCTCGTCGAGCTTGCGCAGCGCGGCATCGCGCCCGTCGGGCGGCACGTACCAGATGCAGCGCTCGACGCCCGCCTTCTCGAGGCGCTCGATCTCCTCGGCGCTGGCGCGCGGGTAGTAGGTGACCGGGATCGGGCCGCGCCCCGCGTCCCTCGCCATCCTCTGCAGCTCGGGAATGCGCTCGATCACGTCGCCCCGGTTGGGCATCCACCCGTCCGCGTAGCGCACCACCCGCTCCAGGACCTTGGGCCCGCTGCCGCCGAGGATCACAGGCGGGTGAGGTTTCTGGACCGGCTTCGGCCACGACCACGTCGGCCCGAAATCGACCATCTCGCCGTGGTACTCGGCAACTTCCTCGGTCCAGATCGTCTTGACGGCCTCGACCCGCTCGCGCAGCAGCTTCCATCGCGTGTGGAAATCGGTCCCGTGGTCCGCCATCTCTTCGCTGTTCCAGCCACCGCCCACCCCGAAGATGAGCCGGCCGTTCGATGTGTGGTCGAGACTCGCGGTCTCCTTGGCTGTGTGGATCGGGTCACGCTCGATCAGGAGGCAGATGCCGGTGGCCACCCGGATGGTCTTGCTTGCAGCGGCGGCGACAGTTAGGGCCACAAAGGGATCCATGGTGTGCCAGTAGTGCTTGGGCAGCTCCGCACCGCCCGGCCACGGCGACAGGCGGGACGTCGGGATGTGCGAGTGCTCGGCGACCCAGAGGGACTCGAAGCCGAGCTGCTCCGCCGCCGGCGCGAGCTCGTCCATCGCGATCGCGTAATCGGTCGGGAAGATAGCGACGCCGAACTTCACCCGCTCATCGTAGGCGGGGCGGCGGAGCTAAAAGGCCAGGGCCACCCTCGAGGGGCCGTCGGCGGTTGCGATCTCGTGGTCGAGCGCGCTGAACAGCGCCGTCACGGCTCTTGGATCGAGCCTGGCCCCCGCTTCCTCGACGAGCACGCGTCGCGCCTCGGCCGGCGAACATGCCTTGCGGTACGGCCGGTCTGAGGTCAGCGCGTCAAAGGTGTCGGCCACGGCGACGATGCGCGCCTCGATCGGGATGGCCTCGGCCTTCAGGCCGTACGGGTAGCCGCTACCATCCAGCCGCTCGTGGTGGTAGAGCACCGCCAGCACCTCGCGGCTCGACTGGCCGGCGCGGTCGAGGAGGTTGAGCCCCATCTCCGGGTGCGTCCGCATGAGGATCCACTCGGACTCGTCGAGTGTCGTGTGCTTCCCCAGCACCGCCTCCGGGATCCCGAGCTTGCCGATGTCGTGCATCAAGCCCGCCCGCGCCAGCACCCGGAGCTCGGAGGCGCTCATCGACATCTGGCGTCCGATGTGGACGCACAGCCTCGCCACGCGCAGGTTATGGCTCCGTGCCTCGCGGTCCTTGACCTTCAGGCCAAGCGCCACGACGGCATCGAACCATCCCCTGATCTGCAGCTGTACCGCCGGGTGTCCAGACAACGGGACTCTGACCTCCGTCCTGGTCGATCGGGTTTCCGCGCTTCTACAGAACGCCCAGTAGCTCAACGATCCGAAGCGCCGTCCGGGTCGCGGTAATCGGCCAACCTCTTTGCGGCAGGCAATCTTCTGTAGCCCGCGAATGGTACTGCGGAAGACCGCTCCAGTCTCCATTACGCTAATCGCGCCTTGAGCCAGAGCCCGAGCGCGGCGGTCGGCCAGGTCTCGGCTGACGGCCAGTTCCAGTGGGATGGAACGCAGTGGGTGCCGATCCCGCGAGGGACCCGGGAGCCGACGCCCTGGACCCGGCCGATGCAGCTTGCCGCTGCGGCGCTGCTGGCCGCGGAAGCGGTCTACTACCTCGGCGCCACCATCGCGTTCACCACGCGCGAGGCGGTGAAGCGCGCTCTCGCGGCGCAGGGTACTCAGATCCCGCCCAGCCTGAGCGAGGATGCCTACTTCAACTTCGTCATCGCCACCGCGATCGCGTTCGTCGCCTTCTTCGCCGCCCTCGAGATCCTCGGCGCGGTTGGCGCCTACTTCCGCTGGCGCTGGGCCTTCTGGTACGTGCTGGTCCTCATGGCTCTCGGCGGGCTGAATGCCATCTTCAACGCCGTAAGCATCGTCCGGTCTTCCGCGGCAAACCTGCCCGTCGGTGTGCTGGTCATCCAGGAGCTCCTGTGCATCGCGGCTGCTGCGATGTTCGTCTGGATGCTGATCGGCGTGATCCGGTACGGGCCGTGGGCGATGAAGCGGCCGGGACAGTACTAAGCGTCAGCAAACTCGAGGCAGCGCGTCCCGGTCATGTCGACCCAGTAGCGGCCGCGGCCGTGCACGATGCGCATGAGGACCGATTCGCACGCCGGGCAGCGCACCACCGTCCCGGGAGCGTGGACATAGACGTCCACCCTGGCCACCGCATTGACGGCGCCGCAGCTTGCGCACGTGCTTTCGGCCGCGGTCATCTCCATGGTGAAGATCTCGCGGAGCAAACCGCCGATCGCGTTGCCGTCGAGCTTCATCTCATCGATCGTCATGTCATCCTCCAGTGGCACCGAATCTCTCGGTCTTGATCGTGGCCGGGTCGTAAGACATCGCGACCAGGAGCGACGCCGCGGCCTCGACGAAGGAGGTCGGCCCGCAGATGAAGACCGCGGGCATCTGCTCCCTTGGCCATGCGACGTCCCTCACCATCGCTTCGTCCACGCGCCTCGTGTAGCCCTTCCATCCCGCCGGCTTCTCGCGCGTCAGCGTGTGGAAGACTTGCAGGCTGTCATTTGCGCCGGCGAGGCGATCGAGCTCGTCTCGATAGATGATGTCGGCCAGCGTTCGCGACGAGTACAGGAGGCGCGCCGCGGACTTGCGCGTAGCCCTGGCGCGATGGCGGAGCATCGCCATCAAGGGCACGACGCCGGAGCCCCCTCCGATCAGGAGCAGCGGACGGTCGTCGCCGGCCCGCCACACGAAGTAGCCGCCGATCGGCCCTCGCAGCTCGAGCTTGTCCCCCACCTTCAGCTCGCCAACCAGGTAGGGCGAGACCTCGCCGTCGTCGAGACGCTCGACGGTCAACGCCAGCCAGCGGTCTTCCGGCGGCGACGCGATCGAGTAGCTGCGCTCGGCCTGGTATCCGTCTTCGGCCGTCAGCCGGACGTCGACGTGCTGGCCGGCGAGGTGACCCGGCCAGTCGGGAACGTTCAGGTAGAGGCTGCCGACCCTGGGCGTCTCGTGGACGAGCTCCACGAGCTCGCCCAACTCCCAGTTCAGTCGCCCCAGTAACGCTGCTCGAGCCAAGGGTCTCCGCGGATGTGATAGCCGTTGGTCTCCCAGAAACCGGGGTGCTCCTCGTTCTGCAAGCGGATGCCGCGCACCCACTTCGCGCTCTTCCAAAAATAGAGGTGGGGGACGAGGAACCGGACCGGCCCGCCGTGCTCGGGAGGCAGCTGTTGGCCGTCGAACTCATACGCGACCCACGCCTTGTTGCCTGTGATGTCGTCGAGGGTCAGGTTGGTCGTGTAGCCGCCGTCCGAGAAGACGGTCGTGAACTCGGCCGCGGTATCGACGCCCTCCATCAACTTATCGACGGAGACTCCCTTCCACGTAGTGTCGAGCTTCGACCACTTCGTCACGCAGTGAATGTCTTTCGTGACCGTCTCGAACGGCAACGCGATGAACTCCTTCCACGTCCAGCGCTTGGGCTCGTCGATCTGGCCCTCGATGGAGAAGGTCCACTGGTCGAGGCTCACGCGGGGCGTCGGTCCTGCAGATAGCACTGGGAAGTCAGTCACGACGTACTGCCCAGGCGGTACGCGCGAGCTGGAGGCGACGTCGCGCCGCTTGCCCCGGAAGCCGCGGGAGATGAACCCCATCCCGCGGCAATTGTGGCGCTTCTAGGTGGCGCGCATCCGGTTCCATCGGCCCTGGCCGGCTAGAAAGAGATCCGGGTCACCCTCCAGAACCTGCCCGGCGGGTACAGAGGGTCGGCGGTGACCAGCGGCACGTCGAGCACGTAGTCGCCGAGCACCAGGTGCTCATGCCCTTCCACGGTGCTCGACGGCAGCGGCGTGTCGACGACGATCGAATTCGCGTCGAGGCGCTGGCGAAGCACCATGCCTGGCCACTCCGCCAGGTCGACGTCGTCCGCCGAGATCAGGTCGGTCTGAGGGCCCCAGGGCGTCGTGTAGGTGGCGATCGATTGGTGGCGGCTCATCACACGTCGTACGTGCAGCGCCGCCACCATCGCCGCGATCAAGGATTGGGCGGCGCCGAATGCCAGGTCCAGCGTCGGCAGTCCCATCACGCATCCGTAGACCACGATCGTGTGGCCGTCGACCGTGGCGTTGGCCGCAAAGAGGAAGTTGGCGCCGCTGTTGAGGCCCGAGCCGGTCTTGATGCCCACGATCCCGTCTTGCGCCAGCACGTGGTTGACGTTGTAGACGGTGCCGGCCACAGGCAGGTTGACCTGGCCCATGGCGACAACCTGCGCGAAAACCTCGTTCTGCATGGCCGCCACGCCGAGTTTCATGAGGTCGGTTGGGGTGCTCACGCTCGCGGACGAAGCACCGGCGGGGTCGGCGAACTTCGTATGGGTAAGGTGCAGGGCCAGGGCTCGCGCGTTCATCTTGGCCACGAACGCATCGATCGAACCCGCGTCCCAACGGGCGATGGACTCCGCGAAGTTGTTGGCCGACGGGATCAGCATCCCCTGGAGCAGCTGCAGCTCGCTGAGCTGCTCGCCGGCCTGGACCTTGACCACCGACTGCTGGTCGCTGAGGTCGGACTGATACGACTGCACGTCGGCGTCGGCCATCGTGACGCTCGGGCCGGGCGCACCCTTGGTAAGCGGCTTCTCCTCGAGCACGACGAGCGCGGTCATCACCTTCGTGACGCTGGCCGCCGGGATCGCCTGCTCGTTGCCCGAGCTGGCGACGAAACCAAGGCCTGAGACCCCCACCGCGCCGGCGCCAGGCGACGGCCAGGGAAGTGTTGGTGCCGTGCCCGGAATGACCTGTGAGGCAGGAAGCAACGGGGCGGCGGAGACCGGGGGAATCGGGCGCAGGTAGTTGACCGTGGCGGCGGCGACCACGACCAGGAGCAGCGCACCCCCCACGCGCCAGCGCATCGTCAAAAACCTTACTCAACCCTGGCTCTCAGCCGCAGCAGGTCGGCCATCGGAAGCAGGAGGCCCCCCTGGACCACGAGCGACAGCACCACCATCCCGTAGGCGATGACCGAAACCTGCGGGTTCACCTGCGGATACGCGGCCACCGAAAGCGCGAGTGCCACCGACAACGCGCCGCGCATGCCGCCCCAGAAGGTCATGTGCCGCCAGCTCCACGGGATCGACGACCCGCGCACGTCGGCAAGGCCGAGCAGCCCGTAGACCGGAATGGCGCGCGCGGCCAGCATGATCGCGTAGGCACCCAGGGCGAGGCCGGCGACGCCGAGCAGCCGATGGGCCGGCAGCGCGATCCCGACCACCAGAAAGAGGATCGCGTTGAGGACGAAGGCAAAGAGGTTCCAGAAGCCGTGCAGCTGGGTGCCGGCGAGGCGTCGCGACCTGCTGCCGTAGCGCGCCACCGAAATGCCGGCGGCCACCACCGAAACCACGCCGGACGCGTGCACCACGTCGGCCGCGAGGTACGACCCGTACGCCACGACCAGCGTGACCAGGATCTCGAGCTGGGCGTCCTTGAGCCTCCGCAGCAATGCCGCGCCGAGCGCACCGGCCGCAAACCCTATCGCGACGCCCACCACGGTCACGAACACGAAGCGAAGCGCCGCATCGCCGAGTGACGGACGGCCGGCCAGGATCGTGCCGAGCACGGCGGAGAAGACCGCGACGCCCGTGCCATCGTTGAAAAGGCTTTCCCCGTCCAGGATGGCCTCGAGCCCGCGCGGCGCTCCCAACTGGCGCAGCAGTCCGACGACCGCGATCGGGTCGGTTGCGGCCACGATCGAACCGAGCAGGAACCCGTCCGCCCAGCCCAGGCCCAGGCCGTAGTGGGCCAGGGAGCCGATCAGGAGGACCGTCAGGAACACGCCGACGGTGGCGAGCAGGCTGATCGGTACCAAACGGCGCCACATCTCTTCGAGGTCGAGCGAGAGCGAGGCCTCGAAGATGAGACCCGGGACAAAGGCGAGAAGGATCAGGTCCGGCCCGACTCCGGGCAGCCGCAGCCCCGGGATCAGCCCGATCAGGATGCCGCCGATGGCAAGGAGGACCGGATAGGGGACCGTCGGTGTCGTGCGCGATATAAGTCGCAGCCCGGTCGCGGCGGCGCCGAGCACGATCAGGAAGAACAGGAAGCTCTGCGCTGTGCTCATCGTGGCGGCCTGGGATCTCCGCCGACCAGACTTCCCGGCACACCACGAACCCGCGGCTCCGAAGGGATCCGCCCGGGGAATCTTAGAGGTGAACCCCTCGGGATGACCACCTCTTACCATCCGAAGCTGGTCATCGGCTGATCCGCGCCTGATCTTATGATCGGCCAGCAGTGAAAGCGCTGGTCAAAGCCAGGGCCGAGCCCGGTCTATGGCTGGAGGACGTGCCTGAGCCGAAGCCCGGGCCGGGCGAGGTCTTGATCCGCGTGCTGCGCACGGGCATCTGCGGCACCGACCTGCACATCGACAGCTGGAACGAATGGGCGCAGCACACCATCCATCCGCCGCTCGTGGTCGGGCACGAGTTCGTCGGCGAGGTCGTCGAGCTGGGCGAGGACGTGACATCGGTGTTCGTGGGCGAGATCGTGGGAGCCGAGGGACACATCACGTGCGGCAAGTGCCGCAACTGCCTCGCCGGGCGCCGCGTGCTGTGCGCAAACACCGTCGGCATCGGGGTGCAGCGCGACGGGGCGTTTGCCGAGTTCATCGTCATGCCGGCGGGCAACCTGTGGCCGCACCTCACCGAGATCGACCTCGACGTGGCGTCGATCTTCGACCCGTTCGGCAACGCCGTGCACACCGCGACGCAGTACCGCCTCGTGGCCGAAGACGTCCTCATCACGGGCGCCGGCCCGATCGGGATCATGGCCGCGATGGTGGCGCGCCACAACGGCGCGCGGTACGTCGTGATCACAGACGTGAGCGAATACCGGCTGGAGCTCGCGCGCAAGGTCGGCGTGACGCGGGCGGTCGACGTTCGCGGCACCCGGCTGCAGCAGGTGCAGCAAGAGCTCGGGATGAAAGAGGGCTTCGACGTCGCCTTCGAGATGTCGGGCGTGCCCGCCGCGCTGCGCGAGATGATCGACAACATGGCGCACGGCGGCCGGATCGCGATGCTGGGCCTGCCCGACCGTGAGTTCCCGATCGACTGGTCCCAGGTGGTCTTCAAGATGCTCACCGTCAGGGGCGTGTACGGGCGTCAGATCTTCGAGACCTGGTACCAGATGTCGGTCTTCGTCCAGAGCGGCCTTGACATCTCCCCCGTCATCACCCACCGATTCCCGTATCGACAGTTCCAGGAGGCGTTCAAGGTGGCGCACTCCGGTCTGTGCGGCAAAGTCGTTCTCGATTGGAGTAGCTGATGTTCGAAAGCATGCGGTCGCACCTCGTCATGCAGCTCGAAGAGATACGGAGCGCCGGCCTGTGGAAGCCCGAGCGAGTTATCGAATCGCCGCAGGGCTCGACGGTCGCGGTGATGGAGCGAGAAGTCCTCAACCTGTGTGCCAACAACTACCTCGGCCTGGCCGATCACCCGGCGGTCGTCGCGGCAGCCAAGGAGGCGCTCGACCGGTGGGGCTATGGGATGGCCTCGGTGCGGTTCATCTGCGGCACGCAGGAGGTGCACAAGGAGCTGGAGGCGGCCCTGTCGGACTTCCTCGGCACCGAGGACACGATCCTCTATTCATCGTGCTTCGACGCCAACGGCGGGATCTTCGAAGCGCTGCTCGACGAGCGCGACGCCGTCATCTCGGACGCGCTTAACCACGCGAGCATCATCGACGGGATCCGCCTCTGCAAGGCAAAGCGTTTTCGCTACGCCAACCGCGACATGGACGACCTGGAGCGTCAGCTGAAGGAGAGCGCCGACGCGCGCTTCAGGATGGTCGTGACCGACGGCGTCTTCTCGATGGACGGCTATATGGCGCCGCTGCGCGATATTTGCGACCTCGCCGAACGCCACGACGCGATGGTCATGGTCGACGACTCGCACGCGGTCGGCTTCATCGGCGAGAACGGCCGCGGCACCCACGAGCACCACGGCGTGATGGGCCGCGTCGACGCCATCACCGGCACTCTCGGCAAGGCGCTGGGCGGGGCCAGCGGCGGCTACGTCTCGGGCCGCAAGGAGCTGGTCGCGATGCTCCGCCAGCGCTCCCGCCCATACCTGTTCTCCAACTCCGTCGCGCCGCCGATCGCGGCGGCGAGCCTGACCGTGCTCGAGCTCTTGCGCGCCGCAAAGGATCTTCGCCAGCGCCTCGCGGACAACACCAGGCTGTTCCGTTCGCGGATGGCGGAGGAGGAGTTCGACATCCTGCCCGGCGACCATCCCATCGTGCCGGTCATGATCGGCGACGCTGCGCTGGCTTCGCGGATGGCCGCGGTGATGCTCGAGAAAGGCGTCTACGTCGTCGGGTTTTCTTACCCGGTCGTGCCCCAGGGCAAGGCCCGAATTCGCGCCCAGGTCTCGGCGGCGCACTCCCCGGCCGAGCTCGAACGCGCGGTGCAGGCTTTCGTCGAAACCCGGAGGGAGGTGGCCCGGTAGCCGGAGCCCGAAAAGCGTTTTCGGGATACATGGGCGAGCACGAGCTGATGCTGGTCCGCCTGGTCAACATCCTCGACCAGGTCGCGCGGCCCCACGGGTGTGACGAGGCCCTGCCGATCGAAGTCCAGGCCGGCCTGTGGCAGCTCGGCTTTCCGTGCAACGAGCAGACCCCACGAGAGGAGTTGATCCCCCAGCTGTGGGCCCGCAAGCGGTTCCTGCTGATGGGGATCGGACATGGCTGGCGCGGTCCAGGGATCACGCCGCCGACCGCGGCCTGACCGGTCCGCCCTAGTCGGTTCTGACCTCGGTTCCGTCCTGCGCCCAGCGGGTGTGATAGGCGCCCTCGCGGTCGACGCGGTGGTACGTGTGGGCGCCGAAGTAATCGCGGAGCCCCTGGATCAGGTTGGCCGGTCCGCGAGCGCGCCGGTAACCGTCGTAGTAGGCGAGCGATGAGGCGAAGGCAGGAATTGGGACCCCGTGGTCGACCGCGGCTTTGACCACGCGGCGCCAGGCCGGTTGCGCCGTGGCGAGCGCTTCCTGGAAGAACGGCGCCAGCATGAGGCTGGGCAGGTCGGGGGTCTTTTCGTACACCTCTTTGATCCGGTCGAGGAATCTGGCGCGGATGATGCAGCCGCCGCGCCAGATCGTCGCGAGCGAGCCGAGCTCGATGTTCCAGTCAAACTCCCTCGAGCCCGCCGCAAGGTGCTCGAACCCCTGCGCGTACGCGATGATCTTCGACGCGTAGAGGGCCTCCTGCACGTCGTCGACCAGGCCGCTCGGCGCCACCGCGGCCGCAGGGCCGGCGAGCACACCCGATGCGCGCACACGCTGCGCCTTCTGGCTGGACAGCATGCGGGCGAAGACCGCTTCGGTGATCGCCGTCAGCGGAACGCCGAGCTCGAGAGCCGACTGGCTCGTCCACCGGCCGGTGCCTTTCTGCTCGGCCTCGTCCTCGATGGTGTCGACCAGTGAGCGGCTCTCGCCGTCGTCATGCTTGGCGAGCACATCCGAGGTGATCTCGATGAGGTATGACTGCAGGCGCCCGTCATTCCACTCGCGAAACACCGCGGCCAGCTCGTCGGCGGAGAGACCCAGCGCATTGCGCATCAGGTCGTACGACTCGGCGATGAGCTGGATGTCCGCGTACTCGATCCCGTTGTGGACCATCTTCACGAAATGGCCGGCGCCGTCCGGTCCGATGTACGTGCAGCAGGGCACGCCTTCGACCTTGGCCGCGATCGCGAGCAGCATGTCCTCGACGCGACTGTAGGACTGTCGCGTACCGCCTGGCATGATGCTCGGGCCGTGCAGGGCGCCCTCCTCCCCACCCGACACGCCGCAGCCGATGTAGCCGAGCCCCAGTTTCTCGACCGCCGCGGCGCGGCGTCGCGTGTCCTGGAAGAACGAGTTGCCTCCATCGATGATCGTGTCGCCTTTCTCGAGCACCTTGAGGAGCGCATCGATGGTCTCGTCGACCGGAGGTCCGGCGTTGACCATGATGAGGACCGCTCGCGGCGGCTTCAGGGCTCGGGCCAGCTCGTCGAACGTTGCCGCGGCGGCGAAGTCGCCTTCCCTTCCGTAGGCCGCCATGAACTCCTCGGTCCGCCGGTGCGTGCGGTTGTAGACGCCGACGCGAACCCCGTGCGAGGCGAGATTGCGGGCCAGGTTCATGCCCATCGTGCCCAGGCCGACGACCCCCATCTCTTTTTCCGGCACGCCCAAATGATCCTCCAGCCGGCCTGTTGGGCATTGAGGGCGGCCTTCTCGCGAGCCGCCCCCAGTTACGCCAGTGCTAGCAGACCAGACCTTGGGTCGCGAGCAAGCAGGACTCGTCGCGCGCCGGCTGCGCCGTCGGCAGCGCGCGCGTGAGGTCGGACCGCGGATCGCCTGCCGCCTGGTCATGCGTGACCACGACCTGCGTGCGCGCGGGTGCGATCGATGCGCCTTTCAGCGCGTAACCCAGCGACCAGCCGAGGGCGAGCGCCGCGGCGAGCGCGAGGACGAACGCGAAAAGGGCGGTCGGAAACCGCCTGACTGTGAGCTGCGCCTGCATCTCGTTCAACTCCTGAGAATTCGGTGGCCGGAACGCGTCCGATCCTGCGCGTCGCGGACCGCGCGAAACAGGCGGTAAGTACCTGCCGGGATACCCGATCTCGGTACCTGAATCGGCGGGGTGGCGGCCTAGTCGGCGGTCACCTCGGCGGCGTTGTTCTCGGTTTCCACCACGCGCACCCTGAGCAGCCGCGCGGGCTTCAGATGTGGCTCCAGGCGACGAAATGCGGCGAGCGCGATGTTCTCGGCGGTCGGGATGACACCCTGGAGGAAATCGACGTCGCGGTTCAGATGGCGGTGGTCGACCAGGTCGATGAACTGGCGGCGAAGCACGCTGTCCACGTGCTTGAGGTTGACCACCATCCCCGTCTGGGGATCGAGCGGGCCGCCCACAGTGACCTCGATCACGTAGTTGTGACCGTGGTCGGTCACGCATGCCCCGAACACGTCGCGATTCTTCTCGTCGTCCCAATCGGAGCGCGAAAGAATGTGCGCCGCGGCGAAGGTGGCGCGCCTGGTGATGCGCACGCTGGCGGTCATGGGTCCATTCGCAAGTTAGCACCCGAGAGGGGCGCGGACTCCGCGGACGCCAGCCAGACGATGGTGCGCGCCACGTCGGCCGGCTTCAGCGCAGGGCCTTCCACGCCCGCTATCCGCAGCATCGGTGTGTCCACGGACCCCGGGCTGATCGCGTTGACGCGGATGCCGAGCCCTCGCCCTTCGGCGGCCAGGACCTCGGTGAGACCGGCCAGTCCTGACTTCGCCGCGACGTAGGCCGCCATGCCCGGAAACTTCTCCGCGCCCGCGACGCCGGAAAGGCTGGAAACCATCACGATCGATCCGCCGCGGCCGCGCATCAGCTTGAACGCCTCCCGGCTGCACAGAAACGCACCCCGCAGCCCGACGTCCAGCTGGACGTCCCAGTCCTGCGCGGTCAATTCCGCGAACGGCCGCTTGACGAGCACCGCCGCGCAGTTGACCAGCGCATCCAGCGACTCCAGCCGGCCAAACGCCTTCATGACCTGGTCTTCACTCGACACGTCGCAGCCTTCGCGCCGGCTGAGCGAGACCGCCTCCCAACCTTTCGCGCGCAGCTGGCGCACGACTTCGGAGCCGATCCCGCCCGACCCACCTGTGACCACGGCGGTGAGCGTCATCGCGCCGCGCGCCTCAACGCGGCCTCGTAGCGGTCAAGCGACGCGTCGAGGCCGAGGCGCCCCTCCGCGCTCGCGCGCACCGCGGCGCGGTCGAGCTCGAGGCACCGTAGGATCGCCCGGGCCAGGGACTCGACGTCGTCCGGCTCCGCCAGCACGCCGCTCACGCCGTCCTCCACCACCTCGGCCATCGCCCCGCGCCGGTAGGCAGCCACGGGGCAGCCGGCCATCTGCGCCTCCGCCGCGACCATGCCGTACGGCTCCTCCCAGCGGACGGCGCAAACGGTGACCGCGGAGCGCGACATCAAGCGGCGCAGAGCATCGCGCGGCAGCGAGCCGAGCTCTTCGACTCCGTCCAGGTCGGGCTCATAGGCCGGATCGTAGTGCGCACCCGCGACCCGCACCGGCAGGCCAGCGGAACGGGCGGCGGCGATCGCGTGCCCGACGCCTTTTTCGGGCGAGATCCGGCCGGCGACGAGTGCTGTCCTCTCGACCGGCGTGGCGGGCACCGCATCGGCCGGCACGCCGTTGGGGAGGACCTGCCCCACGTCGACCCCCGCCGCGCGCCACGCGGCGAGGCACGCCTGCGAGACCGTCGCCAGCCGGCCCGGCGCAACCGTGGCCGCGGCCCTCGTCACGGCGGTCACGATGGGCGGCAGATGCAGCGTGTGGAGGACGGGCATGGCGGCCGCCAGCTCGAAGGCTGGGGCGTCGAAGGCGTGCTGGCTGACCACGTCAAAAGACGAGGCCGCGATCGAGTCGAACATCGCCGCGAGCGCGCTCGCGACACCTGGCGCAACCGGCGGCTCATCGCCGCCGGGCATGACGAGCGCCGCTGCCGCGTCGGCCGGCGCGGGAACTGTGGCCAGCCTGACCCCCACGACCTCCGACCCCGCGGCGCAATGCAGCGTGACCTCGTGACCGCGCCCGACCAGGCCCAGGGCCAGGTCGCAGACGAACGCCTGCGCCCCGCCAAGCTGCGCCGGGCGCAGCGGCGTGACAGGCGAGGCGACGACCGCGATTCTCACTCTCGCGGCCTAGTCTGATTCAGGAGGTTGGCGAGGAATTCGATGGACTTCGAGCAGGCGGTCGAGAAGGCACCGCCCGGGTGGCGGCATTTCAGCGTCGATGACATCGCGCGCCTCCCCCATTTCGTCCGCGCCCACGAGCTGGCGCGCATCCCGCCCGGCGAGGACGGCGAGCGTGTCGTGCGGGCCCTGTTCTGGACGCTGGTGTATCACCTCGAGCCTGAGCGGTGGGACGAGCTCGCCCGCTCCGAGCCGATCCACCCCACGCTGATCGACGCGCTGCCTCGCGGGGTGCGGGTCGGCCTCGACGTCGGCGCGGGCAGCGGGCGGCTGACCCAGCACCTCGTGACGCGGTGCGACCACGTGGTGGCGGTCGAGCCGTCGGATGGCCTCCGCTCGATCCTCTCTCGCCGGCTGCCGCAAGTCGACGCCGTGTCCGCGTGGGCCGAGGCGCTCCCAATCGCCGATTGCAGCGTTGAGCTGACCGCGGCCTGCGGAGCCTTCGGGCCCGACATGGCGATTCTCGCCGAGCTGCGGCGCGTCACCGCACGAGGCGGTGAGATCGCACTGGTCAGCCCTGAGGAGCCGGAGTGGTTCGAGGCGCAAGGATGGCGGCGGATCACGTTGCCGGCCATGCCCGCGCCGGAGCATCCGGCGTGGATCGATGATTTCTTCGGCCCGCCGGACCCTCCGCGCGAGCTGTTGATGCTGCGGGTTTAGTCGCCGCTGTCGCGCGGCAGCGGCCTTCGTTCGTCCAGCGCGACGCTCAGGCAGTCGTGGCAGATCACGTGCTTGCACGCGGGGTCTTCGCACATGTCGCACACGTCGATCTCCTTGCCGCAGTCATGGCACTTCACCTCGAGCGCGGTCACTGCGGCTTCGTCCCCAGCCGGACGGCATCTTCCCTGTAGAGCAGCCCGACCAGCTTGCCGTCCGACGTGGTGATCGGCGCGTTTTCCAGGTGGTGCTCTTCCATGACGTGGGCCATCTCGTGGAGCGAGACGTAGGGCCGAAACGTGCCGGGCCCCGGCCGCATCGCCTGCTCGATGGTCAGGTTCGGATCCTTGGCCAGCTCCTTCGAGCGCAGCAGGCCGAGCACCACCCGATGCGCGTCGACCGCCAGCGCCGCGTCAAATCCCGCGGCCCTGACGCGTTCGGCCACGTCTCCCAACCGCTCGCTCAGGGAGCAGGTAGGAACGTCTTTGCGCGCGGCGTCGCCCGCGCGGGGGTGGAGTGAGTTCTCGCCCTCCGTCGGCAGCCCGGCGGCCATCCAGTCGAGCTTGCCGGCCTTGTACTCATGGACTTCGGCGAACCCGAGGGTCTCGAGCCGCGCCGCGGCCCTGGGCGCCATGTCTCAAGCCATATCCCAGCAGTAGACGATCACCGGCCGCTTGGGATCGAGCGCCGCCGCCGTCTCGCGGTCGAGCTGACGGAGCGGGATGCTCCTCGCGCCCGGGATGTGGTCCTCCTTGTACTCGTCGGCGGGCAGCACCTCCACCAGCTGCGCGCCGTCCGCGACGAGCTCCTGCAGCTGACCGCGGTCGATCAGCGAGGACATGGACCCATGGTAGCCATCACGCGGTCGCGGGCGCCTTCGCCTCCGTGGCGGGCTGGGGTGCGGGCTGGTTTCGGATGCCGACCGCGTTGACGATCGCGCCGGCCAGGAGAAGGGCCGCGCCAATGACCATCGCGAGCTGGAACGAAGACGTCGACGCATCGCGCACGACGGCAACCAGGCTCGGATCGGCCGGCGTGTTGAGCGGGCTCACCGCCTTCCGAAAGCTCTCGGATGTGACGTCGACTCCGGTCAGACGCAATGCGAGCGACGAGTAGAAGGTGGCGGTCAGGAAGACGAAGATGAGCGCGCCGGCCAGTTGAGGGCCGACTCGCGAGATCGCGTTGTTGATTGCCGACCCCAGCCCTGCGTTGCGCGCCGGGACCGACGTCATGAGCGCCGTGGTCAGCGGAGCCACGAGCATGCAGATGCCGAGGCCGAAGATGATCGAGCCCGGCAAGAAGTCGATGAAGTAAGAGAGCGGCGGCCAGTAGGTGCTCGGGTTGCTGGGCATGAGCTTCCACGGAGTGCTCGTGGCGGGGACGCGCGCATACCACAGCACGCCCACCGCCATGATCACGGGCCCTACGGTCATGAAGATGCGCGGCCCGTATCGGCTCGCCAGCGTTCCGAATCGTCGGGACAGGAAGATCAGGAAGAGCGATCCAGGGATCCCCGCGGCTCCAGCCGCGGCGGCGGCGTACCCCAGCGTGCCCTGCTGAAAGAGGCCCAGGTAATAGAAGGTGACGTAGAGGGAGCCGTAGATCAGAAGAGTCGAGATGTTGACGACCGTGAAGTTGCGCGACCGGAAGAGCTCGAGCGGGATCAACGGGTGCGTGGCGCGCCTCATCCAGAGCGGAAGGGCGATGGTTGACGCGACCCCGATCGCGAGGGCGATGTAGCCGCCCGGGTCGCGCCACGCGCGCTGCTGGCCGTAGATCGTGCCGAAGGCCAGCCCGCCGACCGCGAGGGCGACGATGGCGGCGCCGACCCAGTCGAAGTCGGGCGTCGCGTTTTCGTCGCGGCTTTCCGGGACGTGCACCCACGTCGCCCAGGCAGCCACCGCAACGAGCGGGACGTTGATGAAGAACGCGGCGCGCCACGAGATCGTGTCCACCAGGAGGCCGCCGACCACGGGCCCGAGGATGGTCGTGGCCCCCGAAGCGCCCGCCCACGTGCCAAAGGCGCGTCCTTGCTCCTCACCCGCGAAGTTGGCGGTGAGCAGCGCGAGCGAGCCTGGCACGAGCAGCGCTCCGGCCGCGCCCTGGAGGACGCGGAACAGGACGAGAAGCTCCATGCTGGGGGCGAAGCCGCAGAGCACCGAGGTCGCCCCGAAGCCGACCAACCCGATCAGGAAGGTTCGCTTCCTGCCGTAGAAGTCGTTGATTGCGCCTGCCAGGATCAGCAGTGCGCTGAGCGTCAAGAGGTAGGCGTTGTAGACGTACGACTGGCCCTCGAGCACCCCGAGGAAGGTGCGGTGCAGGTCACGTCCGATCCTCGGCAGGGCGACGTTGACGACCGTCGAATCCAGGAACACGATCCCCGAGCCGAGCACGGCCGCGACCAGGATCCAGCGTTTCATGGTCATCGGATTGAAGGCTTCAACTCATCCCACCCGGCGCCTATTCAAGCCGATCGCCGGAGCAATTGCGGGGCGACCATTACCTGAGAGCCGCCGGGACTCCCGGCCGCCAGAGGTGGGCCACCTGGACGACGACTACCGCGAGCAGCACGAGCACGCCGCCGATCGCCTGCAGGAACGAGAATCGGTCGCCCAGGATCACGACGGCCAGCGACACCGTGACCACCGGCTCCAGCGTGCTGAGCAACGACGCGCGAGCTGCCCCGATGCGAGGCAGGCCCGCAAGGAACAGCGAGATCGCCACCATGGTGGGGACCACGGCGATGCCGACGCTCACGGCCCACGCGGCCGGCGTCGCCGGCAGGGCCAGACGGCTTTCGATCGCAGCCACCAGGCACAGCACGACGGCGGTGGCGGACATCATCACGGCGCTGGCCGCGACGGCCGGCGCGGATTGCATC